>Ga0209726_10006596_pt1 | contig 13401 bp, 14 predicted proteins | sample Subgrocontami54m_FD_187453 | JGI IMG/M metagenome (GOLD analysis project Ga0209726, IMG submission 187453) | Subsurface groundwater microbial communities from S. Glens Falls, New York, USA - GMW46 contaminated, 5.4 m (SPAdes) (version 3) | ecosystem: Environmental > Aquatic > Deep subsurface >... | reverse complement strand
CGCCAGATTGAAGAAGGTTTGCGGCGCTACCGCCGGCCCTACGTGGTGGTGGGCGGGTTGAGTTTTTATCAGCGGGCCGAGATCAAGGACCTGCTGTCGTACTTAAAGCTGATGATAGTGCCGGGAGATCCGGTCAGTTTGATGCGCGTGATCAATACGCCCGCGCGCGGTATCGGACGCACCACAACGGAGGAGATTCAGAAGCACGCCGCGGAAGGCAAGATGAATCCGTGGCAGGCGATCGAGGATTTGCTGGCGCGGCAACTACTGTCCGGTCGCGCGGATTCCGCGCTCACCGCCTTTTACCGGATGATGGAGGAGATTCGTGAGACGGCGCATCAGACGCCTCCGCACCTGTTGCTGGAGTCGATTCTGGAACGGAGCGGCTACCGGCGCATGCTCGCCCAGGACAAGAGCCCTGGGGCGGAAGCACGGCTGGAAAATCTGGACGAGCTGTTGAACGCGGCGGCCGAAGCGGCCGAGCGTGGCGAGGGGCTTGTGGAGTTTCTGGACCACGCAGCGCTGGTTTCAGATGCGGACGGAGTGAAGGACGAGGCGCAGGTTTCTCTTCTCACCGTGCACAACGCCAAGGGATTGGAGTTTCCGGTCGTTTTTTTGGCGGGTATGGAGGAGGGGCTGTTTCCGCATTCCAGATCCCTGGAAGTGGAAGCGATGATGGAGGAGGAGCGGCGGCTTTGCTACGTGGGGATGACGCGGGCGCGTCAGCGTCTCTATCTAACGCATGCGCGGGCGCGCCGACGGTTTGGAGGTGGGCCGCCGGAGCCGGCACGGCCGTCGCGATTCCTGAGCGAGCTGCCGGATAAGTTGTGCCAGTTTGAAGGCTTGGCGGAACGAGTCACCGAGGGGGCCTACGACGATGTGGATCTGTTTTCCGAGCGGCAGTTTGTGCGGGAAGCGGTGCGCAACACGCCGTACCCCGGAAAGACTTATAATTCAGTGGAGAACATAGCCGGGTTCTTCCAGCAGCGCGGGATTCCACATGCGGGCCTTAAGGGCGCTCCGCCGCCGCTGAAGCGGACTACCCAGAGCCGGCCGGTTGTGGGTATCGGCACCGGGTCCAAGGCGCGAAAGAAGTTTGGAGAGGGCTCATCGATTGAGCACCCGAAATATGGCCGCGGAGTGATTGTCCGGCGGGAAGGCGAAGGAGACGACGCCAAGCTAACCATCATGTTTCCTGGTCATGGCATGAAGAAGTTGATTCAAAAATTTGCAGGATTGAAGACCGACGAATGAATACCAAGAAAGTCACAGACACCACAGAACGCAAGAAATTGAAGCGGACGGCTCGCAAGAAGGCCGCTCCGAAGCCTAAGCGTGCGGCGGGCGAAGCTCGCGGCAGCAATAAGAAGAAAGTGAAAATCATGACCCGCGGCCAGCGCAAGCGGTAGGTCGAAAAGCTTACTATAAGCGGGATGAGCCAGCTTTTCCGCACCAAGAGTATCGACGCCTTGATCGCCGCTTCGGAGGAACCGGAGCGGCGGTTGCACAAGACATTGGGCAAGTGGTCCATGACGGCGTTGGGTATTGGCGCGGTGATCGGCTCGGGCATCTTCATCCTGACCGGGACCGCGGCGGCGGGGGAAACATTGAGTTTCCATTCTGTGCTGCATGCGCCGGTGCTGGACCTGTTGTGGAACGGGGCGGACGCGGTTTCCACTATTGGGCGTCCAGGCGCGGGGCCTGGCATCGCACTGTCCTTTATCCTCGTCGCGTTTGCCTGCAGCTTTGCGGCGCTGTGCTATGCGGAGCTGGCTTCGATGATTCCGGTGGCCGGCAGCGCCTACACCTATGCGTACGCAACGCTGGGGGAACTATTTGCCTGGATCATCGGGTGGGACCTGATCCTTGAGTACGCCGTCGGGAACATGGCGGTGGCGGTGGGCTTTTCCGCCTATTTCAACGACATCATGGACAATGTGTTCGGTTTTCATCTGCCCGAGGCCTTGTCGCAGCCGATGATAGTGGGAGGCGAACTCACGGGAAACTGGTTTAACTTGCCTGCGTTCCTGGTGCTGATGGCGGTGACTATTCTGCTGGTGAGCGGAGTGCGGGAATCGGCCCGGGCCAACAATCTGATGGTTTTGGTCAAATTGGTGGCCATTGTGATTTTCGTGGTGGGCGCATCGCGAGCCATTGACACGGCGCACTGGAAGCCGTTCATGCCGAACGGATTTTCCGGGGTGATGACCGGCGCGGCCATCGTCTTCTTCGCCTACATCGGATTTGATGCGGTATCCACAGCCGCCGAGGAATGCAGGAACCCGCAGCGCGACCTGCCGTTCGGCATCATCGTATCGCTGATCGTCTGCACGATACTCTACGTGTCGGTGGCGCTGGTGTTGACCGGCATAGCCGACTACAAGACGCTGGCGAATGCGGCTCCGGTGGCGGGCGCGCTTAAGGCACTCGGCTACGACACCATCCGGAAGTGGGTCAGCATCGGAGCAGTGGCGGGCATGGCGAGCTGCCTGCTGGTGTTCCAGTACGGCCAGACCCGCATCTGGCTGGCGATGTCGCGCGACGGGTTGCTGCCGGGCTTGTTCGCCCGCGTTCACCCGAAGCACAAGACGCCGCACATCAGCACATGGGTGGCCGGGCTGGCGGTTGGAATACCGGCGGGAATCTGGGACATCGGAACGTTCGCGGATCTGACCAACATCGGCACGCTGTTCGCGTTTATCGTCGTCTCGGCGGGGGTGATCCTGTTGCGGAAGAAGCAGCCGGAGCGCGTGCGCGGGTTTCGTGTGCCGCTGGTGCCACTGCTGCCCGGCATCTCGATCTTCCTGTGCCTGGTGCTGATGCTGAGCCTGCCACTGGAGACCTGGCTTCGGTTCTTCGGCTGGCTGGTGATCGGGCTTGCCATCTATTTCTCGTACGGGAAGAAGAGGAGTCAACTGGCATGAACCTGCTGCTTTGGACCGCGCTTTTGTTGCAGGTGCAACATCAAAATCATCCGCCGCGATCGGCCGGGGAGTATGCGAAAATCCTGGAGGATCCCGCGCGGGACGCCTGGCAAAAACCGCATGAGGTCTTGATGGCTTTGGCGCTGCGGCCTGAGGAAGCGGTGGCCGACATCGGCGCGGGGTCAGGATATTTTTCGCGGCGTCTGGCCCTGCATGCGGGCAAAGTCTACGCTGTGGACATTGATGGGAAGCTGCTGGAGATGACCAAGGCCAACGCGCCGGCGAACGTGGAGACGGTGCTGGCCTCGGCCAACGATCCGAAGCTGGCGCCGGCAAGCGTGGATACAATTTTCTTCTGCGACGTGCTGCATCACATCGGCGAGCGTCCTGCCTACTACGCCAAGCTCGACAAGGCGCTGCGGCCCGGCGGACGGATCGTCATGATCGACTTTCACAAGCGGGACCTGCCGGTAGGGCCGCCCGTGTCCATGAAGTTATCGGAGGAGGAAGTGATCGCCGAAATGCGGTCGGCCGGGTTTGTGCTGGCGCGCAAACACGACTTCCTGCCTCATCAGTACTTTCTGGAATTTCGCCGGCGGTAGCCCGCCTATGGCCTTCTGGGACGCTGCTTTGCGGAAATCGATTGAATGATGAGCTCGCCCGGCGCGGCTGGGTCGATGGTTGGCTGGGCGTGTCGCAGCGCCGCATTCATCAAACTCTGAATAACGGGTTGATCCAGATCGTCGGGCTCCTGGATCACAACGTGCCGCACGCGGCTTCCGCTTCCCCGCAGCAATTTCTTGGGGTCCGGCAGATCCGAGCCTCGCAGGAAGAACAGACTCACCCAGCGCGGGTACAGCACCAGTGAAAATATTGCCTCAGAAGGTTTGCCGGAGGGGCCGAACCCAATGACAAGGGCATTGTAGTTGTCGTAGACCAATTGCGTTGCGCCGGGCCGGCAGGCGCGCATTTTCTTGAGGCAAGCGCGGGCGAGCGTGGCGATAGCGGGGGTGTACCTGTCAATGAAGCTGTCCAGTTGGCGTTGTGGAGAGACGGGCATGTTCACCTCGGGAAGTGCGATTCATGCCAGGCGATGGCGCGGTCGGTCCAATCCATCACATGCTTTGGCTCTCTGATGCCGTGCCCTTCACGGCGGTACTGCACGAACTGCGCCTCCACGCCAACATCGCGCAGCGCGATATAGAACTGCTCGGCCTCGGAGACCGGCACGTCGTTGTCGTTTTCCCCGTGCACCATTAGCGTCGGCGTGGCCACCTTGGCTACGTGCTTCAACGCGGACCTCTCCCACAACACATCCATCAGATTGCCTTGATGGGGGAAAATGCCGAACGTCATCTGCTCGTATTGGTTGTAGTAGGTAGTGTAGTTATAGCTGACCAGGTTTGTGATGGCGGCGGTGGGAATGGAGGACTTGAAAATCCGCGTTTGGGTGATGAGCCAGGCGCTCAATTGTCCGCCGTAGCTGACACCTTCCACGCCAAGCCGGTCGCGGTCGATCCATAGATTGCGGCGCATGGCGGCGCTCAGACCGTAGAGAACATCCTGGGCCTCATTGCCGTTCTGGTCACCAAAGACCCCGTCCGCGAACGCCTGTCCGTAGCCAGTGGAGCCCCGGTAGTTGACCATGAGCGTGGCCCAGCCCCGCGCGGCGTACACCTGATTCTTGAAATTAAAGGTCGGGCCCTGCTGGCCGTGCGGACCGCCGTGGATGACCACAATGAGAGGGTGCCTGGACGTCGCGGTCCGGTCCAGCGGAGCGGTGAGAAAAGCCTCAATCTCCCACTTGTTGTCATTGCTGATGAAGCGGAACGATTCTACCGGCGTAATCTCCTTCCCTCGAAACAAATCCGCATTCAGATCAGTGAGTTTGCGCGCCGGGGCGGTCCCGGTTTTGAGGTAGAGCGCAGGGGCATCGGTGGGGCTTGAGTAGCTGTATGCGATATTTCCGCCCTTCCCGATGGAAACCTCGCGTACCGTTCCCGCTTCCGCGAGCACCCGCTCCGGTTTGCCGCCGGCCACCGGCATTCGGTACACATTCACGCTGCCTCGCTCCTGCACGGTGAAGTAGACAGAGTCGCCATCGGGGGACCAAACCGGCGCGCCTTGCCGATTGTCGATCATGCCGGTGAGTTCGCGCCGGCCTGTTCCATTGGCCTCGATGGTCCACAAGTGCGTGTCCTCCATCGTGGTCTCGAGATCCGTGAGGCCCCGCTTGCAGCCTTGATAGACCAACCTGCTTCCGTCCGGCGACCAGACAGGACGGTACTCGATGTTTTCGGTCGCCGTGAGGCGGTGTATGGAGCGGTCGGCCAGCTTCAGCGTGAACAGGTCGTAGTTGAAGAACTGATCTTCGTTTTCTTCCCGGTTGGAGACGAAGGCGATCTCATCGCCTTTAGGGGACCACTGTATCGAGTGCTCGTAGTGATTGCCGGTGGTAAGCTGCGAAATCGCGCCCGTGGCCAGATCGGCCAGGAAGATATGCAGGCGCTTGTTGTCGTTGAACCGCGTGAGCCCCTCGCCCGCGTCCGGCTTGTAGAGGTACCGTGTAATCACGATCGGGTCACCTGAGGCGAGCGCCGTTTCCGGTCCGGGAACAGAATGGACAAATGCGATCTGGTTGCCCCCGGGCGACCATGTGATCCGCTTGCCCATGGATGGCAAGGGATTGTTGGTTCCGCCCATCGCGGACAGGAATCGCTTGCCGGATCCGTCTGCTGAAGCAACGATCAATCCGGATTGCTCGCCGAGCTTGCCCGAGTAGGCGACTTTGGTGCCGTCCGGCGACCATTCCGGCTCACTGGAGGCGTCCTTTCCAGAGGAAAAGTTGATCGACTTGCCATCAGCCAGCGTCATGACCCAGAGTTGCGAGTAGGCTTTGCGGTCCCCGTCATTGTTGGTCACCGTGTAGGCGACGCGCTTTCCATCGGGCGAGAGCTGCACATCGTCCACCGAGCGGAGCCTGGCGAAATCAGCCGTGGCAAAGCCGGCCGCCAGGATAACCTGGGCGGAAACAAGGGCGACGGAAATCAGCGGAACTTTCATGCGGGAAGCCTCCTTTTACGATCCAATCTCGCGAACCAGTTTGGCGAGCAGCGCAGTGCGGTCCGCGATCCGGTTCACCAGGATACTCTCATTCACGGCGTGCGCGCCCTCGCCCACCCCGCCTATGCCGTCGAGCGTCGGGATGCCCAGGCCGGCCGTGAAGTTTCCGTCCGATCCGCCCCCCGTGGAGGACTCCTCCAGCTTCACGCCCAGCTCAAGGGCCAGCCGTTTTGCCGTTCGGAACAGCTTGGCAACGCCCGCGGTCCGTTCCATCGGCGGGCGGTTCAGGTCCCCGGTGACTGCAAGCTGGCAGCGTGGATCAGTGGAACGAAGGCGCTGGAACTTTGCCGCGAGCATGGTGTAGTCGCGCAGGCGGGGAATGCGGAAGTCGATATCGGCGGACGCCTCGGCTGGGATCACGTTGGTCCGGGTGCCGCCTCGTATGAGGCCGACGTTGACCGTAACGCCCCGATCCATATTCGTGAAGGTCCTGATCCTCTCAATCTGGCGGGCGAGTTCCAAAATCGCGTTTGCCCCTGCCGCGAAATCCACTCCGGCATGCGCCGCCCGACCGGTGACGCGTACCTGGAAGCCGCCGACACCCTTGCGCGCGGTCTTGGGTTTGCCGCCCAATCCCGTGCCCGGCTCCAGCACCAGCACCGCCGCGCTTTGCTGGGCCTGTTTCTCGGTCAGCGCGCGCGAGGACAAGCTCCCAACCTCTTCATCGGAGTTCAATTGCAGAACCACTTTGTGGCTCACTTCGAGATCGAGCTCGCGCAACGCCCGCATGGCAAACACGAAGAAGGCGATGCCGGACTTCATGTCCAGCACGCCCGGACCCCACAGCCTCCCGTTCTCCTGCCGCCAAGGCATGGTCGACAAGGTGCCCATCGGCCAGACCGTATCGCTGTGGCCCAGCGCGAGAATCGATCCGGCCTTCTTGCGCCCCGGCAGGTGGAACTCGCATTGCAAATGCTTGCCGTGCATGCCTCCGGGAAAGGTTTTCACTTTGGCTATGGGGGACACCGAATCGGCGAACAGTTCGACAAAGCGGTTCACAGACGCCGGATCGTCACTGGGTGATTCGCATTCCACCATCTGGCGGAGAAAAGCAATCAGTGCGCCCTCATTGGCGCGTATCTGGGAAAGGATAGAATCCATCGTTGATATAATAGCGGGATTACATGCCCATTCTGGATATCGTAGGCATTCAAGACCTATTGCCGCACCGCTACCCCTTCCTCTTGATTGACCGTGTGGAGGTTCTGGAGGAGGATTCCGTGGTGGCGCTCAAGAACGTTACGGCGAATGAGCCGTACTTCCAGGGCCATTTTCCAGGCTATCCAGTGATGCCGGGCGTTCTGATAGTAGAGGCGATGGCGCAGGCCGCCGGCATTCTCGTCTTGAGTAAAATGCCGGATCGTCATACCAAGCATGTCTATCTGGCCACGGTGGTTGAGGCACGCTTCCGCCGTCCGGTGGTGCCAGGCGATCAATTGCGCCTGGAGGTGAAGATGGTGCATGGACGCCCCACACGCGCCAAGCTCGAAGGCAAGGGCTTTGTGGGCGAGACAATGGTGGCCGAGGCAACCTTTATGTGTGTGCTGCAGGATAAGGCCCCACCTCAGTAGACAGGGCGCGCTATGCCGATCCATCCCAGCGCCGTAGTCCATCCGCGGGCAAGGGTTCACGCCGAGGCCGATATCGGCCCGTTCTGCATCGTGGGGGAAGAGGTGGAGATCGGTGCGCGCACGCGGCTAATGGCCAACATCTATTTGGAGGGGCCCACCTGGATCGGCGAGGACAACCTGTTTTATCCATACTCCACCGTTGGCGTGGCCTCCCAGGATCTCAAGTACGCCGGCGAACGCGCCGAAACTCGCATCGGGAGCCGGAACAAAATCAGGGAATTTGTCACCATCCATCGAGGGACCGAAGGCGGCGGCCTGGTGACCTTCATCGGAGACGACAATCTCTTGATGGCGTACACGCACGTGGCCCACGATGTGCATTTGGGGGGCCACACGGTGCTCGCCAATGGTGTGACGCTCGGCGGGCACGTGACCATCGGAGATTGGGCAGTGATTGGCGCATTCACCGGAGTGCATCAGTTTTGCCGCGTGGGGCGCCATGCGATGGTGGGCGGCTACAGCGTGCTGACGCAGGACGTGGCGCCTTATTCCATGACCGTGAGCCCGCGCGAGGTGAAGGTGTTCGGGGTGAATCGGAACGGGCTGGAGCGCCGCGGTTATTCGCCCGAAACCATTGATCAGTTGCACAAAGTATTTCGGCTGCTAGGCTCCTCCAAGATGAACACCTCCCAGGCGATGGATCAGATCCAGGCCGAGTTTCCGGGCAGCGCGGAAGTAGCTGAGGTGGTGGCTTTCTTTGCCGCTTCCCAGCGCGGTGTGATCAAGTGAGCTCCAAGCCGTTTGGCGTGATTGCGGGCAATGGCCGGTTCCCGGTGTTGGTGCTGGAAGAGGCCCGGCGGCAAGGGTTGGATGTCGTGGCCATCGGCATTAAAGGCGAAGCTTCGGATGAGATCGAGTCAATCGCCGGCCGCACGTACTGGATCACCATCGCCGAGTTGAGCCGCCTGATCGACATTCTGAAACAGGAGCGCGTGGAAGAGGTGATGCTGGCCGGGCAGGTAAAGCACGTCAGCATTTTTTCCTCTCTCCGGCCGGACTGGAAGCTGATGAAGCTGCTGGCCTCACTCAAGGAAAAGAACACAGACGCCCTGATCGGTGGCGTCGTGAAACTGCTGGAGGAGGAAGGAATACGCGTGGTCGATTCCACCGTTCTGCTGAAGCACCTGCTGGCCGATGCGGGTCCGATGACGCGCCGGAAACCATCCAAAGAGGAGGAGGCCGAGGCCGCCTACGGGAGGCGCATTGCCGCCGCCTTGTCCGGCTTCGACATCGGCCAGAGTGTCGTGATCAGTGAGCGGGCTTGCGTGGCGCTGGAGGCGATGGAGGGAACCGATGCGATGTTGCGGCGGGCCGCCACGCTTGCCTGCGGCCGGCGCCTGACGCTGGTAAAAGGGTCGGGCCGGAGGCGGCACATGCTGTACGACGTTCCGGTGGCCGGTCCAGCGACGATCACGGTTATGCAGGAGACAGGAGCTACCATGCTGGCCGTGGATGCCGGCCGTACGCTGTTGCTGGATCGGGAACAGATGATCGCCGCCGCGGACGCGGCGCTAGTCTGCATCGCGGGGTATCCGCCCCATGAGTGACGCGCCCGTGCGGTTCGCCGTGGTAGGAGCCGGAAGTTTCGGGCAAAATCACCTGCGCGTGATTGCGGAATCGCCTCGCGCTGCTTTGACGGCGGTAGTGGATATCGACGCGAATCAGGCCCGGCAGGCCGAAACCCGGTATGGGTGCCAGGCTCATACGGATTGGAGGGCGATCGTGGGCAAGGTGGATGCCGCGGTGGTGGCGACGCCGACGGCGACGCACGCCGGCACCGGATGCGCGCTGCTGGAAGCCGGCATCCATGTGCTGGTGGAAAAACCCATTGCCCCTTCCATGGCCGATGCGGAAAAGCTGTGCCGGAGCGCGGAACAGGCAGGACGGCTCCTTCAGGTGGGTCACCTGGAACGGTTCAACCCGGCCGTGCTCGCTCTGATGCCCATGATCCGTCTACCGTTGTTTTTCGAAATCCACCGCATGAGCGTGTTTGCTCCACGGAGCCTCGATGTGGATGTGGTGCTGGATCTGATGATCCATGATCTGGACATTGTGCTGTCCATGGTGAGATCAATGCCGGAGGAGGTGCGCGCCGCCGGCATACGGATTCTTTCGGACAAAGTGGACATCGCCAATGTCCGGCTTGCCTTCCCTGGCGGATGCATTGCGAATCTCAGCGCCAGCCGGGCTTCCACCGAGAAGGTGCGCAAGCTGCGCCTGTTCCAGCCGCACCAGTACATATCGATCGACTATGCTCGGCAGGATGGAGTAGCCATCACCGTGGGGGAAGGGGCGCAGATCGGCTTCCAACCCCTCCAGATCCAAAAACGGGAGCCGCTGGCCGCTCAATTGGACTCCTTTTTGGATGCGATCGCCCAAGGACGCCAGCCGCTGGTTTCCGGCCGGGAGGCGTCGAAAACGCTGCAATTGGCATTGGAGATCGCCGTGAAGATTGAGCAACATGGCCAAGTTGTGCAGAAGACCTTAACCTCTTGGGAGGAAAGAACGTCTTAGGACTGAGAGTGGATCAGACGCCTCAGTTGCGATTGTTGCTGGAACCAGGCCAGCTACTGGTGCAGCCGCCTCGCTGGCAGGGCCTTGCGGGCGCACTGGCCGTGCACATTCTTTTGGCGGTGATGGTTGCCGTGGTTCCTCCCAGCATCTCCACATATCCCAAGGCTCCCTTGCTGCGCGCCGATTTTGGCAAGGCAACACCTTTGATCGCCCCTCCCTCCCAGCTCACCCAGAAAGAGCCCTCAAAGGGGAAGACCAGTACGGAGGTAAATCTGGAGGGGCTCCTCAGCCGGCCCAGCCAGGTGCAGCCACCACCGGCTCCCGTGCCCAGCACCACCCGGCCGGCTGCGCCGAGAACGATTGCGGCCCCTCCATCCCCGTCCGTCCCTGCTCCCAGGCCTGTGATTGAGCCCCCCAAGATTGACGTGGCGCGCAACAACACCGGCGAGTTGGACCACCCTCTGCCACCGGGGCTGGGCCGCCCCGATGCCCCCGCGCCGCCGCAGATTCAGGCGCAGGAGCGTCCCAAGATCGCATTCGAAAACCTCGGTTCGAACGTGGGTGCTGCGTCCGGCTCCGGAGCCGGCTCTGCGCGTCTAACCTCACCCACCAAGCCTGCCCTCACCTCCCCTGTGATGGAAACCGGCCGTCAATTGGCGCGCAGCGGCGGCGGCGGACTGACAGTGGGCGACATTGGCGAAGGGATCGGAGGACTGGGCGGCGCGCTGAATCAGCCATCATCACCTCCCAAACAGGGGAGCAGTCTGGAGCTGATGAGTGATCCGATGGGTGTGGACTTCAAGCCCTACCTGATTCGGATCCTGAGCACGGTGCGGCGGAACTGGTTCGCCGTAATTCCGGAATCGGTCCGCCTGGGACGGCGCGGGCGTGTCCAAATCCAGTTCGCCATCGACAAGAACGGCAGCGTCCCTAAGTTGGTCATCGCCCTGCCGAGCGGTACGGAGGCTTTGGACCGGGCGGCAGTGGCCGGGGTGAGCGCATCGAATCCTTTTCCACCTTTGCCGGACGAGTTCAAAGGGCAGCAAATCCGGCTCCAGTTCACCTTCTCCTATAACATGCCCTCGCGATAGCAGTGGCGCCCGAATCATAAGGATCCTACTCATGACCACCCAGAGGCTCAAGATGGCCTTGGCCATTTTTGCACTGATGGCACTCCTGGCTGGCCTTGTCTTGCGCGGAGAGGTGCGGCTGGCGGTTTGGATTTTCCTGGCCGGGCTGGGGCTGAAAAGCTGGATTAGCTGGCGGAAAACACGGATAGACGGCGAAAAAGATAACTAAGCATGTGGTGGGGGTTTCAGGTGAACTACCGGGGGCGTATTAAGGTCTTAGCCGGAGGTACATTTTCTCAAGGAAATGTTGTAATCAACCGATAGGTGTTATGAGCTAGGAAAATCTAAGGTCGGCGAATGCAGTACTGAAACGGAATTTCCATAATGAACCACTCAGACCGACGATACTGTTCCAACATGGAAACGCCGCATGGTGCTGGCGGGCGAGGCGTACTAAAAAAAGAAAAAAGCCGTGCCCGCGTAAGTGATTGGTAAAACGGTGGAAACACCGGTCGAAACGCTTTACTCATAACACAACTCAGGTAGGGACCTTAGGCCACCCCAGATTGGTCTTCGGCATGCACCTACAAGGGTGTCAGGCAAGAGAAGAGCCTGATGAGAACCGAGGCCCCGAAGAGATAGTGAGAACGCCCGGTTCGGAAGCTTGAGAGGATGAGTATGCAACTAGCAAGTGTGCAAGCCAACGCCGTCGCGGCAATGGCCCCAAGCAGAATGAGCATGCGGGACACCGTGATTCTGGAGCACCTCCCCTTGGTCAAGGCGATCGCCGTGAGGGTTCATGAGAACCTCCCGGTCCATGTGGATCTGGATGACCTGGTACACGCTGGCATCCTGGGCCTGTTTGACGCGGTCAACAAGTTTGACTCCGCCAAGCAAGTAGCTTTTTCCGCCTATGCCAAACACCGAATCAAGGGCGCCATACTCGATAGCCTCCGCCAATTGGATTGGGCGTCCCGTGACCTCCGCCGCCGCCACAAACAGGTGGAAGCGGCAACCCGTGATCTCACTGCCACGCTGCAGCGTAATCCCACCGATGCAGAACTGGCGGAAAAGCTGGGCGTGGAGCAGAACCGCTGGCGGCAGATGATGGTGGACCTGCGGAACGTAGGTCTGGTTTCAGCGTCCACACGCGGTCAGGAAGGCGAAGACCTTCCCCCTCCTGACTTTCCCGGCACCCCTGACACCCAACCAGATGTCATGTGCTCCCGCCAGCAGTTGCGGTCCGCCCTAGGCGAGGCGATGAAGACTCTACCAGAGCGCTACCAAAAGGTAGTGGTTCTTTACTACACCAACGAAATGACCATGAAAGAGATCGGCGGCGTACTCGGTATCAACGAAAGCCGTGTCTCCCAGATCCATAAATCCGCCCTGGAAAAGATGGCGCAGGTACTCGAATCGGCCGGCATCACCTCGATTACGGCCTTCGCTGAATAACAGCCCCCCTTGAGCCCCCATCGAGCCCCCCCATGGGGAATAGATCAATGAGCTCCGGAAGCAGCGCTGGCTAACCCTGCTGTCTCCTCTTTGTACAGAGCAGCACCCACAACTCCCGCCACCAGCAGTTCCCCCAATCCCCAGACGAGTCCGGTGCATAACAGGGACATTGGGAATAGGTCCATCAGCATAATGCCTGCTGAACTCAAGCCAGTGTAGATCACCCAGATGGCGACCGCGGCAATGAGCGCCGTTTTCTGTCCAGCTCCATACCTTGGCCGTATCGCCGCATACAGCCAGACCATGGCAATGCCGGTGACAAAGCCAATCAAGTTGAACCCGGCGATGACCGCCGGGGATTCGATCGGCGGCCTGCCGAGCGCGGCCATTGCCGCCTTCCATTGAGCGTCGAGCACAATGGCATTGAGTACAAATTCAGAAATGTTGATGATCAGCCCCGCGGCCAAACCGCCGAGTAGAACTCTGGACGTGTTGATTGTGGACATCGAAATCCCTCTCTATGCGAATTCGCGAAACGCAATGATTGTACGGCGCACAATCGAAGGGGGCAAGGGGGGGTGGAACTGATGTCAGCGCAAAATGATAATGTCCTATTTGCGCAAAGTAGAAATGTCCTATTGACGAGGTCAGGCTGGGGAGGTGGAAACCGGACCCCTACTGATG
>Ga0209726_10006591_pt1 | contig 13415 bp, 8 predicted proteins | sample Subgrocontami54m_FD_187453 | JGI IMG/M metagenome (GOLD analysis project Ga0209726, IMG submission 187453) | Subsurface groundwater microbial communities from S. Glens Falls, New York, USA - GMW46 contaminated, 5.4 m (SPAdes) (version 3) | ecosystem: Environmental > Aquatic > Deep subsurface >... | reverse complement strand
GGCGGTTTCGGTGGTCGGCTCATGGCCGGCCTCGTGCGGATGAATGCCGACCGTACACCACACCTTGTCATGGGCTTCGGCCAGCGCCCGCACCCGTTCGAAGCGGGTGATATGGGTGCAGATGGTCAGCATCAGCCCGACCCCGGCCGTGCCGGCGCGAGCCAGCACGTCGGGCAACTCGTCGGCGAAGTCGGGGAAGTCGAGATGGCAATGGCTGTCGACCAGCATCACGCCACGCCCTCCTCGCTTTCGACGAAGCGCGGAAACACGCCCTCCGGCTTGGGCAGGCTGGTGCCCGACACCAGCGCATCGGCCGCCCCGAGATGGGCGCAACTGCGCCTGTCGGCCGCCACCGCCAACTGATCAAGCAGCCGCGCCGAGGCCGCCGGCATGAAGGGCTGGGTCAGGATCGCCAGATGGCGGATCGTTTCGGCCAGCACATACAGCACCACATGCATCCGGGCCGGATCAGTCTTCTTCAGCCCCCATGGCGCCTGACGGTCCACATAGCCGTTGGCGGCGCGGATGACCACCCACAGGCTTTCCAGCGCCTCATGGAACTGCTGGCGGTCCATCAGGTCGCGCAGACGCGGCAGCAGGCCGGCGGCGGCATCCAGCATCGCCGTGTCGTCGTCGGTCAACACCCCGCGCTGCGGCACCGCGGCATCGCAGTTTTTGGCGATCATCGACAGCACCCGCTGCGCCAGATTGCCGTAGTCGTTGGCCAGTTCGCTGTTCATGCGCTGGACGATGGCGCGGTGCGAAAAATCACCATCATTGCCGAACGGCACTTCGCGCAGCAGGAAGTAGCGCACCTGATCGAGACCGTAGCGCTCGACCAGGGCGACCGGGTCGATGACATTGCCGACCGATTTGGAAATCTTGTGGCCCTCGTTGGTCCACCAGCCATGGGCGAACACCCGGCGCGGCGGCTCCAGGCCGGCGGCCAGCAGGAAGGCCGGCCAGTAGACGGTATGGAAGCGCAGAATGTCCTTGCCGACCATATGCAGATCGGCCGGCCAGAATTTCACGTAATCCGGTGCCTGTGTGTCGGGATAGCCGGCGGCGGTGATGTAGTTGGTCAGAGCATCCAGCCACACATACATCACATGCTTTTCGTTGCCCGGCACCTTGACGCCCCAGTCGAAGGTGGTGCGCGACACCGACAGATCCTGGAGCCCGCCTTTGACGAAGCTCAGCACCTCGTTACGGCGGGACTGCGGGGCGATAAAGTCGGGGTTGCGCTCGTACAGCTCGAGCAGCGGCTCCTGCCAAGCGGACAGCTTGAAGAAATAGCTCTCTTCCTCGACCCACTCGACCGGCGCCCCGGTGGGGGCCCGCTTCTGGCCGTCGGGACCGGCGGTCAGTTCCTTCTCGTCATAGAAGGCTTCATCGCGCACCGAGTACCAGCCGCAATATTTGTCGAGATAGATCTGGCCGCGCTCCTCCAGCGCCTGCCAGATCGCCTGACAGGCGGCGGTGTGGCGCGGTTCGGTGGTGCGGATGAAGTCGTCGTTGGTGAAGCCCATGATCCGGGCCAGGTCGCGGAAATTCTGCGACACCCGGTCGGTGAAGGTCTGCGGGTCGATCCCGGCGACGGCGGCGGATTTGGCCACCTTCTGGCCGTGCTCGTCGGTGCCGGTCAGGAACTTGACGTCATAGCCGTCGAGCCGCTTGAAGCGCGCCAGCACGTCGCAGGCGAGCGTGGTGTAGGCGTGGCCGATATGCGGGCTGTCATTGACGTAGTAGATCGGCGTCGTCACGTAAAAGGGCTTTGGCCCTGGCATATCCGGCCTCCTGGACTCGCGCTCCCCCAGTGCTGAGGGCGCACTGGGACATATGGGGCCCGGCGGAAGCCATCAAGACCGGGCTCGCCGTTCCACCATGAGGAACGCGTCGAGAACGACCTGTTTGCGGTCGAGGTTGACCGCTTCCGCGCGGGCGAAAAGATGGCTGACCTTTTCCCACACCTCGACCCATTGATCAAGGCCACCCGCCCGCAGCAGCCGCCCCATCAGCGCGGCCTCGCCGGAAACCACCTCGGCCGGCACGATGCCGCGGCCGCCGCTCCGCACCAGACGGGCCAGCCACCACGTCAACAGTTCGGTGACCGTGCGAAACAGCTCGCCCTCGCCGCCGGCCCGCCCGGACACCTTGTCGGCGAAACCATGCAACGCCGGAATGTCGAGCCTGGGCAGGGTGGCGAGCACGCGAACCAGATCGCGATACAGATCCAGCCCGCCCTCGCCAGCCAGCGCCAGCGCCCGGCCGATGCTGCCCTCCGCCAGTTGAGCCAGCGCGGCGGCATCGCCGTCGGACAGGTCGGGCCGCATCCGGTGCAACAGGTCGATCACCTGCGAGTCGGACAGCGGTTGCAGGTTGAGCCGGCGGCAGCGCGAGCGGATGGTCGGCAGCAGCCGGCCCGGGCTGTGGCTGACCAGCAGCATCAGGGCACGCTTGGGCGGCTCCTCGAGCACCTTCAGCACGGCATTGGCGCTGGAGCGGTTCATTTCATCGGCGGCATCAATCACCACCACCCGCCAACCGCCCTCGGCCGGAGTCAGGGACATGAAGGTGCCGACGTCGCGCACGTCCTTGACCAGGATTTCACTGCTGCGCTTGGTCATCCTGTCGTCCGACCAGCCGCGTTCGACCACCTTCAGGTCGGCATGGCCGTTGGCGGCGATGCGGCGGAACAAGGCGCTGCCGGGATCAATGTCCAGGCTGGTCGGCGCCCCGAACAATCCACCCTGCCCGCCCCCGGACAGCGCGAACCGTGCCATGCGATAGGCCAGCGTCGCCTTGCCGATGCCGCGCGGCCCGCTGATCAGCCAGGCATGCGCCAGCCGTCCGGAACTCCACGCATCCAGAAACGCCGCCTCGGCCGCGGCATGGCCGATCACGTCGGGAGTCTCGATGGGGCGCGCTATGTCGGTCATAGGCCGGAAGGTAAGGGCTGCGGGACGGCTCGTCCAGGGGTTAGGCGACGACCGCAAATAACTGCAACATCGACTCTGACGCTCCGCGGTGTCGATGCGGCTTGCATCGCAGGTAACGCAGATGAACGCAGATATCCACGGATGAACACGGATATATTTCCCAGAACCGCAGCTTGTTATTCGGGTGACGAGCGTAGGTAAATAGAGCCTTTTCAAGGTCATAAAAGGATGGAATGCCGGAACAGACTCGATCACAATGACAAACTTACCAAGTTGTTCGCAATCATTAACTTATCTGCGTTCATCCGTTAGCATCCGTGTTCATCTGCGTTACCTGCGACCTCTCAGACCGCAGGTAACTCACCGGGGCGCATTTCGATATCGCCACTCGACCACTTGCATCGGTTATTTGCGGTCGTCGCCTTACGCCGGTGAGCCGGTGCCCGGCAGCGTGAACAGGAAGCTCGCGCCCTTGCCGACCTCGGACTCGATCCAGATGCGGCCGCCGAACCGATAGACGATGCGGCGGCAGATCGCCAGCCCGATGCCGGTCCCGTTGGGGTATTTCATCGGTTCCAGCCGCTGGAAGATCACGAAGATCCGTTCGTAGTAGTCGGGACTGATGCCGACGCCATTGTCGCGGATGACGAGGCGCCACAGCCGGTCGCCGGCCGGCTGTGCCTCGATCTCGATGCGGAGGGGGCGATCGGGATGGTGATAGCGAATAGCATTGTCGATCAGGTTCTCAAACAATCGTTGCATCTGTAGCGGTTCAGCGCTGACAATCGGAAGACGTCCCACCCTGACCTCGGCACCGACGGCCGTCAGGGGCGTCGCAAGCCGGGACAGCACGGCCTTGACCACCGCCCCGAGATCCACCGGTACCGACACCCGTCCGGTACCGGAAATCTGCGCGTAGTCGTGCAGGTCCGAAATCATCTGCGACATGCGCTTGGCGCCATTGACGATATAGCCGATGAATTCGTCGGCGTCCTCGTCCAACCGGCCGCGGTAGCGTTGCCCCAGGAGCTGAGTGAAATTGACGATATTGTGCAAGGGGGTTTGCAGGTCGTGGGAAGAGACGTAGGCGAACTGCTCCAGATCGGCATTGGAACGGGCCAACTCCTCTGTGCGCAGCTCCAACGCCCGCCAGGTCCGAAGCATCGCCAGACCGCCCACCGTGGTGGCCAGGGCGAACATGAGTCCCAGCGCCGTCAGTTTGACGCCCTCGCGCCACCAGTCGCCCAGATAGTCTTCGGTTGCCAGCCCGACCAGGGTAATGAACGGGTATTTGCCGACAGCCTGATAAGAAAAGGTGCGCAGGACGCTGTCGGCGCCAGCCCGTGCCTGATAGGTGCCAGCGTGCGGCACGGCGGAAATGGTCGCTCGGAAGGTGTCCGATACTTTGGTCTGGCCGACAAAGCCGGCCGTTGGAAAGCGTGCCAACAGATCAAAATCGCGACTGGCATTGCCCCGCATGACGACTGCGCCGTTGGGACCGACTTCCAGGGCCCTGAACTTCTGCGTAAACCAGTCAATAGCCACGGAAGCATAGACGATGCCCTTGAATTCGCCCGTGCAGGACAGCAGACGGCGGGCAAACACCAGCACCCATTTACCGTTGACGCGGGATGCCACGGGTTGGGAGATCACCAGACCGGCCTGAGGATCGTTTTGCAGCCGGGTAAAGTAATCACGATCGGCGACAGAGAGATCGGCCGGCACTCGATCTGGACTCGCCGAGATATAGCCACTCTCATTGGCCATCCGCAAGGCATCGGTCATCGGCAGCCGTTCCTGCAAACGGGCCAGAAAGGCATTCATCTCCGCCCCATCGAGCAGCCGACCGCCGCAGGCTCGAATGGCTTCGTCGACGACCGCCTTCAGCCCCAGCTCGATCCGGTCGATGTCGCTGGCAATCCCTTCGGCCACCAGGCGGTTCATGTTCCGCGACGTGATGCCCGCGCGTTCACTGAACTGATGATAGCTGCCTTCCAGGGATGCCGCGATGAGTGCGAAGACAAACAGGTTGACGAAGATCACCAGTGCGATGATCCGCCGCCCGGGGGATGCCGTCAGGATCGAAACCGCCATCATTCTCGCCCCAGCTCCTGACCGGAGGCCACCGCGCGAGATCGCCCGGCACTTCAGTCTTGCAGACTGGTCCGAAGATCATGCCACAAATGGACTGGAGTGAATACGGGTTGGATGGACGCGAACACCGAGCCATGTCGAGGCGCGCTCCGCGCTCAGGTGCGGTCGCAATGACCGCTGGAAACCGCCCTACCCGACCCGGAACTCGATCGCCACCCCGTCCTTATCGCCCGGCACGGCGCCGATGACCATCGTTCCGGCGGCGGGCAGTTCGGCGGAGTCGTGTTTGAGTTCGAGAACCTCACCGCCGTCGACCACCACGAAGGTTCCATTGGTCGAATGGTCGCACAGCACGAAATGGCCGTCGATCAACTGGATGTCGGCGTGGTTGCGGGACGCCACCGCCGAGGACAGGACGATGGAGCTTTCCGGGCTGCGGCCGATGGTCAGGGGGCCGTCCTCGCCGTCATAGGGGATTTCGCTGCCGCCATAGATCAGGATCATCTGGGGCGGTGTGGCCAGGGCGGGGATATCGTCTTCGACCGCGGCCAGACCCTGTTCGGCGGCAGCGATGCCTTCGGCGCTGCCCATGCTGGCTTCGGCCAAGCTGTCGATCTCTATGGCCAGGTCGGCCAGTTTCGCCGGATCGAGGCTGCGGTCGGCGATGCCGTCGAGCAGATCGCCGCGGAAGCCTTCCAGGAAGGCGGCCAGGGCCTTGAAATAGCTTTCCAGAGTCGGCTCGACGGTCTCGCGCACGAAATCGCGGGCCTTGTGCCGCATCTCCAATACACTGCCGTCGAAATCGGTGGCCAGCCGGCCACGCAGGCGGTTGGCATCAATTTCGTAATAGACGTCGGTGTAAGTAAAGGTCTCGTAGCCTTTGTCGCTGTCGGCGCCCCACAGCATGCGGCCCATTTCGGCACCGAGCCCACCGCGGGCGCGCTTGCCCACCCGCCGCTCGGTGCGGCGCGACATCATCGAGCCGATGGTCACGGCAAAGTCGGCGGCCACGGTGGCCAGATCGGGAGCCGGGAACTCCAGCTCGAGGCGGATGCCCTTTTCCGACAGCCGGCTTTGCGCCCGGTCCAGCAGGCCGCTGACATGGCCGCGCAGGGCCCCGCCGACACTGGTCTGCATGTCGACGCAGGTGCGCGAGAATTCGGCGGCGGCGGCGCGCACGCTGGTTTCGAACAGCGCCTGGATGCGCGAACCGAGCCGACGGGCGACCATTTCGGCCTCTTCGGGCGACTCGAGCCGCACCACCGGCAGATCGCTGATGGCGATCACCGGCTTGCTGGCCAGACCACGCTTGCCGAATGCCGCGGCTGGCCGCGGCGCACCGGGTCGGCCAAGGCCGCCGGCCGCGGCGGCGGACAAGGGACGCGGTTCGGGCGACACGGTGATGGTGGGATCGTCGACGGCGCTGATGGCGCGGGCCAGACCGCTCAACGACTCGGCCAGGGCCGCATCAAGCCGGCGGAGCGTTTCGCCCTGCAAGGTATCAATGAAGGTCTCGAACACCTGGGTGACCTGACGGATCACCTCGGCCGCTTCCAAGCGCATGGTGCCGACGGCGCCGATGTCCTGCTCGAGGCCGGCGACCAGCCGGCGGACTTCCTCGGTCTCCCGCTCCAGCGCGCCGCGGCGTAGCTGCATGAAATTGTCGATGGTGCGGCTGTGCTCGGTCAGCTTGGCGACGGCGGCGCGCAGGGTGATCACCGCCGCCTCGCGCCCGGCCTTGCGCACCACCTGACGAATCGGCAGATCGAACTGACTGCGCTGCCACAGCTTGGCGGCGGCGGCGCGCACCTTGACCGGCTGGGACAACTGTTCTTCCCAGAACCCGCCCAATGCCAGAGCGCCGAAATCCTCGACCCAGGCATTGGCCTTATGGTCGGGCAACTGACCGCTGGCGGTCAGGGTCGACAGGGCCATATTGGCCAGATAGGCGTAGCGCGCCGACACCGGGAACACCCGCAGAGCGTCAACCCGGTCTTCCATCAGATTGCCGGCCACATGGCGGCGCAACTCGTCAGCGGTCATGCCATGGCGGTCGCGCTGGTCGAACTTGTTGACGATCAGGAACAGCCGGTCGTCGATCTGACCGGCGACGGCGGCCAGTTCCTGGCGCACCTCTTCCTCGGCCTCGGATTTGAGCTGGGTATAGTCGAGCACCGCCAGCACCGCCGAGGCGCGGGCCAGCTGCTCGCGGACAATGCGCATCAGTGCGGCGCTGGCGCCGAATTCGTTATGGCCGGGGGTGTCGAGCAGCGAAAAAGTGCCGCCGCCGGGAATCGGCGCATCGGCCAGATGAGTGAATTCCACCTCGATGACCGGCAGGTCGTCGACCGCCTGATACTCGTCGAGCGGCAGGCGGAGCGCGATGGACGGATCATTGGCCAGTCGGGCGACGTCGTTCAGGTCGCGCAGAAAGGCGAAAATATCCGCCTGCCCTTCGCACTGGGCGGGAATTGATGGATTCGGCGCGTCGATGATGCGCTGAATCAGGTCGCGGCCATCGGCCTCGTTGTACAGGTCCAGCTCGTCCAGCCGGCCATCCTGGTCCAACTGCTGCAACCGGCTATGCAACTGCGCCACCAGATGGCAGATCGGTCCCGGCTTGGGAAACGACAGCAACGGCACTGTCCGCCCGGGCGTGTGGCGAATCAGCGTCGGCAGGGTGGTCATCGGCTGGTTGCGGTTGGGCAGCACCTCAGTGCCGACCACGGCGTTGATCACCGTCGACTTGCCGGCCTTCATGGTGCCGACCACCGCCAGCACCATCTCCAGCCGATCGACCTTGCTGATCTCGTTGTCGAGAATGCCGATCAGCCGCTGCGCCGACTGCCGGTCAAAGCTGCGAACCTCGCCTTCGGTTCCACGCTCGCGCAGCAGCTCCATGGCCAGCATCTTTTCGATGCGGCCACGCTGCTCCCGCAGGAGTCCGAGGATCTCCTGCCGGGTCACTTGGATCGATTTAGCCTGCGGCATTTAAGGTGACGTTCGAACAGCCGGAAAAGATGATGTCAGTATCTATCAGGCTGGCCGGACGTGCAACAATGCTGCGCCGTAAGGTCAACCGCGCAGCTCCTTGACGTCCTCCTCGGAGGCGATGTCATAGCGGGTCAGCGCGCAATCCACCGATTTACCGGTAATGGCCCGCCAATGATCCAGCGCTTCCGGGCGAGTGAACGGACCATGGATTTCCAGCGTCTTGCCTTCGGCGATGCGGCGGAAATCGGTGTCGGCGTATTCACCACCCACCACGTAATAGGCCTTGCCGCCCAGCGCCGCGTCGGGCCGGATGCGATAGCGCACCATGGCGTTGTCGACGGTCCGCCCGGTGATGCTGCGCCAGAAATCATGCGCCTCCTTTTCGGAGAACGGGCCGAAGCTCTGTTCCTCGTGACCCGGCGCGATCTGGGTGAAAGATGTGTCGGCATATTCGCCGCCCACCACGAAATATCTGGTCATGGGCATCCCCGTTTGCTCTACAGCATTCTGTCGCAGGGCTTATAGCGTTTTCCGCAGTGCAATAAAATGGTCGTGTGACGAACGCAGACGTCATTTCGGCATCGGGGGAGGTGCGGATGTGCCCGGAGATGAACCACAGAGGCACAGAGTAAGGCGACGGCGGGGCCAAGGGGAATGCGGAGCAGCGAAGCACGCTCCGGACACAGGGCGGCGCTCACCGGGGCGCATTTATCCGCGGTCGTCGCCTGAGGCTCATGTTTCACTGCCGACCACTGCGAACCCTTCCTCCCGCCAGCCGCTCATCCCGCCGATCATCACCTTGACCGGACGCCCCATGCGAGCCAGGCGCAACGCCGCCTTGTCGGCGCCGTTGCAGTGCGGGCCGGCGCAATAGACCACGAACAGGGTGGCGGCGGGAAAGGCGTCCATGCGCTGGATGGTCATGGTGCGGTGGGGAATGTTGACGGCACCCGTCACATGGGCCGCGGCATAACTGTCCGCGCCGCGCACGTCGACCAGCACGAAGCCGGGTTCGGCGCTGGCCATCGCCTCGTGCACGTCCCAGCAATCGGTCTCGAAGGCCAGCTTGTTGCCGAAATGGATGAGGACTTCGGCGGGGCCGGCGGGAGGGATTTCAGTAACGGGGTTGGGCATGGGAATCCTGTGCAGTCTTGACGCGCTCTGCGCTCAGGTGCGGCCGCAATGGCCGCAGGGAACCAAACGCCGGTATCACCGATCCGGCAACGAGTTCCGCCGCCGTGCGGCGTCGATCGCCAGATCTCTTTCGTCGGTCAACAGGCTGGTGGTAGTACCGTCATCGCGCATCTGGCGCAAGGTGTCGGCCAGCCGGGGCGCCAGCTCGGCGTGGCGGCGGTGGAGATAGTGGTACAGCGGCACGCGGGTGACGGGCGGGTCGAGGGCACGCATCGGGCCGGCGTGCAGCCGCTCGATGTCGAGCCAGACCTGATGGGCAAGCACGGTGACCTGACAGCGGCCGGCGCTGAGCATCAGGATGGCCTGATCGGTGGTGTTGGCGATCATCCGCTGCATGCCCTCGGTGCCCTGTTCCGCGAGTTTCATGCCGCGCACGATGCACAGGCTGTAGGGACGCAGGCTGTCCCAGCCGTCGACAGTGAATTTCAGCCCCGCCGTGAACGCAATGGCCTCGAAGGTAATCACCGGCTCAGGCACCCGCACCAGATTGACATAGCGGGTGTCAATACCGGCGGCGCGAATCAGGTCGCCATCGGTTTCGCCGCTGTCGGCCGACATCAAGGCCCGCTCACGCGGCAGCAATTCCGACCGCAGCTCAATTCCCAGCCGGCGATAGGCCTCGCGTACGATGTGAAAGGCCTGGACCGACAGGATGGGATCGTCGTCCATCTGCGAAATGACCATCTGCGGGCGCGAGATGGACTCGGCGGCCTGGACCGGCGCCAGCCAAGCGATGCACAGCACCATTGCGAGGCCCCAATGTCTCATGTCCGGCCTCCCTAGACCGTGATGCAGTAAATCTGCATCACGGTCTCGCTTGGTTTGCCCTCGCCGGGCGCGCTCCGCGCTTGGCCGCGGCCGCAATGGCCGCTGGTCGCGCCATGCGTCACATTTGATGCACGGCGCTCTAGCTCCGCCCGATTATACGCCGACCACCAGTCCGCAGCAAGCCGGCACCCCGTCCGTCACAGCCAGCCGGCCAGATCGGCGAGGGCGCGCTCGGACACCAACCGCTTGCGCTCGCGGCCGCGGATCGGCCGACCGCGGCCGTCGACCGCCTCGAGCGCCGGAAACAGGCCGAAATTGACGTTCATCGGCTGGAAGGTCTCGGCCACGGCACCGCCGGTGATGTGGGCCAGCAGGGAGCCGAGCGCGGTGGTCGGCGGCGGCGGGCTGGGGGCTTCGTCCCGGCGCTCGGCAGCGGCGAAGCGACCGGCCAGCAGGCCGACGGCGGCGCTTTCCACATAGCCCTCGCAGCCCGTCACCTGTCCGGCAAAGCGCAGCCGGGGCTGACATTTCAGGCGAAGAACGCCGTCCAACAAGTTGGGGCTGTTCAGGAAAGTGTTGCGATGGATACCGCCCAGCCGGGCGAACTCGGCGTTCTGCAAGCCGGGGATCATGCGCAGGATACGCAACTGTTCACCGTGCTTCAGCTTGGTCTGGAAACCGACGATGTTGTACAGGGTGCCCAGGGCATTATCCTGGCGCAACTGCACCACCGCATGGGGCCGCTGGCCGGTGCGCGGGTCGCGCAGGCCGACCGGCTTCATCGGGCCGAAGGCCAGGGTCTCACGGCCGCGCTCGGCCATCACCTCGATGGGCAGGCAGCCTTCGAAATAGGGCGTGTCCTGTTCGAACAGCTTGAACGGTACTTTTTCGCCGGACAGCAGGGCGTCGATGAAGGCTTCATATTCCGGCTTCGACAGCGGACAATTGATGTAGTCGGCACCGTCGCCCTTATCATAGCGCGACTGGAACCAGGCGATATCGAAGTCGATCGACTCCTTATGGACGATTGGCGCGATGGCATCGAAGAAGGCCAGCGAGCGGGCGCCGGTCAGGCCGCGCACCGCTTCGGCCAGCGGCGGCGAGGTCAGCGGGCCGGTGGCGACGACCACCGAGTCCCAGTCGGCCGGCGGCAGGCCGGTGATTTCCTCGCGCCGGACGGTGATCAGCGGATGGCCATGAATGGCCGCCTGCACCGCCTCGGCGAAGCCGTCGCGGTCGACCGCCAGTGCCGCGCCGGCCGGTACCTTGTGGGCGTCGGCGCAGGACAGGACCAGCGAGCCGCAACGCCGCAGTTCCTCGTGCAGCAGGCCGACGGCGTTGTATTCCGCGTCGTCGGAGCGTAGCGAGTTGGAACACACCAGCTCGGCGAGCCGGTCGGTGGTGTGGGCGCCGGTGGTGGCGTGCGGGCGCATCTCGTGCAGAATCACGGGGATATCGCGCTGGGCGATCTGCCAGGCGGCTTCGCAGCCGGCCAGACCGCCGCCGATGACGTGGATCTCGTTCATCCGTCTCACCAAAAAAGAGCCCTCGCCGGGCGCGCTCCGCGCTCAGGTGCCGCCTCAATGGCGGCTGTTGGTCGGCCGCCAAGGCCGGTGGCGAACTTAAGCCGCTCGGCGTGGACTGTCCAGACCAATGGCGGAGCGGTCTTCATCGGGACGGCGCTTGACAGGGCCGAAGCAAGCTCCTAAGCCGACCACAGCCCTCCCACCACCACAGCGGCAACGCTCTTGCGTTTGGCTCCCCCGGCGATGCGAATTCGCCTCAAGCTTCTCCTGTTGTTACTGGCCATCGCGGTGGTGCCGCTGGTGCTGGTGACGTGGTTCGACCTGAGCGCGGCGCGGCAGCTCGGCCTGGAGCTCTCCGGCCGGGCACGCGAGGTGCTGGAACGGCGGGCGCGCGACAGTTTGCTGGCCTCGGTGCGTGACTCCGCCCGGCTGCTGCGCCAGGAGACCAAGCTGCTGGAAACCGCGGCGCGGCTCCAGGCTCAGGCGGTGGCCCAGGCTCTCGCCGGGGTGCTGCCGGCCGAACGGACCGTCGGCGTGCCGGCCGCCGATCGGGGGATCGGCGGCGAGGCGATCGCGGTGCGGCTGGGTCGCGCCGCCAACGCCGATTTGCAGGCCCGGCTCGGCGAGCTGGTGCCGACCCTGTCTCAACTGCGCGAAGAGTATGCTCCGGTGGCGCTGTGGCAGCGCATCCTGCTGGAGGACGGTACCCACGCGGTCTACCCCGCCCATCCCGCCGCCTTGGACGCGGCGCTGCCATCCTGGTACGAGCGGGTACGCCAGGGCCGCGATCTGGTGCTCGAGTCGCCCCATCCCGGCGCCTTGACCGGTGAGCCCATCGTCACGGTGGCTGCGCCGGTATTCGGCCCGCGCGGCGAGATCCTGGGCGCCGCGGCCATCGACGTGCCGGTCGGCGATCTGCTGGGCACCGCGTCGGAAGATCCCGGCAAGCCGACTCATGTGCTGATCATTGATCCCTCGGGTGATGTTGCCGCCGGCCCGAGCATGCGCATCGCCGCCGAACGGCTGGACGGCAGCATCGTCGCCCACGGCGAGCGGGTGCTGGCCGCCGCGGCGCCCGGGCTCGACGAGGTGCTGAACGACATGGTGGCGGGCCGGTCCGGGGTGCGGCAGGTGCGCTACAAGGGCGAGGATACCCTGTGGGCCTATGCCAATATCGACCAGATCGACACGCATCTGGCCTTCGTCGTGCCCTATCGCGACGTCATCGCCGATGCGCTGGAGGCCCAGACCTATGTCATCGACACCCTGGCCCGGCAACGCACCCTGCTGCTGGTGGCGCTGGCGGTGTTCGTGCCGCTGCTGATCGGCCTGTCCATCTTTGCCTCGCGCGCCGTCACCCGGCCGCTCAACCAACTGGCCAAGGCGGCGCGGCGGCTGGCCGCCGGTGATTTCGCCGCGCATACCGATATCCGCTCGGGTGATGAACTGGAGGAACTGGGCCGGCTGTTCAACGCCATGGCGCCGCAGCTGTTTGCCAGCATCCGCATGCGCGATTCGCTGGCGCTGGCTCAGGAGCTGCAACGCAACCTGCTGCCGCATGGCCCGCCGGATATTCCTGGTCTGGATATCGCCGGGGTGTCGCTGTATTGCGACGAGACCGGCGGCGACTATTACGATTTCCTGCCGCTGCCCGAGCTGGGCCCCGACAAGCTGGCGGTGATGATCGGCGACGTGGCCGGCCATGGCATTTCGGCGGCGCTGCTGATGACCACCGCCCGCGCCCTGCTGCGCAGCCGCCAGATGCATCCCGGCAAGCTGGCCGAGGTGGTCGGTCAGGTCAATGCCCAGCTTTGCAGCGATTCCCATGCCGGCCGGTTCATGACCCTGTTCCTGGCGGTGCTTGATGTCGGCCAGCGCACCATTCATTGGGTCGGCGCCG
>Ga0209726_10006590_pt1 | contig 13418 bp, 17 predicted proteins | sample Subgrocontami54m_FD_187453 | JGI IMG/M metagenome (GOLD analysis project Ga0209726, IMG submission 187453) | Subsurface groundwater microbial communities from S. Glens Falls, New York, USA - GMW46 contaminated, 5.4 m (SPAdes) (version 3) | ecosystem: Environmental > Aquatic > Deep subsurface >... | reverse complement strand
GGCACTGCCGCAAGCACCTCAAGTATCGGTTTTACAATCCCCCTTACCTTTTCAGGTGCGTGTTCGCTCAAATATATTGCAGTGATAACGCCGAGAGGCAGGGATACTGCCATTGCAATAATTGTTGTCAGGAATGTCCCTGCAAAAAGGGGAAGGATGCCGAAGTGTTTCTCGGAAAAAAGAGGAGTCCACTGTGTGTCTGTCAGAAAGTCAAAAATGGATACCACCTTAAAGAACTCAAATGTCTCAAATATCAGAACACCTACTATTCCGATTGTTATAAAAACAGAAAAGAAGGCGCTCAAAAAGAGCGCCTTCTCAATAAACCATTCTTTTATCTTCTGAAGCCTGCGATAGCCCAATACCTATTGTCCTTCCTTTTGCAGTAAGTCCTCTATCTTTACGCCAACTGTAGCGCCATGACCGCCGAATACAGAGCCTGCCAGCCTCTTTTCAAACCTGCTCAATCCGAGGGTGTACGCCTTTTCAGGGAGTGCAATGTAACCAACCTCTTTTGAAAGCTCTGCGCCTTTTGTCATATAAAACGAGATAAATCTCTGAACCTCTGACTTTTCAGCAGATTTTTTATTTACATAAATAAATATGGGTCTTGCCAGCGGCTGGTATGTACCTTGAAGCACATTCTCGTATTCAGGAAGCACAGGGCCTTTGCCGTTTGAATCGTTCTCATCATCTACTGGCACAAGTTTCAATTTGTCTTTGTTATGCTCATAATACGCCACACCAAAGAATCCAAGCCCCAGGGTATCTGTGGCTATTCCCTGCACAAGCACATTGTCATCCTCGCTTGCCGTAAAATCGCCCCTGCTTGCCCCGCCCTTGCCGTTTATCGCCTCTGTAAAATAATCAAATGTGCCTGAATCCACGCCGGGACCAAACAGGTGTATCTCTTTATCAGGCCAGTTGGGCCTTATCTGGCTCCACTTTGTTATCTTTCTCTGAGCTGCCGGTTCCCACATCTTTTTTAACTCTTTTACAGTCAGATAGTCAACCCAATTGTTCTTTGGATTGACCATAACAGCAAGACCATCATACGCAACAGGAAGTTCTATATATTCAATTTTATTCTTTTTACAGAGCTCGACCTCTGAAGGCTTTATCGGCCTTGATGCATCGCTTATATCTGTCTCGCCAATGCAGAACTTCTTAAAACCGCCGCCTGTGCCGGCAATACCAACTGTTACCTTTGTCTTTCCCTTTTCCACCTTCTGAAACTCCTCTGCAACTGCTTCGGTTATTGGATAGACTGTGGAAGAACCGTCCACCTTAATCACGGTAGCGGCATATATCTGCGGAGCTATAAACACCGCAAACATAATTACCGCTAAAAGTATTGTTACCCTTTTCATATATTCCTCCTTAATTGCTTTTTTTATATCATATTCGCTTAAAAATATCCTCTTAAAATTTGGAGGCGGAGGGGGCGAATGAATACCCACTCCGACACGAAGAAGACCCGTGTAGCAGCACGGGCTTTCCGGAGGGCAGCGCCCTCCGGAAACTGTTAGAAATAAAGCTGCGCTTGAACCTGATACACATCCTTTGTATCGTCGTTTGTAAGCCATCCGCTTGCGCTTTTTTCATACTCTGTGTGCGCCCGGTTTAGGCCTATTTTAAAGCTGTGACCCTTTGCATACCAGTTGACCCCGATAGTAGTGGTCTTTTCCGTCTTATCGGTTGAGTTAGAATCCTGATCATAGACCTCATATCTGGCCACAGGCTCTGTATTCAACCCTGATATGAAATATCCTGTCTGCGCATACCAGCCTTTTGGCTTCTTTTCCTTGGTAGCCGGATTAGTAAACTTCTCTTTCCATGTATTATACTCAAACTGGGCTGTGAAACCCTCATAGTGCCCGGATATATCAGCGCCCATGAGTGTCCTGTCTTCTCCGAAGGCGCTGGTCTTATACTCTATCCCCTTCTGGCCTGCATAGTTGACACCAAGGACAAGGTGTTTGTCCTTACCCAGGTGCGCATCGCTTTGACTTTTCTCTGTCCAGCCCGGCAGAGACAGTTCAAGCCTTGCGATATACAGCGGGTCTGACTTGTGGACAGTAGTGGTGCCGGTTATTGTAGAATTTGGTTCCCAACCATCCCCTACAGCAAGGTTATATGCAAGTATCCCCTCTGCAGCCTTGCCATGAACTATAAGGTTAGACTGGTAATAGTCGTCAAAGAGCTTCTTTGCAGCCTCGGTTGAAACAGGCCTCTCAATAATAAGCTGCTTTGAGGACGAGGTTAAAGATACCCTTGAATAGGGCAGCTTTGCCTTTCCGAATCTCACAGCAAAGGCATCTGCAAATTTGTAGTCAACATTTGCATACAGTATCTTTACCTCGTTTGTGGGAGAGCCGCTGGAGGCATGTTTGCCGTTCTTATCCCCCTCAAATGTGAGGTTGAATTTGAGGTTGGTGTAGATCTGCCCCCCAATCTCAAGGCGAACCCTCCTGAGATACATATCCATTTCAGATTCATATGACTTTCCGTCTTCGCTTTTAATCAGGTCCCCAAAATCGATCCTCGGCTGCAGACGGACCCTGAAGCTTATATCCGTTTCATCGCTTACCTTTACCTTCAATCCCTTTGTCTCCTCACCCAGCGAAAAATCCTGGGCAAGCGCCTGTGTTGCCACCAGCAGGAATAGCGCCGGTATTAGCAGTAACTTCTTCATTAACTTCTTCATTTTGCTTTTTCCTCCTTTTGTTTTTTTGTTATTCAAATAAATTTTTGTGTCTCTTCTCATACTCCTTCTGGGCAAAGCTGGATTCAAAAATGACAGTCTCGCCGTTTGGGCCGAACCCTATGCCTGTAACAGGGCTTTTGCCTCCCTTCCCTGTCTTTTCAAACTCCTCCTTTGCCTTTGGTGAGATAAAGACATAAATCCTGCCTTGCTTTTCTATCTCATAATAGGCATTGGCCTTTACCTTCCCGGGTTTCAGCTTGCCGCCGTCCAGCTTGAAGTATTCTACTGTCGGCTCTGCCGGCATATTGACCGTCTGGGTAGCAGCGCAAGCTGCAATGCCTATCACAAAAAATAAGCACAAAATCCTTTCTGCCAATCTATTCATCTCAGGTATCACCTCCTTCCCTCATTTTTTAGTGTACAAACCATTAGAATCCTACCTGCTGCATATTGCGCCGGCCATCACAGCCTCTTCCCTATACCCGTTCCTTAATGTATGGGCCAGAAGCATAGGACAGCGGTAATTCTCCTCTGTTGTGCAGTATATATTTGTCTCAAAGATACTTGGCGCCATAAGCGTCAATGATGCATTACAGATGTGCCTGCCTGTTTCCAAATATGGACATTCCATACTCGCCACCTCCTTTTTTTTATTTTTTTGTTGAAAGAAATATATCCAACTTATGTGGCGGGAGTATGACCGTAATGTTAAGTTTAGGTTACAGACACTTTTTGCCGGATTATTTAGTCAAGGGGGTAAAAACAGGAAAATATATGGAAGAAGGGGTAGTTTAAGATTTCATTGACGCATGGGTTTACTTTAAAGTTTTTATTTTTTCAATCAATTCCTTTACATGTCGTTCAATCAGTCGCCGCACTTTTCTCAATTCGTCTCTATCCATATTTTTCGGATCAGGGATATTCCATTCAATCCGGTTTTTTGCCGGAACAAAAGGGCAGTTTTCGCCGCACCCCATACTCACGACATATTCATATTCTACTTGAGGAATGTCGTCAAATGATTTTGAATCGTGTGTTGTCAGGTCGCAGCCTATTTCTTTCATTGCTTCAATGGCTTTTGGATTTATTTTTCCAGATGGTTTTGAGCCTGCGCTGTATGCCTCTACGATTCCTTGCCCGTGAATTTTGGCAAATGCCTCCGCCATCTGGCTGCGATTGGAGTTTTCAATGCAGACGAATAGAATTTTTTTCATTGGTTTTCAGTCTTTTTGCGACAGATTGACGGCAAGGGGCAGCATTCTTTTTCTCTCACTCCCTTGCAGCCTGCTATGGCAAAAACCGCCCCGATAACAGGCGCAGCCATGTAAATCCAAAGATGCTGGGTTTGTCCAGACACTAATGCAGGCGCAAGCGAGCGAGCGGGATTCATAGAGGCCCCTGTTACAGGCCCGGCAAACATCGCTTCCAATAATACTACTGCGCCTACGGCAATGCCTGCGGTTATTCCTTTTTCTTTTGAGCCAGTAGAGATATTGATGATAACGAGCATCAGCAAAAATGTCAGAATGATTTCGAGTATGAATGATTGCATTGGCGGGCCTGCCGGCAGGGTTGTCCCCAGAGTTGCGTGTGCGGGGAAAAACATTCTCAAAATTCCGCTGGCTGCAAATGCGCCGACAATCTGGCTTGCGATATAGGGAAATACTTCCTTGCCTGAAAACCGTCCGGCAACCCAGAATGCCGCAGTTACGGCCGGGTTAAGGTGAGCGCCGGAAATATCGCCGAAGGTGTATACCATTGCTAAAACGACCAACCCGAATGTTACGGCAATGCCGCTGTGCGTTACCGTCCCTCCGCTTATGTCGTTGATAATAATTGCGCCGGTCCCGCAAAAGACCAGTCCGAAGGTCCCGATAAATTCCGACAGATACCTTTTCATTTCAGTTATGTCCCCCTGCACAGCCTTGCAGTTGCAGGCAATCTCCTTTATCATGCGCCGGTATCAATAGGCAAGGCATTTATGCATTCATGGCCACAGCGCATTCATTCCTCTTCAACAACCTCTCAACCCTTATCATAAGCTCTTTGACATCAAACGGCTTTGTCATGTAGTCATCCGCGCCAATCCCCAATCCCTCTGCCCTGCCTTCAGGCATAACCTTTGCTGTAACCATGAATATCTTCACATCTTTTTTCTGATGCCTGAGCAGGGTGCAAATTCCCCAGCCGTCCATCTTTGGAAGCATAAGGTCAAGGACAATTAAGTCAGGTTTGAAATCCTCTACCTTTTGCAGAGCATCAAAACCATCCAGCGAACTCGCAGTTACATAGCCTTTTCTTGTAAGGTTAAAATCTATAATATTTAAGATGTCAATATCATCGTCCACAATCAAAATCCTTTCTTTCTTCATATCTCCTCCTTATTCCTTTCAGGCGAAAACCTTATTGCCAGAATCCTTGCAACAATCAGCGAAAGCACAAGGGCAATAACCATAAATATCTTTGAATATTCTATCTCCTTAAACCAGAAGACCATTACCTCTGTTAAAATAACCACAAGGACAGTATCTATGATGTATGTAACCTTGACTCTGCCTTCAGCAAAATAATTGAGGGCTGTCCTGAAAACCTCCATGAGGGCAAGTATGAGCAGCGAATTAACCATTATGGTTTTGAGGGCATCATGGATGTCTTGAGAAAAGGTGGTCTTTAAATCAAAGAGGGTCTTTGCAGACGCCCACAGGATGGTTACAAGGATGACTAAAAGGAGTATGCCCAATACAACCCTGACAGCGCCCTCAAAGAACACAGTAACCCTGTCGCTGATATGTTTTATGAATGCTGAATTGTTCATGGGAGCAAGATTACAGTATTGATATGACGGGAATATAATGGAAAGGTTAAGATTGGAAGACTATATTTTAAAACAGAAAGGTTTAGTATGTATTTCAGGCAGCTACCGATGGATTGAACGGCAGAACAAAACTGTATGTCGTTCCTTTGCCAGGAATACTCTTAACCCATATCTTTCCATTGTGGGCCTGTATGATATGCTTTACAATTGCAAGGCCGAGGCCTGTTCCGCCGAGTTCTCTGCTTCTGCCTTTATCAACCCTGTAAAACCTCTCAAATATCCTTGGTATATCTTTTTCAGGAATGCCGATGCCTGTATCCTCCACATCCACCTTCAGCATATTGTCTGCCATATTTACCGTAACCCTCACAGCGCCGCTGTTGGTATACTTTATGGCATTGTCCACAAGATTGACAATAACCTGCTCAAGCCTTACCCTGTCTGCTGTCACAGATGGAATATAATCGCTTATATCAGCAATAAGCTTAAGCCCCTTATCCCCGGCATTTTTTTCAAAGCCCTGAATTATGCTGTTAATCAGCGCCTTTACATCAACAGGCTCAAGTTTGAGCGGCAGATGATAGGATTCAAGCATGGATAAGGTCAGAAGGTCTTCTATAAGCACAGCCATCCTGCCGGCATGTCTGTTAATTATGGAAAGAAAGTTTTTGAGGGTCTCCGGCTCATTCATCGCACCATCAAGAAGCGTCTCTGCATAACCCTTTATGCTGGCAAGGGGCGTCCTTAGCTCATGGGATACATTTGCCACAAAGTCCCTCTTTATAGCCTCAACCCTCTTTTCTTCAGTAACATCGCGGAAAAAACCGATGATTACCCTTGAAGTCTTCATGGAAAACGGGACAAGCCTTGCCTCCAACACTTGATTCTTTTTACCCTGGATTGTAATTTCCTGAGGCTGGCCTTCCCCGATAAAAGCATTCGGGGACATGTTTTTGGATGAAAAGACATTATCAACGGTCTTAAGAAGCGTCTCGTCGTTTACAATATCAGCAAGCCTTTTATCCTTTAAATCCCCTTCTGCAGAGAAAGTCTTCATAAAAAACGGATTTGCATAAAGGATCTTCTTTTTGCCATCTATTACGATGACACCGGTCTCCATTTCGCTGACAATGACTTCTAAAAACTTCTCCTTCACTACTCCTCCCTAAACCTGTATCCGAAACCCCGCACTGTCTCTATATATTTTGAGGACTTTCCGAGTTTTTCCCTGAGCCTGCGGATGTGTGTATCTACAGTCCTGTCGGTTATATAGACCTCTGCCCCCCATGCCCTGTCAAGAAGGGTGTCCCTGCTTAAAACCCTGCCGCCGGATTTTGCCAATTCCAAAAGAAGCTTGAATTCTATGGCCGTAAGTTTTAATACTTTGCCATCCGCTGTTGCAAGAGACCTCTCAATATCTACGGTTATAGTGCCCGCATTTATAATCTTTGCCTCCTGTTCCTGCCCTCTCTTTAATACTGCCTTCACCCTCAGTATCAGTTCTCTGGGGCTGAATGGTTTTGTTATGTAATCATCAGCGCCAAGTTCAAATCCCACGACCCTGTCCACCTCTTCGCCTTTTGCCGTGAGCATGATGATGGGGATATGCCGCGTAGCATCTCCACTTTTGAGGATTTTACAAACCTCTGTGCCTTCCATGCTGGGAAGCATAATGTCAAGGATAATCAGGTCAGGCTTCTCCCTCTTTGTTATTTCTATAGCATCAGGCCCGTCATTGGCAGGGATAACCTTAAAACCTGCCTTTTCAAGATTATATTCAAGGAGGGTTAGTATATCTGCTTCGTCGTCCACTATTAAAATCTTCTCTTTCATATATACCTCTAAATTTATAAACCACTTTTGTTACAATAGTGTTACAAAATATTGGAGATTTTGTGAAGTATTTATAAGAGAAAACAGGTTGGATTATTTTTTCTTCTGTATATACTTTACGCCTTCTATGCCTTTAAAATCGACATCCTGTGTCCATAGAACAGCATGATTCATCCGGGCTGTTGCCAGTATGATGTTGTCAACAACCGGCAGTTTGCAGTCAATCCCAATTTTGGCAGCGCTGAGCGCTATAGGGAGGCTCAAATCTATGACTTGACCCTGTTGCATTAAGGCAACAACCTGAAGCGCCGGGCCTTCACCCCGTTGATGTAAGACCCTTTTAAAAACTTCCAGTATGCATATTGAAGGAACAAGAAGTTTGTTGGTATTCTCAATGACCGGCGCAAAGAAATCGGCATTCGGATCGTCGGCAAAATACTCAAGCCAACCGCATGAATCAACCAGATTCATATCCGGTCCTTTTCCCGCTTTACTGTTGTATCCATCCCCTTTAGAAAGCCGCGCATCTTTTTAATATCTTTAACAGGGATAAACTCTATGCGGTTTTCATACCTGATAATCTGAATCTTCTCGCCCGGGTGTAAATCCAATGCCTCACGGACAGAGCGGGGTATCACTATTTGAAACTTTGGCGAAACAGTAACTGTTTCCATAGCAGCCTCCATCGATTGTCTATGTGTAAAACGATATCACCATCGATACTTCATGTCAAGCAAAGTGTTTAATTGCCTGCGCAAAACTCCAAATTCCCTTTGAGTTTTTAACTAATATGTGTATAATCAATTTCAATAAAATCCATACAGAGGTAAGAACATGGACTATAAAAATACCCTCAATCTTCCCAAAACAGACTTTCCCATGAAGGCAGACCTGGCAAAGAACGAGCCGGAGATTCTCAAGAAATGGGAAGATGCTGGGCTGTATGAAAAGATTATGGCTGCCGGTGAGACAAGAGAGAAATATATCCTGCATGACGGCCCGCCTTATGCTAACGGCAATATCCACATCGGTCATGCCCTGAATAAGATATTAAAGGATATTATCGTCAAATCCAGATTCATGATGGGCTTTGCAACAGACTATGTGCCTGGCTGGGACTGCCACGGATTACCGATAGAGCTTCAGGTGGAAAAAAATCTCGGCGCAAAGAAACATGAACTGTCAAAACCGGAAATAAGGAAAAACTGCCGCACTTATGCGGAAAGGTATGTGAATATCCAGCGGGAGGAATTTAAACGGCTCGGTGTGTTCGGCGAGTGGAACAACCCGTATCTAACGATGGATTATAAGTATCAGGCAACAATCCTCCGGGAGCTCGGCAAGTTTGTTGCCAACGGGCTTGTATATAAAGGCAAAAGGCCAATCCACTGGTGCGCCTCATGCCAAACAGCTTTGGCAGAGGCAGAGGTGGAATATACTGACAAAGAGTCGCCGTCAGTTTATGTAAAATTTAGAGTTAAAGAAATTCCTCAGGCAATGAAGTCTAAAAAACGGTTTCAAGAATATCCAAGACTTCACCATTACTTTGTAATCTGGACAACAACTCCATGGACACTGCCAGCGAATCTCGCTATAGCCCTTCATCCAGATATTATGTATTCGGAGATAAAGGTAAATTTGGGCACCCATGAAGAGGTGTGGATTATGGCCGATGCCCTTTTAAAAACCTGCATGGAAAAATTTGGGATTAAACAGCCAGAACACCCTCCTATTAGCGGTGCATATGTTGGTAAAGATTTAGAAGGGGTAATCTGTCAACATCCTTTTATAGACAGGGAATCTAAAATTATTACTGGCGGGCACGTAACCCTTGACGCAGGCACGGGCTGTGTGCATACTGCGCCGGGACATGGTCAGGAAGATTATGAGATGGCTTTGAAATACGGGCTTGATATCTATAATCCGGTTGACAATCAGGGGAAGTTTACATCAGAGGTGCCGGAGTTTGAAGGCCAGTATGTGTTCAAGGCAAATAGCGGCATCATTGATTTGTTGAAACAAAAAGGCGCTCTATTGTTTGAAGAAAAGATACAACATTCATATCCCCACTGCTGGAGGTGCAAGAACCCTATCATATTCAGGGCAACAGAGCAGTGGTTTATCTCAATGGAAAAAGGGGATTTGAGAAAAAAGGCGCTGGAGGCAATTGACAAAGTTGAGTGGATACCTTCATGGGGAAGAGACAGGATTTACAACATGGTTGCAAACAGGCCGGATTGGTGCATATCAAGGCAGAGGGCATGGGGTGTGCCGATTACGGCATTCACCTGCAAGGCCTGCGGCAATACACTTCTTGATATGGCTATTATAAATAAAATAGCAGACGAGTTTGAAAAAAATGGCGCGGATATCTGGTTTGAGAAATCAGCGCAAGAACTCTTGCCAGGCGGAACAAAGTGCCTGAAATGCGGAGGCCTTGAATTTGAAAAAGAAGAAAATATATTGGATGTTTGGTTTGACTCAGGCACGAGCTTTGCGGGCGTTTTGGAGAAAAGGCACAATCTAAAGATGCCGGCCGACCTCTACCTTGAAGGGAGCGACCAGCACAGGGGTTGGTTCCACTCGTCTCTCTTTGCGTCCATCGGAACAAGGGGTATTGCGCCTTACAAGGCGGTGCTTACACACGGTTTTGTGGTGGACGGCTCAGGTAGAAAGATGAGCAAGTCTCTCGGCAATGTGATTGCCCCTCAAGAGGTTATAGGCAAACATGGGGCAGAGGTTTTAAGGCTCTGGGTTGCAGGCGAAGACTATCGTGAAGACATCCGCATATCAGAAGAAATTCTGAAAAGGCTGTCAGAGGCATACAGAAGGATAAGAAACACCTTCAGATACATCCTCGGCAATCTGTATGATTTCGACCCGGGGAAAGATATTGTTCCCTACAGCGATTTGACGGAATTAGACAGGCTTACCCTCCACAGACTGGCAAAACTTACGGAACGGGTATTGAAGGCTTACGAGACATTTGAGTTTCATGTTATCTATCATTCGGTTCACAATTTCTGTAATGTGGATTTAAGCGCATTCTATCTGGATATATTAAAAGACAGGCTTTATACCTCAAGGTCTGATGCAAAGGCGCGGCGCGCAGGCCAGACCACCATCTATCATGCGGCGGATTATCTTGTCCGGCTCATTGCGCCTGTGCTGGTATTTACCTCTGATGAGGTGTGGCGGTTTATGCCAAAAAGAAAAGATGTAGAGACGCAAAATATTGCGTCTGTGCACCTCGCATCATTTCCTGAAATAAAAAAGGAATGGATTGATGATGAACTGGAAAAGAAATGGGATATGCTGTTGGCCATTCGCGGCGAGGTTGCAAAAGCCATGGAGACGGCAAGAAAAGATAAAATTATCGGCCACCCTCTTGATGCAAGGATCATTGTCACGGCGCCGAAGGAATTGGATGGGTTTATAAGAGAAGAGGCGCTTATCCTGAAAGAGATTTTGATTGTGTCTCAGCTTGCGGCAGGCGCCGGAGAGGGGAGCGCATTTGAAAGTCAGGAGATTCCTGGCTTAAAGGTGTGGGTATCTCCTGCAAATGGAAAAAAATGCGAACGGTGCTGGAATTTTAGCGAAAGAGTAGGGGAGCATGAAAAACATCCTACGCTTTGCGAAAGATGCCGGGAGACGGTAGGATAGCCAGAGGATTCTTATCTGCAAACTAATTAACTACATTATTGATATTATTACTAAATGTAGTTAATATGTAGTTAATCATGCCAGTCGTCAAAGACACCCTTCAGGAAAACTACATCTTCTTTCTTCGTGAACTTTCCAGAATAGAACATGAAATCAGTGGTCTGCCAAGGGGGAACATCTCTGCCAAAAAAATAGGCGGGATTACTTACTACTATCACCAGTGGAGAGAGGGCAAGAGTGTTGTATCGGTTTCACTCGGCAGAGAAACTCCACTATATTTAATAAATAAAATAGGAAGACGGAAGGCGCTTGAAGTTCAGAAAAGAGAAGTTTTTGGCAACATAAACATAATAGTTAAGGTAGTTGATAAGCAGGCTGTAACAGTTAATGAGATACTGCGGCTCTTTTCACAACACAAAATTAATGTGCTGCTTATTGGTTCATACTGCCTCCCTGCATATAGAAATGCATTAAACATGAGGCTGCCAACAATCAAGACACAGGATATAGACTTTCTTGTGCCACGCCCATACAAAGGCAAAGCCGTAGATGTAGCGGCTATACTCTCGGAAATAGGATTTTCACTAAGATTCAACCCTGACGGATCAACATATTTTACAAACGGCACTTTTAAAATAGAGTTTCTGACGCTGGAAAAAGGAAAGGGCGCTGATAAAGCGATCTCCATCAAAAAACTTGGAATAAATGCTGAACCCTTGAGGTATCTTCAGATGTTGTTTGATGAGCCGGTCTCTATACATACCGAAGGTCTTACATATTATGTCCCTAATCCGTGGGTTTTTGCGTTTCATAAGATATTAGTAATAAAGTTGAGGAAGGAGCAATCTAAAAAAGAAAAAGATATATTGCAGATTAGAGCGATACTGCGGGAGATTAAAATAAGGCAGAAGGACTTCAATAAAAGCCGCGAATACCTGAATACGCTTCCTCCGCGATGGCAAAGGATTATAAAGAAATTTATTGAGAGCCACATTCCTGAATTTTTGGTTGATTGATTTTATACAGAGATGTAATAATTACAAACAAGGGAGAATAGGTTAAAGTGTATTATCTAAAAAAACAGGAAAATGGCAGCAGCAGTATGCAAAAATACAAAACCCTTATACTAATAGCCTTAACCGTTATTATTTTTGATCAGTTCACAAAGGCTGTCATCACCAATTATTTCATCCTTCATGAATCCATTGAGGTAACGCGCGGCCTTTTTAATATAACCTATATAAGAAACCCCGGCGCTGCCTTTGGTATTTTCAGGGGGGTTAGTGAAACTTTCCGCACAATATTTTTGACAGGCATATCCTTTGCGGCGCTGATAGTCATATTTTTTGTTTATAGAAATACAAAGGGCGCTGCATCCCGCATTGCATTCTCGCTTATTGCAGGCGGCGCTGTTGGAAATCTGATTGACAGGATACGCTTTGGAGAGGTGATAGACTTTCTGGATTTTTACATCGGCCGATATCACTGGCCTGCATTTAATGTTGCGGATTCTGCTATTACAGTAGGGGTTTTTATTGCAGTATTATTTTTACATAGAGACAAGGGGGCTTAATCATTCCTCCAACCCCATTTTTTTAAGTTCAGTCTGCACAAATTCCCTTATAATCTTTTGATCATCAGGCGCAGGATGCACAAATTGAATCCCAGCTCCGCCGAAAAGGCTTTTCTCGCCGCTCATCTGTGTGCACCATTTAACAATCCCTTTTATATCTAAAAGCCTGTTAGAACCGGGAATGGTAAATCTCATATGCAGATTCGTGCCTGGAAAGAGGGTTTTCCTGGTATGAAGAAACAGACCTGCTTCGCTTATATTCAAGAGATAGCCTGTAGATGATACCTCGCCTACGCTGAAATCTACAGGAAGAGATATAGGAATCCTTGGCTCACCGCGCAGGGCAGCCTTATGCGGAAAAAGTATTTTATTAACCCTGAAGACAATCTCCTCAGGGGTGAATGCCTTTGTCATGAGGCCTTCTGCCCCAAGTTCTTTTAACCTATCAACCACCTGTGTAGTCTCATAAACGCCTGTTATAGCCAGGACGTGAAACTTACCACCGAGGCCATTATTGTTTATCCACTCTAACACGCCAAAACCATCCATATTCGGCATCTGGAGGTCAAGGAGTATTATGTCTATGCCGTTAGGGTTTATCCGGATTTCTTTTATAAGCTCTGCCCCATCTTTTACAATCCTGACCTTATGGCCGGCCTCTGTCAGGACATCGCTCAGCTTTACCCTGAAGAATTCACTGTCATCTGCCACTATTATAGTCTTTGAATCCTTTGTAATCATAGCCTTGCGAATATATAGCTGAAAACAGAGAAAAGGTCAACTAAAATTACCAAAAAATTCATACCCTGCCTTCAGCAAAACAGACC
>Ga0209726_10006583_pt1 | contig 13424 bp, 11 predicted proteins | sample Subgrocontami54m_FD_187453 | JGI IMG/M metagenome (GOLD analysis project Ga0209726, IMG submission 187453) | Subsurface groundwater microbial communities from S. Glens Falls, New York, USA - GMW46 contaminated, 5.4 m (SPAdes) (version 3) | ecosystem: Environmental > Aquatic > Deep subsurface >... | reverse complement strand
GATTGGCTTGCGTACTTTGGCGATTTACAATTGCGGATGTCAAAACCTAGATTGGCTCTTAGATTATCTTATGCGGCATTTCTCTGTTCCTGCTTGACGCTCATTGGCAACCCGTTTCTCTTACGCATGGGGCCCGGCCTTTATTCCGTGACGATTGTCTTCGCTTGTCTCGGAATCGTCAAAATAGCGCTCCGATAAATTCACAAACCCTTCCCGCAAAATCAGCTCTTGCTGCGTCACACAACTATTCTCTACCCTACCGACGCGGGAAAACGGCATTCTCCCGTGACTCTCTTTTGCAAGTGCCGTATTTTGTCAGCATCCCCGCTGGCCCGTACCGTGAGAAATTCGTGGCTTATCCGGTTTGCACGGCTTTTGCGTTAGTCAACCTTCCATGAACACATTAACTTTGTGCACGGACAACACCCTAGCGGTCATGGGCCTTTTGCGAGAAATCGTCGATACGTACGAAGACTCATCGGCGCGTCCGAGCGAGCGAATCGCGTTGTACCGGAAGTTCCTCGAACTCCGTCAAAAGCACAGAGTCAGGCTTGCCGGCCGCTTGCTGGTGATCGCCGGAGGCAGAGAGAAGCATTTGTCACTTATGCGTCACAAATCACGTCCTCATACCCGAACCATGCTGAGACCGGCGCCTGAGCGCGCGGTTTTTCGTGTGGTGAATTAGCGCCTCGTTTGTTTAGGCTTGCCGCGCTTCGCCGAGTGTGTCAGTGCAGCTTTAGATTTGCTGCGCAACATTGACGGTAATAATCTCCGCCGCCCCGATGATCGGTTAATTGATCGTCAGCGTCAGCGGTTTCTCAAACGTGCCGCCAAGCGCATCTGTCACCCTGACTGTTGGAGAATATACTCCACCGGTCGCGGGAGTCCCCGAGATAACGCCATTGGCAGACAAGGAAAGCCCCGATGGAAGGGGGGTAGAGGCATCCAAAGTCCAGTTATACGTTTTCGCGCCGCCTGTCACTTTGAGCGTCGCTTTGTAGGCTTTGTTAATCTGCCCGTTCTTCAGACTCGTCGTGGTAATGTTGACAGCCGTCAACACCGTGATCTTATATTTCTTGCTCACCGATACTCCCTGCTGATCGGTGACCTTGATCGTAAAACTCGCCGTCTTGGCCGCAGAACTCGGCGTGCCTTGAATTGTCAGGCCGCTAAGGGTCAGGCCGTCCGGAAGAGCGCCTTTGGCGAATTGTAAGGGAAATTGATACGGCTCCTTCCCACCGCTCACAGGTAAATCAAAACTATAGAGGACACCTATTTCCGCCTGCGGTGGAGTTCCCGTGCCGAAGGCTGGCACGTTATTCAGTATCGTCACGGTCGCGGTACTTGGAAAACCCACGGTATAGGCCGCCGTGTCCGCCTGCAAGGTTACTATCACCGTCTCATTTTTTTCCTTGGTGACAGCATCAAATATGGGCGTCACATCGATATTGACCGAGGACACTCCCGCCGGAACCGCGACACTGGCGGTTATTGCAGGGGCGTAGTCGGTTCCACTGGTCGCCGTACCGCTCACCGTAAGGAAAACCGTCAAGGGTTGGTCCGTGGCGCCGGTGCGATGCACAATGAAGCCCGTCGGCGCGCCCTCTTTTACCGCAGCATCCAAGGCCACGATTTTCACGCTGCCCCCTGGATCTAGCGTCCATCCGATATCCTCGAGGGCTTGCAAAGCGAGACCGACATCATGTTTGGCGGCGATATAAAACGGCTCCAAAAGCTCGTAGGGATGGGAATCAATGGGAACGTTGGTCGGCAGTACCTCGTAGTCTTCGCCGTTGGTCGCCGTGCCGCCGATCATGTAGTTGACGGTCAAAGGCAAAGTGGTGTCACCGGTCCGGGTCAGGATGAACTGGCCCGCGGTCGGCCCGGTTTCAGAAGCGTCGGGAAGATTCGCCGCGATGGAGACCGTTGGCAGTATCGGCGTTGAATCGTTGTCGGCGATGGTCACGATCGCGCTGCTCGGCGAGATTACTGTGTAGGTGGTGTTTGCGGTCAAGGTAAGAATGACTGTCTCGCTGCCCTCCACCACGGTATCATCGACCGGCGAGACGGGAATCGGCGCCGTTGCAGAGCCAGCCAGAATCGTCACGCTACCCGAGAGAGTCGCATAATCCGTAGTGTTGGTCGCGGCTCCGCCGATCGCATAAGTGACCGCCAAGTCCGCTGCCACGCTGCCGGTGCGAGTGACGGTGAACTGGCCAGGGGTCGGTCCGGTTTCCGAAGCATTGGGTTGATTCGCCGTGATCGATACCGCCGGCAGCGGCGCTGAATCACTGTCCGTGATGGTCATCATCGCTTTGCCCGGCGTCCCCATTGTGTAGGCCGTGTTTGTGCGTAAGGTTAGGATCACGGTCTCGGTCGCTTCCACCAGAACGTCATCGATCGGCGTGACGGTAATCGTCGCGGTAGCCGACGACGCGGGGATGGTCACGCTGGTCGATATTGTCGAGTAGTCGGTGCCGTTGATCGCCGTGCCGCTGATTCTATAGTTGACGGTCAATGGCGAAGCGGTGGCGCCGGTTCGGGTCACGGTGAACTGGCCCGCGGTGGGTCCGGTTTCCGAAGCGTCAGAAAGATTCGCCTCAATCGTAACCGTCGGCGGCGGCGGCGTATCGTTGTCCGCGATGGTCACGGCGGCGTTGCTCGGCGCGTCCACGTTGTAGGCTGAGTTTGCGCTCGGGGCGAGGATCACGGTCTCGCCGCCTTCCACCAGCGCATCATCAACCGGGGTGATGTTAATAAGTACCATCGGAGATCCTGCGTCGATCGTCACGCTGCCCGACTGAAGTGAGGTGTCCCAGTTCGACACTGAGAAACCGGGGTCGATAACCGGCGGAGCATACATCGGCATATCGCCGCCATGCGCCGCCACCACATTAGCGCCAATCCAACGGAGGTTGCCGCTGTTCTTGCCGGCAACGACCCGCTCCGCGTCGGTCATCTCCGAAAAGAGCTTGCCGGAGCTGATGTCTTTGAGATTGAGCAAAAAAACGTCGTTGAAACCCCCAAGCTTTGCCCCGGTCGCTAGATTCGCAGGCGTTTTAAAACCCAACCCACGGGCAATTTCGCGTAGAGCGATCGTGACAAAATCGAATTGCCCCGCGGCCGGATTGCCGTCGAGCCCGTAATACCAGTCGTTATTGGGCAAGCAATCGGCTGTCCCGACGGAGCTGTTGAAATAGACGCGGATATCGGACGTAAAGGAATTCAAATCCATGCCCGCGATGCTGTTCGCCAGGGCCTGCGGATACCAGGTGTCTTTAAGCGGCGCATCCTTGCCTGCGGCAGCCTTAAAAGCACCATGAAATGTATTCGCGTCCCCGGTTGCAATGACCGGCCGTGCGGCATCGCAGTTCAAGCGGTTTAAGGAGTCTGCTGGAATAAGTGGGTCAGGCGGGTTGGGATTGGGGGGAACAAATTTAGCATCGATCAAAATCGGCACGTTGCTCGAAAGTAGATCGGCCCAAATGTCTGCGGCAAACTGAGCGGCGATCTGGCGCTGGCCGCCCAGGGTCGCAACCAGGGCTCCCCGAGGCATGCCACTGTTGCCGCCCGCGGTGGAAGCGGGATCGGGCGCACTCGTATCGTTGAAACCTTCACCCGAGCCGTCAAGATTGACGATTGTGATAGTGGTCGACCGGGCGGATTGTGGCGCCAGGAGTTCGGTAGCGAAGAATAAAAGCCACGCCGAAATGAGCAACAATGGGTATCGCATAGAGTGTTTGTCTAATTCTTGTCGTCAGAGCGGAACGCCGACCGGGGACGCGTGGTGAGCGAGTATTCAATGCTCAGGCCCGAGTACACCGTCACTGAAGAAAATTTTTCGATTGATAAGCACTGTAACCGGCGCAACGCTTTGAGTCAACAATGAGCCGAGAACCTGCGGGCGCCAAAGCGGAAAAAATGTTGACGGGTATGAACGGGTGAAAAACAATCATCGCGATCTGTGGTCGAGACCGCAAGTAAGACGAACATCCGCTCACGAATCCTCGCCGATTGCTCGTTCTATGAATTTGGCCTGGACGCATACCTGGGGGCCGAACCCGCGGGCAACGGGAGTGAAAAGAAATTTCCGCCTCCGCCTGGCGACAATTCCACGGACAAGGTATTAATAACCGCGAACTCCGAAACTGACGACGCTCACCCCATGATCACTACAATTATCTTCGACTTGGACGGCCTGCTCGCCGACACCGAGAAGCTCCATTGGCGCGCTTATCAGGAGGCGCTGCAAGTCCACGGCACTGTCCTTACCGAAGATGAGTACGCGGAACATTGGGTGCGGGCGGGCAAGGGCATCGGCGACTGGCTGGCGCAACATGGCTTACCCCTCGATCCGCTGGCGCTGCGCGCTCATAAGTCGAAACGCTACCTCGAATTGTTGGCAACCGAACTACGGCCGATGACGGGGGCGCTGGAACTCTTGGAAGGATTGCGCGGCAAAAAAACGCTGGCACTGGCTTCCTCTTCCTATCGCGACGCCGTCGACGGCGTCGTGCGAGGCCTCGACATCGGCCATTATTTTCACGCCATCGTCACCGGCTTGGATGTGGAGAGAGTCAAGCCGGCACCGGATATTTTTCTCGCTGCGGCGCGGCGGGCCGGCGCAAGGCCGTCCCAGTGCCTGGTATTGGAAGATGCGGAAAAGGGCGTACTCGCCGCCCGTGAAGCCGGAATGAGTTGCATCGCGGTGCCCACCGAACAGACGCGCCACCATGACTTTTCGCAGGCGACTCGGGTCTGCTCCTCGCTGAACGAGATCACGTTAGAACTCATCGATTCGTTGAACCATTGAGCCGAGAGTGCCGCCGCGTAACCCGTCGAATCGTTTCGCCTTAGTCACGATCCCACCGGTGGTGCCGGCGATGCCAGCGATCATGATCGCGATTCGAGTAGTTCCAATATCGATCGTACGGGCGCACGGAGTCGTAGCGACGGTAAGGCTCATTATAGTACGGCCGATCAGCAACTACGCAGCCGAAAGCAGAGGTCATCACCAGAGCGAGCATCGCGCCCAACAAAACCTTTTTAGGATTGATCTTTTTCACGGTTCGAGTCCCCCTTCCTGCAACCTTAGACGAACCAAACCCGTCATTCTTAACACGGCATTCGCCGTAACCTCTTGAACCGAGCGCGAGAGTGCCGTACGGTAGCTCCGTCCCCAAGATTGTTGATAAATAAGGAGTGAAGACAAGATCATGGCCCAAGCTGAATTGATCGTCGATGTTCATCATCATTTCATGCCGCCGATTCTATTCGACCGCCTCGCCGCCCAGGCGGGGGGCAAACGGATCGTCACCAAGGAGATCAGCCTCACCCTCCACCCGTCGCGCAAAGACCTCGAAGCGCATCTGAAATGCATGGACGAAGCCGGCATATCCGTAGCCATCCTCACCGACCAGGTCCAGGTGATGGGCGCCGAAGTCGCCAGGGCGCTCAACGACGGCATCGCCGAAATCGAGCGTAAGCACCCGGCGCGTTTCCGCGGCTGCATTCATCTGCCGATCCATGAGCCCGAGGCCGCCAAACGTGAGCTCGATCGTGGCATCAACGAACTGGGGCTGCGCGCCGTGGCGCTGCTCGCCTGCCACCTCGAAGTGCAGCTCGACAACCCGATCATGAACCCGATCTTCGAGATCATCCAGAAGCACAATCTACCCATCGTGATTCACCCGCAGTCCAAGCCCACCGGTTCCGAGACGACTTACAACCTGGACCGTTGCGTTTTTCGGCCGATGGAAACAACTCAGGCGATCGTGCGCGTGATGTGCAGCGTGCTGCCGCGTTTTCCCGAGCTGCGCTTCATCATGCCGCACCTCGGCGGCGGCACTCCCGCGCTCAAGGGACGGATGATGGCATTCTTCGAAACCGACGACGCCGACATTCCGCCCGAGATGCGCGGCTACTTGAAGACCCAATCGGAGCAGAAAAAATTCGGCTTGACCGAGCGCTTCGAAAAACTGTTTCGCGCGCTCTACTTCGACACGGCGGGAACTGGTGCATGGCTGCCAGCGATGGCGGCGGCGTTCAACATCACCACGCCCGACCGCATCATGTTCGGCAGCGATTACCCGCTTGAGTGCAAGACCGCGGCGAATCTTACGGAATCATTGGAAATGATCCGCCAGGCTCCCTGCTCGGCGGCGGAGAAAACCGCGATGCTTGGCAAGACTGCCGCGGGATTGTTTAAACTCTAGCATCGACAAAGCTCTAGCCAAAAAGTATTTGAAATTCGGAGACGAAGAAGAGATCGGAAAAACCTTGTCTCCCGCAAAGACGCCAAGGAAAAACGGTTTGTCATTTCGACCGAAGGGAGAAATCTTTCTTAGATCCCTCGCATTCGCTCGGGATGACGGCCCTCGCCCCGTCACTTTGCGCCTTGGCGCCTTGGCGGGATAAATTTTCCTGGAGTCGATCTGTTCAACATTTCCAAGGTAAGTATCTATGATGCCTTTGCGCACAAAAGTGTTGAAGCTGCCTGGACCGATCTCGCTTTTACTTGCGATTCTGGCGCTGGCAACGCTCTCCATGCCCGCGGAAATCCCAACTAACGAGCGCGCGCGTCTCGACCAGATCGAACAGTCTCTCAAATCCGACGTGCCGCGCGTACTGTGCCTTGACGGCAGCTTCACCACCGGCGGGCAGCCTACGAACCAGGCTTATGCCAAGGCGGCTGCCAGCGGCTTTCGCTCCGTCTTGAGCTTACGCGCCGCCGGCGAGGGGGTCGATCTCATGCGCGAACGCTCGCTGGTGGAGAAGAACAACCTGCTTTATTTCAACATTCCGGTCGTATCCAGCTCTCCGCGCCCGGAACAGGCGGACGAGTTCATCCGGCTAGTCAAGGACAAATTCAACCACCCGATGCTGATCAATTGCGCCAGCGCCAATCGCGTCGGCGCCTTCATGATGATCTATCGTGTGCTCGGTCAAGGGTGGGCCGAAGACAAGGCATTGGATGAAGCCATCAAGATCGGGCTCAGAGGCAATGAGCTTAAGAAGTTCGCCCGCGACTATATCGCCCAGCATAAGCCGAAACAGAGCTGAGGTTCTTACATTTCGACGGTGATGAAGCCAATCCGTTACCGGTCTTAGACTGTCTCCTTTTCTGTCATTCCGAACGAATGTGAGGAATCTAAAGAGGAAAATAGCTCCTGACCCTATTTAATCTCCCTGGCGATATGATGGGATCACCGCCATCGAGGATGCTCGTCCAAAAACCGTGCGGGAGATTGGATCAGGATCTTTCGGTAACTGCCAATGGTGAGCAAGTCTTTGTCGCCGGATATGATAACTCGCGCTTTGCCTGTAACTGCGCATTCCACAAACTTGTCATCCGATGGGTCGCGTTCAACTACACGCAAACGTCGCCGCGGTTTTATCACCCCGGCATAAGGCAACAGCTCCTCTTGGATCAAACCTTTGATCTCGGCGTCAGTGAGCTTGAACTTGGGATAACCGAGAACCCTCAAGTATTCTTCTAAGATACTCCGAGAAACCAATGGTGTGATCACTCCGCTTTGCCAGAGCGGCACGAGCTTGGATGAAATGCCGGTGAACAGTAGAGACGATATGACGACGTTCGTGTCCAGAACAACGCGCACTACCGGTTCCTAGCCCAGCGGATCGCTGCGTCTACGTCTTTCTCTGACAAGCCTAGGGCTTTCATCTTGAGCCGGATTTTTTCGAGTCGTATCCCCTTGGCTTCGATGACCACCGGTCTAAGCACGATCTCCTGACCGCGAATACCAACCTCAAAATAATCGGTCACGGGAAGCTTTTCGACGATCGCTTTCGGCAGCGTGATCTGATTCTTAACGGTTTTTTTGGCAAGCATGACTGGATTCCTTGCAGTAAGGTTACCTTACATCCTGCCGGTGTCAAGCCAATCATAGCAGCCTGCGGATGGAGAGCCGGAATGCACCGAATGGATTCCAAAATGGGGTGGCAGTTGAACCGGGCTAGGAACAACCAATTGCTGGTTGATCGCCATTAACAAGATGTTTTGACTTGGGTTCTGATTTACACCCACAGACGGCCCACTGTGGCACGATCAAATTCCGGCGCCCGCCGTCGGCAGCCTGTCACGTCTGCCAGAAAAACTCAGCTCGCTTACGTATGCTATGATAAAGTGTGAGGTGAAAGATGCCTAGACAGCCCGTACGAATTTTAGAAACTCAATTTTCCATCCGCCTTCCCGAAAAACTAGCCGGTAAAAATAAGATGCTCAAGGGATTGAACAGCTTAAACTGGACGAGACAACGATCGCCGGCATTCACGGCGACACGGCAGATATCGAGGCTCTGCGGACTCTCGCCAAGAGCGGGCAACGGTAATTGCAGAAGGGTATCGCGGAGCTTGTCCTGAGAAAGTCAAAGGGCTCAAGGCATCCGACACGAATGCCTGGGCGACATTTCTCTCAATCACGGGAGGCGGCAGAGAGATAGGTTACGATACGCTTCGTCAAGCGCGCGCGAGTTTGTGAAGGCGCGTCCGTGGCCACGGCGTCTTCCTCAAGGGCGTGAGATTGTTCTTTGAGCCGTGCTGGCCTGACAAGATAAAAGTTGAAAAGAGCCTCCAAAACATCGAGGAGGTATTCTGCTTCTCCGGGTTCCACAGCCGCGATTAAGCCCGGATGGCTATTTTTAGCAGGGTTGGCCGCGAAATTTCCCACATCAAGGGTTGCAGCCAATGAGGAGGCGAGTTCCGGTGGGAGAGCTTTTGATGCCAATACCTGATCGATCTCATTGCTAAGATCACCTGGTTTAACGTCCGCTCTATCGCGCAGCAGCGCCTGGAGGCAATGGCGACTCAAAGCCGCGCTGGCCCGAGGGCTATCGACAAGAACGAAACACGCTTCGTAGAAATCACTCAAATAGGGCTCGACAACCTCGGGTGGAAGTTCTGAGCGGGGCAGCTCTTTGCCCCACGCTTGTATCTCAATGTGGGGAACCTCGGTTTCCGTCTTCGTAGTTGTCAACAGGATCATCGTCCTGTTACAGGCAGGACACACTCCGAAGTGAATGTTCCAAACGCCTATTTTATCCTGCACATGGCGATGAGTATGCAGGTCGGGTTGCAAATTGTTCGAACAATAGGGGCACTTCATGGCAGCACCCTCCTTCTCCGCTGGTATGAATTTTAAGCCTTGAGTGGGTTAAAATCCAGACGGGTCATCGTTGACGTCCCGTATCCGCTGTTATTTTGCTAGAGCTAGATTTAGGGCTAAGCGTTAGGGGCCAGCCCCCTGGTCCATTCCACTTTCAAGATCGAACGATATGTGATGGCTTCGACACGCCCGATCTACGAGAGGCGCGCGCTATTAGATACGTTGCAATGACGCATCCCAAGAATTTGGACTTCTGGAATACTGCCAGAGTCGCGGCACTTGCGTTTAGCTGATAAGGGAACTCGATACCACAGTGATTCAAGAGCAGAGCACCTTCTCGCGATCGCTCCAGGCATCCAAACATCTCTGAACCAACTTCTCCGGATTGTTATCGAACATGACAACGGCGCGACTCGGCTTGTTGCAGAACTTGATGACCTCGCCGAGGTGATCGGCGATGCCGCCGCTCTCTTCCAGCACGCCGATTATCTTGCCTTCATCGTAAGCGATGGTGAACTCGTTGAGCGTGCCGATGGCGCCGCCGAAGATGATGACGATGTCGGCGGAGCGGATGTTGATTACGTTGCGTCCTTTGTAGCCGAAGCCGGTGTAGATGATGACATCGGCGCCCTCTTCCGGCAAACCGTAACGATCGCGATGCTCCGCGCGGTTCTCGGCGGGAGAAATTCCCAGCGCAAAACCGCCTTGCTTGCGAAATGCCCGCGCCACCAGGTCGGGCAGCCCCGTGGTCGCTCCCGTGACCAAGATGCAATCACGCTTGGCGAGCGCCGCGCCCAGATCGTCCGCCAGACTCCTTAATCGTTTCTCTTCCCGATCTGAGAGGGCATCATTATTCGATGCGCCCATCACTCCGATCACGGGTCTGCGCATGAGCGGACTTTCCTGGGCGATTAGATGACCTTGTCGCGGCGCAGATCGGCAATCTGTCCCGCGTCATAACCGATCTCGCGCAGGATTGCCTCGCTGTCCTCGCCGAGAGCGGGAATGCGGTCGAAGCGCGCGGGACTGTCGGTCAGGTTGAGCGGGTTGCCGACAACGGGAACCCGACCGACGGGCGATTCCACCTCGCGGAAAAAACGGCGCGCAATGAGCTGGGGATGAGCGAGCACTTTGGCGATGCCCCGCACCACTCCGTGGGGAAGCCCGGCTTTTTTTAACCGCTCCAACCATTCCGTGTGATCCCTCTCGCGCATGATGTTTTCCATCGTCTCTTCCAAGAGAGCGCGATTTTCCCTGCGTGCCTCCACCGTCGCGAATCGGCTGTCATCCAGGAGATCGACACGCTCGAGAACGTTGCGGCAAAACACCTCCCAGTCCTGGACCGTGGCGACCGCGAGATTTACGTACTCGCCGTCGCGCGCAAGATAAGGCCCGTAAGGCGTAACATAATGATGTCGCATGCCGACGCGCGCGGCTTCTTCCCCGCGATGCCAATAGTGATGCGGAAAATAGCCGAGCCAGGCGACGATCGACTCAAGCATGGAGATATCGATCCGTTGCCCGCGCCCGGTCTTCTCGCGCTCATAGAGCGCGAGCACAATGCCGAGGGCGGCGTACATCCCCGCCGCGATATCGGAGATGGAAATGCTGGCCTTGGCGGGCCGGTCGGGGTAACCGGTGGTGGCGATAATGCCCCCCTCGCCTTGAATCAAAAGATCGTAAGCCTTTACGTCACGGTAAGGCCCGTCCTGGCCGTAGCCCGATAGCGAACCATAGACAAGCCGCGGATTGATTTTTGCCAGCGCTTCGTAGCCGAAACCTGACCGCTCCGCCACTCCCGGCGCGTAATTTTCGAAGAACACGTCGCTCTCGGCCGCCAAGCGGCGAATGATTTCTCTTCCACGCTCCTGTTTCACATCGACCGTCAGGCTCCGCTTGTTGCGGTTAAGCCAAACGTACCCGGAGGAAAGTCCTTTGACCGCCGAGTCCCAGTGACGAATGAGGTCGCCCACTCCCGGGCGTTCGATCTTGATGACCTCGGCACCCATGTCCGCCAACGTACAAGTCGCAAACGGAGCAGCAAGCACCTGCTCGAAGGCAAGGATCTTGATGCCGTCCAAAGCGCGCGTCGGTTTCTGATGATCAGCCACTCTCACCTCATATAACGACTTGAACGTTTTGAACTGTTTGAACGGCTTGAACGAATCGTCGGTTCAAATCGTTCCAATCGTTCAAGTCGTTCAAAACGTCACTTTGGGTCCTCTTTAATTTGCGGGAACAAATCGGTTTTGGGCGCGTGGGCCTTTTTCCACACCATGACGCTGCGGGCATAGTCGATGACGACTTTCCCCTCCTGCTGAATGCCGCGCGTGCGCACCTTGATAATGCCCCACTGCGGCTTCGACTTCGATTCGCGCGTCTCCAAAACTTCGGATTCGGAATAAAGCGTGTCGCCGGCGAAGAGTGGATTGGGCAGCTTGATCTCGTCCCAGCCAAGGGCGAAGCCGTTTTCGCTGACATCGGCCACGCCCATGCCCGCGACGATGGCGAGCGTCAGAGCGCTGTTGATCAGGCATTTGCCGAATTCGGTGCGTTTGCCGTACTCGTTGTTGAAGTGAATCTGATTGGTATTGTTGGTGAGCAAAGTAAACCAGATGTTATCCGCCTCCGTGACGGTCCGCCCCAGGCGGCAGCGATAAACGTCGCCGACTTCGAAGTCTTCAAAGAAACGGCCTTCCCAGCCGGGCTTCACGGCCATAGCTTCTCCCCTTTCTGCAATACCAACTTTACGCTATATTCTAACCGCTAATTATCGGAGGTGACGATGGATTTCAACCTGACGCAGGAGCAACAGCAGATCCGCGAAGAGATCCGCAAGGTCTGCAAAGAATTTCCCGACGCCTATTGGCGCGCGATCGACGGCAAAAAAGACTATCCGGAAGCCTTCGTGCGCAAACTTTCCGACCTGGGCTGGCTGGCGGCGTTGATTCCCGAGGAGTACGGCGGCACCGGCCTCGGCATCACCGAAGCGAGCATTATATTGGAAGAGATCAATCATTCCGGCGGCGTCGCCACCGCCTGCCACGCGCAGATGTATACCATGGGCACGCTCTTACGCCACGGCAACGACGAGCAGAAAAAACGCTACCTGCCCAAAATCGCCACCGGCGAGCTGCGCTTGCAAGCCTTCGGTGTAACCGAACCCGACGCCGGCTCCGAGAGCACGCGCATTCAAACCGCGGCGATCCGAAAAGGCGACAGGTACATCGTCAACGGCCAGAAAATTTTCATCTCCCGCGTGCTCCAGTCCGATCTCATGCTGCTGCTGGCGCGCACGACACCCTACAATGAGCTAAAGGACAAAACGCGCGGCTTGTCGGTATTCATCGTCGATTTGAAGACCAACAAAAGCAAAATCGACGTCAAGCCGCTCGACTTGATGATCAACCACCACACCAACGCGCTTTTCCTCGACAACGTCGAGGTGCCTGTCGAGAATCTCATCGGCGAAGAAGGCATGGGCTTTCGCTACATCATCGACGGCTGGAACGCGGAAAGAATACTGGTCGCCGCCGAAGCGGTCGGCGACGGCCGCTGGTTCGTCGAGCGGGCGGCCAAGTATGCCAGCGAGCGCAATGTTTTCGGCAGGCCGATCGGCGCCAATCAAGGCGTTCAATTCCCCATCGCCAAAGCCTATGCGAATATCGAGGCCGCCGACTTGGTCCGTTATCAGGCCGCGACCAAGTTCGACCGCAAGGAAAAATGCGGCGCCGAAGCGAATCTAGCGAAGTACCTCGCCAGCGAAGCCGCCTGGGAAGCCGCCAACGCCTGCCTGACGACCCACGGCGGCTACGGCTTCGCGACGGAATACGATGTCGAGAGAAAGTTCAGAGAGACACGCTTGCTGACGATCGCACCGGTGAGCAATAACTTAGTGTTGGCTTATCTCGGCCAGCATGTGCTTGGCATGCCGAAGTCGTACTAATGCGTTAGCCGTGGCGGGGCTCTTATGGTAAAAGTGCTTTGTGGCGCAAACCACCGAAACTTCTCTGCCACCTCTCGGAAAAGATGGGGATCTTCCACCTGGAATCTACCGCGCTACCTTGCGGGAGACGCTTCGCCGCTTCGGAAAGGGAACATGGCAGCGGGTCGCGTTGGCGCAGCGGCTTGAACGAATCTATCGCGTCTCGGTCGGCACGGGCCAATTGGCGCGGTTCGTGGTGTTCGGATCGTTCGTTACAGCTAAGAGGGAGCCGGCTGACGTGGATGTGTTCCTGCTGATGGAGGACACGTTCGACATAGGACAACTGACTGGTGAAGCACGAGTTCTTTTCGACCA
>Ga0209726_10006573_pt1 | contig 13435 bp, 17 predicted proteins | sample Subgrocontami54m_FD_187453 | JGI IMG/M metagenome (GOLD analysis project Ga0209726, IMG submission 187453) | Subsurface groundwater microbial communities from S. Glens Falls, New York, USA - GMW46 contaminated, 5.4 m (SPAdes) (version 3) | ecosystem: Environmental > Aquatic > Deep subsurface >... | reverse complement strand
AGAGCCACGGCCAGCCGCCGCCAGCCGCCCAGCCGAGGGGTGTGTTGTGAAGCCACTGTGCCGCTGATAGAAGGGCTTGGACCATGACTCAGTAGTTCCCCAGGTATGCCGTCAACCGGCCAGTCGTAATCGTCGCCGCCCACAGCGCGATCGATGTGATCGCGAAAGTCCGCGCGCGGCGCGTCACGACATTCGATGTGATACCGGGTGGAAACGCCGCCCGGTTGATCAGGATGACGGTCGTCATCGAGAGCGCGATCAGTCCCATCTTTGCGTAGAAGAGCGGGTTGAGCAGCAGCGTCGTCGCGCTGGCGATGAGAAGCCCTAGTCCTGAAATAGCGTTCACCCAGAAGCCGATCCAGATCCACCGATTGAGACTCCGCATCCCGGCCAGCGGCAGGCCCGGCGCAAACCCGAGCAACCGAAGATCGATCATGACGCTGAGACCCACCATCACCGCCAGTCCGACCGCATGAAAGCTGATCACTCCGGGGTAGGCCCACAGCGAGTCGGACTCGCGCACCCACGTCGCCAAGGCCGTGCTCTCCAGCCACATAAGCAATGCCACAGTTCGCTCTCCTCCTAGCGGCGGGAAGCGTCATTCACAAGGTGTGTGCCAGTGACATCACCGCGTCGAGGGCAGCTATTGCTCCAGATTTCCTGAGCGGAAGCTTTCGAGCTGTAGGGGGCTGCGAGATTATTTGGGCGGGGTGCGCGAAAGTTCGCGGGCGCGTCTGCCCTATCGGCGATAGACAACAATCTGCCAGGGGAAGCTCTTGCGGCAAAAGCAGCGCTGTAGACCCTGACTTCGCACGATCGCGTCGACCACATCTGGTCGATGCACGAAGGAGCGCATCGCGCATCCTCGCAGCCGGAACACCAAATTGACACTCGCAACGAATACTTTGTTGAACCATCCGTACTGCGGATAGACGACGCCGTACAACTGGCGTGCCCGCGCCGCTGAGAGACCCACGAGCGCTTGCGCGTCTGGATAACAACAGATCACGCGATCCAATGTCACGATGTCTGCGTCCGCGACGGTTGGAGCCACATCAATGAAGTCACCGTGTTGATAGCTGACACGGTCGGCGTATCCTCGCAGTTCGGCTTCTTCCTGCGACACTTCGACGTAAGCCGTCGAAGCCTCTACATTAGTGGCGCTGCTGACGCCTGCGCGCAATAGCTCCTGCTGAACAGCACCGACACCGCCGCCGATGTCCAAGAGCGTCATCCCTTCGATGCCTTCTGCCTCGAGGGCTGCAATCAGGATGCGAGTCGTCTTGGCCGGGCCTTTCTTTCGATACCGCTTCAACTCCTTGTCCGCAGTCTTCTTGTCAAAGAAGGCCTCTACGCCCCGGCAGTGGCAGCAGTTCATAGCGGGTCCCTTTATTACCTGCCTACTCGGCGGCTTTCTCCGAGTATTCAGACGCGAGCGAGGTGGAGGGATCCACGCAGGACCTGGATCAGCTCACGTACGAGGAGGGTGAACTGCGCGAGATTCTCGTGGAGTCCGAGGCGGACTGGCGCACTCGCGCCGCCCGTGGCCGCAATCGTCGTCACGCGTGCGTTTCCAAGTGCGCACTGCCGCGGTTGGCCGCTAGGATTTGCTCCATTTCGGCAGGCTTCGGTGGCACATCCGCCAAAGCTCTGATGAAAGCCGCCTGGTCGAGCGCCAGCATCGCGTTCCAACGGCGTTCGAAGGCAATCGTGCTCGACGGCTTGCCGCTCAATCCGGCGCCGCACAGTGAACCGGAAAAGTGGCCTGGAAAGATCTCGAGATCACCGGGCAGCGTGAGGAGCTTCTCGTGGATGCTGGCGTAGAGCTCCCCCGCGTTTTCACGCGCGCGCCCAGGGAGATCGGGTCTGCCGACTGCGCCCACGAAGAGCGTGTCGCCGGTGAGGACGAACCACGGATCAGTACCACGCTTCAGATCCGTGACCAACAGGCAGGTGCTCTCAGGTGAATGGCCGGGCGTGTGCAGCACCTTCACGCGCGTGTTGCCGAGTTCGATGTCCTGGCCATCGCGCAGGGGCATGAACGGAATGCTCACGTCGGCTGATTCATGCAGGCAGTACGACGCCCCGACCCGCCTCGCCAGCTCGACGCCTCCCGAGCGGTGATCCGCATGCACGTGAGTATCGATCACGTGCGTGATGCGCATCGTTTTCGAGCCGGCAAACGCGACGTAGGTGTCCACGTCCTCGGCGCGCGGATCGACCACGGCGCACTTCCCGAGCGTGCCGCACCCGAACAGATAGGCTGCGCATCCGAGGTCGTAGTAGTAGAACGGTCGGAAAATCATGCGCGACCTCCTTACAAGGCAGCGGTAATCTGCATCGGCGAGTGCCTGGAATCGACTCGTCTCCGCATCCATGCCCGCTGCATCGTGACCCCGGCTATGAGACCGGCGGCGACTGCAAGACCGCCGAGCCTGCCTTCGCCAATCATCACGGCGACAGGACCCGGGCACGTGCCTGCCACGCTCCAACCCGCCGCAAACAACAGGCTCCCTCCGACGTGGCGAGGCCCGGGACGCTCAACCGTCCAGCCAATCGGCTCGGCCGTCACCAAGGCACGAACGACAACCGCCTTGACCAGCCTCACGCCCACGGCCGCCACTGCGACGGCCGAACCCATGACGAGAAACACGTACGGATCCCTTAACAGCAACATGTCGCGAATGACGGCGGGGTCAGAGAGGCGCGCCCACGACATCACGAACCCTGCGCCGATGCCGACAATCAGTCCCGCGAGTCGTGCGGTCATGGTGTCCTCGTCAGGCTTTGCGCGCCAGAATCGAAACGCTCTTTACGCCCCACTTCGTTGTAGCGCCTTTGGCTGAGTCGGAAATGAATTGATACTGCGGGTTATCTTCAGTGCGTTCGATGCGGAGGCCCGCGGCTTCAATGACGCTGCGATACTCGTCCTGCTGCGCCGCGCCGCCGATGCACGCCGCCCAGAGATCCGCATTGCAGACGACGCCCTCAGGCAACGGCTTCTCCGTAATGATGTCGGCAATCGCAAGTCGTCCGCCGGTCTTCAGAAGGCGCGCGGCTTCTTGAAACACACGACCCTTGTCGGCCGCAAGATTGATCACGCCGTTGGAGATCACGCAATCGAACGTTTCCGCATCGAGACCCGTGTCTTCGATGTACGCCTTCCGATACGTGACGTTCGCAAAACCAGCGCTGCGGGCGAGACGCTCGGCTTTGGCAAGCTGCGCGTCAGTCATGTCAATGCCGACCACGCGGCCGGTCGGCCCGACCTTCAATGACGCGATGAACGTGTCCATTCCCGATCCACTGCCCAAATCCGCCACGCGCTCGCCTGACTTCAGATCGCCGAGGTGAAAGAAGTAACCAACGCCGGCGAACGAGTCGATGGCGTCCTGCGGCACACGATCGAGATCCGTCGACGCGTAGCCAAGCCGCTCGGCCATGTCTCGGCCCATCTCGAAGTGGAAGGTGCCATGCGGCGTCGTGGCGACGTCTGTGTACATGTCTTTCACCTTGGTCTCGAGAGCCGTGCGATCAACGGTGGCAATCATGGCTACGTCCTTTTGTCAGAAGTGAACAATCCATCGTCTCTGTTACAACCACTGAAGCAAATGCGCCAAGGCAACGCCCGTCGCGAACAACGTCATGGCCGCGACGAGGCTCGCCGGCGACCCGAGCGACATACCCGTGAGTCCGAGGCCGGATGTACACCCCCCAGCGGTTCGCGCACCGAAGCCCATCGCGATTCCTGCGACTAGCAACACGATGAAGTGGGTTGTAGACGCAACCGCCAGAACGCCTCCGCTCGCGTAAGCGAGCGACGGCGAGAACGTGGCGAACGCGAAGGCGTAAGTCGCACCACCAATGACGAATCCGCACAGCAGGAACGTACTCACCCCGAAGCGTGCCGGCCGCGACACGTGCTCCGCGAGGTCGATGTATCCACCGAGGACCCCAAGCGGTTTATTGACAGCCGCCCGGAGCCCGACGATCAGCAATCCCAGAAGGGGTCCAGCAATGTACCAGGGCGCTGGCGTCATCTGCGTGCTCCTTCCTCAAGACCTGTCTGTACGGGAAAGCCAGCCGCCCGCCATTCGGGAAACCCTTCAAGCAGCCGTTTCGCGCGGCGTCCCTTCGATTGCAGGATCTCCACCGCGTGATCCGCGTAGACGCAGTACGGGCCGCGGCAGTAGGCAACGTATTCCTTGTTTTTCGGAAGCTGCCGAAGACGACGCTGAAGCTCCTCGACTGGGACAGAAATCGCGCCGGCAATGTGACCGGCGATGTACTCGCTCGCGGGCCGCGTATCGAGCACCACTATCTCGTGCGATCGTGCGCGTCGCAGCAGTTCCTCCATGCCGACAGCCTCGGCCTTCGATCGATCCCCGAAATGATCGCGGACCAACCGATCGAGATCGGCAAGCCGGTGCTCGGCAACCGTCCTGACAGCCCTGGATACGTCGGACACAGCGGGGTCGGCGAGACGGTAATAGACGTACAACCCATCCTTCCGACTGTCGACGAGCGACGCCTGCCGAAGCGCCTGGAGGTGTTGTGATGCGTTGGCGAGAGACAACCCGATCTCGCTCGCGAGAGAATCTACAGTGCGCTCGCCCTGGGCCAGCAGTTCCAGAAGCTCGAGGCGGTGAGGGCTCGAGAGCGCTTTGCCGATGCGGGCAAATTGCCCGTACAGGCGATCCTTGAACTGACGGTGACGAGCAGTATCTCCAGCCAAGTCAAGTATTCAATATAGTACTTGATTATAGGCTGTCAAGCCTTTGTTGATCCCCGGTTCCGCCGACTATCGCCACCTTATGCCCTGGAGATTGAGGCTAGCCGGATCGATGCGACGCCACGTGAAGTTCTTGTCTCGCTTCATGCTGGTGAGCCCCTTCCCGCACGACGTACTCCCGCACCGCGGTCGGCCGGCTCGACGCGTACCGGTCAGTCGAGCTTGCCTTCGCTAGATCGACTCCCGTCAATCGTGTTCGTCACGGTCTCCCTGGGGGACATCGCGGCGTGCCGCAACGGTTTTCACGAAGGCGGCGCATTCAAGGTGTCAGCCGGACTCTATTTTGGCGAGCACGAACAGCGTGCTATCTTACGCTGCGCAGGAGGCGTGCAGGTCATGACAGCAGCCAGCTTCTCTCGTCATGCGGTGGCCGCGATCCTCGTGGGTGTTCTCGCAGGCATCTCGTCCGGCGGATCGTCGCACGGCGCAGCAGCGGCCGAGACGGCGCCGCTCTCCGGCAAAGCCGTCTCTTCGACCGGCGAGCGGCTCGCGGGTGTTCCCGTGCGCGCGCGCCGGGCCAACAGCACCATCGCGGTCACGGTTTACACCAACGGCGAAGGCGACTACGCCTTTCCTGAATGGTCGGACCTCACTCCGGGTTCGCATTCGATCTCAATCGAGCTTCCCGATTTCGAACCCGCACGCCAGCAGGCCACACTTGCCGCCGGCACCACCGCGAAAGTCGACTTCACGCTCCGTCCCCGGCAGCCGTCGATCGCCGACGCGACCGCTTCGGAGATCGTCGCCGCGCTACCGGGTACAGACCCGCAGAAGCACCTGCTGATTCAGTGCGATAACTGTCATTCGCTGCAGTTCGCTTTGCGAACGAGCCGCACGAAAGACGAGTGGACGGCGATCATCCAGCGGATGGCCGGCGAACGGGCGGTGTCGCGTGAAACGCCTGGCACGCGTGCGTTCGGCCAGAAGAAATACGTCGAACCGCTCGCCGACTACCTCGCGTCGATTCGTGGTCCCGGCTCCTCGAATCAATTGCCCTTCGAGCTGCGTCCGCGGCCCACGACTGCGGCGTCAACGCGGCTCGTCATCACCGAGTACGACATTCCGCGCGGTGGCCGGCGCGATCTGAACATTCTGCGCGGCGACCGGCGGTTTGTCTGGCCGCACGACATCCTGCTCGATCCGAAGAGCGACTACGCCTATTACACGGATCATTTCAGCTTCAACCTCGGACGCCTCAATCGCCGTACCGGTGAGGTGAAGGAATACCCATACACGCTCCTTCCGGGAATGGGACGCGAGGGCATGGGCATCGTCGGCGAAGGACAGGAGCGCGCGGGGAATCCCGGCGGCGGTGCGCACGACATCGCGTGGGGTCCCGACGGCAACGTCGTCTTCGGCATGGGCGGCGGCACCGTCCGCTTCAATCCGCGCACGGAAACGTTCACGCCTTGGGCGTCCGGCAGCAACATGTTCGGGATCGATCCAGCCGGCAAGGTTTGGTATCTCGACAAAGGGCTGCATGCGCTCGACATGGCGAACGGCGACGTGAAGCACTACGCAGTGCCCGATGGCACCGACGACGATACCTACGACATGGAGACCGATGGCAAGGGGCGCTCCATCATGAATCTGTGGCGCCTCGGGAGGATTGGCCTCTTCGATCCGAAGTCGCAGCAGTGGACGACGTACGCGACGCCGACACCAGGGTCAGGACCACGCCGCGGCGAGATCGACGCCCGCGGGCGGGTGTGGATGACGCTCTACTGGGCAGGCCGGGTCGCGATGTTCGACCCTGACACGCACGACATCAGGGAATACCCGATCATTGCCGGGAACAAGGCCTATACCCCGCCGTTCGCGTCGCCTTACAGCCTCAGTGTCGACAACAAGAACCAGTTCGTCTGGACGAACGACTTCAACACCAGTCGCGTCTATCGTCTCGACATCAAGACAGGCGAGCCGACCGAGTACCTGATGCCTGCGCCGTACGAAGTGCGCGACCTGACGGTCGACGAAAGCGCCGACCGCCCGACAGTGTGGATTCCTGTCTACCGTCCGCCGTCACGGATGGCGAAGGTGCAAGTCCGCTGAGGTGAAGGAGCATCCTTGTCCCTGCTCGCCGCCTTCTCGAAGATCATTCTCGCTGACGGCTCTGAGTTGAACGATACGCAGGTCGGTGGAGCTGCGGGCGGCAAGACCCGGTACGATCCCGACGCCGACGTCAACAAGTAACGAGGAGGCAGACTGTGCGCAACTCCATTCTGGCTTCAATGGCCGCGGTGCTGGCAGTGCTCGTCGCGCACGCCGCGGACCCCGCTGCTCAAGGCCGCCAGCGCGTCAGCGGCGAGGGGTTCGTGTCGGAGGGCATCCCGAAGATGCCGAACCCACCTGGCCCCGCGCCGAAACGGGATCTGGCCGGAGCGTGGGTAGGACCGGGCACCAGCAACAAGCCCGATCCCGCGCCGCCGATGACGCCCGCGGGCGAGGCGATCGTCAAGCAACGCAAGGCGTACAGCAGCGCCACGAATCTCGGGAGTGGCCAGGACGGCCCTCCCGGAGCGTCGAACGACCCGTACATCACGTGCGATCCGCTCGGCTTCCCACGCAGCGTGCTCACGTACGCGGTCACCAACCGGGGCGGAGTGCTCTTCGGCTCCGCGCCAGGCCGCATCCTCATCGGATACGAGCAGCAGCGCGCCTGGCGCGAGATCTGGATGGATGGCCGCGCGCTGCCGAAGGCCGTCGACGTGAGGGGTGCTCCCGAATCGCGCTACTACGGATACTCGGTCGGCCACTGGGAGAACGACAACACGCTCGTCATCGACACGACCGGTCTGGACGAACGCCCGTGGCTGGACACACTGGGACACCCGCGCAGCTCCATGGCGCACATCCAGGAGCGCTACACGCGCCTCGATCAATACAACCTGCAGGTCACCGTCACGGTGGACGACCCGAAGTTCTATACGAAGCCGTGGACGTTCATGCGGGCGAACCTCTATTGGATGAAGGCGCAGGAATTTGCCGAGACGCTGTGCGTCCCGTCGGAGGCGCTCGAGTATCGCGACACCCTGGCCAAGCCCTCCGGGATAAACATCGTCCCGTAGCCACGCTCGAGCCAGCGGGTTTTCAGCGAACGGGGAAGATCTTCGCGCTCTGATAGGCCGGCGCGGCCTCCTTCGATGAGGGTAGTCCAGCAGCCCTCGCGGGGCCTTCGGATCCTTTACGCTCGTCGACAGAAAACCGGTGATGTCGAGCGAGTGAACAGCAAGGTCACCACCACGAGGCGGCGCCCCTACGCGGTGAGACGTTCGTCGAAGACGATATCGCCCTGACCGCTCCGATCCGCGTACGACTCGGCCGGAGCAGTCGGCATCGAGGCCAAGACCGACGGCCGTGGATACCCGCTGGCGCTCGCATCGATCGAATGGTCGAAGGTGAGCGCGGCGTGGTAGTGGATCGCGTCGGACTGTAATCGACAGACATACGCGCGCGCGACGCGGCTTCGCACGAGGGTCCGGCCACCAGACGTCACGATGTGCACATCGAGGTGACGGCCCGGCAGCAGCCGCTCGGGGGTCTCGGTGAGCGCACCCCAGTTGGACGTGTCAAGCACGACCAACTGCCCACCGGTTCGGAGCTTCGCGTGGGCGAGTGGTTCGTCACTCGCCACGGTACGTCTGGTCGCGCGGCGGCGCTCCACGCTAGAGAGTCTCCATCCACTGCTGGGTCGCATCGACATAGCGGAGGAGGCGTGTGCGGCCGGTCGCGCCAAGCACGCGAACGGCATACTGGGAGCGGTCGCGTCCACGAACGTAGAGCGTGCGCGATGACGCGGTCCCGATGCGAGAGAACGACATCAAAGCACCTGGATCCGGGGCTCGTACCTCGGCCGGATCGCTTAGAAACAACGACACGCCTGGAAACAGATCTGAGAAGCGAACAGGCGCCTCGACGACAGGGTCGATACCGGTAGCGATGTCGCGCGTCCGGACGCCGTTGCCATTGCCGTCGCTGTACGCCGCCACCGTGTACGTGTCACCGTCAGCGACGAATACCAGCGCCACATTGGCCGAATGCGCGACCGCCTGGGTGCGGGCCAGCGCCAGGCGCGTGGCAAGGTACCGAGCGGCGCTCAGCGTCCGCGAACGCTCGATGGTGGCTGTTGTCTGCGGGATCGCCATCCCGGCGAGGATCGCCATTACCGCGAGGACGAACATCAGCTCGATCAGGGTGAAGCCCGGGCCGAACCGGTGGCGCGCGGGCCGCGGGCGGCGCGGCGCGCCCCCGCGACCCGTCGAGCCTGCTACTCGTCCTGTGCGCTTGCTTTGACAGCCGCGACCGTAATGAGCGGCTTCATCTTGAGGAAGCTCTTTTCCCCCACGCCGCTCACGTTCATCAGGTCCTCGATCTTCTTGAAGCTGCCGTTTTTCAGGCGGTACGCGATGATGCGTTCGGCGGTCTTCGTGCCGATGCCGGGGATCGTCGCAAGCTGGTCGATCGTTGCGGTGTTCAGGTTGACGGGCGCTGCGGCGGTCGCCATCGTCTTCGGCGCGGTCGCGCGCCCTTGGGCGCTTGCTGCAGCCGCGCTCAATGCGATCGCGGCAATCGCAGCGATCATGATTCGGGTCATCGTCTCGTCCTCCTCGTGTCATCGTTGCTGGGGATGTAAAAGGCCCCGGCGGATGTGGATACTCGTGCTCGAGGGTCGGATGCACGATGGACCTGCCCGCCGGGACGTCACGACACAAGGCAAGCGTCGGGCCGCCAGACGCCACCAAGTGATGTCGACGGATGTAGAACGACAATTGGAGGTTATGGGCAGATCGTAAACCGTAGCGATTCGTGCGCCGCGAAAAGCGACAACCGTAGTTGTGGCTGCGGCAACCGCCTGTGGAGCTCGCACGCGACTTGACAAGCCATTCCACGCCCTCCTGACAGCGGTGTAGACTACGCGGCACTATGCACTATCGCGTGATGTTTTTCGTGTCCGCCCTGCTCGCGGCCGCGGCCGCGGCGGCCCAGACGCCAGGCACGGCTTCCGGAGTACCTGATCTCTCGGGCTCGTGGCTCGCCAGGCCGCCGTTCCTGAGCATCAGCGCCTCGGATCCCCGTGGGCAGAAGCGCGGAAACGAAGACGACATCGTGTATCAGCCTGAGGCCCGCGCGAAGATGCTGGCGGAGATCCCGCCGACCGGTCCGTTCGGCGAGCCGCATCGCACAACCGATCCGTGGGTCCGCTACTGCGAGCCAAATGGCCCGGTGCGCATATACGCGCACCCGGCCAGGACGATGTTCGTCCCGCTGCCGGACAAGGTGCTGATCCTGCACGAGCTCATGCAGCAGTTCCGCATCGTACGGTTGAACAGCACGCACCCGCCGCTCGAGGACCTGGATCCCACCTACTGGGGCGACGCGATCGGCTGGTACGAGAACGGCGACACGCTGGTCGTCGATATCATCGGCACCAACGGAAGAACGTGGCTCACGCAGTCGGCGCATCCCACGTCCGAAAAGCTCCACGTCGTTGAACGGTACAAGCGACTCGACGCCAACAACCTGGAATACGACGTCCTCATCGACGACCCGGGCGCCTACACCAAGCCCATCACAGTGAAGAGGACCTTCGAGCGCTCGAAGGTCCCATTCATGCAAAGCCCGTGGAACTGCTCCGTACGCGACAACACGTCTTACAGCGACACGCTCCTCGAGAGCGCGGGCAAGTAGTAAGAGGTCACAGCCGATGATTTGAGGGAGCCTCGTCGCCGGTGGTCGCCGCGATGCCGGCTATCGCCCAGGCGCAGGCGCCGGCGGCTCAGAGGTTGATCGACAACAGGAACGACACAGTCACCTACACGCAAGCCGGGCAATGTCGGAGAAGAAGACGACTGCCGGACAGCGCGACGAACGACAACAGCCGACGCGTCATGACCCGATTTGTTTGCCGTCGGCCTTGATGATCTTCTGGATGTTTCCGACTGTGGCGCCGTTCTTGGCGGCGAAGATGAAGACGGTCACTGCTTCTCCGGGGACCAGCGACCTGCGCGTCCAGCCGCGTTCGAGCATCACGCCCGCCGGCTCAGTCGATCCGACCCAGTGCTGGACCTCGCCCTTCTCGGTCTTCACGTCGAAATAGATCTGATTGTGAGGGGTGCCCCACTCGAATTTCGTGATGGTCCCTTTCAGCTCGGTAGCCTTGGTGGTGTCGTACAAGTTTCCCCCATGGTGCGCGAGCACCGGGCCCGATACCAACAGGACACCAATCACCGCGGCCAGCAGCATCTTCTTCATCGCCGGAGAATACGCCTTGGGCGGTCACTTGTCTACCGCCGCGGACGCCAGAAAAGGCGATAGGCCTGTGGTAGATTCGCGCGAGCCATATGAAGTCAGCCTTTTCCTGGCTCGGGATCGCAACGGCTCCGACACCGGAGCATGCACCGCTGCGCGAGCTCGTCGACGCGCTCGATCGTCTCGAGCCCGACCGCGCTCGCCATCTTGCGCGATTTGCCTATTTGCTCGGCCGCGTCGCGCACGCGGATCGCCGCGTCAGTCCGGAAGAGACGCGGGACATGGAGGCGCTGGTCGTCGAGGAGGGACGCATATCTACCGAGCAGGCCATGCTCGTGGTCAGCCTGGCGAAATCAAGCAACCTGCTGTTCGGCGGCACCGCCGATTTCATAGTCGCTCAGGAGTTCGCCGAGGCAGCCACCTACGACGAGAAACTCGCGCTAGCGCGCTGCCTCTTTTCGGTGGCATCAAGTGACGAGGCGATCTCGATGGCGGAAGAGACGGAAATCCACCGGATCACGAATCAGCTTCGCATCCTGCCCGAGGACCTCACGACGCTCCGCCTGCAGCATCGCCGCTTTCTCCCGGGCCTGTCACCTCGATCCTGAGCGCGCAAAGCGATCACGAGCGCTTACCCACCGGCCAAGGCCCCCACAACGAGAAAAGGCTCGGCCCCGGTCGCGACCGATTGAGGAAGCGGCGTGTCCGGCAATTCGTGTGACAGGTCCTCCTCGCAGGCGAAGAACCTCACGAACGGTCGGCGCTGCTGCGTCACGTGGTCGCGGATCGTCCCGCGCAGGATCGGATAACTGGCCTCCAGCGCGTCCAGGACCGAGCGCACCGTGGCCTGACCAGTGACTTCGATCTCCACCTCGCCATCGACCTGCGCCAGCGTCCGCAGATGCGCCGGAAGTTCGACGCGGATCATGGAAGCGTTTGGACTTCGACGGACATGACCGGCGGAAGATCCCGGACAATCGGAGCCCAGGAATCACCGGCATCCGCCGACGCGTAGACCTGACCGCCGGTGGTACCGAAATACACGCCGCACGAGTCGAGCGAGTCGATGGCCATTGCGTCACGCAGAACGTTGACGTAGCAATCGCGCTGGGGCAGTCCCTTCGTGAGCGCCTCCCACTCGTGTCCGCCCGTACGGCTGCGGTACACGCGCAGCTTTCCTTCAGGCGGATAGTGCTCCGAGTCGCTCTTGATCGGCACGACGTAGATCGTATCCGGCTCGTGTGCGTGTACGTCGATGGGGAATCCGAAATCCGTCGGCAAGTTCCCGCTGACCTCCCGCCACGATTCGCCGGCGTCGTCGCTCCGCATGACGTCCCAGTGCTTCTGCATGAACAGCACGTCCGGACGCGATCGATGCATCGCAATGCGATGCACGCAGTGCCCGACCTCAGCATCGGGGTCGGGGATGTGCTGGGACTTCAATCCGCGGTTGATCGGTCGCCATGTCTTACCAGCATCGTCGGTCCGGAAGGCTCCCGCGGCGGAGATGGCAATGAAGATCCGTTCGGAATTGCTTGGATCAAAAAGAATCGTGTGGAGGCACATCCCGCCGGCACCAGGCGTCCAGTGCGCTCCTGAGCCGTGACCGCGCAGTCCAGGGAGCTCCTGCCACGTCTGTGCGCCGTCGACCGACTGGAATATGGCGGCATCCTCCACCCCGGCGTAAACCGTGTCCGGATCGGTCAGCGACGGCTCGAGATGCCAGACTCGCTTGAATTCCCAGGGATGCGGCGTGCCGTCGTACCACTGGTGCGTGCCGGGGATGCCGTCGTACACAAACTTGTTCCCCATGGGCTCCCACGTCTGGCCACCATCGTTCGAGCGTTGGATCAGCTGACCGAACCAGCTACTACCCTGTGCCGTGTACAACCGATTCGGGTCGGCGGGCGATCCCTTGACGTGGTGGATCTCCCAGCCGCCAAAGTGGGGCCCAGTGATGTCCCAGCGTTCGCGCTTCCCGTCCGACGTTGCCACGAATGCGCCTTTGCGTGTGCCAACCAGTACGCGTACTCCGCTCATCCTCAATCCTTCCCGAGCTTTACGCCCGCCTTTGTTCCTGCGACCAGCGCGACCCAACCCCGTTGAGGTCGTTCGCTCACCACTCGCGACGGACTGGTCCGCTATCTTATCGATTGGGCCGACTCGCGATCGACATACGCCCCGAAAGAATGCGTTGCGCTCCTCCGCGGACCTCAAAGGTCCGCGCCGCTGTGAGGGCATGTCAAGCCGGTCGGGCCTCTCTCGCCGAGCTCCGACGGGGTGAGTCGCAGTTCGCTCGCTGCCACTGCGGCGATCGCCACATTGCTCGCGGGCGCCGCCATTGGGGCCCAGGAACAGGCGCCGCCTCCGAGATTCGGTGAGCGCGTCGACGTT
>Ga0209726_10006571_pt1 | contig 13437 bp, 14 predicted proteins | sample Subgrocontami54m_FD_187453 | JGI IMG/M metagenome (GOLD analysis project Ga0209726, IMG submission 187453) | Subsurface groundwater microbial communities from S. Glens Falls, New York, USA - GMW46 contaminated, 5.4 m (SPAdes) (version 3) | ecosystem: Environmental > Aquatic > Deep subsurface >... | reverse complement strand
TACTGTGATCAACTACCTGCTGATCACAGTAACACGAGCACAATCTGACGCGTTTACATTGATCGCTGTGTGACCGTCAGAGTGTCTTTCAAAAAGACGACGGTGGTGCCACGGTAGTGCCAGACTTGCGGAAGGCGCGTAACGCGCCGGAACTTTTCTTCTTTGCCTTTCGAAGCTGAAATATAGGTCCGGCTTCATCGATTGCTCTTGACGGCTCGTGCTCAACTGTATTGCTAGTCCCTTTGAAACTTCCGTTCACAGCCGGTTGGTTTCTTCGGTCCGACATCGATTAAACAACCATTCGACACAGGTCCGGCTGACTCACTGATTTACTATCGTCAGACGCACCGCTTGATAAGATGCTGCGACACGACGACTAGGATATTCGAGCGGTTAATCGGATCAGAAAGGGAGCGGCGGCGTAGCTATCGCGGTGTCGAGTTATCGAAAGGCGCTGCACGCTAGATTTTGTCGCCCATTTTAACCTTGAATGTCAGTGACGGTACGGCCCTCGCAAAAGTTCGCCGTCGTGAGTCCGGGAAACATCCAGGTCGAACGAGAAACGTCATAAGGAAAGGCGCGGCACCGTGGACGCCCCGTGGACTTTATTTTCCCTTGCTCTCCCACCCTTGAATTGCGTAAGATCGGCGGAACTTTTGGCGGACCAGAAAACTCTTATACCAGTGGAGCGAATTGAACAGCTTATCATTCTCATTCGAGGGCACAAAGTGATACTGGATGTTGATCTGGCGAAACTTTATGGAGTGGGTACCAAAGTGCTCAATCATGCGGTGAAACGCAATCAACGCCGCTTCCCCGCCGATTTCATGTTCCAACTCAATCAAGAAGAGTTTGAAAACTTGAGGCCACAATCTGTGACCTCAAGCCGGTGGGGCGGGCCCGGGACATGACCCGGAACGAAAGAAAAAGATATGAGAAAAAGTAAAAGCTCGATTTCCAAAGCGCGATCCTACGTGGAAATGGGTGAGTTCTGGGACCAGCACGACTTCAGTGATTATTGGGGAAAGAGCAAAAAGGTCAAATTCGACGTGGTACTCGAACCTGAGGCGACGTATTACCCGGTGGAAAAGCGTCTTTCTGAAAAAATCCAGTCGGTAGCCAGCAAACAAGGCGTTTCTTCGAACGCTCTCGTCAATCGTTGGTTCGAGCAAAAGGTTAAGGAACAGAGATCCGGCGGCACCAGACGTAAATTAGTGGCAAAGAATGCTTAGGTTGAGAGCCTCTATCGGCGGGTTCGGAAAACCGACTTCATTTGCAAACTGCCGCGGGAAATGACGTACGAAGCCTTAGAAGAGCTAGGGACCGCGGTTGATCGATGTGAGTTAGCGAATTGGAACAATACGAGTCCGGTTCACGTGAAAATGGATAAAAAGAAGACTGTAATGATTGTGATTCTGCTGAAAAAGTCCCATTCCAAGAATCAGAAAAAAATATTTCGCTCACAGAAGCTCTGTAACGCACGATCGGCGCTTGGTTAATGGTTTTCTTCATCCCGAAATTTCGTGAATAGGGGGTTTTTCAGCGGAATCGATTGTTATGCCTGACCCCGGCGCTAGATGGGTGAGGATTTTGACAATTACCGGCGGATCTTCGATGGCGGCGATGATCTTCAAGGCGTCGGTTATGGCGCACCCGTGACAGCCGCAGCTACCGCAACTCGTGAGAAAGAGTAATAGACCGCACTGCTGCACCAGACCCCTTTCCTGGAAAACTAACTCCGGCCTCCATTTCCGCGCAATCGGCGCCTCCAAGCTGCCAATCCCAGGAGGCCAGTTCCGAACAAAATCATCGACGTTGGTTCAGGCACAGAGGGGACGACTATGGGACTGAATGTGCCCGGCGCGTCTAAGTTGTCGCCAAACATCGATTGGGCTTGGAATCGGAATTCGCCGTCGAATCCAGGCGTCAACACTGCCAAAGTGCTGAGCGGAACGGACCCTTCGATGAAGGCGGAGCCATAGACTGCCGTCAGTGCACCGGGAAAGTTGCTTGGTTCCCAAGCCCCGTCTCGCGCATCGCCAATATATGTGTTACCTGGAGTTGTATTGCTTGTAGTTCCTACTAGAGTGACACCATACTCCATCCCAACACCCAAGATTGGATATCCAGTTCCGGCGTTTCGATCAGTGTCTAGGAACATGACTGCCTTTGGCGCCGATCCAGACGCGAACAATTGCACGAGGAAATATAGCATGCCCCCATCCACGGTAAAACTTACCGACAGGAGATCACCATCGGGCACATCGCCAAATGGATCAGAAGCCGTAATGGGCACACTTGCCCAATCAGCAATCGATCCATCAACGGTGATCGGCGCGGCGGTCGCCAACGGCGTAACGCCGACTCCCATCATGCAAAGAGCGGCACAGAGTGCTGATTTGAACGGTAACATGTTTTCTCCCTACCCCCGACGATTGGCCACTATAGGCCAATTCAACCAGCTATCAATCGTTGCAAAAGTACTTGCCATTCTGTAGTAGCTGGTGTAGTGTCTACTTATGCCAAGGAAAGCAACAAAGATGAAGCCGGTTAGTGTTAGAGCGCAAGTCCGTTATGAGAAACGCCGCATGGCAGTGGAAGCCCTGAGCCAAGGGGAGGTAGCTTCAGATGTGGCTCGAGTCATGAAGATTCCACGAAGAACGCTGTTCAATTGGATAGCGCGCTACCGGCATGGAGGCGAGCATGCCTTGCAAGACCGCCACAAGAGCGGGCGGCCACGAAAGGCCGAGGCGAAAGTGCTGCAATGGCTTTACGACGCGATTACGCTGGGCGACCCGCGGCAATATCAATTGCCGTATTGCCTGTGGACGCTGGCGATCGTGCGGCGATTGTTGAAGAAGAAGCATGGCGTGGAAATGAGCAAGAGTGGAGTGAGCCGCCTGCTCAAGCATTTGGGGCTGAGCCCTCAGCGGCCGATTTACAGGAGCTACAAGCGCGGTCCCGAGGAGATGAAGAAGTACCTCGATAAAACGTTTCCCGGCTTGCGGGCCAAAGCACGTCGAATAGGGGCCGCGATCTACTTTGTCGATGAGGCGTCGGTGCGGTCCGACGCTCATCGCGGAACAACCTGGGGCAAGATCGGGGAGACGCCGGCGGTCGAGGACAGCGGCGACCGCTTCAGCATCCGGCTCATCAGCGCCGTCAGCCCGCGTGGAGACATGAAGTTCAGCAGCTTCACAGGCAAAATGGACGGCATCCGCTTTGTGAACTTTCTCAAGAAGCTCCATGCCGATGTTGGCCGCCCTCTGATCGTCATCGCGGACAACGCCAGCTACCACACGGGCGGGGTTGTCCAGCGCTACATCAAGCAGACTCGCGGACAGGTCACTCTAGGAAGCCTGCCCAAATACTCGCCAGAGCTCAATCCGGACGAACAAGTGTGGAATCACGCGAAGGCAAGACTCGCCAAGCTATTCGTGGCGACTAAGGATGAGTTCAAAGCGGCTCTGTCCTCGATTCTGTTCTCGATTCAAAGGTCGACCGATCTTATCCTCTCCTTCTTTCAACTTCCTGACACCCAGTATGCTGCCAACGCTGTCTACTAGTGCATATACTTATGCAACGATTGATAGTGTGGCAACCCATACGCAAGAATTGCGCCTGAAAATGACAATTCTGTATAGGAAATTCAAACCACCTATTTTTCTGACTGGAGATATATCGCTGAACCGGCGCGCCGTCAAGCGCACCGGTGTTTCGTGAAAATCGCGGTTTTGCTTCGGCTGGCTTGAGCGGGGCAGCGGTCGGAGGGGCGCGAAGTGTTCCGGATCGCGCCGCTCGCTCGAACTCAGAGCGAGCGGCTCCGTCGGTTTGCGTTGGCAACCAGTTTCGGCTCCTCATAAGCGGTGTCAGGCTTCATTATAGTGATTTTAATGTCTCTACTTCCCGACAATCAATACTTGCGACGCGTTGAACCGGCTGCCCTGTAAGCTCGATCCGCCAAACGGAAGTCCGCCACAACTGCAGGGGCGCGAGGCGAAGTACGAGCCACGCGGCGAGCCTTTGAGAAACGAAAAGAACAATCGGCGGACCCGTTTTTCTTTTTCGATGTTCTTGCCACCGCACGCGTCGCTGGGGTCACGCAGAACGCTCTGCGTGTCCAGATGAATTACTGTCGTGATCCATAGGGCGACTTTCATTTGATGAAGGAAGTCCCACTCCGCCTTAGGCGGATAGCTTGGGGGGGCTGGGACGGAAGTTGATCCAGATAGTGATGCAGGACGTAAGTGCGATCATATTCTACTCATTTCCGCCGAACACACCGAAGGATCGTGTCCAGCTCTTCCGCCGGGCGTTTTAGGAAACCATGAATGACGCGGAATTCCTTGCCGAGGCGACGAAGGGAAATTTAGATATCGGACCGGTTGCGGGCGAGGATCTGGAGAAGATCGCGAACCGCTTTTTCAAGGTGGATCCCGCCACGGTGATCAGGACCGAGAAAAGACTCCCGGTACATTGTCTTCTTCCCAGCCGTTCAAAAAGTTCCAGTCGCGGGGGATTCTAACGCTTGGCGAAAACTTCGCTGGTGCGGTAATAAACCTGAAGCCGTAGCCTGGAAAGACCCAGGGTTAAGGCGCGAATTTCCCCGGTACTCGCTAGAGCGGCGCTGGATAGGATACCGGGGGCGCCGAGCGGTTCCGATCGTCCCCTTGGGACGACAGCGGCAACTTCAGCGTGAAAGTGGAGCCTACGTTCTGTTCGCTCTCCACTTCGATCTGGGCGCCCAGTAATTCGGCGTATTTTTTGACGATATGGAGCCCTAGGCCGACGCCTCCAAAGGCTCTGGTCTGTGAGCCGTCGACCTGTCGAAATTTCTCGAAGATCAGAGGAATCGCGGCACGGGGAATCCCTATCCCGGTATCTGTTACTTTAAATTCGATGGTTCCATTTTTCGGCAGATGGCGGGCCGAGATCAGGATATATCCCGTGTCGGTAAATTTGATGGCGTTATTGATGAGATTTTCCAGGATGCTTTTCAGTTTGACAAAGTCAGTGGTAACCACGGGTAGGTCTGCGCGATACTCCCATCTCAGAGTAACGCCTTTATCCAAGGGTATATCGTAGCCCAATTTTATACGGTCGAGAAAATCGCTCAGGCTGACCTCGTCATGCAACAACCGGCTGGCGCCCGCTTCAACCTTGGTCGTGTCTAAGATGCTGTTGACGATGTTCAATAATTCCGCGGCGTAGCGTTTGATCTTCACCAAGGCGCCTTCCTGGCCGGGGCTGATTTCTCCCATCAATCCGGTCCTGATCATCTCCGCATAACCCGAAATCAAATTGAGCGGTGTCCGCAGCTCGTGCGATACGACATTGAGAAACTCATCCTTCGCTTTGTTGGATATTTCCAGTTCGGCTGCCTGGGCTTTCAATTGCTCATAGCTTTTCTGCAGCTCCTCGGCGGTGTGGCGGAGGTCGGTCAGCTGGTTGTGCACGACGCGCGCCATTCTTTTGGCCAATTCCTGTTCCATGAGCGCATTGTGATGTTCGCGCCTGACCTTATCGGCAATGTAACCGTAAAAAACCGAAACGACGAAAATGAACGGCACACGGATCAGGGAAGAGGAGGTCCAAATCAGGTCGTGGTTCCCGGTCAAAGCGAGAAACGTCATATCCACGCCGCTGAGCAATAATCCCGCTCCGATGACCAGCCGAAGATTTTGCCCCATCGCCGCCAGCAGCAGAATGAAAAAGTAGAGGACGTAGATGTCGGCCTCCAGTCCGCCCTTGAACCAGAGCCCCACTACGACCCATGCGATATCTGCGGTGACGACGAGCCCGACGATAAATGACGTGAAGGATATTTTGTTAATGCGGTTGGAGAGGATTACGTTGGAGGCCAGAGCGAGGGCAACCAGATAAATAGAGACGGCGGGAAGATCGGTTTTACCTTCGAAGAGAAAAAGGTATGCCGCCGCTACGATCAGCACATAGCGAAGCAGGATGAAGAGTCGTTTTTCCTCCTCATTGAAAAGCGATGGGGAAATCTCGTGGGATAGGGGGGGAAGAGAAGGTATTGCAACAGCATCCATGTGGGGAGCTTTTTTGTTACCTTGCCCGTTCGTTAATCCCAGCGTAAAGTCTGTTCGCCGTAGCCATCGAAGTTCCGTGAATTTAGCTCTCTCATGCCGAACATAGCGTATCTCAACGATGCAACCGGGGGCCATTAGCCGCCAGTCAACCGGACCACGGGGGGAAATCCCTTTGAAATACAATTCATTTCGCCCATCGGGCGGCGCAGGTAAGACGCAGGTGGCACACGACAATTGGTCGCTTTTATGGCCTATTTTGACAAAATTGTCTTGTCTGCGTTTCGGCGGCTATGTGAGCACTCTCGCGGAGAGAGCGCTTTTCCAGGCAAAAGAAAACAGCCTGTTTCTCCCTTGCCGGACCTGGCCACCTCTGTTGCGGGGGAAGCCATGCCAAGATTTCCTCGGGATCAGTTTGTGGAGTCGTAGAAGTATGGTTGCTTGCATTATCCCTCGCGCATGCCCGAATAGCGCGCACACCCATAATTCGTTCCAGCCCTTCAATCGATTCAAACAGTTCCAGTCGTTCCAACCGTTCAAATCGTTCAAGCCGTGCAAAATGCGGCGACGCCGGTGCTTTGGGAAAAATTGGTTGGCGCGGTCGAGAGTATGCTTAGCGTTTTAACCCTTTGCGGTTGGCGGGCTTATCCAGGGCTTCGCCCCAGCGGGATAGAAACGCAACGACGAATCCATTCTGCTCGGCGGCTTCCACCGCCAAGGGCGCGAGCGACATGGCGACGCTCAGGGCGATGTGGTAGCCGATGGAGCGGGAGGCCAGCGCGCGTCGGTAGGCCGGATGAGCGCGGTTGACCCACACCGTCGATTCCATCAAGCGTCCCAGATCCACGTCGTCAGGACGGTCTTCGAATTGAATGTCGAGCCCGTAGTGCGCGGGACGGCGCGCGCCGGAACTGCCGGGCAAAACGGTTCCTGGTTCCTTCGGCTCGTACGGCTCCGGCGATTCGAGGACCTGAGACTCCTCGCCATTTACATCCATTGATGTCTCCGGCGTCGAGTCTTCCATCTGAGCTTCCGCTTGTAACGTTTCCGCTACCACGGCGCTCACGAATGCACGCCCATCCCCGGCGCCGCTGCTGCCGCCGAGCGCAAGGCGCTTCTGGCCGCCGGCGCGCCGCTCGACGAGACTCGCCAGCAGCGGAAAGTCGATGGCGAGGTCTTCCAGCAGGTGCGCTAAATCGCGCTGCAGGGGGCGCACTTCGCGCGGTGGCGCTTCTTCGCTCGCCGGCCGGACATCGCCCCACGCAGAGAGCTGTTTGGCGACGGCTTCTTGAATGGCTTTGCGATAGGCGAGGTAGGTTGCGCCACGCGGACCCGTGCGTAGGAAATCCCCCTTGTTGAGTGTCAAGCAAGCGGCCAGCTCCGGAACTTCGATCAGCCCGCCTATGTGTTCAGGTGCCGACGGTGTCATGCCTAACCAATCCCAGCCGCGCCGGATTACCTTACCGTAAGTGCTGATCGCCAGGCCGCGCTGATCCTCCGGCAGGGCGTCGTCGCCACGAATGAGATAGCCGAACGCGGACGGTTTGCGCTTGCGCAGCAAGCGGATTTCCAGCGGCGCCTGAAGGGGCGCGCTCCAGCGCCGCTTCTCCAGACGGCGGCCGTTGACTTGGATCGCGACGCCGTCGGAATAATGCCCCGAAAGAAACTCATCGAAGGCCGGATCGAGCAGCGGCTGATAGTGGCGGCGAAGAGCTACTTCGAGAAATCCGGGATCGAGCAACGGCGAGAGCGCGTTGCGGACTTTGAGGCGCACCGCCGTGCCCCTCTCGACGACGAGTCCGGGGGCGGGCACCCACTTCCAGGGCGCGCGATGGCGCGACGCCATATGCTACGAGCTTGCGACGTGAGTTTTGCCGCGGCGGGTTTCCGTCAGCACTTCTTCGCATATCAATAAGCCGAGCTTGATGCCGACGCCGGCAAAGCCGATGCCTTGTCCTCGTGTCTTGGTGCTCGCGGCGATGTCGTGGAAGCGCGCCAGTTCGCGGCGCTGCATGCCCGAACCGTTGTCAACGGTAGTCAGGGCGCTTTGCGTCAGGTCGCATTCGAAGCTGATCGACGAGGCGCCGGAGTCCAGCGCATTGGCCATGATCTCGGTGAGAATCGTCTCTTCGAGCGAGCCGGGGTAAGCGTCCCGAAGGTCTTCGAGCAAATGCAGCAGGTCAACGCGGGTTTCACCCATAATATGTCAGTCGTGTTGCGAGGAGATTTTCTGCACGGCGGGCGGTTGCGCCGTTGATTTTATTCACCACGAAGATCCCAGCCGGACCAGCCGCAACCCAAATACAGTTCTCACCACGAAGGCACGAAGAACACGAAGTTTAAAATCATGGTTATCCGAAACCTTCGTGCTCTTCGTGTCCTTCGTGGTGGATTCGCTTTGAGGTACCACCGATGGGATCGCTATTACTTCAGGTATTTGGCGAAGAAATCCGTCGTGCGCTCCCAGGCGAGCTTGGCGCAGGCGGCGTCGTGGTTCGGCCCCTTTTCATTGAAGAAGGCATGGCCGGCATCGTACCAATGGGATTCATAAGGCACGTTGCCCGCTTTCAAGTTACCTTCGAGAACCCGAGCCGCGTCGGGACTGAACGCCTGGTCTTTCTCCGCGAGATGAAGCTGCAGCGGCGTGGTGATGGTTTTCACATCGCCGGCCTCCGGCGGCGGAAAGCCGTACCAGGAGGAACAGGCGTTGGCTTCCTTGACGTACATCGCCGAGAGCACGGTCAGCGCGCCGCCCATGCAAAAGCCGACGACGCCGACTTTGGCGCTGGACTGCTTTAAATATTGCGTCGCGCCTCTCACGTCCTGATTCGCGGCATCGCCGAAATTCAAGTTAGCCATCATGTGCTTGGCTTCGGCCATGTCGAGAGCGAGCTTGCCTTTGTACAGGTCGGGGACCAAGGCGCGGTAGCCTAAGCTCGCCAGCCGTTCGGCGACGCCTTTGATTTGATCGTTGAGACCCCACCATTCTTGAATGACGACCACGCCGGGCGCCTTGTCGCTGCCGGCGGGGCTGGCGAGATAGCCGTTACAATCCTGACCGTCGGGTCGTTTAAAGCTTACCATCTGTCCCATAATTCGCCTCCGTTAAGTATTGTTTTCTTACCTATGCAACAGGCCAGTCAATGTCAATACGCCGTACTCAAGGCCGCTGCTCAAGCAACGAACCCGCCCATTGCCCGGCGATCATCGCGACGACGAAAACCGCCACACCGGGAGAGCCTGACGCTAGAGCAGCCAGGGCCGGTCCTGGGCAAAAACCCGCGATACCCCATCCGATACCAAAGATAGTCGCGCCCGTGATCAACGAACCGTCGAGTCTTGACTGGGTCGGCATGGCGAAGAATTCGGCGAGCAACGGCCGGGCGCGCCGAAGAATCAACGGAAAACCCGGCAGGGTTACTGCAAGGGCGCCGCCCATGACGAAAAGCAGCGTCGGGTCCCATCTGCCTGCGACGTCGAGGAAACCGATCACCCGGGCGGGGTCGATCATTTCGGAAACGGCGAGGCCGAAACCGAATAGGGCGCCGATGAGCAAAGCACTGACGATGGCAGCCATCAGAAAAAATTCCTGGTTAGGAACACCGTGAGCGCAGCGACGATCATAAAGATCATCGTCGCCACGAGTGACCTGGGCGACCGGCGCGCAAGGCCGCATACGCCGTGGCCTGAGGTGCAGCCGGAACCGAGCCGCGTGCCGAAGCCGACCAGGAGGCCGGCAAGAATCAGCATCGGCCCTGCAGGCTGCATGCGCAGGGGCAAGCCGCCACGCATGAATGCATCGAGAGCTGCGCCGCCGACCAGTCCCAGAATGAAAGCGACGCGCCAGGAACGCTCGCCGGGAACATTCGATTTGATGACACCGCCGAGAATGCCCGAGATCCCGGCGATGCGGCCGTTAAGCAAGAGCAGCAGTGCCGAAGCCAGGCCGATCAGGGCGCCGCCGAGGAGTCCGCCGATGATGTTAGGTTCTGCCATGGTTACGCTCTTTGACCCTTCGATCTCAATTATGGTTGCGTCGGCTTTGCCTTGGCTTTGGCCTCATCGATGATCGGTTGGACGCTTTTTTTGATCGCCGGATTGAGCTGGAAAGCTTTTTGGAAGTCCGCGTCGGCTTCTTTGTCCTTGCCTTGATAGATCCTCGCGATACCGCGGAAGATAAAAGCGTCGGCATTGCGCGGCTGGGTAACGATGACTTCGCTGAAGTCGCGCGCCGCATAGTCGAATTTTCCCAGGCGAAGGTAGGCGCGACCGCGATTGTAGGGAGCCTCGGGGTCCTTGGAATTTAGGCGCATCGCTTCGCTATAGTCTTCAACGGCCGCCTCGTAGCGATCGATTTTGGCCTTGGACAGGGCGCGATTGTAAAAAGCATTCGACGACTTGGGATTGCGGACGAGGACTTCATCGAAATCCCGGATCGCATTTTCATACTGAGCCGAATCCGCGTAGGCGATTCCGCGGTTGTAATAGGCATCGACCAGAGAGGGGTCCAAGCCGAGGGCTTCACCGTAGTCTTTGATCGCATCCTCTTTCTTGTCCAGTGCCAGATAGCTGTTGGCGCGATTGTAAAAGGTATCGGCATCCTTGGGGTTCAGCCGCAACGCTTCGCCGAAGTCCTTCAGCGCCGCATCGTAGCGGCGCGCATCGAAGTGGATGCTGCCCCTGTTGATGTAGTTCTTGGCCTCTTGCGGCTCGACCTTGATCGCGGCGCTGAAATCCTTGAGGGCGAAATCGTCTTTCTTTAAACGACGGTAGGCATTGCCGCGGTTAAAATAGGCCTCGGCATCTTTCGGACTTAGACGAATGACCGCGCTGTAATCTCTGGCCGCCTGCTCGTTTTGGCCCAAATCATAATAGGCATTGCCGCGGTTAAAATAGGCTTCCGCCAGTTTCGGATCGGCTTTGACGGCGCGGTCGTACTCGCGAATAGCTTCTTTGGGTTTGCCGGCTTCATGGAGTTTTAGCCCTTCCTCCAGGGCTAATTCCGCCTGCCCAGACCATCCCGGCGCGACAATGACGAAAAAGATCGAGTAAACCAGAAAATAGATTCGTGGCAATTTCATCTAGATCACCGCTTGTCGGCCGGTTCAAGTTTATCTTTCAAGCTCGGGTCGAGATCAACGGCACTCTTGAAGTCTTTTTGCGCTTCTTCGTTTTTCCCTTGACGCTGCTTGATCAATCCCCGGTTGGCGTAAATGCGCGCGTTCTTCGGATCGAGCTTGATCGCCTCGTCGTAGTCCTTGACCGCGAGGTCGTATTTGCCGAGCAGAGAATAGCTGTTCGCCCGGTTGTTGTAGGCTTCGGCGTTTTTCGGTTTGAGTTTGATTGCTTCCGCGTAGTCCTGCACGGCTTGCCCATGTTTGCCTAAACGCCGGTAGGCGAGGCCGCGGCGATAATAAACCTCGGCGTCCTTGGGGTTGAGCTTCTGTGCCTGGTTGTAATCTTGTATCGCCTTGTCGAACTGTCCGAGACCGTAAAAGGCGTGGCCGCGCTGGTCGTAGACTCGAGGAATCTTTGGATTCTGCTTAATGACCTCATCGTAATCTTTGATCGCCCGCTCGTACTGGTTGTGCGCCAGCAGGGCGTTGCCGCGGTTGAACAAAGCGTCGGTGAATTTGCCGTTGAGCTTGATCGCGACATCGTAATCTTTGATGGCGTCGTCGCTTTTGCCCAGTTTGAAATAAGCGAGGCCGCGATTGTTGTAGGGTTCGGCGGCTTCCGGCGCCGTCTTGACGGCGCGATCATAGGCCGTGATGGCCTCCTTGAACTTGCCGGCGCGGTAAAGCTTCACCCCGTCATTGAAAGCGTTTTGCGCCTCGCCGGCGGCGACAAGCGCGGGAAGTCCAATGACTACGAGAATCGAATACAAAACTTTTCTTCCCGTTGTTCTCATGCTTGAAGAAACCTTTAGCGCACCGCAGCGGCAATGTCCATGCGCGGTGTATTTGGCGGCGTCGCGCGCGCCGATTCCCTGGACAAGCCAACTAAAAAGGAATAATAGCTACGAATATCAAGAAAGTTTCAGGAGGAATTCCTTATGAGCACGGCTGCAGCGGTGAAGCGAACCGCGGAACAGGTTCTCGGTAACGACCGCATCGTTTCATCGGATTCGCACATCATGGAGCCGGCGGATCTCTGGGAGAAAAATCTGACACCGAACCTGCGCGGGAAACTTCCAAAATATCCCGTTCGCAATTCGCCCGGCGAAAAACCCGGCGGTTGGGACCCCAGGGCGCGTCTGGATGAAATGGCGGTGGATGGCGTTTCTGCGGAAGTTCTCTACCCGACCTACGGATTGCGCCTCTTTGCATTGGAGGACGCGGAACTGCAAGAAGCCTGCTTTCGGATCGGCAACGACTGGCTGATCGACTACTGCAACGCGGCGCCGCGCCGTCTGTTCGGCATTCCGATGATCTCGATGTACAACATCGACAACGCCATCAAAGAGATCGAGCGTTGTAAAAAGGCCGGGATGATCGGCTGCCTGATCTGGCAGGTTCCGCCCGAGCATCTACCGTTCACCAGCGACTATTATAATCCTTTTTGGGAAGCGGCGTCGGAACTCGACATGCCGGTTAACGTCCACATTCTGACCGGATTCAACTACAGCCGGTTTGAGCGCAAGGGTTTGGACACTTACCGCATGACCGTGAACCAAAAGGTCGCCGACGCGGCCAATGTTCTTTTCGATCTCGTTTTCGGCGGTGCGTTGGCGCGCTATCCGAAATTGAAAATCGTCTATGTGGAAAACGAAGTCGGCTGGATTCCATTCTACTGCCACGAATGGGACAAGTATTTTAAACGTCACAGCCCCAAGGCACCGCTGCCCTACATGAAGAAGTTGCCCGGCGAGTACGTTAAAGAGCAGGTCTACGCGACTTTCTTCAGCGATCCCGCGGGCGGGCGGATGATGGATTGGTTCGGAGAAGATACCTTCATGTGGTCGAGCGACTATCCCCACGCGGCATCGACGTGGCCGCACTCGCGAAAAGTGATCGCCGAAGAGCTGGGCCACTTGCCCAAGCTCGTGATCGACAAAGTCGTGCGCGACAACGTGATCAAGCTTTACGACCTCAAAGTGGAGGGGATCAACGCATAATGAAGAGCTGGAGGGCCAGAGGATAACCTAGCCGAGAACAAGACCGTGCTGCCGATTGAGGATCATCGGTTCTTCGCCGATGCGGCCGGTTATGCGCGCGAGACTTTTTTGTGATTTCCAACACTCCAACAGGCTGGTCATTTGAGACAAGTGACCAGGTGCCATGGAAAGGAGCCGCTATTTCCCAAGGAGAACAGACTTTCCCGTTGGAAACGCCGCCGGAGTTGTGGCGTGGCTTCAAACCTTCAGTCCCGATGTGGCAGGGAAGCG
>Ga0209726_10006567_pt1 | contig 13442 bp, 8 predicted proteins | sample Subgrocontami54m_FD_187453 | JGI IMG/M metagenome (GOLD analysis project Ga0209726, IMG submission 187453) | Subsurface groundwater microbial communities from S. Glens Falls, New York, USA - GMW46 contaminated, 5.4 m (SPAdes) (version 3) | ecosystem: Environmental > Aquatic > Deep subsurface >... | reverse complement strand
CCCCCCCCCGCGCCCCATCCAGTACAACAACACGCTCGCAGCCACGAGGCTCGTGCCCAACCCCACCAACGTGCGCCACCAGACTTGCGCGATCAATCGTCCGGCTGGCAACTGCATCGCTCGCGCGTAAGCCAGAATGACCGGCGCCAGCGTGCCGAAGACCGTCGCGAACAAAAAGCCCGCGGCGATCCCGTTCACGCCAAGGTTCATGCCCAGGGCAACTCCCTTGGGAACAAACCGGCCGCCCAAAAAACTCGCGAGCAGCACCGCCACCGCCAGTTCCCGCTCGATGTGGCGCGCGATGCTGTGGTACTGACCCAAGCCGAACAAAAAGTAGGCTGCGGGTGAACACACTCCCGTGATCACGAACCGCGCCGTGACCAGCGCGACGAGTGCCCCCGTCGGCGCCCACTCGGCACCCAGATACCAATTGAAGAAGGGGATCGCGGTCAAGCAAAGCGCGCCGCTGACGCTGCCGAAAATCCAGCCGTTGATGCGCCACAATCGGACCGTCATGCTGCGGCTGTCCGTTCCTTGCTGGGCGACAAGCGGCCACGCCACGTCGCAAGTCGCCTGCAAAAAGCTGCGCACGATGCCGTAGAGCCGCGACAACACGCCATAGATGGCGGCCTCCCGGGCGGTGCAAACCAGCCCCACAATGACCAGGTCAACGGTAAACAACAGCGCCAGCGAACCCTGGCTGCGAAAACACGCCCAGGCAGCCGCTTTGGTTTGGTGGAAGGATTTCCAAAACTCAGCGCCGGTGGCGAAACTGAAGATACGGATGCCGGGCACTTTCTTCCGCAGCAAGGACAACGTCACCGGGTATGTCCCGCACCAACCGGCGAACGAAGCCCAGGCGAACGCCCACACGCCGGCGCCCGTGTGCAGCGCGATCCAAAGTGTCCCCATCGTAAGCCAGGCGCTCCAACCGGTGAGCAGAAACACGCTGGCTTGCGCTTGCAAGCCGACCAGCAGATTCATTTGCGCCGAGCCAATCACCGTCAGCGCGCCGACGATCCCCAAGGTCAGGAAGAAGTTCAGGGGCTCGCCGGAGTCTCGCGCATTGGCGGTCTGCGCGTAGCCCAGCATGGCCGCCAACGCGGCCACGATGATGATCAGCGACAGCCACGAATAAAACACTTGGCCAAAGTGAATCATCCGAACCTGCTCGCGGGGATCCGGTTGAGCCAGCAGGTTGCGGCTGATCGTCGTGCGGAAGCCGCCGTCAAGAAACGGCAGGTAACTGATGACCTGCGAAGCCACCAGAACCACGCCGTAAATGTCCGGGCTGAGAAACTTGCCGTAGAGTTTGAGCGACACCAGGCCGCAGACCAGCACTGAAGCCGTGGCAAAGAGGCGGCACGCAACGGCCCTGTAGAAAGGCGGACTCATGCAAAAGCGCAGCGGGGCCAGTGCTCAGGCTGCTCCGGTCTTACGAGCCGCTTTCATGCTTGGTTTCCAATTGCGAATATCGACGTGATGTACCTCAGAGGGCGGAGAAGTGCCAACCTCTTTTCCGTTGGACGACGGGGCGGCCCCAAGTCCAGCGGTTCGTTCCGCGAACCCAGCGTGCCGCTCTGAAATCTCAAGGGCCTGCAGCAACGCGAGCGCGCACAGCGTAGCCAACAACCAGGTTGCGCTGGGCTGGATCACGACCGCTCGACCGCGCATCGCCCGCAGCGTTCGAGTCCTTGCAAAACTATCGAACGCCTTGAGTATTGCTGCGGTTCCTCTCGCACCCACCCTCTCCCGCTCGGAGAGGGAAAGCCGCCGTCGGCGCTTTCGACTGCATCAAACGTCCCGGATCTTCGGGCAACTGGCTGATCTTCTCCCTCCTCCGGCGGGAGGGGGCGGGGGTGAGACCCGACACCAAGCCAGCGTCCCCTGAAGAATTGTATGCCTCCATGGGCGTCTTGATTTCATTCTCCAAACTCCAGAGTTCCGAATCTCTCCGGCACGTGGAAGCTCCCCTGCCCCGTCGGACGCCAGGCCAGGAACGCCTTGTTCGCGTAATCGCAACGGTACAAGTTCAGCCGCCAGCGCGATCCGGCTTTCGGAGTCTCGCCCAGTGCCGCGAACGGAATCCGCCACTCAGCCGTCCACACCTTGCGTTTCTGATCGACCTTCACCACCGACTCGAAGCCGCTGCTCCACGGGAAATCTTTTTCCGGCAGATTCAGCGTCAGGTCGAGTTTCTCGTTGTTCGGCGCGACCTCGAACTCGAAATACTTCTTCACGTTCTGCCAGTCCGTCCCGATGAACGCCTCCACCACGTCCTTCTCCCACAGGCCGAACCGCTCCTTCTTTGGCTGAGCCGGCTTGAACATCGTCAACTCCGTGAACGGGCACTCGTAGCCGAGATACAGGTAACGGTCCGACCAGAGCAGCCTCACCGTCGTGGAAAGATCCGGCCGCGCGACCGAATTCGCCGACTGGCACTCCAGGTGCGCCGGCTTGGTCTTCTGCCAAACCGATTCGTTGAGCTTGCCGTCCACCTTGAAGTCCTTCCCCACACGCGCCGCCTTCACGACTGGCGCCGGCAACGACCTCGCCAAGAGCCGCCGCGCGTTGTCGAAGTAAATCTTCCGCAGCACCGCCGGCGGCAAGCCGATTCCGCTGATCGTCCAGTCGCCTTGGATCGGTGTCATGTGCGCGAAGTTCCTGTCCCACGTCTCCAGCCAGCGCCAGTGCTTCGCATAGAACGTGGCGGCCTCGTCGTCCATCGGCGGCGGGCCGCTGCCACCCGAACCGAGCGTGAGCCGATCATACACCTGGAAATCCGTCGCGAAAAAGATGCGGTCCTGATGCTTCACGAACAGCCGATGCACCTTCTGCGGATCGTGCCGGCCAATCTCCGGGATGCGCGCCGCCAGGTCCGCGTTCATGTTCGGATACTTGTCGAGCGATTGCTCCACCCAATCGAGGTCCTCCGCGTTGTTCGCGAAGTGCACGCACACGAACGTCGTCTTCGGATGCCGCGCGATCACGCGGTTCAGCGCCGCCAGCAACTCCTCGTGTTTTGGATAAATGTTCGGATCGCCAAACCACCACGCGCGATGATCCTTCAGTTCCGTCCACCGCTCGTTCGTCGCGTCGTAGGGCCGCCAGAACGCCACCGGGTCCGCGACGTGGATCGACACCGGCATCCCCAACTCACCGCACTTCGCCCACACCGGATCGAGCTTCGGATCGTCGATCTTGAGGAGCTGCCCCTGGCCATCGCGCAGGTAGAGGCCGAGCCGCTTGTATTCCTTCAACCCCGCCGCGCCGAGCCGAAACCCTTCCTCGACCTGCTTCACCGCGCGCTCCGACCAATCCGCCTCATCCCATCCCGCGTAATCGAGATTCATGTAATGGACGAACCGCCCCGGAAACAACCGATCCGCCAGCTCCTTGTTTCGCTCGAACTGCGACTTCTCTCCCGGCTTCTGCGTCGTCGTGCTGCCGCTCAAGTTCACGCCAATGCCCAGCCCGACACGGTCCATGATCCGCACCGCCCGCGCCAAGTGCTCCTCCGTGTAGTCGATGTGCTGATGCAGGTCGATGAGCCGATGCTCGGCACGCCAGGTGTCGGCCTGAAACCCAACGCCTGCTCGATCACCCGCTCGCGCCGCGGCTTCGGGCGTGGTGAGCGAAATTGCGAAAGCGGGCAGGAGGGCCAAAGCGAACACGGCTGTTTTCATGGTGTGCCCAGGAGTAAAGGCTGGAAGTCAGCCAAGCGCAAGTGAGTCTTTCAGCGAAATATCCGGATCAGGACCGTGATAGAGCGCGACCGCCGCGCGAGCCGAGTCGAAAAGCGGCCGGTTCGGCGGTCTGCCAGCCCACGGGTCTCCGTCGACCGATGCAGTTCGTGCGTGTCAAGCTGACGACTCGGGCGAAACACCCTTATGCGAGGCCACCACGGCTTACCAAGGCAACAGGCCCTTTATCTCATCGAGGATCGCTGGCAGGTTCGGCGCGTTGAAGCTGATGCCCGGTGCCGGAACACGGTTGTTCCTGAGGTCAGGCGGCACGTGCTTGTGGTGGGGGAAGGTGGACGCCAAGTGGGGCAATTCCGGGTGTTCCCACGGGTCGTACCACAAGACCTTCTCGCCCGCACGATAGACTTCGTAACTGTAGTTGCGAATCCGCTGGGCCTGGAAATCGAGCAACTCCCACACGTCCAGGCGCAATCCGTGCGCAAACTCGATCCCCCCTTCGAGCTTGGCCAGTTTCGGGCCGATCGTTCCCAACGACAGCGTGGAGCGCTCGATGAAAGGATACTGTTCGGGCAACGAATAGACGAAAGCACTGTACTGCTGGAGGTCGTCAAGCGGCGACATCAGGCCTTGCCGTTCGCGACCGGTTCGAGTTGGAGCGCCCCGAGTCCGGCTTGCCGTCGCAGATCGCGCAGATGTTGATACATCAATCCCCGATACTGCCGTTCGCGCTCCAACTTCGCTTCGAAATATCCGAGCCAGCGGAGGAAATCCCGGCTCTGCTCCAGCTCGCCGGCCTGGTAGAGATGATAGAAATCCGCCGACAGCAGCCCATATTGGTTTTCCAGCGCCGCCAACTCCACCTCCAAACCGTGGATGTCCTGGATGATTTCTTCAAGCGTCATCGGTTCAGGCTAACCCCGCGCCCAGGCCAAAACAAGCGACGATTCTCCGATCGCTCGCGTTCGTTTTCGAGAACGTCCGCCCGCGTGTACGCTCTGCGTGTGGTTCAACCGCGGACGCCACCGCCAGTCCCTTGTTCCGCTCGAACGCGGACTTCTCTCCCGCCTTCTGCGTCGTCGTGCTGCCGCTCAAGTTCACCCCGATGCCAAGGCCCACGCGATCCATGATCCGCACCGCCCGCGCCAAGTGCTCGTCGGTGTAGTTGATGTGCTGGTGCAGGTCGATGAGCCGATCCTCGGCGTGCAAGGTGTCCGCTGAGTGACTGGCGCCTCGCACAAGGCAGACCGGCGCACCGACCGCTGCTGTGCACACGACGAGGACGTGAAGGCCTGAAAAAATGGGATGGACGGGTAATTCTTTCATCGCTCGCTGATATCGCTGAAGTGCCGGCATAGTGACTTGAGAACCGCGCTCCGGTCAATGGCGATATCGGCGGAGCAGTCGGCGCCTGTTCAGACACACCGTTTACCAGCCGACATGAGGAGAATCCCACCGCCTGTGTCCGCGCGCAAGCCGTGTTTGGCGAGCGCGTTCGTGATCTGGAGGACGTGGTTGTCCCCAGCGAGCGCGATGCCGCAGCGGATCATCGGCTTCTCCCAATCGACCTGTTGCGTTGCGGTGTGCCGAGCGGTAGTCACGTGACCCCAATAGAGCCTTGCGCACGGGCTGGACTTGCGATTGAATGCGAATGTTCCAAGAGAACATTCGAGAGCCAGGAGCACGCAATTGGAAATGACTTTTATGAAAACGAACGTGCAGTTCCTCGTCGTAGGGGTTTTCCTCGGAAGCGTTCTCACCTCGCTTGGCGCTGAGATCATCCGCGGAAAGCTGCAGCCCGAGGGTGATCATACCACGAAGGCGGAGGACAAAGCGCCGCAGGTGCCCTTGGTCAACGGCCCGGAGAGCTGTCAGCGTCTCCTCTACAACGGCTTTGCCCAGCGCTCTGCTTTAACGCTGAATGGCGTTGCGACCACGGTTAGGACACAAGACGGTGTCGTTCTGAGACTCGCGCCTGCAGCAACGTCCCAGGCCGGGAGTGCGTTCAGCAAGGTCCTTGTGAACGCTACTGATTTCAGCACGTACTTTAGATTCCGGATCGGGAACCGAGGTGGAGCTGACAACGGGGCGGATGGCATTGTGTTTGTGGCGCAGCCAGTGACTTCGGCCGTCGGTGACATCGGTGAAGGAATGGGATACTTGGGCATCGCAAATAGTGTTGGAGTCGAATTCGACACCTACCAAAACGCCAGCCAGCATGATCCCAACTCAAACCACTTGGGAATCGACGCGGCGGGAATCGTCGACCACGGTAGTGGTGCCCCCGACACCGTCGGTATCGCACCGGACTTTGATGACGGCAACATCTGGCATGCCTGGGTGGATTACGATGGCATGACTCTCGAAGCCCGCGTCAGCCAAAGTGGGACTCGTCCGGTGAACCCGGCGATCAAGAAGACGCTGAACATCCCCGCTCTGATCCAAGCGCAGCGGGCGTGCGTCGGATTTACGTCAGCGACCGGAGGCGGCTATGGAAACCACGACATCCTTTTCTGGCGGTTCAACGAGTGCTACAGCCCCATCAACACTCCGAATACGCCACCTTCGATCTCGGCGGCTTCTGATCAATCCACGGATGAAGACACGCCCACTGGACCAATCGCTTTCACGGTGGACGATGCGGAGACACCAGCAGAACAGCTTCAGGTGACAGCCAGTTCCTCCGATGAGACGCTCTTTCCGACCAGCGGCATCGTGCTTGGCGGAACCGGGAGAAACCGAACCGTCACGCTCAACCCGGCTCCGAACAGGTCTGGCCAGGCGTCGATCTTGGTGGAGGTCACCGACGCCGACGGCGCATGGGCGTTCGATCTTTTTGACGTGATCGTCCACGCCGTGAACGATCCCCCGAGGCTTGACCCGATCGCCGACCTCATCATCGACGAAGACGCCCCGGCGCAGACCGTGGCTCTCACCGGCATCAGCACCGGGGCGGCGGATGAAGTCCAGATGCTGACCGTCACTGCCAAGTCGGACAATCCCGCCTTGATTGCCGATCCGACCGTGAGCTATTCCAGTCCGAACGCCAGTTCGACGCTTCGGTTCCAGCCATTTCCGAACGCGAACGGCGTCGCCCAGATCACCGTCGCGGTCAAAGACGATGGTGGCACGGATCGCGGTGGCCAGGACACGGTCCCGCGCACTTTCACGGTCATGGTCAGGCCGGTGAACGATCCGACGACGTTCGCCAAGGGACCAGACCACACGGTGAACGAGGACGCGGGACCGCAAACGATCAACGGCTGGGCGACCAACATCAGCGCGGGGCCGCCGAATGAGAGCGGGCAGTCGCTGGTTTTCCAAGTGACCACCGACAACACCGGCTTGTTCTCAAGGCAACCGGCCGTCAGTCCGAACGGCACGTTGACCTTCACACCTACGCCCAATGGGAACGGCAAGGCGGTTGTGACGGTGATTTTGAAGGACGACGGCGGCACGGCCAACGGCGGCGTGGATTCAAGCAGGCCGGAAGTGTTCACGATTACCGTGATCGGATCTCAGTGTTTTGCCGAGGTTTATCGGAATGACTTTGAAGGCGTTGTCGGGTCTGAATGGTCCTTGATTACAACCGAAGTTTCTCAAAACGGAAGCAGAAAGTTCCTGGGGCGATTTGGAAGCAACGAAAAGACAACCTTGTCGCTCGCCAATCTCCCTTCGCACACCAAAGTGACGGTGTCATTCGATTTATACATCCTCGCCTCGTGGGACGGCAATGGTCCGAATGAGCCAGACCTTTGGGAACTCAGCGTGAAAGATGGCCCTGTTCTGCTCCATACGTCGTTCAGTAATCATCTTGGCAAGCGGCAAGCCTTCCCCGACAACCACCCGGCGGGCGACAATCCCGCCATGACTTGGGCTGCTGAAACGAACGCTCTGAGTGCCTGGGATTCTGTTTATCATCCGAGCTACACCTTCAACCACTCTTCCGATGCGGTTGCACTCAATTTCTCATCCGGGCCGCTGCAGTCGCTGAACGACGAAAGCTGGGGGCTGGACAATGTGAAGGTCGAAATCATCACGGATTGCAACACTCCCCCAACAATCTCGAACATTCCTAATCAGACAACGAATGAGGATATGCCGGTCCCAGCCATTCCTTTCGCGGTGCACGACAAAGAAACGCAGGCGACGGACTTGAACTTGAAAGCTAGCTCGTCGAACTCAGGCTTGGTTCCTGATGACAACATCAGATTTAGCGGGAGCGGACCGGACCGGACGGTGGCGATTGCTACCGCGCCCAATCAATTCGGCACGGCGAGCATCACGATCACGGTCGCGGACGCCAGCGGTCTCACTTCTATCAATCGCTTTGAATTGATCGTCCTGCCAGTCAACGATCCTCCGACGTTTACCACGGGCGCGGACCCGTCGGTGAACGAAGACGCCGGAACGCAGACGATCAATGGCTGGGCGACGAACATCAGTGCCGGTCCGCCAAATGAAGCAGACCAGAGGCTGACTTTTCTGCTGAGCAACGACAACCCCAGCTTGTTCTCTGCCCAACCGGCCATCAGTCCGGCCGGCACGTTGACTCTTACGTCTGCGCCCAACGCCAACGGCAGCGCCATCGTGACGATAGTATTGAAAGACGATGGCGGGGCGGCCAACGGCGGCGTCGATTCGAGCGCGCCGCAAACGTTCACCATCGCGGTCAAGCTGGTGAACGATGCACCCGGCTTCACCAAGAGCGGAGACCAAACTGTCGAGGAAGGCTCCGGCGCAAAGACAATCCCCGTTTGGGCTGCAAACATCAGTGCCGGCCCGCCGGACGAAGCCAGTCAGGAGGTGGTTTTCCAGTTGAGCAGCGACAAGCCCGGCATGTTCTTTGCCCAGCCGGCCATCAGTCCAAACGGCACGTTGACCTTCACGCCCGCACCCGGCGTGACCGGAACGGCCACTGTGACAGCCCTCCTGAAAGACGACGGCGGCACGGCTAACGGCGGTGTTGACGCCAGCGCGCCGCAGACGTTCACCATCACAATCACACCGAAACCTGTGCTGATTCCCACCGTGCAAATCATTCGCCCAGGCAATCGCACGATTTTCATGGAGGGCGAGCCGATCGAGATCGAGGCGACCGCCGAGGAGCCGGGTGGACAGATTCAGCGCGTCGAGTTTTACGCTGGCACGACCAAGCTCGACGAAGCCACCAGCCGTCCCTATAGCATCAGGTGGCCCGATGCCGCGGTGGGCGACTACGTGCTGACGGCGAAGGCGGTGGATGCCAAGGGCGCCGTCAGTGTGTCACAGCCGGTGTCGATCGTGGTCAGTTCCGTGTGTGGCAAGGTGGCCATCGTCCAAAACCTCGCGGACGACGAAATCGACCGTCTCTTGGATTCCCTCTATGAACTGGGCGTGCCCTCGCAGGTGTTCGGACGAACTGAGGCGACCTTTGACAACCTGAGCAGCTTCGATCTCATCATCTGGGACGATCTTGGCGCGGCCGGCCTGACGGATCGCGAGGTGGAAATGTTCCATGGTTTGCGTGAGGTCGGGAAGGCATTCTATTTCATCGGCGACGCGCTCGTCACCTCGACCGCACAGTTGAGCGAGGCCATGAAAGCAGAGTGGCAGGGACTGATCCATTTGCAGGGCGCCGATGTCGAGCCCGTGCCGGGTCAAGTGATGATTGACCCGAATGGAGGCCATCCGATCGTCGAGGGCAAAGTCGGCACGGTGGGAGACTTTGAATACCGGATTCCGCCGCCGGGTGGCATTCTAACCGGACAGGACGGCGACTGGGTCCTCGGCCGAGCCGGTCCGTTTGACGTGCTGGTGGCCTGGGAAGGCATCGGTTCGGCGGGCGCGCTTCGCAGCGTCACGCAACTCTTTCGCGTGGCCGACGGTGACAACGAATCGTCTTTGGCCGAGCGAAAGAAGCTTTTTCAAAACTCGGTGTGGTGGCTGTTGACCAACTGCAAGACTTGCCACTCAATCAACATGAGCATGACCTCAATAGCAGCGGCCAGCCCGGTGAATGTGGGCGAGGACTTGGCTTACACGGTGACGGTCCAACACGAAGGCGAATGCGAAGGGCTGGGCGTCGTGGTCAGGAGCAGTCTGTCCCCTGGCTTCGAGTTCAAGGACGCCCAGTCGAAAAGAGGCAGGTGGAGCTACGACGAGGCGCGGAAAATGGTGACCTTCTCGCTTGGCAGAGTGGTCAGTGCCGAGAAGTTAGACCTGACGATCATCGTGCGTCCGACGGAGCCGGGCCTGCTCACGAACATTTGCAGTGTGAGCGCGATCAACGAGAAGCCGGCCGGACTCGAAAACAATTCAGGAACGAACGTCACGGAGGTGATCGGCCTGAAGCTCACTATCATGAAGTCGCCGGCAGGATCGGCCCAGATCACAGCCAAAGGCGCTGGCGGAGAATCTTGCACTCTCGAAACGACATCGGATTTGAAAACTTGGAAGACACTTGAGACGAAGCCACTGACCGGAGGCGAAGCCGTCTTCGAGGACAAGGAGTCGGCGACACTCGGCCGGAGGATTTACCGTGGTAAACTGGGGCCGTAGCCGGCTGGAGTCCTTGGTTCGAGTTGGGCAAACACCACGATCGGGCAAGCCGCGAGAAAGCAGAGGAGGCAGAGTTCGGTTCCGCTGGCCTCGAAGCGAGCCGCGGACGGTCCCTGTCCGCAGCGGTCGAGTGGAGCGGCAACCACAGTGCGAAGAGCTGTTCTTGGAGGAATTCGACAAGCGGTTTGACGAATCGGTCCACCGGCTGAGCCTGAGCAGCAGACCGGAGCGAATAGCCCAGTTGGCAAGCAGGTGTCTCGGGAGGTTCTGCCTGCCTGTGCTTTCAGCCCCCGCAAGGCTGGGAGTTCCTTCGGTCGCTATGCGAGTGATGCCTGGCGAACCAGCCGGAACCACACTTGCACCCGCAAGCACTCGTGGAATTGGGCGTCCAGATCCTTCAAACTTCGATGAGCAAAGCTGAGCTTGTCCGAATGTTTCACGACTGGACCGCGCGATATCTGGATGCCCAACGGGATTAACTTACACGGGCCCTCGCGGCGTCGGGAGGAAGCACTTTCTACAGTAGCGGCCAACGGTCGGGTGCAAGTGCCAAGTGCAGGTGCGCAACCTCAACCCCGGAGAAAAAGGACTGGCGCGTAGGCATGCGGACCTCAGAAGACCCTCGCCGGCTGCGATCCGCGCCTCTTCGCCTCCACGGATGGTCAGGCCGCGGCACTCACACAAATCCCACGGCCGGTCAGAACTTCACCGCCGGCAGCTTATCGACCTGCCCCGCATACGTGCTGGCGGTCAAGCTGATGCTCGCATGACCGAGCAGCTTCGAGGCAATGTAAATCCCGTGATCGGCAACGGCCAAGGAACCATAGCATTTCCGCAGGAAATGAACGGGCTTTGAGTCCTTCACGCCGTGTTCCTTGAGCCAACTGCACAAGGTCTTGTGGATCTCCTTGGAATCCGCGCTGATGACCGCGCCTTCCCCTCTCGCCGCCTCCAAGATGCTCTGGACGCGCTTCCCGACGGGAACGACCCGAGCCCGGCGCCCTTTGGCCAAACTGGCTGGGACGCGTACACCATCCGGCAACACGTTTTCCCACGTCAATGAAACGATCTCGCCCCAGCGCAGCCCGCATCCGAGCGCCAAAACGAATACCAAACGGCAGTCGCCGCTGAGCTTCTCAATGCCCTGGCGCATGAGGTGCGTGATCCAGCTCCGCGGCGGCGCGTTGAACGGTTCCCGATCCACTTTGGGCTGCACCAGCCTGGCAAAGGGATTCTGCACCTCCGGCATCCCCAGGGACTGCAAGGACGCTTTGGAGAACGCGCTCCCAGCGTTTTTGAGCACTGCCCGGACCGTGATCGGTTTCAGTCGAGCGTCTCGAATCCAGCTTTGCAGGGCAGCCAGCGTGAGATCTGCCAGCCGCCGCGCTCCAATCTCCCGCGCCACTCGCCGAAGGTCCATTTCCGCATGGGCAATTGACCGGGGCCGAAGACCGCGCGAGACTGCGCCGCGATGATAACGTTCGAGAAACTCATCGATGGCAACGCTGCCGTGGCTGGTCGGCAGGACGGTAGCGCTCGCCCACCCACCCGAACGGACAGCTTTGGTCAAGGCGCGGGCTCGTTGCTGGGCGAGACGATAGTCGGCCGTGCCGAGACTGCGGCAGGTGCGCTTGCCTTGATGCTGAAAGCGTACGGACCAGTTGGGGCTCTGGATGCGGCGGCCATCGGGCCTGACGCTGATCGGGCGGAAGAGATCCAACGTGTTTCTTCTGGTAGGTTTGCCACTATCTATGCCACTATCGGCGTTCATGCGGTGCCAATCTATGCCAGGCTATGCAACCCGTCAATGTGGAATTAATCCAATAATAACAGCACAATGTGCCAAGCTATGCCAAGCTGTGCTAAGGTGTACAAAGAGGCATGTAAGCCGACTTCCAGTCGGCAGGCCGTTGGAGGGTCGCGGCGCCGGCGGATTGGAAATCCGCGATACAGCAGGTTGGAAACCTGCGCTACTTTGGTTGCGGCTCAGCCGCCCTGTGCTGTACCGCCGACTTCCAGTCGGCCGGCCGCACGAACCGCTTGGAGCGCTCGACTGGCCCGTGCCCGCAGGCTGGAAGCCCTGCGATACAGCAGATTGGAAATCTGCGCTACGGCCGCTCCGGAAACTTCGCGCGGCCTGCCACGATTCCGGCTGGTACTTGCAGATTGGAAATCTGCGCTACGAGGCCTTCGCGTTGACCTGGCTGTCTTCGCGCCACGCGCTGCTCCAGCGCCAGTCCTCGGGTCGAACGCACAAGCGGGCGGTCACCGGATTGTGCCGGATGTAGCGCGCGATCCGGGCGCGCTCCTCGTCGTTGCGAACCCAGTGGTCAAACGGCTCCGGTTGCCAGAAGCGTCCTTCCGGCAGAGCCAGGAGGCGCTTCGCCCTCAACGACGTGAACTGCTTCCAACTCTTCACCACCTCGCCCACCAGATGATTCGGCATCGGCCAGAACAGGACATGAACGTGGTTGGGCATCACGACCCACTCCCGCAGCAGGTAGCGCGCTTCGTGGAAGAACTGCAACGCGCCCGCCACCAGGTCGGCGATTTCAGGCCGGCGCAGGTGACACGCGCCGGCACCCTGGTCGAGGTAACGCTCCACCTTCCTGAGAAAATCGCGGTTGATGATTTCCTCACTCTCAGCCGTGGCGCGGCCCAAGCGTTTGGCTTCATGAAAGGCCCTCAGGCGTTCCGCTCGTTCACCCTCGTAACGCAGCAGAACCTCTTTGGGCAAGGAGTCGGCGAGGCGGAACGTGACGAAATACTCTGCCCCCTCGCGTTTGACATGGGGAAGATAGCCGCGCGAGTGAATGCCGCTGCGCAACGGATTGGCGGAGCCATCCGGGACACCCTTGGCCCGCAACTCATGATGCACGCGGTCCAGTCCGGGATTTTCCGAGTCGGCAGACATGCGTGCAGGCTAACCGCCTGCGGCTCCACGCGCAAGATCGCTGCAACGGGCCGCCCTTCCCGTAGCGCAGATTTCCAATCTGCTGTATCGCAGGGCTTCCAGCCTGCGGACCCACGGCAGGCCGAGCGCGCTGGACTGCTCGTGGCGTCTGCCGATTGGAAATCGGCGAAACAGCAGATTGGAAATCTGCGCTACGAAGAAGTGCCGTCCATCCCACGGCCTCCTCAGTAAGTATCGGCCGGAATCGTCGCAAGTCGCGCGAACTGGCCGGAGCGCCCGTAGCGCAG
>Ga0209726_10006564_pt1 | contig 13449 bp, 6 predicted proteins | sample Subgrocontami54m_FD_187453 | JGI IMG/M metagenome (GOLD analysis project Ga0209726, IMG submission 187453) | Subsurface groundwater microbial communities from S. Glens Falls, New York, USA - GMW46 contaminated, 5.4 m (SPAdes) (version 3) | ecosystem: Environmental > Aquatic > Deep subsurface >... | reverse complement strand
CGAAAACGTCTACATGAACGCATGGGATGTCGGCCTGAACCACCGCCTGCGGTTCGAGGACAAGCTCGGCGCCGGCGCGACCGATGCCGGCTCGAACTGGGATTTCTCCAAGCGGCCGGTCGACGACAACAACAACTCGTACCTGATTTCGCGGCTAATGCCACGCGTCGCCTACACCGGCAAGCGGTTCGCCTTCACCGTCGAGGGCCGCTCGAGCTACTCGTGGGACGACGAGCGCTACAACGCCACCGCCGCGGGCAAGGGACTGACCGACCGCGATGCCGGCCTCGACCTGCATCAGGCGTTTGTCTTCATCGGCAACCACAAGGAGTTTCCGCTCTCCCTGAAGATCGGCCGGCAGGAACTCGTCTACGGCGACCAGCGGCTCGTCGGTCATTTCCGCTGGGGCAACAACGCGCGGACGTTCGACGCGGTGAAGGTTCGCTGGCAGAATCCGGTGTTCGGCGTCGACCTTTTCACCGGCGGCGTGGTCTACACCGATTCGAACAACTTCAACCGGGCGAACGCGCAGGACCATTTCTCGGGCGCGTACTTCAATTTTCCCACGCTGCTGAAAAATGAAATCACCGAGGCGTACCTCCTCGCGCGCAACGTCGAGCGCGGCATCGTCACGGACAACTGGACCGGCGTCGCCGCGCCGTTCCGGTTCCCGGCCCCGCAGGATGTGTATACCGCGGGCCTCCGCGTGAAATCCAAGCCGAACGCGTATGACCCGTTCGATTACGGCGTCGAACTCATGTACCAATTCGGCAACCGGACCGCGGTGTTCCCGGCGACCGCGCCCGCCGCCGCCCTGGCCGCCCCCCGACTCGATCACCACGCGTTCGCGGCCGTGCTGCAGGGCGGCCACACCTGGACCGCGAGCGCGCTGCAGCCGCGCCTCGCGCTGATCTACAGCTTCGGCTCGGGCGACAAAAGCGCGACCGACAGCCGGAGCGGCACGTTCCAGAATCTTTTTCCGACGAACCACCTGTTCTACGGCTACATGGATTTGAACAGCCTGCAGAACCTGCACGACGTGCGTCTCGCGTATACGCTCAAGCCGACGAACACCACGACGATCGCGCTCGAGGGGCATTCGCACTTCCTCAATCGCACGACCGATTTCTGGTACAACGTCGCGGGGGTGCCGCGCAACGTGACGACCGCGGCCGTCGGCAGCGGCAGCAGCTATCGGATCAATCCCGGCTACGGCAAGCACGTCGGCAACGAACTTGATCTTGTGACGGCGTGGACCTTCCGGCCCTACGCGCAGATTGAAGCCGCGGCTTGCCGGTATTTCCGCGGCGATTACATCCGGCAGTCGCTGGCGGCCGTCGGCTCCAAGGATGCGAGCTACTTTTACGTCCAGCTCACGCTGAACCTGTAGCAGCTGTTGGAGGATACCACGTGGCGCGCTCAACCTGAGCGCGCCAGGGTTACATTCCGCAATGCATGCTGGCGCGGTCAGGTTGACCGCGCTACGTGAATGCGGCGGTTCCATGAACCGCGTTCATCGCGGCGATTAATAGAATGAGCGCTGTTTCCGCACGCCTGGCCGACAGCTGGCACGTGGGACGCTAGCGCAGAGGGGAAAACCCAGCCCATGGACTTCATCAAACCCTCCCACGTGGCAAGATCGCTGCTCCCAGCCGGCCAGCCGAAGGCGGACCTTTCCGTACGTGAACTTATCATACGTCCCGCCCCATCCGTCACGGCCCCGGTCACTGCACCCAGCTCGGGCGACGCGATGCCGGCCGTGGAACCCGCCGCGACTCTCGCCAGAAACCCGCTGAGATTCCATGCCACCGACCGCCTCCGCTGACACCGCGGCGCCCGGCTTTTCCGCCGAGCAGAAACAGTACCTGGAGGGTTTCCTCGCGGCCCTGGCGGCACCGGCGCCTTTCGTGGGCACGGCGACGAACGGTCAGCTCACCGCGGCTCCGGCCGGCGGCGAAGCCGCCGCCACCAATCTGGCGGCGCCGCCGGCGGAAGAAACCGTCTTCGGCACGCCGCTGAGCGAACTCTGCAAGCCGGAGAAGTGGAAACACGAAGAGAACCCGCTCGATCTCTGGGAGAAGCTCGTCGCCCATGCCGACGCCGACCAGTTCCCCGACGAAGCCGACACGTTCCGGTTCAAGTTTCACGGGCTGTTCTACGTCGCGCCGGCGCAGGACAGCTTCATGTTGCGGCTGCGGCTTCCGGCCGGCGAGCTCACCGCGACGCAATTGCACGGGCTCGCCGACCTGGCGGAAACGTGGGGCGGCGGCTACGCCCACATCACCACGCGGGCGAACCTGCAGATCCGCGAATTCCGCCCGCGCGACATCATCAAGGTGCTGGTGCGGCTGCAGGAACTCGGGCTGACCTCGCGCGGCGCCGGCGCCGACAATGTCCGCAACATCACGGCGTCACCGAATAGTGGATTCGATCCGGACGAGCTGATCGACGTGCGGCCGTACGCGAAAGGGCTGCACCACTACATTCTCAATCACCGCGACCTCTATGGGCTGCCGCGGAAGTTCAACGTCTCATTCGACAACGGCGGCTCGCTCTGCGGCGCGGCCGACACGAACGACATCGCGTTCATGGCGGTGCGCGTCACGGAGAAAAGTCTCTCCATTCCCAATTCTCAGCTCTCGGCTCCCCCGCCCGCGCCGGGCATCTACTTTCGCGTCGAGCTTGGCGGAATCACGGGCCACAAGGATTTCTCGCGTGACACCGGTTTGCTGGTGCGGCCGTCCGAGGTCGTCGCCGTCGCTGCCGCGATGGTGCGGGTGTTCAACGAAAACGGCTGCCGGAGCGACCGCAAAAAAGCCCGGCTGAAGTACCTCCTCGAAAAATGGGGCGCGGAGAAGTTCGTCGCCGAAACGCAGAAGAAGCTCGCGTTTCCGCTCACGCGGCTGCCGCTCGAAGCCTGCGAGCCGCGCCGGCCGCTCCTGAAGCACGGCTGGCTCGGGGTCTACCGGCAGGCGCAGCGCGGGCTCAATTCGATTGGCGTCGGCGTGCCGGTGGGACGGCTGACGCCGCGGCAGATGCATGCGTTGGCGGACATCGCGACCCATTACGGCAAAGGCGAACTGCGGCTCACCGTTTGGGAAAACCTGATCATTCCGCATATCTCCGCTGCGTTCGTCGAGACCGCTCGCCGGAGCATCCAACGGCTCGGCCTCCCGACGGAGGCCAACAACCTCACGAGCGGAATCGTCGCGTGCACCGGCAACAAGGGTTGCAAATACTCTGCCTGCGACACGAAGGGCCACGCCGTCCTCCTCGCGAAACGGCTCGGCGATCGCGTGCACGCCAGCTCGCCGGTCAATCTCCACTTCACCGGCTGTCCCCACTCCTGCGCGCAGCATTACTGCGGTGACATCGGTTTTCTCGGCGTGAAACTCGCCGACGGCACCGAGGGTTACCACGTCGTCATGGGCGGCGGCATGGGCAACGAGCAGGGCATCGCGCGCGAAGTATTCAAAGGCGTGCGCGCCGAGGAGATCCCGTCGCTCGTGGAAAAAGTGATCGGCATCTACGAGGCCAAAAAGAAAAACGGCGAGTCGTTCGTCGCGTGGACGCGCCGTCACTCGCTCAAGGACCTGCAGGAATTTTTCAGCGCCTGAACGCGCACTCCCGTGCTCACCGTCCCCGTCATTCCCGACAGCGCTCCCTTCACCGCCGAACAGCGCGCCTGGCTCAACGGCTACATCGCCGGCCTCGTTTCCCGCGGCCCGATCTCGCCGGCTGTGGCCGGGGTCGCCAACCCCGGCCCGGCCCAGGCCCGACCCGCGACCGCCCTCACGCCCCTCACGCTTCTGTTCGGCTCGCAAACCGGCACGGCCGAGGCGCTCGCCAAGCGCGCTGCGAAAGAAGCCGGCCGGCGCGGCTTCGCCGCGATGGTCCTCGACATGGCGCAAACCGATGCCGCGAAGCTCGCCGCCGAGCAGAACGTGCTGGTGATCACCAGCACCTACGGCGACGGCGAACCGCCCGACAACGCGAAGTCACTTCACGCCGCGCTCGCCGCCGACACCTGTCCCGCTCTGGCCAACGTCCGGTTTTCAGTCTGCGGGCTCGGCGACACCAATTACGTCCAGTTCTGCAAATGCGGGCAGGATTTCGATGCCTTCCTCGAGCAGCGAGGCGGAATGCGGATCGCCGCACGCGTCGATTGCGATCTCGATTACGAGACCAAGTTCACCGGCTGGCTCAACGCCGCGTTGAGCGCGCTGAGCGCGAGCGCGCCCGCTGCAAGCGGAGTCCCGCCTGCCGCCGGAGTCGCTGCTGCCGCCGGAGTCGCTGACCCCGCGCCGGGCTCGACGAACCCGGCGACAGTGCAAGTCGCGGCCGTGGGCTACTCCCGCAACCATCCTTTCCCCGCGCTCGTCGTCACTTCGCGAAAGCTGAACGGCGCCGGCTCGGCGAAGGCCGTTCACCACGTCGAACTCGCGCTCGAAGATTCCGGTCTCGTTTACGAAGCCGGCGATGCGCTGGGCGTGCTGCCGCACAATTGTCCCGAACTCGTCGCGGAAGTGATGGCCTTCCTCGGCTGCGATGGCGAAGAAGCGGTACCCGCGCCGGACGGCAGCACCACGTCGCTGCGGCGCGCGTTGAGCGAACTCTACGATCTGGGCAAGCCCTCGCCGGAATGGCTGATGCACTTCGGGCGGGGCAACGGCGGCGGTACCGCCGTTGCCCTGCATCACGTCATCGACGTGCTCGCCACGCGCGCGGACGTGAAGCTCGCGCCCGCCGACTTCGTGCGCGGACTGCGGAAACTGCAGCCGCGACTGTATTCGATTTCCTCTTCGCCCAAGGCGCAGGTGGGCCAGGTCCATCTCACGGTGGGCGCGCTGCGCTACGAAGTCGGGACGCGGCCGCGCAAGGGCGTGTGCTCGACCTTCCTCGCCGAGCGCGTCGTGCCCGGCGAAACCCGCGCCGGCGTCTTCGTTCACTCGAACCAGGCGTTCCGGCTGCCCGCGAATCCCGACACGCCGATTATCATGGTCGGACCGGGCACGGGCATCGCGCCGTTTCGCGCGTTTCTGCACGAACGGCGCGCACGGGGCGCGCGCGGCAGGAACTGGCTCTTCTTCGGCGACCAGAAGTCCGGTTCCGATTTCCTCTATCGCGACGAGTTGCTCGCGCTGCAGGGTGACGGCCTCCTCACGCGGCTCGACCTCGCCTGGTCCCGCGACCAATCGGAAAAAATCTACGTGCAGCACCGGATGCTCGCGGCGGCCGCCGAACTCTACGCGTGGCTGCAAGCCGGCGCGCACTTCTACGTTTGCGGCGACGCCTCGCGCATGGCGAAGGACGTCGACGCCGCGCTGCACGCGGTGGTCGAATGCGCCGGCGGCAAATCCGTCGAACAGGCCGCCGCCTGCGTCGAAGCGTTGAAGGCCGCGAAGCGCTATGCTCGCGATGTGTACTGAAGCGGTGATTGCCTCACCCAAAGTTCGGCCAGACCGCGAGGGTTTTTCGTTCTGGTTGCGCCCTTGGCGCCCGTGGCGTGAGGCCTCCGCTGGTCCTCGTGGTTAAATGCTCGCGTCGCGCGAAACCTTCCCGCTCCTCGACGAACTCCTCGCCGAGCAGCAGCGACTCGACACACCCGTCGCCCGCTTTTCTGCGGATCATGCAGCCGGTTCATTCGAGCGCGGCCCGGCGCGCCACGCCTCGCTCATCCCGCTGACCGCGCCCGGGCCGGGCGAGCAGTACGCGTTCGAGGTCGACCTCGATTCGTGCACCGGCTGCAAGTCCTGCGTCGCGGCGTGCCACTCGCTGAACGGGCTCGACGAGACCGAGACGTGGCGCGACGTCGGATTGCTGGTCAGTCCGAGCCGCGCGCGGCCGTTCACCCAGACCGTGACGAGCGCGTGCCACCACTGCGCGGATCCGGCGTGCCTGAACGGCTGCCCGGTGCTCGCCTATGAAAAGGATCCGGTCACGGGCATCGTCCGGCACCTCGACGATCAATGCATCGGCTGCAGCTACTGTATCCTGAAATGCCCGTACGACGTGCCGAAGTTTTCCACCCGACTCGGCATCGTGCGCAAATGCGACATGTGCCACACGCGGCTGGCGGCCGGCGAAGCCCCCGCGTGCGCGCAAGCCTGCCCGACGCACGCGATCCGGATCGTGACGGTCGCAACGGGGACCACGGCACACTTCCTCCGCGCGGCGCCGGAGCCGAGCTACACCCAACCGACCACGCGTTACCTCACCCGGCGCAACCTGCCCGACAACCTCGTCGCCGCCGACGCCGCCGCGCTGCGCCCCCAGCCCGCGCACTGGCCGCTCGCACTGATGCTCACGCTCCTCCCCGCCGCCCTCGCCTGCCAGCTCGTCGCCTCGCTCCCTGCCCTCCCCGACTTTGTCACGTATTACGTGACAAATCATCGCCCGGTTTTCCACGGAAGGTCCCCCGAGTTTGTCACGTATTACGTGACAATGGGCGCGGCGGGGCTCGGCGCGGTGGGGCTGGCGGCGAGCGCGTTTCATCTCGGACGGCCGGAGCGCGCGTGGCGAATCTTCCTGGGATGGCGAACGAGCTGGCTGAGCCGCGAGGCAATGATCTTCGGAGTGTGGTTTGGGCTCAGCACCGCGGCGATGGTGTGGCCGGTGATGGCGCCGGGCAGCGCAGCGCTCGGGCTGCTGGGGCTCGGGTGCTCGGCGATGATCTATGTCGATACGCGACGTCGCTTCTGGCGGGCGGCCCAAACGTTCCCGCGCTTCTTTGGCACGGTCGCGGCAGTCGCGTTGGCCCTCTCGGCGCCGGCGGCGGGCTTCGCCGTGTTGCTCGCGAAGTTCGCGATCGAATCCCGCACGTATTTCGACGGCAGCGTATCCGCAAAGCTGCAACGCGGTCCGCTGGCCCGCACGGTGGCATTGCGGGACCTGCTCGCGACGGCCGCGTTGATTCTCCTGCTCGTAGCGCCGGGGTGGACCGCCGTCGTCGTGCTCCTCGCCGGCGAACTGGCGGAACGCTCGATTTTCTTCCGCGCGGTCGATGCGCCAAAGATGCCGGGCCTGCCGGCATGAACGCGGCACTGGATAAGCTGCTGCAGGCACGTCACGGCCCGATGACGGCCGACATGGTCCTGCATCCGGCGGCGTTCGGACTCGGCCACGTGCCGGCGCGGCTGAAGCCGGCCGCGACGACGCGGTCGATCTGCGGGTTCTGCAGCACCGGCTGCGCGCTGAACATCCACCTCAACACCGCAGGCGAAGCGATTAACCTCAGCGCGGATCCCAGCTACCCGGTGAATCTCGGGATGGCCTGCCCGAAGGGCTGGGAGGCGCTGACGCCGCTCGCCGCGCCGGATCGCGCCACCGCCCCGCTGCTGCGGTCGACCGCCGGCGGCCCGCTGGCGCCCGTCTCGTGGTCGCGCGCGCTGCAAGCGTTCACCAAAAACTTTCAGCGGATTCAAAAGGAGCACGGCGCGCACGCGATTGCCTTGCTCAGCACCGGCCAGATTGTGACGGAGGAGATGGCGCTGCTCGGCGCGCTCGCGAAATTCGGGATGGGCCTGCTGCACGTCGACTCGAACACGCGGCAGTGCATGGCCACCTCACACGTCGCGTACAAGCAGTCGTTCGGCTTCGATGCGCCGCCGTTCACCTATGCGGATTTCGAGGAAAGCGACGCGCTGATCTTCGTCGGCGCCAACCCCTGCATCGCCCATCCGATCATGTGGCAGCGCGTGATGCGCAATCGGCGGCGTCCGGATGTCGTCGTGATCGATCCGCGGGCGACGGAAACCGCCCAAGGCGCCACGCTGCACGTGGCGCTGAAACCGAAGTCCGATCTCACGCTGCTCTACGGGCTCGCGCATCTCCTAATCGACGGAGGCATGGTCGACCGCGATTTCATCGCCACCCACACCACGGGTTTCGACGAATTCGCGGCGTTCGTGCGCGACTTCACGCCCGCTCGGGTCAGCGCCGAAACCGGTGTCTCCGACACCACGCTGCACCATCTGGCCACGATCCTCGGGAAACGCGAACGCGTTTCCCTCTGGTGGACGATGGGAGTGAACCAGAGTCACGAGGCGACGCGGACGGCGCAGGCGATCATCAATCTCGCGCTGATGACGGGCAACCTCGGCCGGCCGGGAACGGGCGCGAACTCGATCACGGGTCAGTGCAACGCGATGGGCTCGCGGCTGTTTGGCAACGCCACTTCGCTGCTGGGCGGCTACGACTTCGCCCACCCGGACGATCGCGCACACGTGGCCCGCGTGCTCGGCATCGATGCGGCGCGGATTCCGGCGAAGAGCGGCTACGCGTATGACCAAATCATGGACGCAATCGATCGCGGCGAGATTCGCGGACTGTGGGTGATTGCGACGAACCCCGCGCATTCGTGGATCCACCAGAACCGGGCGCGTGAGATCCTGCGCAAACTCGAGTTCCTCGTCGTGCAGGACATGTACGTGACAACCGAGACGGCGCAACTCGCGCACCTGATCCTGCCGGCCGCCGGCTGGGGCGAAAAGGAAGGCGTGCTGATCAACAGCGAGCGCCGGCTCGGGCTCGTGAAGAAGGTCGCGCGCGCGCCGGGCCAGGCGTTGAGCGATTTCGCCATCTGCAAACTCGTCGCCGACGCCTGGGGCTGCGGGGCGATGTTCCGCGCATGGCACTCGCCGGAAGCCGCGTTCCAAATGCTCAAGCAGCTCTCGCGCGGGCAGCCGTGCGATTTCAGCGGCATTCGCGATTACGCTCACCTCGATGCGGCGGGCGGAATTCAGTGGCCGTTCACCGGCGCGGACGCCGCGGCGTTGGATCCATCGTCGCCGCCGTCGCGTGAGCGGCGACTGTTCGCCGACGCAAAATTCTTCCACGCCGACGGCCGCGCGCGATTTGTGTTCGATCCGCCGCGTCCTCTGCCCGAGCCGTCCGACGAGGCGTATCCGTTTCAACTACTGACCGGTCGGGGGTCATCCGCGCAATGGCACACGGGATCGCGCACCGACAAGAGCGCGGTGTTGCGCAAACTCGCGCCCGCCGTCCTGACGGCGGAGATTCACCCCGACGACGCCGAACGACTGGGGATCTCCTCCGGCGGGGACGTCACGATTCGCTCGCGCCGTGGCGCGCTCACGGCCGTCGCGCTCATCACGGCCACGGTCCAGCGCGGTCAGGTGTATCTGCCGATGCACTTCGCCCCGGTGAACCAGTTGACGTTTCCGGCCTTCGATCCGCATTCGCGCCAGCCATCGTACAAGGCCTGCGCCGTGGCGATCACCTGCGCGACGGACTGAGACCAGATTGCCCTTCCCCGGAAGCGTGCTTGGCGGACCCGCAGGCCGCCCTGCGCTGCGACGCGGAAACGCCGGCCTACGCGCGACAGTTTACCCGGCGCAAATGCGGTGCGAACTCGTGCTCGATCAGTGGTGCACTTCGAGCAGCCGGAACGCGCCGGCCGGGACGCGAAGCTTCAGTGCCTTGTCCAGGTTGCCCAGCTTGCTGCCCGTCAACCGGTCGGTGACCTGCCACGGGCCGGACCGATGCGCCGCGAGCGTCACATCGCGATCGGCCGGATCCACCCATCCCGAATCAACGAGTGCGATGATGTACCGGTCGCGCGATTGTTCCACGACCTGGTGGAACACCCGGCCCTCGACGGCAAATGGGAACGCCGCGGCCCCACGCTCGAGGTCGGCAGTGATCGCAACGCGGGCGTCGGCGAGGTTGAAAGTTTTACCATGCTTGCTCAGCAAATCGCCGTCGGTCGTCCAGGTGGTGGTCCACGGACCGCCGGGCCGCGGCGCCGAGCCGGGGACGATGCAAACGAAACCATGCGGCGTCGTGGTCGCGAGGTGAGAGGGATCGCGCCGGGTGCGACCCCAGAGATACGTCGCCACGTCGGTAGGCGGCAGCGGCGCCATGCCCCAATAGCAGTCGAGCCGGTCGAACGCCCAGGGTCTGTCGTCGGTGCCGTCGCTGCCCCACCACTCTTCGTGGTGGCCGTTGAAGCCGTGCCGGGAGAAGCGTTCGCTGGGCGACTGCATCACCAGCGCGACCGGCGAGATGGCGCGCAACTGCTCCCGCTTCGGTGGTGTGAGCGCGCCGCGGCCGAGCAGGTGAAGGAACGTCGTCGTGCCTTCGGTGCCCACGCGGGTCCAGCGGCCGGTTCGTTCGCTCTCGCCGTTGAGCATCATGAACACGCGCGCGCCGAGCATCGCCTGCGACACATAGTAGCGCAGGTGCGGGTGGCCGGTCATGACGTATTCCCATTCCCAGGCGCGGTTGAAACTGAACCAGTCGGCGCTGCAGCGGCTCGCCCAATCGTCCACCTGACCGTCGAGCCACAAACCGACCCGCGCGGCCAGGTTCAAATCGGGGCTGCGCGAATTGCTGTCCTCCACGCACGGCAGGATCACGGAACGGTAACGGCCGTTGAAGATGAGTTCGCGCATCTTCGGATCCGCCGGCCAGTGCGCCCACCAGACATTCTTGTTGCGCAGGATGAGCCGTTTCTCGTGTTTCCGGCAGAGCTCCAGGATCGGCTTGATGTGGTGCTCCATGTAATAAGGGAGGACGTCGGGCTGCTCCTCCTCGGAGTCGATGAACCCGATCAGCATGGTCGGCGCGGCGTCCAGCATCGCCGCCACGGTGGCCACTTCGAGATGCGGGTCACAGCCATGGCCCACCTGGACCCAGAACGGGCAGCGCACCGACTCGAAGTGCTTCGCGCCCGCGACGATCTGCTCGCGGGTCAGGTCGTGCGCGAGCCGGCGGTCGCGACCCCAGGGCTTCCCATCCGGCCGCAACAGCGGCGCGTTCTCGCCCGGCCAGAACGCCGTCGCGAATCGGAGGCGCGGATACGGGAATTTCTCCTGGTGTTCGCGCACCTCGGCAATCCACGAGTCGTATGTCCGGGCGTTCCCGCCGTTCCAGAAATGATGGTTCACGATCACCTCGAACGGCGCGTCGGCTCCATCCATCGGTGAGCCGCGCCAGGCGGCGGCCGTGGCGCCCAGTTTCTCCAAGGCCACGCCGACGCCGGCGATGAAGCCGCGGCGCTCGAGCTGCTCCAGCGCCTTCTCCCAACCCGGCTCGAAGGTGAGCCGGTAGAGATTGTCGTCGCCGTTGGGACTCGAACCGAGGATGACGCTGCCCCGCGGTGAGCCGGGCACGTGGATCACATCGGTGAACCCGAACGGAGCAGCGGCGTGACCGAGTTCCTCGCCCGACGCAGCGTAAAGCCGCACCTGCGGCCCCTCGACCACGACGGTCTCGAGGCCGCGCCGATCGGTGAGATCGCCCGCCGCCAGCAGCCGCATGTTGTAATACTGATCGTAGCTCGGAACGCGGAACTTTGCCGGGAGGGTGAAGACTGGTCGCAGCCCGCCCTTGAGCGTGTAGGCGCCGGAGTTGCAGATCAGCTCGGCCGCCCCGTCGCCATCGAGATCGCCCGTGGTGGCGTTGCCCGATTTTGCGGGCTGCACACGCAGCAACGCCGGCGAACCTCCCGCGCCGAGGTCCTTGACCCGCGAGAGACCAGCACCCTTGAGCACCACGAGATCCTGCGGCTGGCCGCGGATGGGCAGCACGGCGACCTCATCGGCGCCGTCCCCGTCGAAATCCGCCGCCTGCATCACGCGCACGGCCCCGTTGACCTCGACGCTTTTCAGTTTCGCGCCGGTCGCGGAGAATGCGACAACCTGCCGCGACACGCCGCCGGCCAGGATGACCGGCGTCTTGCCGTCGAGCTTCGCGACGCAGACCTGATACACCGGCGCCTGCAAATCCGCGGCCCAGAGCCTGCGTCCGGTCGCATCGAACACCCTGACCATGCCGTCCGCCCCGGCGGTCACAACTTCGTCGCGCCCGTCGGCATTGAGATCGCCGGTCGCAAGGTCGAACACGAACGCGCCCGCCGGTGCATCCCACAGGTGTCGTCCGTCGAGCGCGAAGGCGCAGACGCGGTGGTCGTAGGTCGAGCCGACGATCTCCTTCGCGGCCGCGCGGCCGTCGAATTCCGCGAGGGCCAGCCGGTAGAGGTTGCGGCTCTGGGTGGAAATCACCTCGACGCCCGCCCGGGCGGATCCGGCGACCAGCGCGGGGCCGAGGAGGCAACCCAGTGCGATGCTTGAGAATTTGATCACGTGCATTGGCTGGAGCCGAGGACGGTATTGGGCAACGTGACCGGGGCACAAGAGATGCCTTGAGTGTGGCGGAACGGCTTTTGTTTCGCCGAAAGCGCAACGCTTCCACCACGATCCCCGCTCAGATGAAGTACATCTCCGACGCGTTCTTCGCCGCGAGCTCTGCGCGTTTTCCGCAAGGCAAAACGGTTCGGCCGACTTTGACAGCCGCGGCCGCGTGCCTTGTCATATTCCTCCCTGAACCGCGCAGGCGCCGAGCGGCGTTTCATGACGTTCAAACCCGGGCCCGATGACTGTCGATGACAAGAGACTGCTGGCCTTCCTCGGGCCGCAGATGCGTGACTACGGCGGCAAGTTCGAAGCCGAGCCCGGCGTGTGGGTGCTGTTTGCCATCGAGACGGCGGACGCGGAGTCCAACAAACTCGCACTTTGGCTGCTCGCCGGCGCGCAGTTCGCGAACCACTCCGCGTTGAGCGAGGACGAGGAGTGGACCCTTTACTACGTCGATGCGGCCCACCGCAAGGAGGCCATTCACTGGCTCGACGAACTGGCCCGGGTTGCGTCCGGGCAGATCCGGCCGGTTTCGCCGGCGCAGCGCTCGCTCATCCGCGAACTCCTCACTTCCGGCATGCCCCACCGCGTGGCCCAGCAACTCGCCGAGCAGCACACGAAGGGCAAGCTGAGTGCGGGGAGCGTGCAGGAGCCGGGCGAGGCCCGCGCGCTGCTGGACCGCATGCTCAGCCGCGAACCGCTCTTCTATTCGGCGGTGCAAACGCTCCTGTCTCACCACCTAATCGACCTGATCGCGCTGCAGCGGCAGTTGATCGCGGAAGATCTGTCGCTGGAGGACGAGTTGGGACAGGCCACGCTGTCGCGCGCCCCGTTTCCGCAAGCCGGCCAGATCGCGGCGGACGAAATCCGCAGCGCGCTGATCCGTTTCCACATCATCAATCCGCTGGAGCATGGAACGAACACCGTCGTCACGAATCCCTACGCGGCCTACCTGGAGATTGTCCGCGAAGACGGGAAGATCATGGCCACGGCCAGCGGCAATTCGCTGACATTGCCGCGCGAGGCCTTCGTCACCGCGATCCGCTCGATGCGGCGGAACCTCTACTGGGGCGCCCCGTTCCAGAATGTCGGCTCGAACGCGCCGTGGATGCGGGGCGAAATCGCCGCTTCGTTTCAGTTCATCCAGCAGCGCCTGGAAAGCCGCCGGGAACTTTCCGCGATGGATGGATTGTATATGCTCGAGCGGGCCGTGGAGGGCTGAAGGGCGGAATTCCGGAGGAGCGGATTTAGCAACTCCGAAATCCCGGCTCTTCGGATTCCCTCCGGGCAT
>Ga0209726_10006562_pt1 | contig 13450 bp, 10 predicted proteins | sample Subgrocontami54m_FD_187453 | JGI IMG/M metagenome (GOLD analysis project Ga0209726, IMG submission 187453) | Subsurface groundwater microbial communities from S. Glens Falls, New York, USA - GMW46 contaminated, 5.4 m (SPAdes) (version 3) | ecosystem: Environmental > Aquatic > Deep subsurface >... | reverse complement strand
CGAGCAGCGCCGCCATGGCGATGTTGGGACGCATGACGATGATCTCGACTTCGACGCCATGTTTGAGATACAGACCGCGATCTTTGGCGATGAACGGAACCAGAAATGCCATGGAGCTGGTGGCGATGGCGATGCGGACTTTTTCCGTTTGGGGTTTTTCTTGCGCTCGCAACGTTGCCGAAAAGACGAGCGCGATTGAGGTTACGATCCAGCCGAGCTTGCCAATCATGATTGCTAACTCCTACGGATGGGTGATTATCTATCGTTCTTCGGGGCGCGGCCGTAGAGCTTGTCGATGAAGCCGGACTTTCTGATTTCTTCTATTAGAGTCGTATCCATCAAGCTGGCGGCTTTGACATTTTTCGCATTGGGATGGCCGAGGGAGTCCAGAGCGGTTTGCACGCCGGCGAGCTCCGGGATCGGATACTCGCGCATGCTGAAGTTCAAACGAGTATAAATATCTTTCGCCACCGCCGGGTCTTTGATGCCTTCTTCTTCGAGAATCGAGTAGACCAGCTTGGGTTTGGTCTTGAACGTGTAAATGCCTTCGACGTAGGCCATGACGATGCGTTTTGCCGTGTCGCGCTGGGTGCGTATCAATGACGCCGGCACGGTGACACCGAAGCGGGCGAAGTCGAGGGGCAACTCGGAGAGATCCGCCAGCGCGCGGCAGCAGCCGCTGGCCAAAACTTTGTGCACGCCTTCGGGACTGACAAGCGCGCCGTCGACATGACCGGCGAGCAAAGCGGACATGCGCGTCGGCGTGTTGCCCGATTGGAACAGCATGACGTCTTTTTCCGGATCGAGCTTCCAAGTGCGCAGCACCATGCGGGTGGTCAAATCCGAAGCCGAGCCGAAGCGGCTGACGGCGATTTCTTTGCCTTTGAGATCTTCGGTCTTGGCAATGTTTTTTCGCGTGACGAAGATATGTTCGAGTCGGTTGATGTTGACCGTGATGACTCTCGTTTCCATCGCCCCGGACACCGGCAAGCTCAACATCTCCGGCACGCCGGAATCCGAGACCACGATGTTGCCGCCGAGCATCGCCTGGGTGAGGATATTGCCGCTATTAAAATAGATCGATTTGACGTTGAGGCCGTGTTTTTCCCAGATTCGATCTTTTTCCATGACCCGGCGCAGATCGGAGCTGATGCCCGAACCGCTGTAGCCGAGCATGAGTTGATTCGATTGAGCGTCGGCGGCAGTGCCGTTCACACTCATGCCAATCATCGCAGCAAATAAAAATATCGCAGCACGCAATTTCAATTTCGGCTCCAATTCTCGAAAACTGCTAACTCGCCCGTCCGTAGAGCTTGTCAATAAAGCCAGATTTTTTGATTTCTTCCAAGAGGGTGGTGTCCATCAGCGCGGCGGGCTTGAGAATTTTCGCGTTGGGATGGGTCAGCGAATCCAGGGCGCCCTGAATGCCGTTGGCTTCGGGAATGGGATATTCGCGAAAGCTTTTGGCCAACCGCTCATAGAGATCTTTTTGCACAACCGGATCCTTGATGTTGGACTCTTCCATTATCGCATAGGCGAGCTTGGGGCGGGTTTTGAAAATATGAATGCCTTCAACGTAAGCCATGAGCATGCGCCGCACCATGTCGCGCTGGTTTTTGATCAGCGCCGTGGGAATCATGACGCCGAAGCGAGCGTAATCGAGGGGCAGCTCGGACAGGTCGGCGAGCACGCGGCAGCAGCCGGTGGCGAGCACCTTGTGGAGATTATCCGGGCCGATGAGCGCGGCGTCGACATGGCCCGCGACAAGCGCGGTCATGCGCGTCGGCGTATTGCCCGCTTGCAGCAGCGTGACTTCTTTCGCCGGATCGATCTTCCAAGTGCGCAGTACCATCTGCGTGACGAAGTCCGACGCCGAGCCCAAACGGGACACCGCGATCCGTTTACCCTTTAGTTCTTCGGGCTTGGCGATGTTTTTTCGGCTGACGAAAATATGTTCGAGGCGGTTGATGGTGACGGCGATGGTCTTCATATCGGCGATGCCGGAGACCGCCAGGCTCAACATCGCCGGCAGATCGGAATCCGCCGCGGTGATGCTGCCGCCGGCCATCGCTTGCGCCATCAAGCTGCCGCTGTTGAAATAGATCGCCTTGACGCTGAGACCGTATTTCTCCCAGATCCTTTCCCTTTCGATAACCCGGCGCAGATCGCTGGTTAGACCGGTGCCGCCGCTGTAGCCCAGTGTGATGGCGTTCTGTTGCGCGAACGCCACCGATGTTAATACGCATAGGGCCGCGCATAGGGCGGCTATTTTAACCAAGCGGTTCATTGTTTTACCTCTCCTATTGTCGCATCAATTGGCCCGTCCGTAGAGCTTGTCGATGAAGCCGCTCTTCTTGATCTCTTCCAATATGCTCGGATCCATAACGCTTGCCGGTTTCACGTTACGCGCATTAGGATGCGTAAGCGAATCGAGCACGCTCTGCACGCCGTTGGTTTCGGGCACGGGATATTCGCGCACACTCTTGAGGGTGCGCTCGTAAACATCTTTTTGCACGACGGGATCATTGATGCCTTCCTCGTCCAGCGCCGCGTACACGGCCTTCGGTCGGGTTCTAAAAATATAGATGCCTTCGAGATAAGCCATGAGCAGCCGGCGCAGCACTTCGCGATTCGATTTCACATAGGCGGTCGGAAACACGTAACCGTAGCGGGCGTAATCCATAGGCAGCTCGGCGAGATCGGCAAGGATGCGGCAGCAACCCGAGGCGATCATCTTGTAAACGCTCTCGGGGCTGACCAGCGCGCCGTCGACGTGGCCGGCCGCCAAGGCGGTCATGCGCGTCGGCGTGTTGCCCGACTGCAACAGCGTCGCTTCTTTATCGGGGTCGATCTTCCACGAGCGCAAAACCATGCGCGTAACGGTATCGGACGCCGAGCCGATGCGGCTCACCGCCAACCGTTTGCCCCTGAGATCTTCGGGTTTGGCGATATTTTTCCGCACCATGAAGACATGTTCGATCTTGTTGATGGTAACGGTGACGAGCTTTAAGTCGGCGACACCGGAGACCGCGAGGTTCAACATCCCCGGCACTTCGGATTCCGACCCTGCGATATTGCCGCCGGCCATCGCTTGGGTCAAAACGCTGCCGCTGTTGAAATAAACGCTTTTGACGTTGAGGCCGTATTTTTCCCAGATTCGGTCGCGCTCGATAATGCGTCGTAAAATATTCAGCGAACCGGCGCCGCCGCTGTGGCCGAGCACGACATTGGTCAGCGGCGCCTGAGCATGGACGAGAATTGGCGCGGCGACGGATAATAACGACACGCAGACGAGGGCAAGGACTCGCTTCATGTTTTTGACTCCTTGTGGAAATTGCCGAGTGTTTCAGTGCGGCACGAAAAAAATTACCGGCCCCGCCCTAAGATATCTTTGAGCAGCGGCGCATATTTTTTGTCTAACTCGGCTTTCAATCGATCGCTCACCGCATTGACTTGCGGAAATTTATCTTTCCATTCATAGGGCCGCGTCGCGTCGATGATCGCCCGCGAGTTGAAACCTTTGCGCTCTTTGGGGATCGCCGGATCGAGTGGGCCGCTCCAACAGCGGCGCAGGATATCGATGTTCTCCGGTTCGGAGCGCGTGCCGATGGCCCAGATGACATCGTTGGGATTGTAGATATCGACATCGTCGTCGACTACTACGACGTAGCGGCCAAGATAGGCGCCAGCCCGGCATTGGCTGGCGATTAGCGCCGCCTGCTTGGCGTGGCCGGGGTAGCGTTGCTTAATCTTTACGATGGAAAAAAAACGATAAGCGCCGGGATGAAGCCAGACGCCATGAACATCGGGCACGCCGGCGTCTTCGAGTGCGTTCCAGATCAATGCCGAGCGCTGAATCGAGCGGTGAAAACCTTGACCCGCCGAGGGACGCAGCGGCGGTTCGCCGCAGAGAATCGGATCGTTTCTATAATAGAGCGCCTTGACGCGTACCACCGGTTCCGGCCGCGTAGCGCTAGCATAGTAGCCTGGCCATTCGCCGAAGGGTCCTTCGGGGAGATCGTCGCCAGGAAGCATTTCACCCTCGACGGCCATCTCGGAATAGGCGGGGATCGGCAATCCGGTCAGCGGTCCGCGCACCAATTGAATCGGCTCGCCGATCACGCCGCCGGCGTAATCGAACTCGCTCATCTTGTTGGGCACGTCGGTACAGGCGGCGAGAAACAAGATCGGATGATGGCCGAAGGACATGACCACCGGGCAGGGTTTGCCGGCGTCGAAATATTTTTGGCGCTGGATGCGTCCATGTTTTCCCGGCGAGATGTAAAGCGCGACGGCGTCTTTGCCTTGCAACATGACGCGATAGGTGCCGGCGTTTATCCAGTGTTCCTCGGGATCTTCGGTGATCACCAGATCGTCGGTGCCGATGTAGCGGCCGCCGTCTTCTTCATGCCAGCGCGGAATCGGGAAGGCTTCGAGGTCGATATTTTTCTCGACGCGGTTTTCAAATATCGGCGCGTCTTTGACAAACTCGGCGGGCACCGGTTCGAAGTTGCGAATCTTTTTGCGCCAGGCCTGAATGAAGTCGGTCAGATTCAAGTTCGGATCGGTGCCCATGGCGATGGCCAAGCGCGGCAGCGTATCGATCTGGCTGCAGAGAATCTCCATGTCCTGGCGCGCGCCGGGAATTTTATTGAACAACATCGCCGGCGGATGGGCGCTGCGCTCGAGAATCATCTCGACCAGCCCGCCGATATCTTTGTCCCAAGGGATGTTTTCGATGCGGCGCAGCTCGCCGATTTTGTCAACTTCGTTTAAGAACGCGCGTAGGTCATGGTTGGTTAGTTTCATCGATCCATGTCTTTACGATTTAGAAGGGCGCAATGAATTGGGCCCCCTACCAAATTTATCCCGCTAACTCCACCGCGGCTCGGTGCATCAAGCCGTAGAGATCGACGGCGGCGGTGGCGCAGTATTCGAGATTATATCCTTCGCGGCAGTCGGCGTAGCCGTCTTCGAGGATGCGCTGCATGACCAGCTTATTAAAACTGCCGTGGCCCATGACGCCGTCTTCATGTTCCTTGAGATCGGCTTCTTCGTGGGTTGAGAAGTAAACCGCTTGTTGTTTGGTGAAGCCGTATTTTTGCGTCAGAGTTTTGAACCACATGGCCGACCAGTGGCCGATGGGTTCTTCCGTCAGCATCGAGAACCACCATTCGGCCACGGTGCCTTCCCACATCAGCTGCCGTTTGAAATCGAGAATCGCGCGGCACTCGGGCAGCATCGGCTCGCGTAATATTTCGTCCTTCGTCAGTCCTAGCGCTTCCGCGGTCTGCAGCATGACCAGCACATGGCCCGGTGGCTTGGGATGAATGAACTCGTCGGCGATCTTCACGCCAAGCGGCGCCATTAGATCAGGGTGGCGTTTAAAAAAGCCGATGTGCTTGTGATAGGAGACCGCCACCAGCGTGTTGATCTCGACGGTAAAGTTGCCCCAGTTTTTGAAGAACAGTTTGATCGCCGACATGGGCAAGTTCCCTTCGAGAAACTTACTCATGAAGGGACCTTGGGTGACGCGTTCTTTCCAGCGTTGGATGACCTTGCGATTAACTTCGTCGATGTAAGCCTTGGCGTCATCGGGTCTCATCTTGACGCCAAGCTTGGGAGTTATTTGGTTCATGAATTGCAGCGAGGGTTTGGAGTCTAGCGTTTGGAGTTTCCGGAATTAACCCCAAACTCTAGACGTTGATTCTACGTTCGATACAGATTATCTATGAAGCCACTGTCGTCGATTCGCCTTAGATGGTGAAAATCCCACAGCGCCATGGGATCGCACTTCTCTGCGGCTCGGTCCTGCTCAATAGCAATTTCGTAGACGTTGGAGATCGCCGGGATCGTCGCGTACGGTTTGGCCTGCAAAATTAGTTTTAGATCCTCATAGAGATGCGTCGCCGTTTCGTCGTCGAGCTCGCCTTCGGCCTTGTATTTGTCCTTAATGATTTTGATGCACTCGGCGCGGTGGGTTTTGAAATAGGCGATGCCTTCGCAAAGGCCGCGCAGCATTTTGTCGACGATGTCAGGATGTTTGTCGACGAAGGTCGAACCGCTCGACACCGTGGTGAACCACACCATCGGTAGAAACGATACGTCGATGACTTTCAACCCGGCGCGCTTGGATAAAATATCCGCCGGCGGCGTGACGAAGGCGGCGTCGGCTTCGCCGTCGCGCACCGCTTCCCAGTGAAATTTGCCTTTGGCTTTTTCGACACGGCAGTCGTTGAGCAAGCCCGCTTGTTTGATGAACAGCCAAGTATTCAAACCGGGATGTTTGCCTTTGGTCGCGACTTTCTTGCCCTTCAGATCGCTGACCTTATTGATTCCCGAGTCGGCGCGCACGACTAAGCGATGATTTAACAGGCTCACGGTTTGGCCTAAGTAAACCCATTTGTCGCCTGCCGGGCGGCGGATGTAGGGCGACAAATGGTTGCCGCCGACGAATTCCACAGAACCGTCGGCGACGTTCTTGTGCGAATCTTCCGAGGTGATTTCGTAATCGTAGTTCACTTCCAAGCGATGCTTAGCCCAGGAACCCGATTCATGCACGACGTGCAGAAAGGGTAGGTGGCTGTCCGAGCGGTAGGGGAAATTTACTTTATCCATGATGCGATCCTCCTTGATTGCTGACCTTATTTCTTGTCTATGCGGGCGTCAACTGCTCGCAGTAACGACGTCGAGATTTGAAATGTCGTTAGATCGGGATGGCGATTAAATTATTTAAGTCCCAGCTTCGGCGCCCACTTTTCCCAGATCTCTTCGCGCTTCTCGGCGCTGAACTTGTTGGCGATGGCGAACTTGTCGCGCCAGTGAAACGGTTTGCAAGCGTCGAACAGCATGCGGCCCATGGTGAAGTCGCCGCGTTCGCGCTTTTCCGGCGCCAGGCGCGGGTCGAGATCGGAGGTCCAAGATTTTAGAACCTGAACCGATTCCGCCGGGTCGACGCGGGTGCACATGGCCCAGATCACCTGCTTTAAATCCACCGGGTCGATGTCTTCGTCGACGGCGATGTAATAGCGGTACATGCTCGCGCCGGTCATCATGCCGGCGACGGCGGTGAGCGCCTGGAGAGCTTGCCCGGCGAATCTTTGTTTGAGCGCGACCACGACCATTAAAGTGTGGCAATGGCACCACACGCCCTGGACATCGGAGACGCCGGACTGTTCCAAGTGATCCCAGATGCGCGCGGCGAATAGCGGGATGCCGTAGCGCTCGGTGATCGGCAAGAGCGGCGGGTTGCCGAGCAGAATTGGCTCGTTACGGTGCAAAATAGTTTTCACGCGCACGACGCACTCTTCGCCGCTGTGGGTGTAGTAGCCCGGCCATTCGCCGAACGGGCCTTCGGCGTGAGATTCTTCTTCGGGCGGCGGCATGTCGCCTTCGATAACAATTTCTGAAGTCGCCGGCACGGGTAAGCCGGTGTAGGGTGCGCGGATGACTTCCAGCGGCGCGCCGCGCAGCGCGCCGGCGTATTCATATTCGCTGACGCCGGCTTTCGCCGCCGACGGCGCCGCCATCCAAGTCGCCGGTTCGCAGCCGAGCACGATGGCGACCGGACAAGCTTTGCCGGCTTGCCAATATTTGCGGGCGATTTGTTTGCCGTGTTTTTGCTCGATGATCCACAACGTCACGCGGTCTTTGCCGACGACGCAGGAACGGTAAGTGCCGACGTTGACCCAGCCGCTGTCGGGATCTTTGATCACCACCATGTCGCCGGTGCCGATGTAGCGGCCGCCGTCGTGTTCGTGCCATTTGGGCGTGGGAAAAATTCCTAAATCGACTTTGTCGCCTGAGAGAATGTTTTCGAGAATCGGCCCAGTAGAAACTTCTATCGGCGTGAACGGTTTGAGGTCGCGAATCTTGTTACGCCACGCTCTGAGGATTTCCAGCTTCGGCGCGTCGCTGTGTAGTCCGAGCGCGAGCGCAAAGCGGCGCGCGCTGGCGAGCACGTTGGCGGCGATGCGAAAGCCTTTTGGATAGCCGGGAATGTTGTCGAACAGTAGCAGCGGGCCTTCCTGCTCGGCCATCAGTTCGGTCAAGCAGCCGATCTCAAGATTCCAGTCGGCGCCGTCGATTTGTTTTAGCTCACCGATGCGCGCGGCGCCGTCGATAAAGGCTCGTAAGTCGGAGAAAGCCATCTGTCCTCGCTTGTCCTCACTTCGTTCGGAATTCCAGATTACAGATTTCAGATTCCATATTTCGAGCATTTGGAATTTGTAATTTGAAATTAGCGGCGCATTCGCCGCGAAGGCGGCTAATGCGTTGCGACATAGCAGCCATCCATGAACATACGATTCAAGTCAGCCGGCGTCACGGCGCAATATTCCGCCGAGTAGCCCGGCCGCTCGATGATGCCTTCTTGGAGCAGGCGCACCAGCACATGTTGGGTCACCGCGCCATGGGCCATGCGATCGAGATGGTCCATGGTGTCGGCTTCATGGTGCTTGGAGAAGTAACTCGCTTCGGCGGTGGTGAGGCCGTAGTATTTCGTCAAGGCTTTGAAAAAATCCAAGCAAGAATCGCCGAAGGGCTTCTCCCACAAAACGGAAAACCAGTACTCTTGAATCTGTCCATCGTTGATCAGCGTGCGGTGAAAATCCGGCAAGGCGCGGCACTCCGGCAACATCGGCGAGAGCAGCACCTCTTCTTTGGTCAGTCCAAGCGCGGCGCCGGTGCTCATTAAAATCTGAATATGGCCGGGAGGCGAGGGATGGCCGAATTCGTCCAAGACTTTTTGCGTGTAGACTTCCATCAGGTCGACGTTCTTGACGAAAAACCACAGGTGTTTGTAAAAAGCCGAGGTGTAAACCGAATTGATCACCGGCACGAAGGCGCCCCAGTTTTTGTAAAACAGTTGCAGGGTTTCCTTCTTGAGCTTGCCTTCGCGCAACTCGTCCATGAATTTGGTTTTATCGACGGTCTGCTTCCAGCGCTGGTCGCACTTGGCCGCCAGCTCGGTGACATATTCCGTCGCTTGGCTTTCGGTCATCTTGAGCATTCTCCGAACCTCCAGAATCATCGTTCAAAGATACTTTCTTCAAATATGGCACCGCACAGGAGCTGTCAAGGCGCGCTTCTCGTCGCATGACCAAAGAATTCATTGACCAAAGAATTCATTTGACAAACGATGCCGCAATTTGATACTGCCCCCCCCCTATAAACGTCGGTAATTCAGTGCTTGTTGATCCTTAATAACACTGGAGGAGAAGCATGAAACGCGAGATCCGATGCCGATTATTTCTAATAACCGTTCTAGTATTTGTCGCAGCTTTCACGCAGCGGGCGGTGGCTGTAGATTTTACTATTCGCGTGTTAGCGCTGACCGGTGATCCTGCTCCAGGCGGAGGGTCGTTTAGTCTCATGGATGAGGTGACGACTAATAAGCGCGGCGATAATTTTTTCACTGCTGACACAAGCTCGGGGCAGGGTTTATTTGCGGTTGATCAGTTTGGCGTCAGCTTGTTGTCCCGAACAGTCACTTCCTTCGGTCAAAGTGTGCCTAGCAATCCCGCGGCGCTGGGTTACACGGAAATTCCCTGTCCATTTGTCCCAGAGCTTTGTGCTGCAATTGCGCAGCAAAATCAGCAAATCTTCCAATCGCCCCAGGGCGATCCGGTCGTTTGTGATCGACCACGCACAACAACTTTTGATATGCCTTATGTAAACGGTCGATTTATTGTGAATGATAACCGTGACATTTTCTCTGGCGGAGCGCTAATAAAGTCTGGAACTTTTTATGACCCATGGAGCTGCTTACACCAAGACATTATGAGACGCATTAATACTGGATTGCCCTTCAATCCAGCAGGGATACAAACGCGAGGGATGACCAACTCTGGTACTATCTATGGCTTCTATGATCCTCAGAATGGTTCCTTCTTCAATGATAACATCGCGGTTCCTCTCTTCTTTGAGAATTTTACCGGACAAACAATTATCAGCGATGTCGTCGGAACAATGATTGCTCCCGGGCTTGCGATCAAAACAATCGGCGGCCCGATGCGAATGAATGACAATGGGCAGTTACTAATTTATGACACCTTCGGTGTTAGTCTTGCATTTTTTGATGGGTCTAGTTGGGTGCCCGTTAATTCACCCGGTACGCCCGCAATCGGAGGGCGACATTTTATCGGAGGAGGTGGAGATTTTAATTCGTTAGAATTAAATGAGAACGGGCAAATTTCATTTGTGGGGAGGTCCCTTGACGCCAACTCAAACCTTTACACAGGACTTTATCGACGAGAAGCCAACGGTCAGTTAACCGCATTAGCTGAAGTGCCAAATCCTTTCTACGCGATAAATCTCAAATCGATGCGTATGAATGACCGAGGCGAAGTTGTCGCCGTGGTAGGGTTTTCAGCGATCGGACCAGACCTGATCTACTTTGATGCCACGGGATTGCAGTCGAAAGTAGCCGGTTTTGATACTCCGATCCCGGGCGGTCTTCGGATCGCGCAGATTAAAACTGCTACGGTCAGCGAAAAAGGCGAGGTCCTGTTCGTAGCTTCTCTATCCAACGGTCAAAGAGGGGTGTTCATTGCTTCGCAGAATCCATCAGTTGCCCTTGCCGCGAGTATTGAGGGACGAGCGGAAGAACCGACACAAATCACTCAGGGACAAACAAAGATTGCACGTATACCCCTCGGAAGTACGCTAAGATTAAAGATTCAACGTGAAGACGGAACTCCCGTACCAAGCACGTTCTCTCTTGGTGCGGCGGTCGTTAATCCAGCCGTTCCCGCTGCGACATTATTTAAGAATAACGTGGTCATCATGTTTGACCGTGATGCCATTGGTTCACAGAAGGATTTTCGGGCGGTTCACAAAGGAACGGTAACTCTAAACATTGTCCCGACAGATACAACGATCGCACCTGTGACGGTTTCTATTCAGGTCGTGAACCCTGAGCGGCTGGGCAGTCAACAAAACCAATTTGACGACCTCTTTATTGAATTTGGTCATCGGCGAGGTATTCCACCACAGATACTCAAAGGAGTCGCTCGTCGCGAGGGCGGAGCGAACTTTAATCCGAGAGCCTACCGGTATGAGCCCTTGACCATCGATTACCTTCTCGTGTCGCGTGCCCAAGATATCCGCCAACAATTTTCCTATTCGCGCTACCGATTACGAACCAGCGATGGATTAAGCCAGGGCGCTAGTCTTTTAGCAGACGACATTTCTCCACGGTCAATTTACTATCTAAAGCGGGCCGGCGTACTACGGGGAATAACCGCCACAGATGAACTCGTATCAGCACTAGAGATCTTCCAACAGAACGACAGCCTATTTGGGATGAAAGATGCCAGTGTACCTAATCAGCGTTGGGGCTCCCCGGGTGTTACTAATCGAGCACTACTCGACTCATTCATTGCTCAGCCAAATCTATTGAACTTTACCGCACAGACGACAATCGCGGCAAGTTACGGTATAATGCAATTATTATATACCACAGCGATAAGACCGATGGGTTGGACTGGAATTAAAACAGCTGGGGCGTGCGATATTGACCCTACCGATTGTAATCCCAGTTATCTTTTTGATTTGCCGCAGAACATTTCAATCGGAGGAGGTAGCGTCGTGTTGGCCTCGGAGTTTCTACGTCGCGGTTTTGTCCGATACAATCCCACCGTCTCGCTGAATGATCCGGCGTATCTAAGCAATACGAATTTAGATCAAAACTATGTCGATATGTTTCAAATCTACAACCTGAAACCGCAATATGGCACAGACATACTAAATCAGTACGCTCCATTGTTTCCACCCGTCTTCACTGGAATCATCTTGCAGTGAGTAACTCGTAGGCTAGGAGGGCAGCGATGAAAACTCTTCCATTTAGAAGCATTCTGCTAATTGCATCAGTAATTTGCCTTGATTGCATTACGGCAACAAAATCTACTGCACAAACAAACGATCAGGTCGTGGAGAGCTTTTTCCCACAAGCGATCATCGACAAATCTGTGCAAGACCACGCGGACGGAGGACCTCGTCCTTTTAAGGTTTCTGGCTATGCGGTGGGCGATCTCAACAGAGATGGGACGGTCTTTATTGTCGCAGCATATTCGAACGGATTTGAGGGCACAGTAAGAGTCCTTCAAAAAACGGGTAATAATTTCGGGTTGATTTCTGAATCGAGTAGTAGGGAGTTATTGGGGGGAGATTTTCCGAAAGTTGAGCTAATGGATATCGATAGCGATGGACGTCCTGAAGTCATTGTATCTTTTGTCTCTGGTCGCGGACCCCGAGGAGTATGGGTTTATAGATGGACGGGTGCTGCGCTCGAACTCATCAGTCCGGCGGAAACCGATCAATATGGAAATCGTCACACGTTGTTAGTAGAGCCGGATTTTATTGATTTGGACGGAGACGGGAAGCTTGAAATTGTCCAATCGACGAGCACGGGCCCGTATCCCCCAGGTGAGATCTTACCTATCCCACCCGTAACGTTCGAAGTCTTCAAGTTTGACGGCCAAAAATACGTCTTGCTTTCCAACGATTTTTACCAGCGAAATTTCTACGTACGGCAAACAGGCGCGCCTATTGATAGCAGTGCGAGCTTTAATGTGCAAAGTCCAAACTCTCTTTATTCGATGTCGATCATCAACGGCGCTCAGGCGGGCACAAACCGCGTGAGCAGCGCGTCCGTTAAGCTCAATGGCAATGTGATTGCGGGTCCGAACGATTTCAATCAAAAAGTCTACGTGTTGGTTTTTCAAGTTCCGGTGCAGGCGCAGAATACTTTGGAGGTGGAACTGAAGGGCCAGCCGGGCAGTTACATCACCGTTGCCCTCCGCAAATAGCCATTGGCCAACTGCCGCCAGCCGGTCGCTGCAATAGTTCCGCAAGTTTTGTTATGCATCGTGGTGCTACACCTTTGCGACTTTACAAAGATTCTGGATGCCTTTAGCGACACATCCTCTCTTTCCTTGATCCGTAAGTAATTTAAACGCGGGGGGGGATTTCTCAATCAGTGCAAGGGTTTTCCATGATAGAGTCAGCCATCGGGAATCACCGAGGGGGTGAAAGGGATGGCGGAAAAAGAAGGATTGCTGGCGTTCAAGCTGATCGAGGATGAAACTGGCGAGGCGCTGACATCTTATAGCGGATTGCCGTTGGTGTTGGAGACCTGTGAAGCGTTAGGGTTGGCGCGGTTGGTCAAAGAGCATGTTCGGATCAAGCAGCGCCAGCGCGGCTACAGCGAGTCGGAGTATGTGCAAAGTTTAATCGCGCTGATGGCGGCGGGCGGGGATTGTCTGGAAGATATCGAGCGGCTGCGCTCGGATGCGGGGTTGAAGCTTCTGGTGGGCGAATTGCCGTCGGCCGAAGCAGTGCGGTTTTTTCTTTATGGTTTTCACGATGAGAAGTTGTTGGAGGAGAGAGCTGAACAGGGAGCTTATATCGCACCGGAGACCAAGCCGCTAGCGGGGCTGTGGGAAGTCCA
>Ga0209726_10006561_pt1 | contig 13453 bp, 10 predicted proteins | sample Subgrocontami54m_FD_187453 | JGI IMG/M metagenome (GOLD analysis project Ga0209726, IMG submission 187453) | Subsurface groundwater microbial communities from S. Glens Falls, New York, USA - GMW46 contaminated, 5.4 m (SPAdes) (version 3) | ecosystem: Environmental > Aquatic > Deep subsurface >... | reverse complement strand
GCCCGATAATTATGTTGGATACCTTCTTTAATATCTCTTTTTCAGGAATCGTATCTCCATGAGTAATAAGTGTTTTTGGCTTTTCCAAAACAAAGTTTTCCACCACCCTAACATTTCTTTTATTGGCAATCGGTCCCAATATGTTATCATGATTTCCTTTTATCAAAATGATTTCCTTGCAGTGTTTCGCCAGCAAATCAAGAAATTTGAGGGTGTTTCTCCATTCCTGCTCTGAAATAGAGCCAAACTCATGCTTCAAATCGCCATTTATTATGATTCTTTCAATATGCTTGTCTTTCAGGGAATCAAATATCTTATTCATACTTTTGACCAAATCTTCAAACTGCAATCGGGGCACTAAAACACCCTGCTTGTTCAGCGCTTCCTCATAGCCAATATGGACATCAGCTATTATTAGGGTAGAATCAACATATAAAGCTAGGTCCGCTATTGCTATATCAGGCAAGATATTCATAAAAAGAAGTATTCGCTCTAGCTATATATAGTTTAAGAAAAATAAGGCAGCGTTCAAAATGTCGGTTAGCAGCATAAAGTCGAGCTTAATCTAGTAGATAATTAACACTGACAAGGGGGAAGTCCCTTACGGGGAACGTCAGTAATTAAGCAAATGGTTCAAAGCGAGAAGCTGCTAACCCGAACGGAGTGAGATTTTGAACGCTGCCGAAAAATAATTCACCCTTTTCCACTAGCAAGCTTCCATGCTTCCTTGAAAGCCAAAGCCACGCCTGCAGGCACTAAAAATGCAAGGGCGCTCTTGAATATATCCCTAAGATACTGCCCAATCAGGTTCATGCTTCCCCAAAACTTAACCTGCTCATCACCCAGGTAAGCGATAATTACAAGAACCAAAACAATAAGCAGAAAATCCTTGGATTCTTTCCCAGATACATTAACAAGCCCGACAATTATTCCGAGAATTACAAGTGCAAGCCAAAGCCAGGGCTCAAGCTGTCCTGACTGCCTGGCTGCCAAGCCCAGAATGACTGCAATTACTGCTGCAACAATGAATGCATAATGCCCAATTTGGTTTGCGATAGAATCACCTATTGTCAATCAAAAAAAGTAGGTATATAAATCTTTCTCACAAGTGGGAAATTTAAAGGGAAATCTTTAAATATTAGTTCAAAATCAATGATTTAAGGGATTTTAACCCAAAAAATACATGGAGGTGCAATATACATGGGAAGTAAAATAGGGGAATGGGCATTTTTAATTGGCATTGTGATAGCCATAGTTGTTGGAATATTCTCCGCAAAATTAGGAACCTGGACAGGAAATCTAACTTTACTGTTGGTAGTTCTTGGTTTGTTGGTAGGGTTTCTCAACATAAGTGAAAAGGAAACTACGCCATTCCTGGTAGCTGCTGCAGCCCTAATGCTGACAGGCACATCAGTTGACACCTTGAACTCAATTGACTTGGGAGTGTCACTTGGAAAGTACCTTGCAGGAATCGTAACCCAGATAGCAGTATTCGTTGCGCCAGCTGCAGTTGTAGTTGCGCTAAAAGCTATAAGGGCACTAGCACAGGATTAAATTTAGCTTAATTAATCGGAAACTGTTTATTTCCGATATTTTTTCTTTTTTTATTTGATTAATTTTCTAAAGAGTATTAAATTAGGAATTTGCAATTTTACGAACATTTTCCGTAACAGATGGATTATGCAAATAATGACTGTCCCCATATATGGCTGCAGGCACAATGGTACCGGTTCCATCCTTAAACGGCAGTACATAGCCGTGTATATGGAAGTGTTCGGGATATGTTAGCATAGTGACTCTGGTGATAAAATCACTATCAGTTATTCCTAGATTAACTTTCATATAATCAATGAGCAATTGTTTCGCTGACATTATTGTTTCTTCGTTTGGAAAGGCTATATGTTCCAAAAGAGATAAAGTTACCCTCATTTCAGCGGAAATAGGCAGTTCATTGACAACTAAAACGGATTTATCATTTCTGTCAATAAAACAAAAATCATCCAAATAAAGAAGTTGGGTTCTGCCAGATTGGATTGGCTCTCTCGTACATATTGGGCAATTTTCATAAAATTTAGCTTGTTTATCTGTAGTCTGCGGTTTTTTTGATGACATTATGCAGTGGTACTGAATGACAATTTATAAATTTTTCGGCTTATTTTTGCCCTAATTGCAAGTTAACCTTTTTTCTCAATTTTCCATAATTTTTATAAATAAGTTCATTATTCCAGCTCCATGCAAAACGCATTGTACATGACTGACTCTTATCTGAAAGAGTTTGAAGCAAAAGTTGAAAGCGTAAAAGACGGCAAGTTCGTAGTATTGGACAAGACAGCATTCTACCCAAACAGCGGAGGCCAGCCTTTTGATACGGGGGTTATGGTTTCAAATGAGGAAGATTATCCTGTTGTTTTTGCAGGCAAGTTCTCAGGAACAATAAGCCACGAAGTTTCAAAGCCCGGATTAAAAGCAGGAGATTCAGTCACCGGAAAAATTGACTGGGAAAGAAGATACAGGCACATGAGGATGCACACAGCAGCGCACATAATAGATGCAGTGTTATATAATGAAGCAGGAGCCTTGTGCACAGGCAACCAGCTGGGAACAGACAAGTCAAGAATTGATTTTTCTCTTGAGGTTTTGGACAGGGACAAGATGCAGCAGTACATAGACATGGCAAATGAATGGGTCAAAAAAGCAGTTGAGCTAAAAATTTACTCTCTTCCTAGAGAAGATGCTTTAAAGATACCTGGAGTCGTAAAGCTTGCTTCAGTCATGCCGCCTGAAGTAAAAGAGCTGAGGATTGTTGAAATTCCGGGCATTGACTTGCAGGCAGATGGTGGAACGCAGGTTAAGAACACATCTGAAATAGGCAAAATTAAATTTTTGAATGTTGAGAACAAGGGAAAGGCGAACAGAAGGCTGTATTATACGCTGGATTGAATTTATAAAATCGTCGCCTCAATCTTGTAGTTGTGCAAGAGGTAGAAGTAGTAAACACATTTAAATATTTCTGTTCGTTTTGTTAGAGCAATTAAGAATATGAATTATGGGAACAATTTTTTAGTTTCGTGAGGGGGAGTTTTGCCATACTAGTCACTGGATAATTCATAGTAAAATTTATAAACATATGGTTATATATGGTTACATATGGGTAGAAAAACAGTCGCTTTAAGTCTCGATGAAGATATTTATGATAAATATAAGAAATATTGCAAAGAACATTCCACAATTCTTTCTCGTAAAGTTGAAAAGTTTATGGAAGAAGAATTAAAAAAGAAGCGTGACGATAATGATTGATAAGACTGAATTAAGAAATAGAGTAAAGAAAGAAGTTGGGTCTATAAAAAAGAATTCCGATATATATGAATTATTTAAGAGTCTAAATTATCCTAAAGAAACTATCTTTGACCCCTCTTATATCAAAAAAAAGCGTGATTTTTCTTTTACCAAAGATGAAAATGAAAAAATTAAGACTATTTATACTGTTATGAGTTATGATAAACTAAATGTATTCTTAATTGAAACTGATTCATTATCAAAAAATCTAGTCAGATACATTACAAATAAATTTGCTGAGATGTATACCCGTTGCCTTTTAATTATAACGATTGATTATTCCGAAATTCAATTTATTTTTCCAGATTATGAAAAAAAAGAAGTTGGAAAACACAAACTAAAAACAACCACATTAGCAATTATAAAAGATGACCTTTACGATTATACAGATATTGAAACAATCAGCAATATTTATTTAGATGATCAGAAAAAGACATGGCGTGAAATCTGGCGTATATGGAAAGATGCGTTTAATGTCCAAAAAGTAACCGAAAAATTCTTTGAAGATTATAAAAAAATCTTTTTCACCATAAGAAAGTCCCTCAAGAAGCAAAAGGTTGATACAAAAAATGCTCATGAATTTACATTACAGTCCCTTAATAGGATTATGTTCATCTATTTTATTGCAAAAAAAGAATGGATAAACAAAGATAAGAAGTTTATGAAGAGTTACTGGGACTTATATAAAAAAGTAAGCAAATATGGAAACGATGAATTTTATTCAAAATGGCTTAAACCCCTTTTCTTTGAGGCTTTCAATAATAAATCGCAATATCATCCAGAGCTTCCAGAAGAAGCGAACCGGATTTTATCTCAAAGTCCGTATCTTAATGGCGGCTTATTTACCAAAAAAGCAGAACTAGATAATTTAAACATTGTAATATCCGATAGTCTTGTTAAAGAGATATTTGAATTCTTTGAAAGCTATAATTTTACGATAAAAGAAGATTCAGTATTAGATATTGAAGTTTCTGTCGATCCTCAGATGATTGGATATGTCTATGAGTCTTTAGCAAATATAACGGAAGACATTTATGAGAAAGAAGAAGATTTGCGAGGAGATTGGGGTATTTTCTACACTGCACGAATTGAAGTGGATTTTATGTGCAGAAGGGCTTTAGTTGAATGTTTAAGTAAAAATTTAGAGATTCCAAAGGAAGAACTATATGAATTTGTTTTTGACGAAGATAAAGAAAAGATTGAGAAAAAGTTCAATCAAAGAAAATGCTGGAGAAAAATAGAAGAAACTTTGGATAATCTATCGATAGTAGATCCTGCCTGTGGTTCTGGAGCATTCTTAGTAGGTATGCTTAATGTGTTAGTTGAATTGTATAGGGTAGTGTATAACCATCTAGAAACAAGCTTAAGCGACTTCCAACTAAAATATAGGGTTGTTCAAAGGTCGTTATACGGTGTTGATGTGATGCCTTGGGCAATTCATGCCTCTGAACTAAGGTTATGGCTGCAATTAATTGTTGAAACATCTTTTAAAGAGGACGAACTACGCAAACATCCGCTTCTGCCTAACTTGAATATGAATTTAAGGATAGGGGACTCTCTTGTTCAGGAAATAGGCGGAATCAGCTTTAATGTTCGCAGTAATAACTTAAAGCCGCATTTAAAGGACAAGCTAAACGAGTTAAAATATGAAAAAAGAAAATACTTTGAAAACTCGCCATCTGCAAAATACAAAACACCTGATGAATTCAAAAAACAGGAGATACGGTTATTTGAAGAAATTCTTAATGAAAGAATTGAATCTTTAGAATCAGATATTACGGTTTTGTCTCATTCTGAAAAGAGAAAAGAGAAGCAGACCGGGCTTTTTGGCGCTGAATTGAATATTGAAGCTAAAAGCATCCAGAAAGAAAAGAAAGACTTGCAGGAAATTGAAAAAAGAATTAAAGAATGTGAAGATGAGATTAACAAATTAAAAAATGTCAAAAAAATACTGCACGAGCCAGATAAAAAGCCATTTGTCTGGGATATTGATTTTGCAGAAGTCTTTGCGGATAAAGGCGGCTTTGATATTGTAATTGGAAATCCGCCTTATGTAAGGCAGGAGAAGATAGCTCCTCCGAATAAGCTAAAAGGGGAGATTACGCTCGAAGACAGGCAGGGATATAAGCAAAAATTGATTGATTCTGTATCAAATAGATTCCCAGTTATTACGACATGGGATAAGAAAAGTGATTTGTATATCTATTTTTATTATCATGGAATAAGCTTGCTAAATGTGTCTGGAGTGTTCTGCTTTATTACTTCCAATTCGTGGCTTGATGTTGGATATGGAAAAGGCTTGCAGGAGTTTTTGTTAAGATACTCGTACGTTATTGGAATATATGACAATCAGGCAAAAAGAAGCTTTGAGCACGCTGATGTAAATACAATCATTGCTTTGCTTGGTGCTCCACAATTCAAAAAAGAAAAGTCATTGTTTGACTACGGTATCGAGTATAATGGTAATGGAAAAGCGACTTATCACGGATTCAATCAGATAGCTCGTTTTGTAATGTTCAAAAAGCCATTTGAAGAAGTGATTAATGCTCCTAATCTGATTAAAATTGAGAAAGCCGATAAGATTTTGAAAACAGATGATTTCAGAGTTTATCCCATTAATCAGGAGGACTTGCTTGATGATGGATGGGAATATCCGGAGGATTATAATGGCGGAAGGTTTAAAGTCGGAAATTATGAAGGGAATAAGTGGGGTGGGAAATATCTGAGAGCGCCGGAAATATTATTTACAATTATGCAAAAAGGAGAATCTATATTACGTCCATTGCATTTATTCTTTAGTGGAGAGCGATACTTAAATACTGGAGGTGCTGATGGTTTTTATATAATTACCGAACTTAAAAATATTGACAAAAATTATGTTCAAATTAGAAATACTTCAGAAGAAGGAAAAGAAGACCGTTTTCCAGAATTTAAAGTTGAATCAAAATTTTGGAAACCTCTCATAAAAGATATAACTAAAAAAGAAAAAAAGCTGATTCTTAGTAAATCTGATGCTTGGGTATTAAATCTTCCACTAAATAAAAAAGAATTAAATGACTTAAAAATTAAGGATTATGTTGTTTGGGGCGAGAAAAAAGGATTTAATAAAAGATCCGTTACAAAATTACAAGAACCCTGGTACAAACCAACAAATCAGATAAAAGAAGGAAGTGAGATTCTTCTTCCTAGAAGCTTTAATGATATTTTTACAATTTACTACAATCCAGAAAAATTTATTTCTCTAAGGTATTACAGATTACATGCCAAAAAATCAGATGATGCATTATATTTTGTATCTTTATTTAATTCAACTTTATCATATTTTTTTATTGAGAACTATGGAAACAGATCATTAGGGCAAGGAGTTTTGGATATTTTTATGGCAGATTTTTTACGGTTTAAGTACCCAGTAATAGATAATAAATCAATTGTGGAATCATTCAAAAGAATGGCAAAGCGGGATTGCAAATCAATTTATGAAGAATGTGGCATCGATTCATCCAAGCCAATCCGTGAACAAGAGCCAAATCCTCTTCCTGATAGGGCTGAATTGGATAACATCATATTTGATGAATTAGGATTAACCAAAGAAGAAAGAAAAGAGGTTTATTGGGCTGTTTGTGAGTTAGTGCAGCAAAGATTAAGTAAAGCAAGCAGTTTGAAGGAAAAATGAGCGCGGGAATAACAAATAAAAACGAAACCAAAGGCTTGAATAATTATCAAAAGATATTATTCTGGACTGTTTTTGTAATTACTGCCCTATCAATTTTATCATTTTTTTTAAATCCATATACCTCAATGATTAAAATTTTTAGGATTGAACTTAACCACATATATTTACTGCTAATTTTGCTAGTGGTATCATCATTAAATATATTAAAGAAAATTAAATGGGGAGACAAAGAATTTGAATTTGATAAAACTCTGAAGGAAGAAGTAAAAGAATTGAGCAACATTAGTTCAAAAATAATTCCAAAAAAGTTGCCACTAAAGATTCAAAATAAAATAACTGAATTTGAAGAATCAAAAGAATACACAGGGGGATTGATATATTTCTTTAATGAAATAGAAAGAGTAATTAGAGATAAATTAAAGAATACACCCATATCCTCAAATTTTACAGTAGTAATTAACCAAGCATTTCAAGAAAATATAATAAATGAGTATGATTATTATGATATCATAAGATTAAATAATGTTAGGAATAACTTAATTCATCATTTAAATTATCAAATAAGTGAAAATGACCTGATTAAAATATTGTATTTAGCAGCAGAAGTATATAACCGAATTGGGGGTGTTAAAAAATGAATAGCCAAGAAATCCGATTTAATATATTAAACATCTTATACGAAAAGGAAAGAAAAGATCACGGCAGGGGGATGAGTAGTAAAGATTTACTAGACAAATTATCCATAACAGAAGAAGAATTAGATTTTAATATTAATTATGTAGCTGATAAGTATTGGGTAAAACTTATAAAATTTTTAGGTGGAAATTTTATAGCGAATATCACGGCCGATGGAATTGATTTAGTAGAAGATAAAGATGGTCTAAAAAGTGCTTTTCCCTCACTTCAATTCATAATTCAAAGTGGGCAAATCAATATAGCCAATCAAAATAGCGATAATAATACGACTATTGTAAATGTAGGTTATGATGTGATATTAAGAAAAGCAGATGGATTAACTAATTTTACTGAAGTTAGAACAAAAATTGAAGCCATAAAATCAGAGGATGAAAAACCCGAAGATCAGCGAGATTCAAATATCATAACAAAATCTTGGAAATATCTCAAAGAACATGCAACAGAAATTGTACCAATGATTGAACCAATAGTAAAAAGATTATTAGGATTATAAAAATGAAACTATTCAATCGCCAAAAAGTGTTGCTGAATAGCATTGAAGCACTGAATGAGAAAAACATTGAATCACGAAGAGCGATAGTTAAATCGCAATTTCTTCTTAAAGAAGAGCAGGGAATAGCTGAAGAGATGCCGTTTTATCATTTCTTTGCCTATAAGCAGGGGCCATTCTCCCATTTGTGCTTTGATGATTTAAGAAAACTGAGGGACAACAATCTCATTGATGAAGAAGAAACCACAATTACAGCCCAAGGAAAACAAGTGTTAAATGAAGTTGGAAGGGAACACCACCATGCCATAAAGACAACGCTGGATAAATTTTCAAACGAAAAGAAAATTACTGATTATGTATACCAAAAATATCCAGAATATACTGTAAAAAGCGAATTGATAGTACAGAAGCCAAAGAAATCTTCACCAGGATTCTTTACTATTGGGTATGAGGGCAAAGATATAGACCAGTTTCTTAATGCTTTAGTGAGTAATAATATTGACATATTAATTGATATAAGAAGAAATCCGTTTAGCATGAACTTTATCTATATTAAAGATACTTTGCGGAAGAAATTGAAAGACGCAGGCATCGATTATCTTCACATCCCTGAATTGGGAATTGAAAGTGAAGAACGAAAAAACTTAAAGACGAGAGCTGATTATGATGAGTTATTTGCAAAATATAGGCAAATTTTACCACTAAAAGAAGTTTATATAAACCGAATTATTGAGCTTGGAACAATGAAGAGAATTGCGCTATTGTGTTTTGAAGCTGACTGCAACTTCTGCCATAGGGGGGAAGTGGCTAAAGTTATAAAAAGCAAGAAGCATGAGGTAATAAATTTATGACTGAAACAGAATCATTTTGGTTAAAAGATATGGTTGTCTTAGGTCAAGGAGCACCAAACCAAACAAGAAAGTTAAGTGGCAGGCAGGGTAGATGTTTATGTCTTTGGTCAGATAAAACTGGTTTTGTAAGAGTTTTTCCTATACCTTTTGGACATGTTCATGATTGGGAAGTCATCAATGTTGAAGTTAGAAAGCCAAATGATGATGGCAGGGAAAACTCTTTTGTTATTAGTAATTATGAAACGGAATTTGATAATCTTTCTAAACGGATATATGCACAGAAAGAAGTCACAAGCAGAGGGAACAAGGTAAATAAGAAACTTGAGCGTTCAGAACAGATAGCATTGCTTGAAAATCTTTCTAAATCAACATTTTCACAAATTAGGGATAATAGTAAAAGCTTTGGTCTTATCAAACCAAAGACTATGAAATTTGTGCTTAAACAAAACAAAGAGACATCTGAAGCTCAAACCACATTAATAGATCAAGATTATGATATCATGAACCAGGATGATTTTGCATTTCTACCTTACCTACAATATGAATGTGATGGACCATGCAGCTCTAAGCATCCGCACGAGCAAAAAATTGTAGAATGGGGTGCTTATCAATGGATGAGAAAAAATCCCAATTCAGAAGAACATTGCATGAAACTAAAAGATAATTATCATTTAGGTGAAGAAAATTATTTGCATTATTTATTAATTGGAAATCATAAAATCCATCCAACTACTTATATGGTTGTAAAAATTATAAGATTTAAAATTGAGGAAGAACAAAATGATGATTGATGAAAACATTGTCGATAATAACAACATAAAGCTGTCCGTTTTCCTAAATAAGGTGCTGTATTTAGACCCAAAAACCAATCTTGACATAGCCACAGCATTCTTTAATGTTGAGGGGTTTGCCTTAGTCAAAGAAAAATTAGAAGGAGTCACTAAATTCCGTTTGTTATTAGGAAAAACGCCAGAATTAACAGACAACAACCAAACTTTAGGCAAAGTCTTGCTTAAGGAAATAGGGAAAGATATTGAGCATTTGGATTTGAGCAAAGAAAAGAAAGATAATGTTTCTGATTTAATTGATTTTTTAGAAAAACCAAATGTAGAGATAAGGATTTTTGATAAGAATTTTCTTCATGGCAAAGGATATTTTTTCAATAGCGTTGCAGTAATAGGTTCATCGAACTTTACATATGCTGGATTAACTAGGGAAGGCGAATTAAATGCAATAATACAGGGCAAAGATGTTGTTGGCATTCATCGGGAAAATTGGTTTAATAAATTCTGGAAGGAATCTTTAGACTTCAAAGATCAATTAATCACAATTTTAAAAGATTCTAGATTTGGAACAAAAGAATATACTCCATTCCAGATTTACATAAAATCACTTTACGAGTTTCAAAAAGAAGAAATAGCCTCTGAAATGGATGAAGACAACAAAAAGAAAGATAGAAGCACGGTCACAAATGTTGAATTAACTGAATTCCAGCAGGATGCTGTCCAGAGAGTATTTTCACGATTAAAGAAATATGGTTCAGTTATTGTTGCAGACTCAGTAGGCTTAGGTAAAACATACATTGCATTAAAAGTCTTAGAAGAGTTTGGATTCTTTAGAAGAAAGAGATGTCTTGTAGTTTGTCCCGCACAATTAAAAGAGACAATGTGGCTTCCAGAACTTAAAGGAAAGATGTTGTCTGAGAATATGCTAACACAGGAGAATTTAGCATCAAAGGATTTTATTGACAAAGCAAAAATAGCAACAGGGGGTCATTTGGAAGAAGTTGAGCTTATCATTGTTGATGAAAGTCATAATTTTAGAAATCAACTATCAAATAGGTGGGAAAATTTAAACTCACTCATAGAACTAATCACAAAAGAGAAAGGCGAGAAGCCAAAAATTGTCTTTATGACAGCAACACCCATTAATAATTCCATATGGGATTTATATTCACAGATTATTCTTTTGGTAGGAAATGACAAAGCAACTTTCATTAAGGAGAATATTCCTGATTTATTTGTTCATTTTAAAGAAATAGACAAAAAAGGAAATCCTGCACTTCTAAATGATTTACTTAATGAGATATCTATTAGAAGAACTAGAGATTATATTAAAAAAGAGTATCCAGATGCTACAGTCAACGGTAAAAAAATAACATTTCCAGATAGGAAGCTAGAAACAATCAATTACAAACTGGATCAAACCTATCAAGGAATGTACCGTGAAATAGCTGACATAATATCTGAAAAGTTGACTATGGCTTATTATAATATTCTTCGATATAAGAAAGAAAATTTGCAAACGCAAGAAGAAATTATGGCTTTAAATCGTATGATTGCCATAGGTGGCATTTTTAAAACCATTCTTCTAAAAAGACTCGAAAGCAGTATTGAGGCGTTCAGGATTAGTGTTAGTCGCCATATTAAATTCTTAAAGACAATGATGGGTTGTTTAGAAAATGGAAAATTCTTATCTAAACTTGCATACACTAAACTAATAAAATACATACTTGCCGAGGATGAAGATATTGAGGAAGATTCAGAGGAGATTGAGCAAGAGATTCTGGCGCAATTAGATAAATTCAACATAAATAACTACAACAAAGAAGAAATGTTTAAGGATATTAAAATAGATATTCAACTATTAGGGAGTATATTAGAAAAGATAAAGAATCTAACTCCGGATAAAGATGCAAAATTATTGGAATTCGAGAATAGATTGATAAAACTGCATAGTAAAGGTCAGATAGTGGTTTTCACATATTATAAAGATACTCTTGATTATGTATATAAATATTTATCAGAACAAAAGGAATTCAAAAATATAAATATTAAGAAAATTTCTGGTTCTGGAAACTTCACGCCTAAGGAAAGGCAGAAAATTCTTGAGCAATTTAAAAATAAAGAAATTGATATTCTTCTGAGCACGGATGTCTTGTCAGAAGGACAAAACCTTCAAACTGCCCAAATACTAGTTAATTATGATTTGCATTGGAATCCTACAAGAATGATTCAGCGAGCAGGAAGAATTGACAGAATTGGTTCTGCGTATGATAAGATATATATCTATAACTTCTTCCCAGAAGATGAATTAGAAGAACTTCTTAAACTAGTAAATATCCTACAAAACAAGATTATAAACATCGATAATTCTATCGGTTTAGATCAAACTGTTTTAGGAGAAAAAATACATCCAAAAGTATTTGGAATCCTAAGAAAGATAAAAAATGAAGATTCATCAGTATTGGACGAACTAGAATCAGAAGTTTTTGGTGGTGGCGAGATATTTTATCAGCCATTGAAAACGTACTTAAAGAAGAATTCATTAAAGGAGCTTGAAAGTTTACCTGATGGAATACATAGCGGATTGATTAAAAAAGGAGCAAGATGGATTTTCTTTTATTACAAATATGGAGAAGACTTCCATTTCTGGTATTTACAGGATTTAGAATCAAAAAAAACAATTAAAAATAAGACTGAAATATTGCAGTTTATATCATGTAAGGAAAATGAAAAAAGAATAATTCCTGATTTTTTTGAAAGCGTTTACGAAGTAAATGCTGCCATTATCAAAGACATTGAAGAAACTTACAAAGATATTGAAAGTAAAGATAAGACAGATACTCAACAGGTACATTGGACAAAAGAATCAAGTACAAAGTTCTTGATTAAGCTGGTTAAGGAAATTGACCACGACTTAGAAGATTATTTATTAGATTTTCCAGAAGACAATGCTTTAGAAAAAGAATGGGATCAAACAAAAAATAAACTTGTAAATATCAATCTGACAAAAAAGAGATTGCAAGTTTTGAGAGGAATTTGGAGAAACTATAAAAACGCCCCAAATTGGAAAAAATTAATCAAGGAGATAACTCAGTTCGTCTCAGATAAATTAGTTTATGAAAAAGAAGGACTGGAAGAATTTGATAAAACAAAATTAAGGTTGATTGCTCTAGATTTTATTTCTTAGATTAAAAAGGTAAAATACACATCAAAGACAAAACTCCCTTTTTAGTCGTCGTAGCTCTACTAGCCATTTCGTTAAAAATTGTCCCATTCTTTAGATTTCACTTTGTGAAATGTCCTATCGTTAGCTGTCCTTTTAAGTGAGTAGGACAACCATAAATATCGTATTCAAAGACATCTTTGCCTTGCTGTTCTTGAATGTATCTCTTAACTTGCTCTTGTGAAACATGACCGGCAGAACCGCAGTAATAACCTCTTGCCCAGAGATTATCAAAGCCACTTCCAAAATGCTGTTTATATCCAAGATATCTTATAGCATATCTCTTTAATTTAGGAACTTTTATATAGTTGTTCTTCTTTCCCTCTGTTTGAGGTGATTATTATGTGGAAACTAACTAAAGGAAATACATTTCTACCAGCAATTTCGCCAAAGAAACTG
>Ga0209726_10006558_pt1 | contig 13461 bp, 11 predicted proteins | sample Subgrocontami54m_FD_187453 | JGI IMG/M metagenome (GOLD analysis project Ga0209726, IMG submission 187453) | Subsurface groundwater microbial communities from S. Glens Falls, New York, USA - GMW46 contaminated, 5.4 m (SPAdes) (version 3) | ecosystem: Environmental > Aquatic > Deep subsurface >... | reverse complement strand
TTGTAGAGGTACGCTAGGTGTTTGCGCTCTTCCAAGCTCAAATGAGCGTATTTCGTTGTTTTTTCGCTGTTTTTCATACAAGCAATTATGACTAATTGCTTGTACTACTTCAAAGGTAACTGGAAGAAATCCGGCAAAGGTAGGAAGAGCTTCTTAATTTTCTAGCGCAAAAATCCCCCTTTCGCGGAGCGAAAGGGGGGTTTTGACTATTGTAGGACCTGCGCATTTAATGTCATTCCACTCTAAAGTGGAATCCAGAGCCTTAACAAAGGGCTACCTACTGGATTGGAGCTTCTGCTGGAACCCGTCCGAATGGATTCGTCCGGGCGGATGACAGAAAAGTATAGATTGCGTAGGTTCTATATTGGATATTGGGTCCCTAGCTTTCCAGAAGGGACGTCAGTGTCGGTTCTCCTGGGATGAGCTTCAGACCTCGCTCAAGGAGTGCCTTTGCTTTCACGCTATCCTTCTGTACATCCGTGTAGAATGAATAAAGACGAAGATACCGATAGGAAACTTGGGGTTCCAGTTCAAGAGCCGAAAGAAAGTATCTCTCGGCATTTTGAGGGTCTTTAAGATAGTCCGAATAGAGCACCCCTAGGTTGTCTGCAAATACCGCATTCTTCGGCTGAAGTTTGAGCGCATAGGCATACGCCTCTTTAGCACCTTCATAGTCCTCTATTCCCTTTCGTGCCATACCGAGTGCCCCCCACCATGAGCCGTTAGCCGGATTTTCTGTGAGCAGTTTTGACAACTTTTCAATGTTCTGCCGGGCCTCCGTGGCAGTCTTTGCATCAAAGTCTCTAGGAATAGTAACGGTGCGATTGAGGCTAGGAATAGCAACTCCTTTGGGAAGATCGGCTAGAGCGGTAGAGGTTGCTTTGGGTATCAGGCTATAGGTAATCCCAGAGAGATCTCCCCCTTGTTTTGTACTTGAACTTGAAGCGGTATTTGCCGTAGTAACCTCTACTTTCTTTATGTCACCCTCCTCCTTTATGCCCATCCGTACACCCCACACCACTCCGCCAAGAAGCACTATACCGAGCACTGATAGAACGATAGTTTTAAGTTTCATAGGGCTGTAGTATAGCTCTGCCTAAAAATTCTGGCAACTTCAGTCCAAATATATACGACAAAACCCCTCCGACGATAGTCGGAGGGGTTTGTCGTGTTAACCGAGAGTCACAAGCAATCGGTTACGCACTAAGGTTAGATAGAGACGCTTGAAGCCTGGAGTGACAAGGTGCCTGACGGATTGATGAGAGAGCCATCCTTGTCGTAGATCGGAATACCGTAGCTGTTTGTCCAGTCGAGGTTTGCCTCGGCGGTTGCGGCGGTGCTTACCGATGTCGTGGAGAACGGTGTCCAGATGATGTTGTTTGACGTTGAAGCGAATCCTACTGCACCAGGGTTCGTGATGTTCACGCCCGCGGAGCCTGCCTTACCCATAAGTTTGGCGAGAGAAGGATATGCTGTGTCGTTCGTCAAACGAACGTTCACCGAGTTGGTTCCCGTACCAGGATTGTTGACGGTTGCCGAGAGCGTATACTCTTTGCTTCCGCCAGCAGGAATTCTTCGAGCCTCATTGGCGTCAAAGACCATTGACACGCCATCCGGAGCGGTACCCGCAGTCTTGATGTCGGTCATTTGTGTCGTTGAGGCAACGATGCCTCCACCACGAAGTTCAAAGTCCGAAAGCGTGAAGCCGGCAGGACCCGACGTAGAAACCGTAAAGGTTACTTTGTAGAGGACCATATCGCTTGAAGCATCCGGGTTTGTGACGGTGAACTTGTAGATCGGGTTACCTGACGAAAGAGTGTTGGTACCAAGGTTGGTCACTCGGATGGTCGGTACGTTCTTGAAGACACGTACACCGTTCGTCGTGACGTCGGTGGTGTAACCACTTACGTTGGCACCTGAATCTACACCTGTCGCGTAGTTACCGTTGATTCCTGTGTTGTTACCGTCGTAGGTAACCGCGAGGAACGCACCGTATCCACCGTTATCAGCTGTGCTGTCGGAGTTCGTGTTCGCATCGTGGTCTCTAAGGTCTCCCTTGACAACGATAGTCTTCACACCCGAAGGACCTTTTCCGAGTTTAACATTGGTCAATGTGGACGAAGTTGCGTAATCAACACCTGAACCGAACTGTGCGGAACCAATCTGCTCACTGCCGACCCAGAAGGTAACCTTGCGGTCAACGAGGTCTGCCGGAGAGTTGGACGCCACGTTTCCAAGCTGGAGCGCAATCTTCTGGAGCATAAGCTCTTCGGTAAGGTCGGCTTCAAACTTGAAGGCTGCGAGAGGAACGTTGAGTGTTCCCGCTTTAACACCTCGGTAATCGTATGCGCTTCCGCTATCCGCGGTAACGGTGTACGAACCACCAGATGAAACGGTCATCTTCTGTCCCGTTGCGTCTGTAACGGTTTCTACTATTGTCTGAGCACTTGCAAGACCGGTCGCACCTGTCCATGTGCTTGCATCGGTCGTGATACCACTGTCAATACCCCACCAATAGAGGTTATTTGCCGTACCACTCTTAAGGTCACAGGTAAGGGAGAGTGTCTTTGAGGTTCCCTTAGTGATAAGAAGTCCTGTGCCGTCAAAGGTGAAGGTGGTAGTTGAGGCCAAAGATGAAGGATTCTTCACGTTTGAACCAGTGGTAAGTGAGGTGCCTGTCTTGGAACCGTCACGAAGTTGACAGTTCGTAAGGTCGGCCGCCACACCAGTAGTCGCATCGTTGTAGAGAGGAATGGTGGTTACACGGATGTCTTCACCAGATGCCGTAGCATCCAAGACATACCGAGCAAACTCAATACCTTTTCCACCCGCAATAATGGTTTGAGCCGGTGGCTGTGTAAGCGCACTCACCGCGAGAGCTCCAGATTTGACCGTCATAGTGCTGAAGGAAAGCACGGATGCCGGAGCTGGTGTGATGGTCTTACCGGTGGTAAGTCCTCGCACTGTCTGGAAGTCTGTAGATGGAGTGGTTGTAGATTGAATAGTCGTGTTGTTGTCTACATCCGTACCAATCTTTCCCTTGAGGAAGTAAGTGTGCTGTCCGACAGGGAAGGTCACCGTGTCGGTAAAGACAAACGAACCCTGACCTGTAGCCGCAGCTTTGCTGTCAGAAGCTGTGACGGAACTATCAGCCGCAGTACCGTCTACCGGACCTGCGATAACTGAACCGTTTTCGTCAACGAGGGTGATGTTGGTGATGTCATCAACATCATCAGCTGATCCAGCACCACTCAATCTCATGCTGACATCAAATCCCATTTTCCCTACCGAAATCGCCTCTCCTTTAACATCGGCGATGAAAGCACCGAGGAGTTGGTTGGCCGTATTCACAGCGATGTTTTGCGCAGGAGCGGCATTTGAGGTAGAGATGTTGAGCGTACCGACGCTTACTTCTACGACTGCACCATCGTAGTAGTAGTCATCCGCGTTGTTCACATCGGCTCCATCCGCGGTAGCTGCTGTACCGTCAAATGAAGGCATAACACCATAACCGTACAGCTCTCCTGTAAGGTCAATGTCAGTGCGCTTGGCGATATCAAAGTCAACTTTGCGTCCTGAACCACCAATGACGTCACCTTTGATTGAGATTTCTTTTGAGAAACCTTTTTCAATGACGAGTCCTGAACCGAAAGTGGCAGTGTAGTACTGTCCACCGTCGCTCATAACCGGCTCGTACGCCGTACCGTCAACATATACTTTGATGTTGGCGAGGTCGGCTGCACTTGCTGATTCGGTCTGATTCCAGCGAACTGATTTGAGACGAAGATTTTCTTGGGAACCCGCGGTAAGACGAACTGACGAGAAAGTGTATCCCGTTACCCCGACTTCCTTAGTGACTGAAGTTCCCGGATCAAGAGAGCCTCGAGCTGCTGTGGCCGTTCCAATCGTAAGACCTTCGTTGATGGTCTGCGCAGTTCCTGTCATCGGGAATGAACCGGAAACCGTAGCTCCCGTGTTTACCTGGACGAGCGCGAGTGACGCGATCATACCGGCATGAGCTCCCGCTGCTGTCGTTGATCGATTACCTGCGATGGTCATAGTGCGAGTCTGGCCTGCCTTAACCACAAAGGATTGTGAGAGTGTCGTCTGGTGTTGCGAGTTAAGTGTCTTTGAAAGACCCACTTGCATACCGTTCTCATCAAGGAGGATGACGCTGTCAAAGACGGCATCAATTGACTGTCCCGTGCGTTCTACGACGATACCATTCACGGTTACGTCAGAAGAACCAGCGGTAAAGACTACCTTGGTGAACGGAATGCGCGCTCCATTGAGCGGAGCAAGCTGGGAAACAGGCTGTACCGGAGCGAGGGCTACTGAAAGTCCTCCACCAGTCGGTACCACGACAGTTGTGCCTCCGGTTGTGCCGGTGGTTGTCGTCGTAGTAGTCGTGGTTGTCGTTCCGCCACTCATCGCGTTAAGTTTCGCGCGAGTTCCGGCTCCAACAAAACCAGTTCCTGCCGTAAGACCAGCCGGTGTAAGTACTTCAGAAGCATATTTGTTCTGGAACTTAACGACGGCTGCCTTGGTAGCAGGTCCGAACGAGGTTGTCTCATTTCCTGGTGATCCTGCTCCTGAAGCCGCTACTTGAGTAGCCGAGTCAGAGTTGAGGAACATCTGGAGCTGTTTGACATCCGCGCCTGTATCACCCTGTTTGAGATTTCGAGTAAAGGTGTAACCGCTTCCAGAAGTAGATGTGGAACCGGTGGTAACGGTCGTTGAGCTCGGTGTGCCTCCTGTAAGAGAAGCGCGCACGTTGCCGATCGTGCTGGTGTCAGCTCCGAACGAAGTGAGAAGCGAGATAATCGCATCCACCTGTGAAGTCGACAATGTGGCGTTCGCAGTCTGCGCGCCTACTCCCGCAACGAGCGTGAGTGAGAGCATGAGACCGAGAAAACCCGTGACGATTTTATTTGTTTTGGATTTACTTGTCATATGTATGATTAATATAAAGGACATCGTTTGCGTGGCGTACCACACAAAACGAAATCTTCCTTCCTCAATAAAACATCTTGTGAAAATATGTTTTCACTTCGGAAGTGAAGACATTAGCCTTCGACTCAAAAGCTAATGTGGTGTCGTGTCTACTTTTCCCTCAATCCCACTTATTGGGTTTTGAAGTGTACCCCTACACCAAAATCGGTGAAGACTCCGGTGTAATAAGGGGTGTACTAAATCCCCCATCTTTTCTTTATCGACGAAAAGAAAGAGGTCTAGTGATGAATAATGATTGCATTCGGTCAAGCGGAAGTTCTGAACTTCTCGTTGTGCGAGAAGACAGAAGATCGGAACAAAATCTGCAATACAGAAGTTGTAACTAACTGAAGATGTTTGTGACTGGCGTATTCTGTTGTCAACGTACTTCCATATCAGTCTTTCTGAAAACCCTCTCTACCTTCCTCTCTAAGACGAGCGAAACGCCCATCAAAAATGGAAACAGTATTCAGGGTCAATTATACGGCTTTGCGTAAGCCCTGCAAAATCAGTGTCTGTGGATAACTTCAAAAACGGGAAACAAAGGCTAAAAAGCCCTCGCTGACCCGTTTTTTTAGATTTATCCAGCACAGGAGAGTATCGCATAGCCCCCTTTCAAAGTCAATGTAAGCCGAGAACTAGGGATATTTTACATATTTTAGAGCCTTACATAAGGGTGTTTATAGGGACCGTGCTACCAGAAAATATTGAACTAAGGCTAGCCCGAGAGTAGCTACCCAATAAGCCAGGAGACCCTACTTTCTTCTTTCATAGGACCTACGCAATCTACACTTTTCTGTCATCCGCCCGGACGAATCCATTCGGACGGGTTCCAGCAGAAGCTCCAATCCAGTATGTAGCCCTTTTTTAAGAGCCTATCCACTATCTTATCTAACCGCAAAATATGAGGAAGACTAACGCTTGCCTGCCGAAATGTCCAAAATCCTACTCCGAATTGCCTATTTCCGTTCGCCAGAGTTCACTATGGTTCACGTAAATAGGCAATTCTCGCAACGGATTTTGAACATTTCAGGGAGGCTTAGATAGTGGATAGGCTCTAAGGCTCTGGATTCCACTTTAGAGTGGAATGACATTAAAAAATGCGTATGTCCTATTTCATCGCGTCCCACGCAAAAAAGAAAAAGAAGGGTTCTTCCCTGTTTCCCGACACCAAAAAATACCCACAATTTACCTAAAATGATTTGGAAGGGTACGGCTGGTGCGCTCAACAAAGTAGGGTGCCTCACCCTCCCAATAAAGGACACTAAAATTCTTGAGTGCCGTTACTTACCGGAAATTGAGTACCGACTCCACCGTCGGTCACCCTCCCTTTTAAGGACACCTTTTTGCACAAGTTCAATAAGAAGCCTTTGAATTGTTTTCTCGCTACACTCAACTATGACGGAAGAGAAATCCTTTATCATAGCTACATTTTTTACTCTCAAAATAGAAAGAATCTGCTTAATACGTTCATCCTTTGTCTGACCACTGCTTGTATGCGAATCGAGCTTATTGGACATAGCATAACCTCCGAGCCTTGCATGGTTTCCAGTCCTTTTGTAAAGGACACCATCGGGCGTACCTTCGTGTCCTTTATCGGTGTCCTTTTGCTCATGTTTGAGTCTCTCAAACGCGGAAAGTGTGCCGACAAGTGTATGTTCACCGCTCCCCACTCGGGCAAGTTCGGGTGTAGAAACGCCTTCTGCCTTTTCCTTGTCAGTTTCCGGAAAGAGGTTTTTTGGTATGCCGAAAAAATGCTCATCAAAAAAGGCTTGGTGCAGGAGCGCATTACCCACCTTCCCTTTACCATCTATGACACCATGAATGGCCTCCAATTCCTTCTTAATCATCGAAAAATTCATAGAAGAAAGAAGGTCAGCCACATAGGCGATATCAATAAGTGAGAGGAGGTGCGCCATCTCCGAAAGCGCGTCGGAAGGTCGTTCTTTACTCCCACCGCTTTGTCCTTCCTTAAAGGACAGTGCGTGCCGTAGCATATCGGTACAACTTTCCCTAATTCCCCACTTAAGTGGTTCGTGGTCCGAGAAGAGTCCTGTGACAACATAAAGGGCAGCGACTATGCGCTCTGTCTTTTTGAAGAGAAACAAGAGATATTGATCGTCCTTCAATACATCCACCGTTCCTGATTTATCAAGAATATATAAGGCTCTTTCTATTTGACTGTATCGGTGTGGATTCATTGTTCAGTTACTTCTCTCCCGCTTAATTACGCTGCGATTCGTAATGTCCTTTATATATAAGACACCTTGACCTTTACACGACACTCACATATTTGTCCTTTATATTTTGGAGATTTTTTCTTGTCCGTATTTGTCCATTATGGTGTCCTATACTTAAATTGCAAGTGGCGTTTGGTACTCGGACACGACAGGTTTATCGGAGCAAGACGCAAACTTTCCCCGAAAAAATATGTTGACATGTTATACTGGTGAACGTCTCCCCACCTACCAACCATACTCTTCATTGTCCTATGGCCCGAAAAAATAAAACAGAAAAAAAAGCCCCACTTCTTCGTGAGGAAACGCTTCAAGGTGTCCTTGCGGTACTCTTCTTTGCAACCGGACTTACCCTCATCTTTTCAGCGCTTGGAAAGGCAGGGGGTGGAGGACGACTTATCTATGAGTGGCTCTCCCGTTTTTCGGGAGTGGGCTTTTACCTGCTTCCCATTCTCGCGTTTGTGCTGTCGGCCGGCTTCCTGCGCGCCCTTCGCGGACTCTTCCCCATCAAAAAGACCGTGGGGGCGTTCGTCCTCTTTTTGTCGGGGCTCGCTATGGTTGAACTTATCTTCCCTACCGAGGGGGGGTTCCTCGGAAATATGCTCGCTTCTCCGCTTGCACACCTCTTTGATGTCTACATTTCGCTCGTCATACTTGCAGCGTGTTTTATCATCGCGATTCTCATAATGTTTGAGGCGTCCATTCCTTCCGATTTTCTCGGATTGCTCCGTGGAGGGCTTCGGAGCAAGAATGAGTCACCGAAAATCACCGGACTTGCAGAAGATTATGATGACACCGATGAGGAGACCGAGGACGAGAAGGACGAGGATGCGGATTCCGCACAAAGCGAAGCGGATAAAAAAGTTGAAAAGGAGCCAAAAATACGAAATGGTATGAAGGACGTACCGACCGGTCCTTTCAAAGTCCCTGAACGGTGGAGTCCTCGCGCCTATACCCCTCCCCCGCTGACGCTTCTTGAAGTTGATAAGGGAAAGCCAGGCGTGGGTGACATCAAGGCAAACGCCAACATTATCAAACGAACGCTCCAGAACTTCGGTATTGAAGTGGAGATGGATGAGATATCCATCGGACCCTCGGTGACCCGTTACGCACTGAAACCTGCGGAAAGTGTGCGACTGTCAAAGATAGTCGCGCTCCAACGCGAGCTGGAGCTTGCCCTTGCCGCGCACCCTATCCGCATTGAAGCTCCTATCCCGGGGAAATCGCTCGTGGGTATTGAGATACCAAACACGATTAAGGCAACAGTGGGACTGGCGACAATGCTCGGAAGCGCGGAATTCGCTTCATCCGATAAACCACTCCTTATGTCCCTGGGCAAAGACCTCTCCGGTAAGGCGCACTTCGCGAACCTTTCTAAAATGCCCCATACGCTGATTGCGGGAGCGACCGGGTCGGGAAAATCGGTCGCTATTCATACCATCCTTACCTCACTTCTCTTCCGCAACTCGCCCGACGACCTTAAACTCATACTCATAGACCCGAAGCGTGTTGAACTCACCCTCTACAACAAGATTCCTCACCTGCTCACCCCCGTCATTACGGAGGCGAAGAAAGCAATCCTCGCGCTCAAGTGGGCGGCGAAGGAAATGGACAGACGCTACGACATCTTGGAATCGGAATCGGTGCGTGATATTCAGTCGTATCACAAAAATATTGTTGAGCCTGAATACAAAAAGCTAGAAAAGGCACCACAGAAAAAAGAAGATGAAACTCCCGATGACGATTCCGCGCATATCCCCGAGCGAATGCCCTACATTGTCGTGATCATTGACGAACTCGCCGATATTATGGCGACCTACCCGCGTGAGCTTGAAGCCGCCATCGTACGTTTGGCGCAAATGAGTCGCGCGGTCGGTATTCATCTCATCCTCTCCACCCAAAGGCCGTCGGTCAACGTCATCACCGGTCTTATTAAGGCAAACATCCCCGCACGCATTGCGCTCCAAGTATCATCACAGATAGATTCGCGCACCATTTTGGACACCGGGGGAGCCGAAAAGCTTCTCGGGGCGGGAGATATGCTTTTCCTTTCGGGTGAAATGTCCAAACCTGTGCGATTACAGTCAGCGTATATCTCGGAGACCGAACTCAAGAAGGTCACCAAATATCTCGCAGAGCAATACAAAGACGATGTGCCTTCCGACCTCAATCTCGGCGGAGGTGACGGAAATGGCGTTTCCCTCTTTGAGGGTTACACCGGCACGAGCGATGACGAAGAAATAGATGACAACCTCTATGAGGAGGCGCGCGAAGCGGTTATCTCCGCCGGTAAAGCCTCAACCTCCTACCTTCAGCGCAAACTTCGCATCGGCTACTCGCGTGCCGCACGGCTTATGGACATTCTTGAGGAACGAAGCGTCATCGGCCCCGCAGACGGCTCCAAGCCTCGCGGAGTACTCGGAGCGGCAGGACACGACGCTCCCCCACCTGAAGGCGATGAAGGAGCACCGGGGCCGGGAGAGCTCTAGAGAATTTCTAATTTACCTAATTATCTAATTTCTAATAAAATTCCTAGGTCTAATTCCTAATTTAAACTTTGACCTTTTATTAGGTGAATTAGGTAATTAGACAATTAGGTAATTCTCTCTTGGAGAAGACTCCCAAACTTCTTATCGGCATTAGTACCATCGTCGTTATCGCGATAGGTCTCGTTGTGTATACCTACTTCCAGTCACGCGAGTACCTGCAAGGTCCACTACTTACTGTTGATGAACCATTAAACGGCTCCCTCTCCACCACTTCACTTATCGCACTTCATGGTACCGCACGAAATGTAGCCTTTCTCACCCTAAACGGCAGGCAGATATTTACCGACGAAACGGGACGTTTCAAAGAATCGTTGCTCCTCTCCGAGGGCTATTCTATAATGACCCTAGAGGCGAAGGACCGCTTTGGATACAGCACCGAAAAGCGTCTGGAATTAGTTTACAGACCCGCGACTGCCCGTCCCACCATAGCAACAAGCTCACCGACTCTATGAAACTCAAAAGCCCGCGCAAAATGCTATAATTGAAGCATATGAAAAAGACTTCTAAAAAAGTAACGCTCCAGACGTTGGATGAAAAACTTGACGTCATTGGGCAGAATCTAGAAACGCTCACTGAAACAGTGGACGGTCTTGCTATATCCACCAAAAAGGGATTTGATGAAGTGAAAGGAGAAATGCATGAATTCAAGGATGAAATGACGAATTTCAAGAAAAACACTGAACGAACATTCTTTAATCTGGACAGCCACGCACGAACGACCAACGAACGTCTTGATGCGATTGAAAAAGCTCTGCCACCGCTTGGTAGTCTTTCGGAAGCTCTTAAAAGAGAAGTGCTGCAGTTGAATGTACGGGTTGGAAGAATCGAAGCAAAAGTAGGAATCAAGACCTCATGAAATCAAACGCCCAAAAAGCATGTGAAGCGCGGATGAAGAAACTAGACAGGATTCTCCAACCTCTCCTGAAACGGATTGACCCGTTTTGGAGTGTTAAACAGCGTATTTCCCGACTTGAACGCAGGTTTGGAATCGTGCAATGAATTTTATGAACTGGAGAAACTGGCCATATTGGGTAAAAGGAACACTGTGTGGAGTTGTATTATTTTCTTCTCTTTACATTGCGGAAAAGGCGGAGTTGTTCACCTATAGCTCACGAAAGCAACATCCTTATGTAGCAAGTGTTCACCGGGTTATAGCAACTGCCCCAATTATATCCGCATTAATGCTAAATCCAATCTTCTGCCGACCTATCGAAATGGAAGGAGGAGGAACAACAAGTTGTTTTGAAAGCTTCGACGTGATTTATACTGTACTAATACTACTTGAAATTGTGTTTGTAAGCGCTTTCGTCGGCTACCTCTACGGCAAACTCAAAACCCGCAATACACCAAGCGTCAATGGAAATAGTCTGTAGGTGTCTTATACTACTAACTACTTACTACTAGCTACCAACTATCTATGGCCTTCGGCAAACCCAAAAAAGAAAAAGAAGCAAAATCGGTCGGCGCGAACATTGAAGACACCCTTAACGCCATTAAGACAAAATTCGGAGAGGACTCCATTATGAAGCTCGGGGAAAAGCCTCATGTAGATGTGAACGCCATCTCAACCGGCTCAATCGGTCTTGACGCGGCGCTCGGAGTCGGGGGTCTTCCTCGTGGACGTATTATTGAAATCTTCGGACCCGAATCCTCGGGTAAGACCACGCTCACGCTTCATGTGATAGCCGAGGCGCAAAAGAAGGGAGGTATTTGTGCGTTCATTGATGCCGAGCATGCGATGGACCCCGAATACGCAAAGCGGTTGGGCGTCAAAATCAACGAGCTTCTTATCTCCCAACCGGACACAGGCGAGCAGGCGCTTGAAATCGTGGAGTCGCTGGTACGCAGTGGGAAGCTGGATGTCATCGTTATAGACTCGGTCGCCGCGCTCACCCCTAAGGACGAAATTGAGGGTGATATGGGGCAGAGCCACGTCGGCAAGCAAGCGAGGCTTATGTCACAGGCACTGCGTAAACTCACAGCAATCGTCGCCCGCTCCAAGACCATCGTTATCTTCATCAATCAAATTCGTATGCAAATCGGGGTGATGTTTGGTAATCCTGAAACCACTCCAGGAGGTAAGGCTCTGAAGTTCTACACTTCCGTCCGCTTGGACATCCGCCGTATCGCGCAGATTAAAAAGGGCGACGAGGTTATGGGCGGGCGCGTGCGGGTGAAGGTAGTCAAGAACAAAGTCGCCGCACCGTTCAAACAGACCGAGTTTGACCTCATGTACAACGAGGGCATCTCACGCGAAGGTGAGCTTATCGCGCTCGGCGAAAAGATGGGACTGGTAAAAAAATCGGGAACCTCCTACGAATACGATGGCGTAAAGCTCGGCCGTGGCTATGACGCGACCCGCCAGTTTCTCCGAGAAAACAAAAAAGTCTCTGACGAGATCCTCAAAGTTATCCGCAAACAGCTTAAAGACGGACTTCCGATGAGTCCTGCGGAAAGTGTGGGAGAATCCGAGAAGGAAACTGAATAGCGTTAAGAAAGAATGAACATGAATTGGAAATCGTGGCCATACTGGGTAAGGGGGGTGATTATTGGGTTAAGTGCTATTGTATGTGGTACCATCATACTTTCGTTTCTTGTCGCCAGTTCTTCTCTTTGCGGATTTAATACCAGACCGGAAGGAAATCATGTGTGTACCTTCTCTGAAAGAGCAAATCTCTTTTTTAGCGCTACCTTTTTTATTCTGATAGCTCCATTCATCAATACGGTAAGCAATTTTTCGGAATACCACTCTTGGAAAATGCTTACGCAAACGGCTGATTTGTTCCCTATTTTTCTGATACTTATGGGTATACTCATCGCAAGCGCTTTTCTTGGCTATCTGTATGGCAAATTCAAAAACCGAAAATCCAAGGCTATTCCCCTTTCCTGACCTTGTGCTACCATAATTCATACTTCATTATTCATAATTCATCTTCTGTATGTACGTAAACAAAGTCATCCTTTACGGCAATCTCACCCGCGACCCGGAGCTCAAGGCGCTTCCGTCCGGCAGTCAGGTGGCTGAATTCGGTGTCGCCACCAACCGTGTCTACAAGGACAAAAACGGCGCGAAACAGGAAGAAGTGGATTTTCACAATATCGTCTCCTTCGGCAAGCAAGCCGAAGTTATTAACCAGTACCTCAAGAAAGGCCGCCCTATCTTTATTGAAGGCCGAATCCGTACCCGAAGCTGGGAATCCAAAGACGGCACCGGAAAACGCTACAAAACCGAAATCGTGCTTGAGAACTTTCAGTTCGGACCGAGCTTAAGAGACGGAGCGGGAGGAGGCGCCGTGCGATCCGAATCGCAAGCGCCGTCTGCTCCCGCCGAAAAGGAAGAGTCCTCATCGGGAATCCAGTATCCACAAGAGGAGATTAACGTGAATGATATACCTTTCTAGGCTCTAGGGAAGAAGGCGCTAGGCTTTAGGAAAACTAAAAAGAAAAATCGAGGAGCTTCCTCGATTTTTTCTTTTCTTCCTAGCGCCTAGGGCCTAGTAATACCATCCCTAATTAACCCCTCCATATTGTTCCAGTATCCATTTGTATCCGAGTAATACCATCCCTAATTAACCCCTCCATATTGTTCCAGTATCCATTTGTATCCGAGTAATTGCTTCATTCCACTTGTATCATCGGCAAGCATAGCAACCCGTTTTTCAATGACACTCTCTTGCTCCTCG
>Ga0209726_10006557_pt1 | contig 13462 bp, 12 predicted proteins | sample Subgrocontami54m_FD_187453 | JGI IMG/M metagenome (GOLD analysis project Ga0209726, IMG submission 187453) | Subsurface groundwater microbial communities from S. Glens Falls, New York, USA - GMW46 contaminated, 5.4 m (SPAdes) (version 3) | ecosystem: Environmental > Aquatic > Deep subsurface >... | reverse complement strand
GAAACTTCCAGGCCGGGCTTCTTCGCAATCGCGCGCAGGCACCCACTGACCGCGCGCTTGAACGGCTCGGTCGGCGATTGCTTCGGCGAAGGCTTTGGCTTGCTGTTGGAGGCCACGGTTGTTCTCCCTCTCCCCATACGGGAGCGAGGTAAAATTACGACAAGGCCACGTTCACCGACGACTCCGGCAATTCCTGGCCGAAGCAGCGCTGATAGAATTCGGCGACAAGCGGCCGCTCCAGCTCATCGCATTTGTTCAGGAAGGTGACGCGGAAGGCGAAGCCGATTTCCTTGAAGATGTCGGCGTTCTCCGCCCAGGTGATCACCGTGCGCGGGCTCATCACCGTGGAGAGATCGCCGTTCATGAAAGCGTTGCGCGTCAGGTCCGCCACCCGCACCATCTTGCCGACGATCTCGCGGCCTTCATTCGTGCGGTAGTGCTTGGCCTTGGCCAGCACGATCTCCACTTCATTGTCGTGCGGCAGATAATTGAGCGTGGTGACGATGGACCACCGGTCCATCTGCGCCTGGTTGATCTGCTGCGTGCCATGATAGAGCCCGCTGGTATCGCCGAGCCCGATGGTGTTGGCGGTGGCAAACAGCCGGAAGGCCGGATGCGGCTTGATCACGCGGCTCTGGTCGAGCAGCGTCAACCGGCCGGAAGACTCCAGCACACGCTGGATGACGAACATCACATCCGGGCGGCCCGCGTCATATTCGTCGAAGCATATCGCCACGTTGTGCTGGTAGGCCCAGGGCAAAATGCCGTCGCGGAATTCGGTGATCTGCTGCCCGTCCTTGATGACGATGGCGTCCTTGCCAATAAGATCGATACGGCTGATGTGGCTGTCGAGATTGACGCGCACCAGCGGCCAGTTCAGCCGCGCGGCGACCTGCTCGATATGCGTGGACTTGCCGGTGCCGTGAAAGCCGGTGACGATCACGCGCCGGTTGCGCGCAAAGCCCGCGAGGATCGCCAGCGTCGTCGGCCTGTCGAAGCGGTAATCGGGATCGAGGTCGGGCACGTGCTCGTCGGGCTTGGAATAAGCCGGCACCTCCATGTCACTGTCGATTCCGAATTGCTGGCGGACCGACACCTTCATGTCCGGCAGGCCGGCAATTTCCTCAGTCGCGGGTGCCATTGTTCCTCCGTGGGCGCGGACGCCCGGACATAGTATCGGGCGGCGAGCCTGTCTATGCGAATTTCGGGGAAGCTATTCCCCGGCGCGATTTCAGCAAAAGCCTACAGATTTCAGATAGTTGTAAGCTTGGATGATCTCGCGCAGCTGATCCTCCGAGGAGCGGTCGCCGCCATTGGCGTCGGGATGGTGGCGCTTCACCAGGGCTTTGAATCGCATCTTGATATCAGCTTTGCTGGCTCCGTTCTCAAGCCCCATGGCACCGAGCGCCTTGCGCTCGGCATTGCGGATCATGCGGCCTTCCGGCTGCGGCCGGTCGCCCTCCGGCGACCAGGTGCCACCCTCGCGAAACAAGCTAAAGGGATCGTCCACGCCACCGAAGGCGCCGCGGCGGCCTCGGCGCTTTGACTTTTCATTAATCGGACCATTCATCCCGATCTTCCAGGTCGGGCGGTGGCCAGTAATGGATTCCTTTTGATAGGTCGCGACCGCGTCTTCGCTCATGCCGGTGAAGAAATTGTAGGAATGGTTGTATTCGCGCACATGCGCGAGGCAGAAGTGCCAATACTGCCTCTCATGCAGCCGGCCCTTGGGCGCGCGATGACTCGCGGGCGCCTTGCAGCCCTTCCAATCGCAAGCTGGCGTGCCTCGGCGGGGCCTAGGCTCCTCAGCGGGCTTTACCCGAATGCGGTCAAAATGCGGCGAGTCGAATTTCATAACCGATCATTATGCGAACGCACTGTTCCCACCTTCAAGTCTTGACATGCAGCCGGAATGCGATTTCCGCCGGAGTCGGGTCAGGATTGACCCCGCCATGCGCCTTTGGCTAAGCCAAACCCATGCCAACCGAAAAGCTTATCACACGAAAGTTGACCGAGGCATTCGCGCCGCAGAGCCTGCGCGTGGTCGACGAATCCCACGAGCATCAAGGTCATGCCGGGCACCGGCCCAGCGGGGAAACTCATTTCAGGATATATATCGTGGCGGAAGCCTTCCGGGGGAAGAGCCGGATCGACCGCCACCGCATGATTAATTCGATTTTGTCAGCAGAACTGACGGGCGGGGTGCATGCGCTGGCGATCCATGCCGCCGCGCCGGGCGAAGGCGCGCAGTGAAATTAACGATTTCTCCTGAGTTCGGCTGGACACTGCAAGCCTAGCTTGCAGGAGAGAGTGATGGCGGGATCGATCGGCGCGCCTGTCGCAGCGCAACGTTCCGCGCGGAACAGTAGTTTCGCTATCCCGGAACCTCTTGTTAGCGCCACTTTTGGCGCTGTGGTGTTGGGCGTTGCGCTTCGCGCGCTCTGCGGCGCTGGCTTACCGCTCTGGCTCGATGAAACTTTTACAGGGGCCATGGCGGCCGAGGCAACCTTCCGCAGCGTGATTCAGCAGAGCCTGCTTGAAGCCAACGGGCCGCTCTATTCCATCTTCATGCATCTGTGGTCGCAGCAGTTTGGACTCTCCAACAGCGCGTTACGGGCACCCGCGTTTTTGTTCGGCATCGCCGCTCCCCTTGTAGCTCTTATACCGGCCAAGGGAATCAGCAAGGAAGTGCGCCTGCTGTGGTGCGCTTTGACAGCCTTGTGGATTCCGGCGATTTGGTATTCGCAGGAAGCACGCTGCTATAGCCTGCTCTTTTGTCTGATCATGGGGTGCACGGTGGCCTATGCACACCTGCTCGCCAATCCGAACATCCGGCGGGCTGTGATATGGGCATGCCTCAGCTCGATCGCCATCCTTACTCATTATCATGCCTTGCTGCTGATCGCCGTGCAGGGGATCGCCTATCTAGCCGTGCATCGCATGCGAGCCATGCGGACTTGGCCTGCCGCCCTGGCTTTCGTGCCGGCACTCGCCTGGATCTATTTGCAATTACCGCGCATCGGCCAGTTCGCCGATCCAGACGCTACCTGGTTCGGACTGCTGACCTTTGCGGATGCTCCCAGTGTCCTCAACTTCATACTCGGCGACGTCGGGCTGATACCCGCATTGGCATTGATTGTTGCTATTCCCGCGATCGTTCGGCGTCGTGACGCCGGGCCAAATACGGTTAGCGCCGACGCAGACATGCGCTGCTATCTATGGGTCATAGTCGCCACCGCGGCATTCAGCGCAGCGACGGTCATCATCATCGGAATGGCGCGGCCAAGCTTCACCGCGCGTTACCTGATGCCATTCATGCCTGGCATCTTGCTCGGATTTGCATGGACAATCTCACAGTTTGGCAGGCGCTGGGCGCTCGCCCCGGTCGCGGTTCTGCTCGTGGCCGCCGGAGCGGCGCTCGGATCGCTCTTTGGACAGGCTCAGCAAGCAATCAAATATTATAATTTCGAAGCGGCCTCTCATAGTTTGATGGCGTCGGGCGCTGAGCGCCTCGTCTTCCTCTGGGACAATCCGGTGACCCGGGTTTATGACCCCAGTCAGCTCCAGGCCGCAGGCGGGTTCTTCTTTCGGCGCGCAGGCAAGGACGTCACTATCGAACCCATTTATCTAAAACCCGGCGACGATCCCAACGCGCGCCTGCTTTCCGCCGCAAGCGCGCCCGGCTCTGCCATTCTGTGGCTCTACGATCTGAATATCCGGGCGACGGCGGCGCGGCTGCATCCACCGCGCATCGAGCAGATCGATCCGGCCTGGCGCTGCAAGGATTTCGGACGAGGACCTTTCGGCGTTATCGCCTGTTACCGGGCTGCCGCGCCGCTCAGCTAGCGATGCATGCTCTTGCCTGGAAGCAAAAGTCTCAAAGCGCGAGGACGGTCGCTTGCAAAATCCGGTCGGAGGACGTCATCGCTCTGAAAGCTTCTCCGCAAGGAAAGCCTTGATCTCGGCTTGATCCACATCGGGCGCGATGAAGGCGGAGCCGATGCCGCGAACCAGAATAAATGTGAGCTTGCCGCGTTTCACCTTCTTGTCCTGCGCAATAAGATCCATCAATTGATCGACGCTTGGCCGTTCTCCGATGATATCGAATAAGCTCGTAGGCAATCCCGTTTTTGCAAGGTGCCGTATGACACGCTCGGATTCCTCGGGCGCAATGAGGCCGCGCCGCGCTGAAAATGAGAATGCAAGCGCCATGCCGATCGCCACCGCCTCGCCGTGAAAAAGCCGATCGGAGAAGCCGGTTGCCGCTTCGACCGCGTGGCCGAAAGTATGCCCGAGATTAAGGAGCGCACGTTCGCCGCTTTCCCGCTCGTCGCGTGCGACAATCGCCGCCTTCATGCGGCAGCTTGTGGCAATTGCTTGTTCGCAGGCCGGGCCTCCTTCAACGACGTCCTGCCAATGATCTTCCAGCCAGTAGTAAAATGCCGCGTCCCCGAGAAGCCCATATTTGACCACCTCGGCATAACCATTCGCGCGTACGCGACGCGGCAGCGAGTCGAGAACCGATGTGTCGGCGGCGACCAGCACCGGCTGGTGAAACGCACCGATGAGATTTTTTCCATAGCGCGAATTGATCGCGGTCTTGCCGCCGATCGACGAATCGACCTGCGCGACAAGAGTCGTAGGGACCTGGATGTAATCCACGCCGCGGCGCACGCAAGCCGCCGCGAAGCCGACAAGATCACCGATCACACCGCCACCGAGCGCAACGACCAAATCGCCGCGCTCGATTCCGGACGCAACCAAAAATTCGCAGACTCGCTCCAACATCGCGAAGCTTTTCGTGCTTTCCCCTCGCGGAAGGACCTCAGTAACGTATTGAATGCCCGCCGACCTCAACGAAGTTTCGACCGCGGGCACGTAGCGTTGTCCGACGAATTCATCGGTGACGATCGCGACCTTGGCACCGGACCGCAGCGCGGCAATGCGCGCGCCAAGCGATGCCAGCAGCCCGCGGCCGATCACGATGTCATACGCCCGCGCGCCGAGCGCGACCTTCACCACTACAGGTTCGCCGGAGCGCAGAGGCGCGATCATGACACGCGATCTCCCGCGGTTGTCGGGCTGGATTGCAGCCGCGGCGCTAAGGCCGCCAGAATTTCCGCGATGATGATTTCGTGCGGCACTTCGCGCGAATGCACCGTCACGTCCGCCTCGGCATAAACAGGGTCGCGCTCTTTCAGGAGCCGCTTCAACGTCTCGGCGGGATCGTCGGTCTTGAGCATGGGCCGGTCGCTGCGCCGCTTGATGCGCCGCATCAGCACGTCGAAGTCCGCCTTCAGCCATACCGAAATTCCCTTGGCGCGGATGGCGGCGCGGGATTCAGGATTCATGAAAGCGCCACCGCCGGTCGCCAGCACCTGCGGCCCGCCGTCCAGCAGCCGCGCAATCACCCGCGCCTCGCCGGCACGAAAATACGGCTCACCATGCTTAGCGAAGATATCGCTGATGCTCATGCCCGCCGCCTGCTCGATCTCCATGTCCGCGTCCACGAAAGGCAGCCCCAGCTTGCTCGCGAGCTTGCGGCCGATGGAGGATTTGCCCGCCCCCATCATGCCGACGAGCACGAGCGAGCGGCGGCCAAAGGCCGCCGCAATTCGTGCGTCAGAATCCGCTACAGTAACGTCCTTGCTGTTCATCGTCCGGGGTCTCAAAAACGCCGCCATAGGTTCTTAAACCATCCCCCGGACAAGCGGAACCGGCCCCTTGCCAGGGCGGCGGGAACGTGGTCGTAGTCCCCATCTCTTTGGCCCTTCCGCGTGGCGGGCCGCGCGAGCCGACGATGCCAAGTCTATTCCGATTTCTGATTTTCGTCGGAATCCTGGGCGGCATAGCCTACGGCGCCGTATTTTCGCTGGCGCGATTCGTGGAGCCGAAGCAGCGGGAAATCACCTTCACCATCCCGCCTGACAAATTCTACAAGAACCGTTGACGCTTTCCGGCCGCCCCATGGCCCAAGTCAGGCAATCCGACAAAACGCTGATCGAGCTTTTTCTCGACATGCTGGCGGCGGAGCGCGGCGCCGGCGCCAACACTTTGTCCGCTTATAGGCGCGACCTGACCGATCTTTCCGAATTCTTGTCCACGGCCGGGAGCAACCTTGCCAGGGCAGCGACGGACAACCTGCGCGCTTATCTCGGCGCGCTGGCCAAACGCGGTTTCAAGGCGTCGTCCGTGGCGCGGCGGCTGTCGGCCATGCGGCAGCTCTATCGCTTTCTCTATGCGGAAGGCCGCCGCCGCGACGATCCCGCCGCCGTGCTGGATGGGCCCAAGCGCGCTCTCACACTTCCGAAGGTTCTTTCCATCGCCGACGTGGACCGCTTGCTCAAGCACGCTCATGCGGATGCAACCGATTCCAAATGCGCACCGCCGGAGCGTCTGCGCGCCGCCCGCCTCGCTTGTCTGCTGGAAGTTCTTTACGCCACCGGACTGCGCGTTTCGGAACTGGTCGCTTTGCCCGCGTCGTCCGCGCGGAAGGACGCGCGCATGTTGGTGGTGCGCGGCAAGGGCGGCAAGGAACGCCTGGTGCCGCTGAACGATGCCGCCAAGCGCGCCATGACCGATTATCTCGCGCTTCTCACTGCGCAAGGACGGCCGGAGACGAAATGGCTGTTCCCCTCCTTCGGCGAAAGCGAACATCTCACCCGCCAGCATTTCGCCCGCGATCTGAAGACCCTCGCCGGAGCCGCTGGGCTAAAACCCGCGCAGGTCAGCCCGCATGTGTTGCGGCATGCCTTCGCCAGTCATCTGCTCCACAACGGCGCGGACCTCCGGGTGGTGCAGACCCTGCTCGGCCATGCCGATATTTCGACCACGCAAATCTATACGCATGTACTGGAAGAACGGCTGAAAAGCCTGGTCCGCGACCTGCATCCGCTTACGGATAAGTAAGGAGAAGGCGGCAAAACGGCCTTTGCTTGACTTGAGCCAATCACCGGGCCAGTTTCGCCTGCCGGCCCCATTGCCGCCCAACCCCTCGATCCATCGCAATTTTTAGGCTTCATGCGCAGCTATCTCGATTTCGAAAAGCCGGTGGCCGAGCTCGACGCCAAGATCGAGGAACTCCGCGCCGTTACGACCGACGAAGAATCCGTCGCCGTCGGTGAAGAGATCACCCGGCTCGAAGCCAAGGCCACGCAGGCGCTGAAGGATCTCTATGCCGACCTCACGCCGTGGCAAAAGGCGCAGGTGGCGCGCCATCCGCAGCGCCCGCATTGCGTCGATTACGTCAACACGCTCATCACCGATTTTCACCCGCTCGCAGGTGATCGCAAATACGGCGAGGACGCCGCCATCCTTGGCGGCTTCGGCCGCTTCCGCGGCGAGAGTGTCTGCGTCATCGGCAATGAAAAGGGCTCCACCACCGAAAGCCGGTTGAAGCACAATTTCGGCATGGCGCGGCCGGAAGGTTATCGCAAGGCGGTGCGGCTGATGGAGATGGCGGATCACTTCGATATTCCGGTGATTGCGCTGATCGACACCGCCGGGGCCTATCCTGGCATCGACGCGGAAGAACGCGGGCAAGCCGAGGCTATCGCGCGCTCGACCGAAGCATGCCTGCGTCTCGGCGTGCCGAATGTCGCCGTCGTCGTCGGCGAAGGCGGCTCGGGCGGCGCGATCGCCATCGCCACCGCCAACCGTGTGCTGATGCTGGAACACGCCATCTATAGCGTCATCTCGCCGGAAGGCGCTGCATCAATCCTGTGGCGAGATACCTCCAAGGCGCAGGAGGCGGCCACCAACATGAAGATCACCGCCGACGATTTGCAGCGCTTCGGTATCATCGACCTGATCGTGCCGGAACCTGTCGGCGGCGCGCATCGCGATCCCGGTGCCGTGATTGCCACGACCAGCGACGCCATCGCCGCGGCTCTCGGCGAATTGCGCGTGCTCGGGCGTGAGACCTTGCGCCGCCAGCGGCAAGAGAAGTTCCTCGCCATCGGCCGGACCTTGGGTTAACGGCAGCGCACCCCCGCCGCCACAGTCTGGTCGTAAAAAAGTGGCTCGATCCCCGCTATAGCATCGGTCCTGGGGGACACCTCATCCGTAAAAACAGGCTCACTGAGGGTTAAGTTTACCCTTTGTTCACCATGACTATGCTCAACCGTATATGGGGGAATTCGTCACCTTGCGAATACAAAACCTTAAGGATAACCATTGCGCAATGAAGGCTTTGGGGATCCTCACCGTCGGGGAGTATCGCGTTGAACCGTAGCCCTCTGGCCCGCACGCTGCTGGCGTCGGTGGCTATTGCCGCCGCGGTCATGCTCGCGGGCTGTGACACCGACGGCACCAGCATCTCAGGCCGCGCGCTCGCGCCCATCCCGGACAAGACTCTTGCCGAGATGACGCAGAAAAATATGGCCAAGGAATCGCCAATCCTCATTCGCCTCTTCAAAGAGGAGGCCGAGCTTGAGGTTTGGAAACAGGACAGCAGCGGAAAATTTGCGCTGCTGAAAACATTTCCCATCTGCCGCTGGTCCGGCGAGCTTGGACCGAAGATCAAGGAAGGCGACCGCCAGGCACCGGAAGGTTTTTACACCATCACGCCGGCGCAGATGAATCCGACGTCGCAGTATTTCCTTGCCTTCAACATGGGATTTCCTAACGCCTACGATCAAGCCAACGGCCGCACCGGAAACTTTCTCATGATCCATGGCGATTGTTCGTCGCGCGGCTGCTACGCCATGACCGACGAGCAGATTTCCGAGATTTACGCGCTCGCCCGTGAATCCTTTTTTGGCGGGCAGGAGTCGTTTCAGGTTCAGGCCTATCCGTTCCGCATGACGCCGGCCAATCTCGCCAAGCACCGCACCAATCCGAATATGGCCTTCTGGAAGATGCTCAAGGAAGGTTCCGACCATTTCGAAGTGACGAAGGCGGAGCCGAAGGTTGACGTTTGCGAGCGCCGTTACGTGTTCGATGCCGCCGCGCCTGCCGGCGCTTCCACGGCGCTTAAATTCAATTCGCGCGGTCCATGTCCGAAATTCGAAGTACCTGACGACATTGTCGCTGCCGTGGGCGAGAAACAACAGCGTGATGAGATTGAAGTCGCCACGCTGGTCCGCCGCGGCATGCCGGTCGCGCCCATTACCACGGGCACCGATGGCGGCATGCATGAAGTCTTCGTGGCGGCGCTGAATGGCGGCCGCCCGGTCGCAGACAAGGATGGCATTACGGCCCGCATGATCCCTGTTTCAGCGCCGGGCACGATACCTGCGACGGTGAATCCGCCGGGAGGCGTGACGATCAATCCGCCGACGCAAATGGCATTGGCCGCCCCGGCCGGAACACAGACTGCCGCAACCTCCAATATCCCGATGGCGCGCCCGGCGCCGAGAGCGCTTGGCAGTATTCCAGCGCAAACCACCGTGGCTATGGCACCCGCGCCGCGAAATTTCCAGGGAAGCCTGTTCGCCTCGGCCGGACCGGAAACAACGGCACCCTCGTCAGTCGCGACGACCGCTCCTGCGGCAGCATCGCCGCAGCCACCTAAACCCGCTGTGGCAGCAAAGCCCGTTCCGTTGATGGCCTCTACGGCCTCAGCCAAGCCCCAGCCTCTGGTCGAGCGCATCGAGCCGCCAGCCACCGTGGCGAACGCTGGCGCCATCAGGCCTCAAACTCCGCCTGCGGAAGCGACTACCAAAACCGCCGAAGCGGTGCCCACTACAGCCGCGCGCGCGAGCCTGCTTTCAGGCGCCGCGCCGGTCGTTCCCACCGGCAGCTTCGGCACCAACTGGTCCGCGCTTCGATAGTCATCCTATCCGATGCAACGCCCCGCCCGGTCCTGTGCCGGGCGTGTTCATTTATGGCGCGTGAGAATTGTCGCGCCTGATCTTGTCCAGTGGGGCGGTTCCGGAACTACGCTGGCGCCGAAGTTGAATCTGCTGCCGGTTGTTTCGTTTGCCTCGCGTAAACGTCGTACAGCAACAACCATCGGCGAATATCTGGATCGAGCACAGGCTCAACGCCATGAAAAGAATTGTCGGTCTTTACGAATGCGAAAAGGGAGTTGGGATTGAACGGCATCGTCACGATTCGATCGAATTTCTCAAAAGTGTAATGCTGCCCGCTCATATAGTTAACCGCAGGGTCTTTGGGAACATACATGGACGTGCCGAGATGAGATTGCGACAAATCCTTTGGCAGATAGAATAGGAGCGTAATGACCTTGCGCTTAGAATCGCTATGCGGTCCGAGCGCGTATTTGGTCACATCCTGCACAAGCAAACTTTCGTTGTAATATTCAATTCCAGCAACGCCCTTAAAGCGCTGATCGACAAAGGGCTTAAATTTAGCCAGCAACAAATCCATTAAACGGCCCGTCAGCAGCCAGCCTGAAAATTCTTGCCAAAATTTTCTCTTGTCTTCGGGAAGAGCATTCAGATGTTCGCCTCCGAGATGATGTTCTTCCGATAAATCGAGTACGAATCTTTCGTCGTATCCCTTCAAGCCGCGCGCTTTTTCAATGGGAACCATTGCGGCGGGATCCGGCATGTTTTTCTGCAATGCAGTGTAGAAGTCCTTCGGAAACACATCCGAAACGTAGATGTGCGGATAGGGAAATCCGCGAATTGGCGCGCTTGCGATGTTGTAAATCAGTTCGCCTTCAACGGGTGAGAACATGTGGGGCATTCCTTCCGACGGGGCATTCAAGTTGCGGCATTTTTCACCAGCAGGAATCGTTTCAAAGCCCCCACCTCACCAAGCATTAGCCGTCCTGCGGGCCACGAAGAGAGTACTGCATGCCAAAACTATAAGTCAGCTGAGGCTTATTGCTCGTTTTTTCCTCGGTTCCGGCTGGCCTGTTTGTTGTGCTCGCATCCAGCTTCAAAAATTTTTGCAGGAATAGCGAACAGACGGCATCCAAGATCGGGGATGACACATGCCGCGCGGCTGCATCATCAAGCCCGAAGATCGGCATGTCCAGCATCGGCGCAACCCACCGGACAATTTCAAAAGACGGAAAGTAGTAAAGAGAAGAATGAGTGGCCCGCTCGCTGACCAGGATTTCATGAAGTGCGGAGCGCAGCCTGGATTTGCTCACGCAATCCACCTCAATGGCACTTTTGAGTTCGGGTTCTACCAGTCCGATGACTGAATCGATGGGCACGGGGGAAACCGTTATAACGATAGGCGCTTGCGTAAGCGCCCGCACGCTTCTTATGCAAGAACGGATCGCTTCACACGTTTCGCCGTAACTCGCCAGGCGCAGTATCGCTCCCTGCCGCTTCAGCCGGCTTGCCGCACTCGAGTTAAGCCGAACGTCTTCCGTATCCGGCAAGGCGATATATTTGGGAAATATCTTTTCTCCGAGTGGTGTCGCCTGGCTATCGTGACCTTGAAAAAAATCAACGATATTTCCCAGCGTCAGAATTACACAGTCCGCGCTCGCAAGCGGCTTAATGAGGCTGGCAACTTCAGCCTGCCTTTTAACTTTTTCCGCGTTTACTTCCGCTTCCGTATATTCAGGAAAGATTCGGCGGATCCAACGCGTCAGATCCGTCGCTTGTCCTTCAGGACTTTTGCTCGCCAAGTCCAATAGAAAAGCATTGGAGACGGGCGAGTTCAAATCCTCGGTGAAGGCAAACGTGGTCGTTTTATAACCGCTGGCATCCAGGTATTCCGCGATATTCCGGGCGAAGCACGAGCCCATCGCAAAGAATTTTGCATTGCGCGGAAGCTCAGGGCCACCATCCAATTCGAAAAGAGAGCCCAAAAAATCCTTATCGAGAGAGAATTCGTCGCTGACGTGAGGAAACACCATTTTGAGGCGACGGGAATGCGCGCGCCGGTCATCCATTCCTGCCGTCAATTGCAAAATTTCTTCCGGCGTCAGAATTTTTCTCAGCGCATCCGGAATGAAAAACTTTAACTTGCGCAGGTCGGGATGGTCGCCATTTAGTTCCGACAGCGCCGCCTTTAGAAGGTCAGGCCTTGAATTGGATTGCGCAAGCAGAGCCTGTGTCAATCTTCGATAGACAAACCGCGGCAGCGTCTCCGGTTTGTTTTTATAAAAGCTGACCTTTTTGTCAGTGGTCATCGCTGAGCAATCTTAAGTGACTTCCGCCCCGCGCCGGGCTGAACCACGCTTTCACAGAATGCACTTTCCCGATTGTGGGCGCAAGATTTCCCCGATGAATGCGCGAAAAGCTCTGCCACACGGCCGGCCTCGCGGCCACAACTTCTGCAAATTCGATTAGACGTATTTACCGTGGCAGTGCTTGTATTTTTTGCCTGAGCCGCAAGGGCAAACCTCGTTGCGGCCAACCTTGCCCCAGCTTGCAGGATCGTTGGGATTGCGCGCAGCGCTGGGCGCGCCATTGCCCGCGAGCGCCGGCGCAAGACGCGCTTCCGCGAAGCCGACTTCGTCCTCGCCGGTTTGCGGATCGATCTTGTGCGCTTCCATGTAGGGAAGCTTGGGCTCTTCTTCCGCCGGCTGTTGCGTGACCTGCACGCGCATGAGCTGCGCGGTCACTACTTCCCGCAAGTTCGCGATCATGGTCTCAAACAGGTTGAACGCCTCCGCCTTGTATTCGTTGAGCGGATCGCGCTGGCCATAGCCGCGCAGGCCGACCACCTGACGCAGATGTTCGAGCATGAGCAGATGCTCGCGCCAAAGATGATCGAGCGTCTGCAGCAGGATCGTCTTTTCTACATAGCGAAGAACGTCGGGGCCCCATTGCGCAACTTTTGACGCCATGTGTTCGTCGGCACGGCGCTCGACGCGGGCAAGGATTTCCTCGTCCGCAATGCCTTCTTCCTTCGCCCATTGATCCACGGGCAGGTCCAGTCCCAGCACACGCGTAAGCTCTTCCTTGAGGCCAGCCGTGTCCCACTGCTCGGGATAGGCATTCTCCGGCACATGCTTGGCGACAAGATCTTCAACCACGGCGCGGCGCATGTCCGCAATCGTCTCTGCCACCGTCTCATCGCGCATCAGTTCGACGCGCTGATCGAAAATCACCTTGCGCTGATCGTTCATCACGTTGTCGAATTTGAGCAGGTTTTTGCGAATGTCGAAGTTGCGCGCCTCGACCTTCTGCTGCGCCTTCTCCAGCGCCTTGTTGATCCAGGGATGAATGATCGCTTCGTTCTCTTTCAATCCGAGCTTCTGCAACATGCCGTCGAGCTTGTCGGACCCGAAGATGCGCATCAAGTCGTCTTCCAGCGACAGGAAGAACTTGGAATTGCCGGGATCGCCCTGGCGGCCGGAACGGCCGCGCAACTGATTGTCGATGCGGCGGCTCTCATGCCGCTCGGTGCCGAGCACGTAAAGGCCGCCGGCGGCCAGCGCCTTTTCCTTGAGGCGGGCGACCTGCGAGCGGATCTCGGCGGCGCGCGGGGAACGGTCGCGTTCACGCGCATCTTCGATGTCGGCGAGTTCCTGGCGGATGCGCATGTCGGCGTTACCGCCAAGCTGAATGTCGGTACCGCGGCCGGC
>Ga0209726_10006554_pt1 | contig 13466 bp, 12 predicted proteins | sample Subgrocontami54m_FD_187453 | JGI IMG/M metagenome (GOLD analysis project Ga0209726, IMG submission 187453) | Subsurface groundwater microbial communities from S. Glens Falls, New York, USA - GMW46 contaminated, 5.4 m (SPAdes) (version 3) | ecosystem: Environmental > Aquatic > Deep subsurface >... | reverse complement strand
TATAGTCGTCCGCGCCCAGTTTCCTCGCGCTTTCCACCGTCTTCTCATCTTCCACGCCCGTCACCATCATGACTTTGGCTGTCGGAAGGGCTTGTTTTATTTTCGGCAGGTATTCAAGCCCTTCCCCGTCACGGCGCATTTTGACGTCCAGGATCACAATATCCGGCCGGTCCTGCAGAAGCTTTGACATCGCCTCATCGCCGTTCAGCGCGGTCGTGACTTTGAAACCTCTCATTTCAAAGAAAGACTTCACGAAATTACAAATATCAATTTCGTCATCCACGACCATTAGTTTAGGTTGTTTTACCATAAAAAACATTTTCAGTTTGGATTACACAGATTCAAAAACTGATTACACCGATTAATTAAAAAACTAATCTGTGTAATCTGCTTTTAAAATCTGAGTAATCATCACGTATTTAGTGCCTCCCTTATTTTACTCTCAAGATCTCTCAAAGAAGTAAGCGGTTTGTCAAAACACGCGAAAGCGCCCATCTCCATCAAATGGGCCCTTGTCTTCCCTTCCCCTTCCGATGCCGTGACCATAATACATTTTGTGTTTGGAAGAGTCTCTTTTATTTTCTTTAGCACTTCATCGCCATGCATGCCGGGCATCTTGAGATCTATAACGCAAACTTCCGGCTTTTCTTTCTGAGCCAATCTCAAACCATCATCACCGGCATGGGCAATTAATACTTGAAATCCCCTAGGACCAAAATAATTTTGCATAAGATTCGTGAACTCCTGCTCATCGTCAATCGCGAGAAGCTTTGGCATCATTAATACTAGGCGGCCAAGGACGCCAGCGGTGTCGGAAACCTTAGGGTAAAGGTAGTCCCGACTCCCACTTCGCTCTCAACGGCTATCGTGCCCTTATTGCGCTCAACGACCTGCTTCACGATAAAAAGACCCAAACCGGTCCCTTTGCCCGGAGCTTTAGTCGTATAAAATGGGTTAAATACCTGTTCTATTTTATCCTGCGGGATGCCTGTGCCGTTATCCGCGATACGGACCACGGCGGAACCGTTCTCACTAAATCCTGAGACGACGATCTTGCCTTGTTTTTTATCCATCGCTTGAGCCGCGTTACGGATAATGTTGAAAAACACTTCTTGGATTTGTTTTTTATCACCAACGATCACCGGAAAATCTTTTGGAAAATCCGTCTGCATATCAATATTGCTTAATTGAAGATCATGGCCTATGAGACCAAGTACCTCGCCCACCTCTTTTTCGATATAAACTTCCTCAAAATCCGACCGCTTGGATGGTTTGGCAAAGCTTGAGAGCTTCTTTGTGATGCCGGTCGCGCGGTCTGTCTCCCTGATCACTTTATTCATGACCTCAGCGGAGATTTTCAAAACCTCTTCCTGCTTCAAATCTTTATAAAATCCATCACGCAGATTCAATAGAAACATTTCACACTGGCCTCGGACAATGCCCAGAGGATTACATATCTCATGGTTGATGCCCGCCGCAAGCGTCCCAATAACCGCCATCTTCTCTCTTTGCGCCGCCTCGGCTTGGGTCTTGGAGAGTTCGTCAAAGAGCTGCGCATTAGAGATGGCGATCGCCTCCGCCCGCGCCAGCGTCAACAAAACATCCATGTCGTCTTGACTATAATCTTCGCCTGATTTCTTCATTCCCAAGCACAACGCGCCTATCAGATTGTCATGCAGGATAATTGGCAAACATAACCTGGCATTTAACAACTTGAAATCATCTTTAAGAGTGCTGCTTCCTTCTATCTTATCCGAATTCTTGTCTTGCGCAATCGGCTGATGCGTCGCTTTAAGATAGGAAATAAGCGTGGCATCTTCTTTAAATGTTAGATTCTTGTCTTTGACGCCGGTGCCGGCCATCATTTTATAGACCTTAGCGTCTTTGTCCAAAAGCAATACCGATGCCGATTCGAGCTTAATGATTCTTATAAGACCTGCGATTGTTTGCTCCATTAATTTTTGCAGGTCTAAAACGGTTAAGATCTCATTTGTGAATGTCCGAAGAAGTTCTCGGTAGTCATACTTCTTTTGGAAAAGATACTTTTCGGTCGCGTTCGTTAGAAAGATTTCAAGCGGTCTCAAAGCTAAAGTGATAATTAAAACGGTGGGTATCATCGCAATCCATTGATTCCAACCTAAATTGTTTTTGAAGAATTCCTGCCCTATTACTGTAACTGCTGTAAAAATGCCGTACACAAACGCAAACAGCCCTGCAAACACAGCTGTACGGCGTATAACAACCTCGATGTCCATAAGCTGGTGCTTAACAATTGCATAACTCATAATTACTGGGTATAAAGGAACCGTAAAATTTCCATACGGATATAATTTAATACCAAATGTAGGCAAAAAACAGGTTGCCCCTCCAGCAAATCCAATCGCCGTTGCCATAAAAAACCATCTTACTTGCGTTCGTTTAAGATTGCTGTCAGTTTTTTTCATAAAAAACCATAATTCAGTATGGCTTACGATTACCATTATAAAAAAATATAAAACAAAATATGGCCAAACTACCCCTGGAGGGGCTATAAAATAAAACTGTTCAAACATCCAAGTCGTGTGATAATGCATCAAAGGTGTCGCATTTGCGATCAAAAACCCTACGCTTACCAAATAAACTACAGCAAGAGTCTTTCGTCGATGCAGCCCAAGAAAGACGAGAACAAAATGATAAAAAAGACATGGTATAAAAACTACTCCGATATATGCTAGTCTCCAATAAATAAGAGACGAATTAGCATCTTTGGCGAGCCCAATTGCAAGACCACCAAAACCCCAAATCGCGACGGAGATGCAAAAAATCGACCAAAGTTTATTGATAATATTTGAGCGGTTATTTAAAAATACCCATGCTGCCATCCCTGTAGATGAAAGGCCGATAAGAAGGCCTGATAAAGCAAAGGGATTCATGAAAGGTTCCTAATAATTTTTGGGAGTTTATAAGTTGCTAGGTATGGTTTTAGATATTGCCTGACCATTCGCAAATTAACGTGTCCATTAGCACTTGCCACGTCTGCAGCAATAATTTGGCCCCATCTGTCATCTGGTATCGCATAAACTTTGACTTCAGAAATGTATGGAATATCCAACATTCGATTTTCGACCTCGATGAGATCGACCATATTACCTCCAACCTTAGCAATTCGCTTTTTTATTCCCGAAAAATGTAAGTACCCGTCAGCATCAAAGCAGCCTAAATCACCAGTGGAAAACCATCCATTCTTTAGCACCGCACTCGTTTCTTTAGACATACGGTAATATCCCTTCGTAACAGTCGGACCATTGACAACGATTTCTCCAATTTCGCCGGTTCCCATCTCTACGCCTTCTTCATTAAATATCTTCACATCAATAATTCCATCAGATCCAGAAAGAATCTTTCCTAATGTTTCAGGCCGATTTCCATGAGAAGGATTACACACAATAGGTAAACATTCGGTTAGTCCATACCCCTGCCTGAGAGAAATATTAAAATCGTCTTTCAGCTGCTTATAAAGCCCAATGGGCATTAGACTACCCCCACAAAATGCATGGGTAATTTTTAAATCGCTCTTGTAGGGGTTGCTCGAACGAAGCAAGGCAGAATACAAAGATGGAACTGCGGTCAAAACATCAATATTAAATTTGTGAACAAGTTCCCAGATTTTATGTGGTAAGATCCCTTGGCAAGTAATAATCGTTGAACCTGTTGCAAGAGGCGACAAAACGCAGCCTAATAGTGGATAAATATAACAAAAAGGGTGAATGGCTAAAACTCGATGACGCTTCTCAAAACCAGCAGTATAAGAGTAGGCCTTAATCCCTTCTATGTAATTAGCGTCGTCTAGCATAGCTCCTATTGGATATCCATAACCTCTATACGTAAAATTTATTGTCGCAACATCAGGGCTATCCGCCATCTGAGCGTGCTCATTCTGAGAAATTTGGTCTCCACCCTGCATAAGATCCCGCAAGTTATTAACTCTTTGTCTAGTTTTACTTTTCAGGATAATCTTCTTGCTAAGAATCACAACGCTCTGGTCGTCATCTAATAAATCAAACGGCAAAGACCTATTAATAAATGAGCTATCCCCGATAAACAAAACTGGCCTAGTTTTGTTAATTAACCACTTCGCCTCGGAAGAGGTTGCTGATTGGCGAATAGGTACTACAATGCCGCCACTTTTTAAAATAGCAAAGAAAGACACGACCCAGTTAATACTATTTGGGAGCGTTAAGGCGACACGGTCGCGTTTCTCGAGTCCTAAGTTATTTAGTTTCGTAGAAAGCTTATTAACCTTATCCCATAATTGCCCGTACGTAACAGACTCACCGGTTTCCGCTTCTATAATCGCAAGTTCCGAAGATGAATAATCAGTTTTCTTTTGTAAATAATCAATTAGTAGCATAAAATTATTCTAAAGGAATAAACTTTGATTTAGCACAAAAATCCAATAATGTTTTTAGCAGAATCCCATCAACTTTGGGCCAATGAAATCCTAAAGTTTCCAATAGATTATTGGTAGCTGTTGCCTTGAATCGAAGGCGATAGTTGAAATAGGGCACAAAAGGATCTATAAGTTTCCATTGTGCTTCGCTTAATTTGTTTCTTCGAAATTTACTAAGTGGCAATAATAAAGGTTTTTCAAATTTTAATACGCGACTTGCCATCTTAATGAAGGCATCCAATCTAATTTCATATGGATTGACCAGATGATGGACACTATTTTCTGAAAGATTGCATTCACTTAAAATGGAAATGGCATCCGCAACCTTATCCACAGGAACAAAAGAGTACAAACACTCTCCATTGGCGGGTAATTCTTGAAAAAGATTATGGGATAAGAAATGCAATGGTTGGTATATCATTTTAAAATTAGTTGTAATTCCATACTTGGAATCTCCCGTAATGATAGCAGGACGATAAATTTTCACCACCAAGTCACTTTTAAAATATTTTCTCGCTATTTTTTCAGCTTCATATTTACTCTGTTCATAGGCGTTGTTGAAACTTTGTTTTATATCAAACTGATTTTCATCAAACCACCCTGCAGAATTACCAGCAATTGCGATAGTGCTTATGTAATGGACACGCATCGGAAATTTTTTTCGTCTTTGTTTCAATGCTAGAGCCATAGTAAACACGTTTTGAGTACCCACCACATTCGTGGGACGGATTTGTGTTAGTGACATATTAAAATCGGCCACAGCGGCGACATGAAAAATATCAGTCACTCCACCAATCTCGAGAGAGTTTAAATCGCCAATGCCAAGGCCTAAGTTGTGCGCAGACACGTCTCCTTTAATAACTGTCAGCTTTTCAAAAACTTTTGAATTAATTTTATGTGGAATTACTTTAAGAAGGCGAAAAACTCTAGCTCTGGCAGAAGCGTTCGAATTTGCTCTCGCAATCGTGTGTATTTGACTATACCGGCCACTTCTTAATAAGGCACAGATCAACCAAGAACCCAGAAGTCCTGTAGAACCTGTTACTAAAGCAATTTTTTTCATAATTTTTAAACTCTAATGACTAGCCTTTTCTAATCGTCTGATGATAAACAAAGTCAACTAGGTCTCCAAACGTTAAAAGCTTACTAATCTCGTTTTCAGTAATCTTTAATACATACTTATTTTCTATGGCGATTAAAATTTCTAAAGCGGTAAACGAATCAATACCTAAATCATCTCTTACTCTCGTGGTTGCTTTTATGCGACTAATGCGGCACCGTGAAAACTCTCCAATAATGTGTTTAAGCTCACTTTCAATACAATCTATACCCTCTACCGAACTGTTGACAGCCATGATTTGCTCCTTTCTTACGCCTCAAAAATGTTCTTACGTATTGATTGCCATTTGCTCAGTACTGAATCGCCATGCCGAATAGACTTTAGCGGATAACGATATGCTACGAGTCTGGCGAACATTCAATTCAGCACCCACCAAACTTCTACGTGGAACATTGATTTAGCTTAAATTAACTTCTGTATAATCATCTTGAAATCACCCTTTTCCATGATCAAGATTCATTTCTTCTATTTAAGCCCCAGCATCCATATAGATATGCTGCACTAGCAATATTCTTAAAATATTCTTATCCCTAAGAGCCACTAGAATGAACGGCATCATTAACTGAAAAAACCCAAGTTCTTCAGCTTGGGTTAGGTACTTATTAAATTTTTTTGATTTGTGTTGGATTCTTCTTGCGCCGCGATCCAGCGGTCTATCGTTTTCTTTTTAAAGCGCCAATGCGATCCGACCTTAAACCCGGGGATCTTTCCCGATGCCGCGTGCTTATAAATCGTAAGCGGCTGCATCCGAAGATACTTAGCGAGCTCGTCGACCGTAAAGACGTTATCTCGGTCTTCCATATTACCCTCACTTTACCTGGTTATATCTTTGCTTCCGTTTCTTTATCTTTGCTTCTGCTGCTTGGTCTTTGACAATTTTGTAGGACTAACCCTTATCAAAGGTAGGCAGAATTTTATACTGTGTGCTATGTTTTGTCAATGTATTTTCAGCAAGTTTTATCAATTTCAACATATGGTGGGTGACTTTTTGGTCTTCTACAAGATATGGGGCTATTATGGGACTGCGGGAGAAAAATGTTGCATGAAAAATAAGGGGTGCGTCGTCTTATTAGGTAGGGACCATAACTTAAAACTTAAAGGTCAAAACTTAAAACTGAAACTTCAAACTTAAAAATAAAGGCGAAAAATGGAAACCAACAAAAGAGCTTACCAATTTGCGCTAGGAATTATCGGCTTCATTGATAAACTACCTAAAGATATGTCAACACAGATAATAGCAAAGCAACTTTTGAGATCTTCGACTTCAATAGGCGCTAATATTATCGAGGCTAGGGCCGGTTCGTCCAGAAGAGATTATACGAATTTCTTATCTCACTCCCTGAAGTCCGCAAATGAAACTAAGTATTGGCTCGAATTACTAAAAGATGCCAATAAGTACGACAAAGAAACTATATCTGTTTTTCTTCAGGAGGCCAACGAAATATCAAAGATACTAGGGGCAAGCATCTTAACCTTAAAAGGTAAAAGGATATTGTAATGCTTTTGTTTTAACTTTTAAGTTTTCGTTTTGAGTTTATAGTTTGAAGTTTTAAGTTACCTAACTGTGGGCAAAGTAATTGTGAACATCGTCCCTACGCCTATCTCACTCTCCGCTTTGATCTTACCTCCGTTCTTCTCAATGATCGAGTGGGTAATTGCGAGGCCAAGACCCGTACCCTGTGCTTTATCGGTATAAAATGGGTCAAAAATATGCCCTATCTTATCTTTTGGAATGCCGCAACCGCTGTCTGATATAGAAATCAGAAGACAGGGACCAGAAGTCAGAGATGTGGTAACCGTAAGCGTGCCGCCATTTGGCATTGCGTCGATAGCATTCATGAGAATATTCAGAAAGGCCTGCTTCATTTGAGCCGGATCCACACAACATTCCCCGGTGCTCGAATCAAAGTTAATCTGCAAGATTATCTTATTTTTCAAAATATCACTGCTCAAAAGATCAGCGACATTCTTTATAATTTGGTGAAGATCGCAAGCCTGCCTATTAGGCTCCGAAGGCTTGGAAAATAAAAGAAGATCTTTGACAATTCTTGAGATACGCTCCGTCTCTTCGTGGACTATCTTACTAAATTTCTCACGAAACTCCGGGTCATCGTATTTTTTGGGCAAGTACTCCGCGAATGTTTTAATAGCCGTGATCGGGTTTTTAATCTCATGCGCCATTCCGGCGGCTAAAATTCCGACGCTTTTTAAGCGTTCGCGGCGCTCAAGCTCGGTTTCCAACTTATGTTTTTGTTCGGCGATCTCGGAGATGGTCCCCTGAAAAAATCGCCGCTCCAAGATTCGGGTCACAAAAATCTCGGCCGGCTTAAAAAGAACGGCTATTAATAAAATACTTATCATATTGGTTACAAAAGACCCTGTTGCTTGGTGAGCTGTAAAAAATAAAGTGTGAAGAACAAAAATTGCCCCCAAATAAATAAAAGACACGAGAGCTACGATACATGAATAAATAACGGCACGCTTTATAACTATTTTAATATCGAGGAGTTTATGCTTGAAGATTGCATAAGCCAAGATAATCACGTAGATACAAATACCGATATTTCCAAAAGGATAAATAAATGTTAAGCCAAACCAAGGGAGGACAATTGTGGCGGCGCCTAAAAAACCGAAGAAGAAACCAAAAATAAAATAAGCTGTTTGTTGCCTAACTCGACCTGTGGTAGACACGCAGCGCTTGATGAGCTCTTTATAACTTATGCCAACCAAGAAATAGAAAATAACGACCGCTATAGTCAAAACCCATGAGGCCCTGATGCTTATATAATCAAAGGTCTTTCCCGCTGAATTATATAGCAATGCGGGATTAAACAACATGATCAGTGTGAGAAGAATCGCCTGACCATAGGCAAAATATAAAAACTTTTTAGATCTAACGGCACAGATCTCCCAAACCAAATGATAAAGAAGCGTGCCGATAAAATAGCCGCCTATTAAAGCTATCTTCCAGCCTAAAATAGCGACATTCAAGGAAGACGCAATGGCTGCAATAAAACAGCCATAACCCCAAAGAGACACGGCAATATTAAAATAGGCGAATAATCGCTGTGGTAAATTTTTACCTGCAACCATGGCAAAGAGCGCTAAAAAAGACGCAAACAACCCGCATGCGATACTGGTTAAAGCAAAGATTGACAAACTAATGTAAGAATTCATGTGGAGGCCTTTTAGTATTTTACTTCAACTAAAGTTAATCCAAGCGCTTTGGCGGTGGGGCCGGCTTTGGAGCGTTCTTTGGAATGAAGAATGCTTTTGACCCTCTGAGGGGAGATTTTCTCACGCCCGACATCGATCAAAGTGCCGGTAATGATTCGTATCATGTGGCGTAAAAAACCGTCCGCTTCGATTTCGATACGGATAAGTTCTCTGTTTTTTTTGATCACTATTCGTTTTATCGTCCTAACCGAGCTTTCTTTCTCGTCTCCCCTGTCTTTAAAAGCGCTAAAGTCCTGCCTGCCTTTGAGATACGAAACGGCTTTGCGCATCAAAGCGATATGCAGACGGTGCGGATACCATAAGACGAACGGCGCCTCGAATAGAGGGCGCGTGGGACTATTCCAAATATCGTAACGGTACCGTTTGGACTTGGCATGGAAGCGCGCGTGGAATGAATCGGGAACCGTCTTGGCTGAATAGACTAAAATATCGCGCGGAAGATAAAAATTAAGCGCGTGTTTGATCTTAGGGTCCGAAAGCGGATTTTTTGTCTTAAAATGCGCCACAAGGCCCAGCGCATGAACCCCGCTGTCGGTGCGGGAGCTTGAGGCGAGGTGGGTTTTTTCTTTCAGGATCCGCGCTAGGATCTTCTCGAAAACTTCTTGGATGGTCCGGTCTTTTTTTTGGCTCTGCCAACCTTCGTATCGCGTGCCTTCAAATCCTATGACTAGCTTGACAGTCCGCCACAAATGCGTCAGCGGACTTGCAGTCCGCACAAGATTTCGGCGATTTGGATGGCATTCAAGGCCGCGCCTTTTCGAAGCTGGTCCCCAGAGACAAAAAGACAAAGCCCTTTGTCCGAAGACAAATCTTTGCGGATACGGCCGACCAGGACATCGTCTTTGCCGGAGGCCTCGAGAGGCATCGGAAAGTAATTGTTCCCGCGGTCATCCACGACTTTGACGCCCGGCGCTTCCCCTAGAATTTTACGGATGCGGGCAAGGTCCGGCTTCTTGGTAAGCTCGAGAGTGATGGATTCGGAGTGGGCCCGGAAAACCGGCACGCGCACGGTGGTGGCGGCGACTTTTATCTTTTCATCGTGAAAGATCTTCTTGGTCTCTTTGATCATCTTGATTTCTTCTTCATTATAACCCTCGGTCCCAATGGTGCTGTTATGAGAGAAAAGATTGAACGCGATCTGATGAGGAAAGATTTCTTTCCTCGCCGGACGGCCTTCGAGCACATCGCGCGACTGGTCCTCGAGTTCTTTCATGGCTTTGGCGCCAGCGCCCGAAGCCGCTTGATAGGTCGAGACAATGATCCTTTTGATGCGGTTTAATTTGTGGATCGGATGGATCGGCACGAGCATGATGATCGTGGAGCAGTTGGGGTTGGCGATGATGCCTTTGTGTTTTTTGATGTCGTCGGCGTTGATTTCGGGGATGACGAGCGGCACCTTCGGGTCCATGCGAAAAGCGCTGGTATTGTCAATCACGACAGAGCCTTCTTTCACGGCAAACGGAACGAACTTCTTCGAAATGGATCCACCCGCGCTTGCCAGCACGATGTCAATGCCTTTGAAAGAATCCTCTTTCAGCTCCTGCACCGCGATGTCGCGGCCTTTAAACTTATATTTTCTACCAATGGATCGGGACGACGCGAGAAGCGTCAGCTTATCCACGGGAAAGCTCCTCTCTTCGAGAATTTTCAGCATTTCTTCGCCGACCGCCCCGGTAGCGCCCATAATGGCCACATTGTACTTAGACTTAACCTTCATGCTATCTCCTGTTTAACTCAAAACTTAAAACTATAAACTCAAAACGAAAACTTAAAACTCAAAAAAAAACCACATTCTATTTTTAAGATTAAAGTTTTATCTTTAAGTTTTGACCTTTCAGTTTTAAGTTAGATTCTTTCGACGACAAGATCGCCGACCTCTCTCGTGCCAAAGCCCATCTTGCCGGCCGCGAGGGACTTCAATTTATTTTTTGTCACATCCATCACCGCGTTTTCGATCGCTTGGGACGCTTTTTCCTCTCCCAAATGCTCGAGCATCATACCGCCCGCGCAGATCGCGGCCAAGGGATTGATTACATTCTTCCCCGTGTATTTCGGAGCCGAGCCGCCGATAGGTTCGAACATCGAGACGCCTTTCGGATTAATGTTGCCGCCGGCCGCGATGCCCATTCCCCCCTGAATCATAGCGCCCAGATCCGTGATAATGTCGCCAAACATGTTGTCGGTCACGATCACATCGAACCATTCGGGATTTTTGACCATCCACATGCAGGTCGCGTCCACATGCGCATAGTCCGTCTGGATATCCTTGTATTCTTTGGCCACTTCATTGAAGACTCTCCACCAAAGGTCGTGGGCGTAAGTGAGAACATTGGTCTTCCCGCAAAGCGTCAGCTTCTTCCGTTTATTTCTCTTGCGGGTCGTTTCAAACGCGTAGCGGATGCAGCGCTCGACGCCCGGTCTTGTGTTGCGCGATACCTGAAGGGCGACCTCGTTTTTCTTGCCTTTATTGATAAACTTGCCCTCGCCGACATAAAGGCCCTCGTTATTTTCACGGACGACCACAAAATCAATGTCCGCCGGCCCCTTGTCCCTCAGCGGCGTCCAGACGCCGGGATAAAGTTTCACGGGACGCAAGTTGATGTACTGCTCTAAGTCGAAACGGATCTTAAGAAGAAGCCCTTTCTCAAGAATCCCCGGCTCCACTTTCGGATGACCGACCGCCCCGAGCAGAATCGCATCAAATTTTTTAAGCCCGGCGACTTCTTTATCCGTCAAAACTTTTTTGGTTTTAAGATACCTCTCGCCGCCGTAATCAAACTCGGTGAAGTCGAGATTAAAACCACCGCCGGCCGAAGCGGCCTTTAATACTTTTGTCGCCTCTTTGGTTACTTCCGGCCCCGTCCCGTCGCCGGGAATGACGGCTATTTTGTAAGATTTATTTTTGGTCGTCATGGCAATTCCCTAGTCGTCCGCCGGTTCGTCGGGGGCATCATGCACCTTTTGATCCGCGGGCCCGTTTTTCATCATGTTCATTTTTTTCGCGTATTCAAAAACATTGCCGGCCTCGATGATCGGGAGAATGTCCCCGAGAGGTTTGAGCGCATAAGTCTGGCGAAGCGTGTGGTTGGTCACCTGGTTCTTCGCCACGTCAATCTCGATATCGTCGCCGGTGCGTATCTTCGTTGAAAGGTCGTCTTTTGATTCAAACGGAATAAGATACCCGCCGTTCACCGAATTTCTAAAGAAAATCCTCGAATAAAAAAGCGCGACTGTCGCTTCAATCCCCGCTTCTTTCAGGCAAATCGACGCGTGCTCTCGCGACGACCCGCAGCCGAAATTCTTGCCCGCCACGACGATCTTGTATTCCGAGCCGTCCGCGCCGTCTTTGACAAAAGGGATCGTCCCGCTCGGAAGTCCGTGCTTGCCCGACGGGACCCCAGAAAGCGCGAACTTACCGAACATTTTCCTCTCGTCCGGAAGTGCCGGATTGTAGCTTAAGTATTTCGCCGGAATGATCTGGTCCGTATCCACATCATTGCCCAAAACATAGGCCCGGCCTCGAATGATCTTCTGCATCTTTAAGCCACCATTTCCCGGGGGTCCGTGATCACACCCTTGACGGCGGAAGCGGCCACGGTCAGAGGAGACGCTAAAAACACCTGCGCCTCTTTTGACCCCATGCGGCCGGGAAAATTACGGTTGGTCGTGGAAATACAAGAAAGCGCCGTATTCAGCCGGCCAAAGGTATCGCTTGGGCCCCCGAGACACGCCGCGCACGAAGCGTCGCCGATTTTTGCGCCCGCATCAAGAAAGATCTGTTCCAAAGTCTTGCCGTCTATTTTTTCGGTCTTCATTCCGCGGGCAATCTCGGTCGTCGCGGGTACGACAAAGGTATCTATCTTCACCTGGTTGCCTTTCAAAATCTTCGCCGCCTGCCGAAAATCCGTCATCTTGCCGCCGGTGCAGGAGCCGATGTAGGCGCGGTCTAATTTCGTGCCTTTGAGCTCCCTGGCCGTGCCGCGATTGTCCGGCGAATGGGGCTTGGCGATCGTCGGCTCGATATCTTTTGACTGATAAACCTTGCGGTGAAAATACCGGGCGCCCGGATCGTTCTTGATCACTTGAAATGGTTTATTTGTCCGCGACTTCACGAATTTAATCGTCACCTCATCCGGTTCAATGACGCCGTTTTTGCCGCCCGCCTCGATCACCATGTTGCAAAGCGTCATGCGTTCCTCAATATTTAAGGAATAAACGCCGTCGCCCGTGAACTCCATCGCCCGATAGATCGCGCCGTCCACGCCGATGTCCCCGATCACATGCAAAATCAGGTCTTTGGCCATGAGATACGCAGGCAACGGACCCTCAAAAACAAATTGCATCGTTTCCGGCACTTTCAGCCAAAGCTTGCCGGTCCCCATCACAAATCCCGCATCAGTGTTGCCGATCCCGGTCGCAAATTCCCCGAAAGCTCCGGCCGTGCAGGTATGCGAATCCGTGCCGAAAAGCACCTCCCCCGGCCGTGTGTGCCCCTCTTCCGGCAATGCGATGTGACAGACGCCTTTGTATTTGTCGGAATTCACGTCATAAAAATATTTGATCCCCTGCTCCTTCACAAAAGCGCGCAGGATATCGATATTGCGATGCGACTTTTCATCCGCGGTAAAAATATAATGGTCCGGGATAATGACCACTTTTTCTTTGTCCCAAACTTTCGCG
>Ga0209726_10006547_pt1:5000-13474 | contig 13474 bp, 8 predicted proteins | sample Subgrocontami54m_FD_187453 | JGI IMG/M metagenome (GOLD analysis project Ga0209726, IMG submission 187453) | Subsurface groundwater microbial communities from S. Glens Falls, New York, USA - GMW46 contaminated, 5.4 m (SPAdes) (version 3) | ecosystem: Environmental > Aquatic > Deep... | reverse complement strand
ACAGCACCTGTATGCCGCCCATGCCACACATTCACCGGAAACGGCAAAGGTTGATGATTCCCTTCCCCTCTGCGAAGACATTTGCGCCGAGCAGCGCGCTCTTCAAGAAATCCGGGACCGCTTGGCGTCACGGTATGATGACGTTCTCATCCTCCCCCTGATCCACCTCCAGGAGGATCTGCAGGCAGGCGGCGGCACCATTGAGCGCGTCACTATTGTCCCGAGCGCCCAGGCCGACGGCAAACCGCTCAGCGAGGTGGCTCTCCCTGAGAGCGTCCGCATCGTCCTGGTCCGGCGGAACGACTCCCTCCTGTTCCCCTCCGACCAGATGGTTTTACGGGCCGGCGACCAGGTCACCGTCATTGGAAATCGGTCCGCGCTTCCCGGCGCCATTCAATCGCTCCTCGCGTAATCGCCATGGCGGCTCAAGTTGTATTTTTCCAAAGCCCTTTGTTAGGATAACAGGGAGCGCGGGGGATCCGTGCCTGGCTCAAAGGGGATAATGCACGTGTCGTCTCACCTTGCAAAGGAGCATACCATGAAGGTTCGGAACCCCCACATGCGTCAGCGGCTATTGGGCTGGGCGGTGCTGGCAAGCCTCCTGCTGTTCGAACCTTTTCTCGGCATCTCCCCGGCCGCGGAAGAACTGTCCGGCCTCCGCCTGCTCGAGGAAATTCAGAACGTCCTCGTCACCCTCGCCGATCGGGTCAAGCCTGCGGTGGTGAACATCGCACCCGTGTCAGCTTCGGTCAAATCAGGCGAGACCCCCCGCGATCGCGGCCCGAACAACCCGGGGACCGGCTCCGGCGTGATCGTGGACAAAGAGGGTCTGATTGTCACCAATAATCACGTCGTCGGCGATGCAAAGGAAGTGGAAGTCCGTCTGTCCGACAAATCTAAATTCATCGGCCAGGTGATCGGCCGCGATCCCGACACCGACATCGCCATCGTGAAGATCACCCCAACCGGTGAGCTTCCCACGGTTCCATTCGGCGACTCCTCGAAAGTCCGCGTCGGCCAGTGGGCCATGGCCGTCGGCAATCCGTTTTCTCTTGACCGGACCGTGACGTTGGGCGTTGTGAGCGGCCTGGAGCGCGACGCCGTCCGGCTGTCCCGGTACGAAGCCTTCATCCAGACCGATGCCTCGATCAATCCCGGCAACAGCGGCGGCCCGCTGTTCAACATCAAAGGCGAAGTAATCGGCATCAATACCGCCATCATCAACTATGCGCAGGGCATCGGATTCGCGATCCCCTCCAACATGGTGCAGCAGGTCGTGGAGCAACTGCGCGTCCGCGGCAAGGTAACCCGTGGCTGGCTGGGAGTCGGGATCCAGGAAGTGACGGCCGAACTGGCCGGGAAATTCGGCATCAAGGAGAACGACGGCGTGCTGGTCAACGATGTGTTTGAGAACGAACCGGCCGCGCAGGCCGGCCTGAAGCCCGGCGACATCATCGCCAAGGTGGATGGGCGCCGGGTGGAGACCCCGGCGGGATTGTCGCGCGCCGTGGCCGGGCTGACGCCTGGAACCAAGATTGAACTCGATGTCATACGGAGCGGCGAGCGCCGCACTATCACCGTCGATTTGGGCGAGCGCAAGGAGGACGCCGTCGTTGCGTCGATTCCCTCCCCTCCCCCGCAGCCGGAGGTCAAGCTCGGCCTTAGCGTGCAGGATCTCACACCGGAACTGGCCGATAAGTTCAAGATCAAGGATCAGAAGGGGGTGCTGGTGAACAAGGTGGACCCCGGCAGCGTCGCGCAGGAACAAGGCTTACGCGAAGGTGATCTGATCAAGGAGGTCAACCGCCAGGCCGTCGCCTCGTCGGAAGAGTTCAAGTCCGCGGTCGCCCAGGCGAAAAAAGGAGAGTCCGTCCTCCTGCGCGTGGTCCGTGAGAATCGCGCGTTCTACTCCGTGCTGAGCCCCAAGGAAAAGTAGCGCGGGAAGAGCCGCATCAGTGAGCAGGGGTGGCTTTGGTGGTCTTGTTATGCTCCTCGAGAACCTTGGCCACCAACTCGCGAGGCACTTCCTCGTGGGTCAAAAAGTCCATGGAGTAAGTCGCCCGCCCGCCTGTCAGTGAGTTGAGGACAGGCGCATACTTCAGCATTTCCGCCAGCGGGACCGCCGCCTTGATGACGGTTCCGTGAGCTTTCGGGAGCGTGTCCTGGATGCGTCCCCGCCGGCCGTTCAGATCTCCGATCACCGCCCCCATAAACTCATCCGGCGTGCTGACTTCCACCGTCATGATCGGCTCGAGCAGCACCGGCGACGCCTGCTCCATGGCCTTCTTGAAGCCCATGGACGCGGCGACCTTGAAGGACATTTCGGACGAATCCACGTCGTGATACGAGCCGTCATAGAGCGTGACCCGGATATCCACGACGGGGAACCCGCCAAGAAAGCCTTCGTGCATGGCCTCCACGACCCCCTTCTCGACGGCCGGAATAAAGTTCCGGGGAATGGCGCCCCCGACGATCGCATTCACAAACTCGAAGCCGCCTCCATGTTTTAAGGGTTCCAGCTTCAGCCACGTGTCCCCGTACTGGCCATGCCCCCCGGTCTGCTTTTTATATTTGCCTTGTGCGCTGGAGGCCTTCCTGATGGTCTCCCGATACGGCACTTTCGGCGTGTGGACATTGACCTCGATGCCGTACTTGCGCTTCAGCTTTTCGAACGCCACGTCCACGTGCAACTGTCCCATGGCGCTGAGAATCATTTCGTGCGTCTCGGCATTGCGGACGAACACGAGGGAAGGATCTTCCTCGACCAGTTTATGGAGGCCCAAGCTCACCTTCTCGATGTCTTCCTTGGACTTGGGGTCCAGGGCGAACGACATGAGGGGGCGGGTCAACGGCGGCTTGGGAATGTGGAACGCCGTATGCTCGCCGGTCAGCGTGTCGCCGGTTTGCGTGTCCTTGAGCTTGGCGATGGCCACGATGTCCCCCGCCACGGCCTTCTCAACCGGGGTGTATTTTTTCCCGACGCCGTGGAATAGCCGTCCGGCCTTCTCCTTGGTGCTGCGGGTGGCGTTTAGGAAGCCGGCGTCCGCCGCCAGGGACCCCGAGTAGACTCGCATGTAATTCAGCCGGCCCATGAACGGATCGATAAGCGTTTTGAACACGTAGGCGGCGAAGGGCGCCGCGCCGTCGACCGGCAGCGCCACCGGCTCCTTGCCGTCGCCCTTGAGAGCCTGTATTGGACAGGCTTTCGCCGACTCCACCGGAGAGGGCAAGACCAAGACAATGGCGTTCAGCAGCTCCGTCGCGCCAATGTTCTTTGCTCCAGAGCCGCACAGAACCGGGAACAGCCCCCGGCTCGCAACGCCTGCTTTCAGTCCCTTCAGGATCTCGGCTGCCGTCAAGGCCCCTTCGCTGAGGTACTTCTCCAGCAATTGATCGTCCGCCTCTGCCACGCCTTCCATCAGCTTTTTGCGTGCCGCCTCGACGGCCCCGCTCAGCGCCGCCGGAATCTCGATCTTCTGCCGTTTGCCTGTTCCGTCCGCAGCGTACCGAAACGCCTCCCCGTTCACCAGATCTACGACTCCTTCAAGAGACGCGCCCTGCCCGATCGGGATGCTGAGCGGGACGGTCTTGATCTCCAACGTCTTTTCAATTTCATCGACCACCTTTTCCCATGAGGTCCCCTCCTTGTCGAGCGCGCTGATGAACAGCAGGCTCGGCAGGGGGCGCGTCGCCGCATACTCCCACAGCTTTTCCAGTTCCGTCTTCACGCCGACGCCGGCATTGAAGACCCAGAGGGCGGCATCCGCTACATGGGCGGCCTGTCTGGCTTCGGCCTGGAAGCTCGACGTGCCCGGATTATCGAGCAGATTGAGTGACGCCTCGTTCCATGCGATCTGGCAGAGGCTGGTCTGGAGGGAGTGCTTCCGGTGATGCTCCTCAGGCTCGAAATCCATCGCTGCCGTACCGGCCGCGACGGACCCCATTTGGAGAAGATTCCCGCTGGCGCACAGCAGCGCCTCGATCAGCGTCGTCTTTCCGGATCCACCGTACGAGAGAACAGCAACATTGCGGATGGCATCAGGCTTGGATTCCTTCATGGACAAAGGCCTCCAGGTGGACAGAAGTGGCGCCATTCTAGGAGGGCGAGAGGGGTCTGTCAACAGCGAGGACGGTCAGGCGGGGCGTAGCGATGGGACGCTACGCCCGCCTTGCGATCGTTACTTGGCCACCTTGATCGTGGCAGCGACGTGCTTGGGATGCAACTGGCAGTAGACGCGGTGCTCCGAGACCGTTTTGTCGATATTCTCGAGCGGCACCGTGATGGTCTTTTCCTCGCCCGGTTTAATGACTTCCTGGACTTTCATGGTATCGATGGAAAAGCCGTGGTCTGCGCCGAGTGTATTCTTCACCGTCAACGTCACCGGCCCCTTCAAATCAATGGTGCCGCCGCCGTCCCAGACCTTCGCGCCGTCCTTCTCGACCGCCGTAAAACTGAGATCCCCGGCCTGAACCGGCAGATAGGCACAGATCACCATGGCAACAGCCACCATGATCACGAAATATCGTCTTGTCCAGTTGGACATGCTTGTCTTCATCGCTCACCTCCAGTATATGATGGTTGATATCTATCAAACGTTGCTAGCCCTTATAGGCTAAGCGAAATGCCGGATGGGAAGCAAGCGAAGTTGGCGAAGCGTGCCCTCGACCTGGCGGGACTTGTCCAACGGAGCCTTGATGCTGTCGACCACAGCCTGCCCTGCTGATTCCGCCGCCGGCGTACTCGGCGCGCTCGTCTTCGGCGCCTCCTGCCCACAGCCAATTAGGCCCACCATCACCACCCCTACCATCACCGCCAGCCAGTTTCCACGCCTCTTCATTGCGATCTCCTCCGAAAAAGTAGCCTGTCCTCTTTTCTCTTCCCCCCGCGGTCATCGCTTACCTGACTTTTCGTTGCACTTCTCCCAATACAGACGAACAATCCAGATAGACACGGGAGTGATCGTCACTGCCTTTTTAACGTCAAGGTCCTCGGAGCCCCGAGCCTTGTAGAGATACGAGTTAACCCCACCAATCAGTTCCCCGTAGTTCGTGGTGCGAAAGCAAAGGGCGGCCTCTTTTGGAATCAGTTTCTCGGTGCTCAGAGCCAGTAGGGTATCGAGCACCCCGTCGGTATAGAGAATCTGGTCCTCCAGCGACATCTGGAGGAACTTCTCAGGATTAACTTTCGCTAGCCCCTCGGCCTCTGCACGCCCGTACATGACAATGGCCGAGAGTGCGAGCAGACCCAGCGCCATGAAGATGACCCGCCACCACGGCTTCATCCCGTCTCCTCCTTTTTCGGTCGCGCCCGCCAGCTTGTAGCGGTAGTCGTTTCTCATAATTACCTCTTCCGTTAAGTGCTTGAGTCATAGGCCGTTCCCAGCCAAGCCCCCGATAGGAACGGTACACGGCAATGTCTCACTGATAGGCCCAGGGGCCCGAACTCACCCTAGTATTCCTCGAATCGTGGGCCATGCCAGGATGACAGTGAGTAGAAATATACCGATGGTGAATAGGAGCAGCAACAGGTTTAGCCACCATATCCTGTTTCCGAGTAGCTTGGCTTCCCGGTTCTGTTCCTCGATTGTATCCTTTAATCTGCGCATCACCTCGGCCAATATCGCCCCTTGACCGGTAAAAACGGTCTTGGCCTCACCGATTAACTGTTCATCAGAATAATCTGCGTAGGGATTTTTACCTTCCATACTGTTCTCCCGGGAAGTCGGTCTGCCGGAGCAAGTTCAACGTGCCCCCGGGGCGGAGTCCCAGGGGCTGTGAAATAGGTAGGCTACTTTTAAAACTGTGGCGTGTCAACTTTCTGAACGGGTGGCGGCGAACGGGCGCCCAGACCGAGCGCGGCGCGTACAGCCGGTTCTGCGGGGCTTCGACGGCGAAACGCGCAGCTCGGCTGGGCTGTTCGGCGACAGGACCCGCTCTAATCCGGCAAAGAGGGCGTGATGAATCACGCCCCTACGAGGAAACGAAGAAGCCCGCTGACCTTACGATCAGCGGGCTTCTAATTAATCCCGGCAGCGTCCTACTTTCCCACAGCCTTGCAGCTGCAGTATCATCAGCCCTGGAGGACTTAACTTCCGTGTTCGGGATGGGAACGGGTGTGACCCCTCCGGCATGGCCACCGGGAAGACTGATGATTGTGTGAAAAGACAGTGTCTGTCAGGAGCAAATTTAAAGTTAAGCCTCACGGCCGATTAGTACTGGTTGGCTACAGGCCTTACGGCCCTTCCACTTCCAGCCTATCAAACTCGTAGTCTTCGAGTGGCCTTTAGGGACCTTACGGTCCGGGAGATCTTATCTTGAGGCAGGCTTCCCGCTTAGATGCTTTCAGCGGTTATCCCAACCGAACATAGCTACCCGACAATGCCGCGGGCGCGACAATCGGCACACTAGAGGTCCGTCCGTCCCAGTCCTCTCGTACTAGGGACCGCCCCTCTCAAATCTCCTCCGCCCACATCAGATAGGGACCGAACTGTCTCACGACGTTCTGAACCCAACTCTCGTACCGCTTTAACGGGCGAACAGCCCGACCCTTGGGACCAGCTTCAGCCCCAGGATGCGATGAGTCGACATCGAGGTGCCAAACCTCCCCGTCGATGTGAACTCTTGGGGGAGATCAGCCTGTTATCCCCGGCGTACCTTTTATCCGTTGAGCGATGGCCCTTCCACGCAGAACCACCGGATCACTAAGCCCGACTTTCGTCCCTGCTCGACCTGTCAGTCTCGCAGTCAAGCTCCCTTCTACCTTTGCGCTCTACGGCTGATTACCGACCAGCCTGAGGGAACCTTTGGGCGCCTCCGTTACCTTTTGGGAGGCGACCGCCCCAGTCAAACTACCCACCAGACACTGTCCCTGACCTCGATTAGAGGCCTAGGTTAGAATATCAGAAAAGTAAGGGTGGTATTTCACGGATGACTCCGCGAGAACTAGCGCCCTCGCCTCAAAGTCTCCCACCTATGCTACACATACCCATCCAACACCCAATGTCAAGTTATAGTAAAGGTGCACGGGGTCTTTCCGTCTAGATGCGGGAACCCGGCTTCTTCACCGGAACAACAAATTCGCTGAGTATCCCCCCGAGACAGCGCTCCAGTCGTTATGCCATTCATGCAGGTCGGAACTTACCCGACAAGGAATTTCGCTACCTTAGGACCGTTATAGTTACGGCCGCCGTTTACCGGGGCTTCGCTTCAGAGCTTCGCCTTGCGGCTGACCCCTCTGGTTAACCTTCCGGCACCGGGCAGGCATCACACCCTATACGTCGGCTTACGCCTTAGCAGAGTGCTGTGTTTTTGATAAACAGTCGCCAGAGCCACTTTCTTGAAACCTCTTTCAGCTAAGCCTGTACGGCTTCACCTACCAGAGGCACCCCTTCTTCCGAAGTTACGGGGCTAGATTGCATAGTTCCTTAGGGGGATTTCTCTCACGCGCCTTAGAATTTTCATCCTACCTACCTGTGTCGGTTTACGGTACGGTCACCTGACTCACTCACGACGAGGATTTTCTTGGCAGTGCGGGATCAGCCCCTTTGATTAGGCCTTGCGGCCTCGCACTCGCTTCTCGGAGGTAACGGGCCTGTGGATTTACCTGCAGACCCCTCCTACAAGCTTGGACCGGGACATCCAACACCCGGCGGTGCCTACCCCCCTGCGTCCCCCCTTCGTTGATAACGCGAGCCTGGTGGTACAGGAATATTAACCTGTTGTCCATCACCTACGCCTTTCGGCCTCGGCTTAGGGACCGACTAACCCTGAGTTGACGAACATAGCCCAGGAAACCTTAGGTTTTCGGCGACGATGATTCTCACATCGTTTATCGCTACTTATGCCTGCATAATCTCTTCTCTGGAATCCAGCTGTCCTTGTCGGTCAACCTTCACTTCCCAGAGAATGCTCCCCTACCACTGAACACCTTGCGGTGCAAGTCCGCAGCTTCGGTTACGTGCTTGAGCCCCGTTGAATTTTCGGCGCAGGCTCGCTTGACCAGTGAGCTATTACGCACTCTTTAAAGGATGGCTGCTTCTAAGCCAACCTCCTGGCTGTCTAAGCGCTCCCACAACCTTCTCCACTTAGCACGTATTAGGGACCTTAGCTGGCGGTCTGGGCTGTTTCCCTCTCGACCATGGACCTTAGCGCTCATAGTCTGACTCCCGCCTATCCAGTAACGGCATTCGGAGTTTGGTTGGGTTCGGTAGCGTTGGAACGCCCCTAGCCCATCCAGTGCTCTACCTCCGTTACGGTCCGGGCGAGGCTAACCCTAAAGCTATTTCGGGGAGAACCAGCAATTACGAGGTTTGATTAGCCTTTCACTCCCACCCACAACTCATCCGAGCATTTTGCAACATACACCGGTTCGGGCCTCCAGATCGGTTTAACGATCCTTCACCCTGGTCATGGGTAGATCACCTCGCTTCGGGTCTGTTCGACGCAACTAAACGCCCATTTCGGACTCGCTTTCG
>Ga0209726_10006547_pt1:0-2500 | contig 13474 bp, 8 predicted proteins | sample Subgrocontami54m_FD_187453 | JGI IMG/M metagenome (GOLD analysis project Ga0209726, IMG submission 187453) | Subsurface groundwater microbial communities from S. Glens Falls, New York, USA - GMW46 contaminated, 5.4 m (SPAdes) (version 3) | ecosystem: Environmental > Aquatic > Deep... | reverse complement strand
ACCCGTCGCAGCCTTGGTGGGCCATTACCCCGCCAACAAGCTGATAGGACATGGGCCCATCCTCAGGCGCCGAACCCTCGGTTCGGCTTTCCAACAACCTCTTATGAGGCTGGTGGGTATCGTCGGCATTAGCTCCCCTTTCGAGGAGTTATTCCCCACCTGAGGGTAGGTTACCCATGCATTACTCACCCGTCTGCCACTTTACAACCGTATTGCTACGGCTTCTCGTTCGACTTGCATGTGTTAAGCGCGCCGCCAGCGTTCGTTCTGAGCCAGGATCAAACTCTCAAAATAAAACACTTTTGAAATTAACTCAAGGGCCGCCACTTCAATACACCCTATTCAGTTGTCAAAGAACGAAGGTTTCCCGACAGACAGATTATGCTACAGAAATAAAAACTTCCTGTCAAGTGCCCCACTTCCCCTGACGGGCACCCGCAGGAAGATCATGGCTTCGAGAAAACTGCCGGTGTTTTTATAGCACAGCTCTTGGAAGATCGTCAAGGTGCTCCGTGAATTTTCAAACACGCTCTGGTGGCGCAGTTGACTCCGGGATTGCCCAGGACTGCCTGAAAGTAGGATAATCGCGCCATGTTCTTTCCATGGAAGCGTCGCGACGTGTTGAAAATGGCCTCCGCCGGCCTCGCCCTCGGCCTCGTGGGGCAGAAGGCGGAAGCGGCTTCGATGTTCGGCCGGATGTTTGCAATCCCTCCTCGCGAGACGTCCTACTTCACCCCGAACGACAAGTTCTACGTGGTCAACTATTCCGATTCCCCTTTCAGCGTCTCACGCGACCTCAAGGCCGCCCAGTGGCAGCTTGCGATCACCGGGGTCGTCAAGAAGCCGAAGGTGCTCCGTTACACCGACATCCTCAAGCGACCGGCGCTTGATCGCGCGGTCACGCTGGAGTGCATCGACAACCTGCCGGGCGGCGACAGCATGGGGACCGCCATGTGGCGCGGCATCTCGCTCAAGGAGTTGCTCGTGGAAGTGGGCGCCGATACGGAAACGGCTCGAGACGTCGTGTTTCGCGCCGCGGACGGCTACGACGACAGCATCACCTTTGAGAGGGCCATGCATGGCGATGTGCTGCTGGCCTATATGATGAACGGGGTACAGCTTCCCAAGATGCACGGATTCCCGATCCGCGCCGTGGTGCCCGGCATCTACGGCATCAAGAATGTCAAATGGATCACCGAAGTCGAAGTGTACGACGGCGACTATAAAGGTTACTGGCAGCGGAAGGGCTGGACCGACGACGGCACGATCAAACTCACCTCACGCATCGACAGCCCGGGCCATTATCAGAGCCTCCGCGGGAAAGAGCACCTGTTTAAAGGCATCGCCTACGGAGGCCCCGAGACCATCAAGAAGGTCGAGATCAGTCTCGACGGGGGGAAAACCTGGGACAGCGCACCCCACGAACTCCCGCTCTCACCCTATACGTGGGTGGTCTGGTACTATAATTGGTCGCCTCCCAAAGCCGGCGCCTATCAGGTGGCGGTTCGCGCCATTGATGCCAGGGGCCAGGTCCAGACGTCCGAGATCGTGCGTCCCAGCCCCGCGGGGTCCAGCGGTCTGCACACCATTGTCACCATTGTCGACCATGTCTAACGTGCCCGCCACATGAACGACCCACTCGGCCCGCTATCCCCCCGACCGAACCCCGTGCGCTGTTCAATCTGAACTGAGAGTTCGCCGGCAGGATCAGGCCAGTCACGCGATCTTATCGAGCTTGATGGAGAGTTCCTTGAGCTGCTCTGGGCTCACAGGCGAGGGGGCCTCGGTCATGGGACACTGGCCTTTCTGGGTTTTGGGAAAGGCGATCACGTCGCGGATTGAGTCCGCGCCGCCGAGCAGCATGATCAGGCGATCCAGGCCAAAGGCGATGCCTCCGTGCGGCGGCGCGCCGTACTCGAGGGCTTCCAAGAGAAACCCGAACTTCTCCTGCGCCTGCTCTTTGTTGATGCCAAGCAAATCGAGGATTCGCAACTGCATGTCGCTGCGATGGTTGCGAATGCTTCCGCCGCCGACTTCACTCCCGTTCAGGATCATGTCGTAGGCCTTGGCTCTCGCCTTCAGCGGATCCGTGTCCAGGAATGCGACATCTTCGTCCAAGGGCGCGGCGAATGGATTGTGCATGAAGACGTATCGCTTCTGCTCCGGATCATAATCCAACAACGGGAATTCGACCACCCAGAGCGGCCGCCACGCTTGCTGGTCGACCAGATTCAGCTCCTTGCCAAGCTGCAGGCGCAAACGGCCCAGCACATCGTGCACAACAGTAGGCGTGTCGGCGCCAAAGAGAATCAGGTCCCCTACCGCTGCATCAGGCAATCCGGCCCGGAGACTACGCGCGTCCAGGAATTTCGCGATGACGGATTCGAGCTGCCCCTCGCCCGCGATCTTGACCCAGGCCAGGCCCTTGGCCCCGAAGCTCTTCGCGGTTTCCCCGAGCGCATCAATCCGGCTGCGGGCCATGGACGCCCCGCCTTTGACG
>Ga0209726_10006537_pt1 | contig 13497 bp, 13 predicted proteins | sample Subgrocontami54m_FD_187453 | JGI IMG/M metagenome (GOLD analysis project Ga0209726, IMG submission 187453) | Subsurface groundwater microbial communities from S. Glens Falls, New York, USA - GMW46 contaminated, 5.4 m (SPAdes) (version 3) | ecosystem: Environmental > Aquatic > Deep subsurface >... | reverse complement strand
GGCGCTCACGCCACGGTTGCTGGCGGACAAATTCGCCGGCCAGCTGGTACACGAGATACGCATTGCACAGATGGATGAGCAGGTTGGTGAGATGAAAACCCGCCGCGCCCAGCCCGGAAGTCCAGTTCAGCGTGTAGGAGAATTTCAGCAGCGGGCGGATGCCGTGGCCGAGATTGGCCAGCCATGCTTCCCAGGAGTGGACGACCGGGTTGTTGACGATGATCTTGTAATCGTCGTACTGGAAAGCGCCGGACAGTGCGTTGCAGTAGCAGGCGAAAACGGTCAGCGCCAGCCATGCCAGTGCGCCACGGTGTGATTCAGGAAGGGTGACGCGCATGGCCGAATGCTATATCGAGAATGTCCGCCGCATCCCACCAGCGCTCGTAACCATGCAGCATGACCAGCAGCACCTGGGTGGCACCGCGCTTGGCATAGGCAACCAGGCATTTGCCGGCCTTGGGGGTATAGCCGCTCTTGAGGCCGAGAGCGCCCGGATAGCGGCCAATCAGTGCGTTCCTGTTTTCCAGCTGGTAGCTGCGCGCGCCACCTATCGAGAAAATTTCCGCCCCGGTTTTTGCGGTCAGTTCCGTAATCGGCTGATGCTTGATCAGCTCATTCGCCAGCACTGCCAGATCATGTGTGGTCGAATAATGATTGTCCGCATCATGTCCGCAGGCATTGACGAAGTGCGTGTTGAGCATGCCCAGTTTTTCGGCGCGCCGGTTCATGAGTTGCACGAATCGCGTTTGGCTGCCCGCAATGGAATCGGCAAGAGCGTGGCAGGCATCGTTGGCCGAGGCTATCAGCGCCGCGGCGAGCAAATCCTCCGCGTGGAATTTTTCGCCTGCTTTCAGGCCGAGGCGCGTACCGCTTTCATGCGCGGCGGCGCGGCTGACCGGCACGATGGCTTGGGGCTGGCCATGCTCTACTGCCAGCAGCGCGGTCATCAGCTTGGTCAGGCTGGCGGGAGGCAGGCGGCGGTTGCTTTGCTTTTCCCACACCGGCGCGCCATTGATCTCGACCAGATAGGATGCCGCAACTTTTGGAAAAGGATCGGGCTGCGCCAGTGCCAGCACTACCTGGCACAATAGCAACAGCCCGAACAGATAACGCATCTCCGCCGCACTAGAAGCGGAGGAATCCCTTGAGTTTCTTGGCACCCTCCAGAACAGCGTCTGCCGGATTGTTTTCCTTTGCCGGTTTCTCGGAAGCTTTCTGCTCCTCATCGGCTTTCGATTTGTTCGGCTGGGATTTCCCGGCATCAACACTGGCCGAATCACTATCTGCCACATCCTCCGGCATTGCGCCGCCCATGCAGTTCTTTAACGCCTCTCCCGATGTATAGCCGCGCCCCTCGCAAGCTTCACGTTTGCGCGCCAGTTCGCGGTACGCTTTGGCTTCCGCCGGGCAATTCGCATCTAGGAAAGATTGCGGCCCGCTGCGCGCCTTGGCTTTGCACAGGGATTTCTTCATGTTGTCGAGATTCACGTTGCAAGTCTTGGCAGCCGAGGGCATTCCTTGGGCACGTTCCTGTTGAGCCAGCGCTTCAAAAGCCTGCAGGTCATGCGGAACATCATTGCGTATCACTTCGCACAGAGCATCCTTTTTGCCCTGGCAAACAGGCTGTGGACCGATAAACAGTGAGGCTGAAGACACCCACTTATAGGCGTTGAAACCCGACGTATCGCACATCTTGTCCATCTGGCCTTTCATCTCTTTTTCCTGTGCTTGCGCCTTCTTTACCAGTTCCTCGGTGTCGCAACTGCCGCCTATCCGCTTGCCGCTATAGGTTGTCTTCATATCCATGTCATGCCCCCCAGACTTGCCGGTCATGCGCATGGTGCCGTGGTAGCTGTCGCGCTCGTGCGTGGATTCCCCTTCCATGTTCATGGTTCCATCCTTTTCGACGCACTTCCCCTTGTAGCTGACCTTGTTGCCTGACGTTTTTACATCCGTCATTTCGCAATTGCTTTTTTTGTCCTGCGTGCGCTTGGGATCTTTCTCTCCCCCCGGCGGCATGCACACCTTGGTGGTGGTGGCGGGCATGGCAAAGGGCATGCCCGGCATGTCCATCTTGGTGGTCACTTCCCAGTATTCACCCGTTGCGCTGAATGCGGCGGCGGAAAACGCACTTGCGGCTAAAGCGAGACAGGCAATGAATATTTTTTTCATGTTAGCTCCCATGGGCAGGAAAATAATTTCTGGTTACAGGCGGGGCAGCGCAAGGCGGCGCGGTGATTCTTGACCTTATCTGCGATGAAGTCAATATGCCATCAGCAGGCGGTTTAACGTGCGGCAGGCACGTTCTTTACCCCACGCACCCTGTGGCCCGGCTTGATGCCGTTCCTGGCGAACCAGCCGCCGGACATTTCCAGCGCATACAACGCATCTTCCTTTGCGCCGTGGGTATCAGTGGTATTGGGCTGCATCTCTTCGATATTGATGACGGCGCCGTCGGCGGTGATGAACGCGATGGAGAGTGGCAGCGGCGTATCCTTCATCCAGAAGTTGTACCTGTCAGCCTTTTCGAATACGAACAGCATGCCGCAATCGGCGCACAGGCGGTCGCGCTGCATGAGGCCGCGCTCGCGGCTTTGCGGCGTGGCCGCGATTTCGGCATGGACGGTTTGTTTGCCTATCCTGAGCGTGATCTTTTCTGCCCAGGCCGATGGCAGCGCAAGGGTAAGGCAGAGCAGCAAGGCGGTGCGGGTTAATTTCATGGTGCGCGCAGTTTATCAAACCGCGCTACGGGCTGGTAAGGGGATGCCGTGCTTTCGGCATCCCGGCTGCCAGTGCGATAGGCTACAATTGCGGTGCCGGATATTTTTACCAGGCCCTTAGCGCTCATGAATCCTACTCTTGTTTTTGACATCGAAACCATTCCCGACATCGTCGGGCTGCGCGCCTTGCACGAGCTCGATGCGCGCGTGAGCGACGCGGATGTGGCGGAAATGGCTTTCCAGATGCGCCGCCAGAAGACCGGCAGCGATTTCCTGCAACATCACCTGCACCGCGTGGCGGCGATTTCCTGCGCGCTGCGCGAGGGCGACAGTTTTCGCGTGTGGTCGCTGGGCGGGCTGGAAGACGACGAAGGCAGCATCATCCAGCGCTTCTTCGACGGCATCGATAAATACACGCCGCAACTGGTTTCGTGGAACGGCGGCGGCTTCGACCTGCCGGTGCTGCACTACCGCGGCCTGATCCACGGCGTGCAGTGCGCGCGCTACTGGGACATGGGCGAGGACGATAAGGATTTCAAGTGGAATAACTACATCAGCCGCTACCACTCGCGCCATCTCGACCTGATGGATTTGCTCGCCATGTACACCGGGCGCGCCAACGCGCCGCTGGACGAACTGGCAAAACTCATCGGCTTCCCCGGCAAACTGGGTATGGACGGCAGCAAGGTGTGGGAGGCGTATCAGCAGGGCAGACTGAACGATATCCGCAACTATTGCGAGACCGATGTGGTGAATACCTGGCTGGTATTTGCGCGCTTCCAGTTGATGCGCGGCCAGTTCACCAAGGCACGCTACCAGCAGGAGTTGGAGCTGGTGCGCAGTACCCTGAACAAATCCGATGAGCCGCACTGGAAGGAATTTTTGGCGCAGTGGCCTAATCCGTAAATGAGTAACAACTACAACGTCATTCCGGCGCAGGCCGGAATCCAGCCCATAGAATATTCCCGCGCAGTGGACTTGCTTGTCCCGCTATGCGGGGCTTGTTGATTGACTGGATTCCGGCCTGCGCCGGAATGACGACACTACTATTATGAACCCAGTAATTATTGAATCGCTCGACCAGGAAGGTCGGGGCATCGCGCATGACAACGGCAAGGTGATTTTTATCGAGGGCGCGCTGCCGGGCGAGCGCGTGACCTATTCCTCGTACCGCAAAAAATCCAGCTATGAGCAGGCGCAGGTCGGCCAGATCCTGAAACAGACTTTCATGCGCGTGACGCCCAAGTGCGCGAATTTCGGCGTGTGCGGCGGCTGCTCCATGCAGCATCTGGAGGCGCGCGCTCAGGTCGCCGTCAAGCAGCGCGTGCTGGAAGATAATCTGGAGCGTATCGGCAAGGTCAAGCCCGAAACCATGCTGCCGCCGATCTACGGGCAGGCATGGGGCTATCGCCAGCGCGCGCGGCTGTCGGTGCGGCATGTGTTGAAGAAGGGCAAGACGCTGGTGGGCTTCCGCGAGAAGAACGGCAAATATGTGGCGGACATGCGGCATTGCGAAATCCTGCCGCCCAGGATTGCCAAGCTGCTGCCGCTGCTGGGGGAGTTGAATGAGAGCTTCACCGTCCGCGATGCGCTGCCGCAGATCGAAGTGGCGATAGGCGAGCATGTGGATGTGCTGGTGCTGCGCATCCTGCAAGCGCTCTCGCCAGCGGATGAAGCGGCGGTCAAACAATTTGCCGACACGCATAAAGTGCAGTTCTGGCTGCAAACCAAAGGGCCGGAAACGGTGGTGCCGTTCTATCCGCTGGACGCGCCGCCGTTGACTTACAGCCTGCCGGAATTCGGCATCACGATGCCGTTTGCACCGACCGAATTTACCCAGGTGAATAACGAAATGAACCGGCTGATGGTCAGCCGCGCCATGCGTCTGCTCGATCCGCAACCGGGCGAACGCATCGCCGATTTCTTCTGCGGCCTGGGCAACTTCACGCTGCCGATTGCGCGCAGCGGCGCGCAAGTGTTGGGTGTTGAGGGCAGCGCCGCGCTAGTGAAACGCGCCGGGCAGAATGCCGCGTACAACGGCTTGGCAGGCAACACGGAATTCAGGGCAATGAACCTGTTCGAGATGGACGAGAAGACTCTCGCCGATCTAGGCAAATTCGACAAGTGGCTGGTTGATCCCCCGCGCGATGGCGCAGTCGAACTGATGAAATCCATCAGCGCCGAAACCGCACCGCGCCGTATCGTCTATGTCTCGTGCAGCCCGTCCACGCTGGCGCGCGACGCGGCAGTGCTGGTGCAAATGAAGGGTTACACGCTGAAAGCGGCGGGAGTGATGAATATGTTTCCGCATACTTCGCATGTGGAATCCATTGCGGTGTTCGACCGGCCATGAGCCGCTACGATGACCTGGTTGCCGAGGCGCTCGCGCGCGTGAAAGAGATCATGCCGTGGGATATGAGCCGGTCGCTCGCCGCAGGGAACAAGCCGCTCCTGCTCGATGTGCGCGAACCGGCGGAGTTCGCCATGCTGCGCATCCCCGGCTCGATCAATGTGCCGCGCGGCGTGCTGGAGCAATCCTGCGAATGGGATTACGACGAGACCGTGCCGGAACTGGCCACCGGGCGCGAACGCGAGATTGTGGTGATCTGCCGTTCCGGCAAGCGCTCGGTGCTCGCCGCCGACATGATGCAGCGGATGGGCTACACCAACGTGGTTTCGCTCAAGACCGGTGTGCGCGGCTGGAACGACTTCGAGCAGCCATTGGTGGATGGAGCAGACGAAGCGCTGGATGCGGATGCCGCCGATGTGTTGCTTGCCACGCATGTGCGGCCCGAGCAGCGCAAACCGAAATCACCTTGATTGGCTGCAGGATGGATTGAGGCCGTAGTCGAGACCCGTCGTTTGTTTCCTGTGCCGAGTCGGAAGCCGCTCCATGCCTTAATCCATTCAGGACAATACGTGATTCAACCCATGCAGTTTTCCCGGCAAACAAAAAGCCCGGCACTTTCGTACCGGGCTTTTTACCAACTCAAGAACCGATTAAGGGGCCTGGATGTTGGATGCTTGCTTGCCCTTGGGGCCTTGCGTCACATCAAAGGTAACCTTTTGGCCTTCTTTGAGTGTCTTGAAACCGTTCATATTGATTGCGGAAAAGTGCGCGAACAAATCTTCGCTGCCATCATCGGGAGTGACAAAACCAAAACCCTTTGCATCGTTAAACCATTTAACTGTACCAACTGCCATGTGATTACTTCCTTATTAAAAATAACGGGGGAAACCCCCGCAGAACTATTTGAATCGAAGATTGCACATGGAAAACCAGTACTGCAAGGACTTTGAATCAAACGCCAGCGTGCGTTGTACGCTGGTATAGCTGATATAGTCAAGCGAATTTATAAACAAATATGAAGCTTCCGCCGCAACCCGACCGTTCGAACTGTGCAGGAAAGCGGATGTACAAAAGCAAAGGGCGACCTTCCGGTCACCCTTTTTGTTGCTGCGGTTATCTGTTAATTCCGCTCGCCGCTGAATGCCATCAGCAGGCTCAACAGGTGGATAAACAGGTTGTAGATGTCCATGTACAGCGCCAGCGTGGCCATCACGTAGTTGGTCTCGCCGCCCTGCACGATGCGGCTCACGTCGAACAGGATGTAGGCGGAAAAGATCATCACGGCGATCGCGGAGATGGTCAGCGACAGGGTGGGTATCTGGAAGAAGATATTTGCCAGCGACGCGACGACCAGCAGAATCAGCCCGATGAACAAAAACTTGCCCATGAAGCTGAAATCTTTTTTGGTGACGGTGGCGAGAGTCGCTAGGCTGCCGAAGATGATGCCGGTTCCGCCCGCAGCCATGCCCACCAGTTGCGCACCGTTTTTCAGGTGCAGCGCCACTTGCAGGATGGGGCCGAGGAACACGCCCATCACCAGGGTGAAGCCCAGCAGCGCCGCGATGCCCCACACGCTGTCGCGCAGCGCGGTGACGGCGAACATCAGGCCCATCATTGCGCCGAACATCAGCAGCGCTCCGATGACCGGGTGTTGAGCCATGAAGGAGAAGTTGATGGACGTGCCAATGACCGCGCCGATAATGGTCGGGATCATGGTGAGAGCCAGCATCAGGTAGGTATTGCGCAGCACCTTGTTCTGCCCGAGTGCGAGCGAGCCGGGTTGCGTAATGACTTGAGATTCGTATTGCATGTTTCCTCCAAAATGAATGCGTTTAAACAACAGCGGGCGTAAGACTACAGAAGCAGGTTGAAAGTTGCAATGGGGGTGCGCACATTTCACCGGAACTTTGGAGCGGCGGAGGAATTTCCGGTATCATGCGCGCTCCTTGGGAAGCTTGGCCGAGCGGTTGAAGGCACCGGTCTTGACAACACGCCACGCAGTGGCTTGTTGCGGCGCAGGGTAACCTACAGGTTAGCCGAAGCCACAACCGACTTGTGTGTTGCGGCGCAGGGTAACCTTCCCCCGCAAGGGGGAGGCTGTAGTTGTAAAGCCACTAAAGTGGCAACAACTACGCACAGGTTGGCCGGAGCCAAAACCGGCTATATTGTTGCGAAGTATCAGAATTATCAGGAAGCTTGGCCGAGCGGTTGAAGGCACCGGTCTTGAAAACCGGCAACGATGCGAGTCGTTCGTGAGTTCGAATCTCACAGCTTCCGCCACAGCTCCAAGCTTGTCCGATTTTACGGTCTGTGCTTAACTAAGCCGGTCAAGAAAACTCAGTTCCAGAATATTGCGCCCGTTTTCGTAGCGATAGATTGCGGTATCAGCGAGGTTGGAAACCAGAAAGACACCCAGGCCGCCAGCTGGGCGTTTATCCGTTTTGGCGTGCAGTAACTGTGCTGTTGCGGCATTTGCATCAAAAGGGTTGTAAGCAGGCGCCTCGTCCTGATATGTTATGGACATGCGGTTGTTTTCGCTGTGAGCGGACAGCCAAATCGTTCCATTGCCGCCGCGGTAACCATGAAGCACGCTGTTGGTGAATAGTTCTTCAATTACCAGCTTCGCACGCAATGCGGTGTCATGGCGAAGGCCGAGGCGAAGGCAGGCTGCGGCAACAAAGTCGAGCGCTTCCGATAGCACATTCATTTGTGCAAGGAACGCGCGATGTGGTGCGAATGGTGGTTCGAGCGAGGACATTTTCAAAGTATAATTCAACTGGGGGAAATTGCGATGAGAAATCAATACAAGTTGAGGATCGCTTTGGCGTTGATATGGGCACTTCACGGCGGGATAGTGTCGGCTGCCAATGAAGAGTATGCCGGTATGATCAAAACAGTAACGGGAAGCGTAACTATCGAACGCGCGGGGCAGAAACTCGCTGCCGCAGAGGGGACGCAGGTTTTTGCTGCGGATAAGGTAATCACGGGCAGCAATGGTTCGGTCGGTATTACGCTGCGAGATAACACGCTGCTCTCGGCTGGACATGATTCTTCCTTGTCGCTCGACAAGTTTGCCTTTAACCCAACGACATACGCAGGCACCATTGACGCTACACTTAAGCGCGGCACACTATCCGTGGTATCGGGCAAGATAGCCAAGCAGTCGCCGGATTCGGTGCGTTTCCGTACTCCGACGACGACACTGGGCGTGCGTGGCACCGAGTTTATCATCGCGGTTGAAGCAGCGAAGGATTGATATGTTTCGTGCTTTCGCTATTATTGCCGCTGTCTCGGTGCTTTCAATATTCAATGCAGGCTGCGCATCACACCCTGCCGAACGTGTGGTATTGCTGCCCGGGCCTGATGGCAAGGCAGGAGCGGTCGTTGTGACTACCAATACCGGCAGCATTCTGCTTGACCAGCCGTATGCCGCTGCCGCCGTCAGCAGCCATGGCAGCATCAAAGCTGTTCGCGAAGATGCTGCCTCTGTCCAGGAGCGTTATAACGCTGTCCTGATTGCGCAACCCGCCCGGCCAGTATCTTTCTTTGTATTTTTCGTGAGGGGAAAGGATGAGTTTACGGAGGAGTCAAAGCCGCTGGTGGAAAAGTTGAAAACCGAAATAGCACAGCGACCGGCGCCAGAAATCATGGTCATCGGCCACACGGATCGGGTCGGTAGTGAAGCGAGCAACGATGCCTTGTCACTTAAACGCGCCGAGGCCATGCGTGGGGCGCTGGTCAGTGCCGGTATAGCAGCTTCAAGTATCAGCATTGCCGGCCGTGGCGAGCGGGAACTGCTGGTGCCTACTGCGGACGACGTGGCGGAGCCAAAAAACTGCCGCGTTGAAGTCAGCGTACGCTGACCTTATCCTCCGGTCCATTCCAGCGCAGTGCCAATAGCGTAATGTCATCCGAAGCTTCGTTATTTCCAACGAAGCGCCGCACATCCTCGCGCACTGCGGCAACCAGCGTTTTCATGTATGGCGGCAGGGTTTTCAGCACCGTTCTTAAACGTTCACTTCCGTAAAGTTCCCCAGCCTCATTCATGGCCTCAGTGACTCCATCGGTGATCAGGCATAGCGCATCACCCGGCTCAAGCTGTATGCGCGAGTTTTCATACCGGTGGCCTTCGAGCACGCACAGCGGCGGCCCGCCGGCTATCTCCATGTGGTTGGCGTGCCCATCGCGGGTGATGCGCCAAGGAGCATCGTGGCCGGCGTTGCTTAGCTCGACAATGCCGGATTTGACGTCGAGTATGCCGGCAACCACCGTGACAAAAAACATTTCCGGATTCTCGCGGGACAGCTCGATATCGGTGGCGCGCAGCACGGCACCGACATTGTCGCCACCGCGCAGCGCCAGGCTTTTTGCCAAGGCCTTGGATACCGCCATAAACAGCGCGGCTGGCAGGCCTTTGCCGGAGACATCGCCGATGATGAAAAACAGGCGATGTTCGTCAAGCATGAAAAAATCGTAAAGATCGCCGCCGACTTCGCGTGCCGGCTCAAGAAATCCTTCAATGTCGAAACGATGCTCGTTGGCAAAAAGCTGCCGTGCCTGGGGCAGTGAGCCGAGCTGGATGCGCCGTGCTGCCCCCAGTTCGCCGGCGATCTTTGCTGTGGCCTCGCGTTCTTCTTGCAACGCACTTTCCGCTGTGCGACGGTCACGGTCAGTTTTGATAAAGACACTGCTCAGCAGGCTGATAAAGACGGTAATGAAGCCAACGAATGGCGTAATCGCATCGAACAGCACATGGACAAGGCGAAACAAGGCGAAGCCGGCGCCGAACAGAATGATGCACAGGGCGGCAGTCAGCAGTGTGGCTGTGCGCGGGCGTACGCCCGGTATTGCCCAAATCAGGATCAGGCTCCCAAGGACCAGCGCTGCCAGTTCAGCTTGCGCCACCCAGTGCGGCCGTTGCAGGAAATGCTGGTCGAACAGGCTTTCCAGCAATTGTGCCTGAATGTCGATACCCGGCACAAAGTCACCGCGCGCAGTGGTTCTGTAATCCATCATGCCGATGCCGGTAAGCCCCACTAGCACCAGTTTGCCGGCAAGCATGTCGTCCGTCACTTTGCCGCTCAATACATCCTTGGCGGAAACGGAGCGGCTGTCGTTATGCGCGTTATGTTCGGAAAAATGTATCCAGATCTCGCCGTTGGGCTGTGTCGGGATATGCAATCCGCCGATGGTCAGCGCGGAGATGCCATCGGAATCCATCTTGACGCCGATGTTCTTCTCGCCAAAACCGATGCGCAACATTTCCGTTGCCAGCGCTGGAACCAGTGCGTCGTTGACAGCAAGCAGCAAGGGGGCCCGGCGCACCACGCCCTTTTCCAGGTCAATCGAAAGCAACGCCTGCCCGGCGGCGGCAGCCTGCAGCTCGGGAAGGCTGGCAAGAACATAGGGATATTTGCGCAATGCGCTGCGTGCAGCGTCAATATTGCCGCCGGAGAACCGGTACTGTGCCATGATGCGCAGACCCTCGCGGGTGTTGAATGTCTTGTTGTCTACACCGGCTGCGCCGAGAACAACATAGGGCACGTCGCGCAACATTTTTGCCAGCATGGCATCGTGGGCAGGAAGTGCGGCAAGCGACTGCTTCAGCCCGGCGGCATTTTCAGGAAGGCTTGCTGCCAGCGCCTCCGGTGAAGTCGGGTCGGGCTCGGGCATGTAAATGTCGAGGCCTATTGCTGCGGGCTGGCGGCGGGCAATCGCCTTGATCAGCGCTGCCATCCGGTCGCGCGGCCATGGCCATGCACCGAGTTCTTTGAGGCTGTCCTCGTCGATTGCGACGACAGTTGCCGGCCCTGTTTCGCGCAGGCGCGGGAACACTTTCTGGTACTCATCATAGAGCGCCAGGCGCACAGGCGAAATTACGGATAACCATGGCGGAGATAACTGCAATACAGAGCATACGGCAAGTATTGCAACGGCCACCGGGCGGCCCCGGTTCAGGCTCCAGAGTTGTGATAGCCAGGCGAGCGAACGTGCTATCGGCATATGGACACCTCTAAAAATCCAACTTTTGTCGCCATACCGTGTTGCTCACAAAAAACCACTCCTTACATATTAAATATATGCGGCGTCGCAATTTTTTGCTCGCGCCTTGTCTGGCTTAAAAACTTGAATTTTTAGAGGCGCCTGTATATTTATTAGAGCGTCAGTTCCAGCCCGTCGTAGGCGGCGATAACCTCAAGAGGCTCGCCGGTGCGGGTGATCTCCTCGAAGCGCCGGGTTTCGGCAAGCACAGACGCGATTGTCGCATCATCGTGGGCCGGCTCATGATGGAACATGCAGAAACATTTAACACCAGCCTGTTGGCACAACTCGACCCCCACGATGTTGCTCGAATGCCCCCAGTCGGCCTTGACAGAAATAGTATCGGCCAGCGAATACATGGCATCAAAGATCACCAGGTCAGCGCTGCGGAAGAATTCAACAAAACTCTCGCGCTCCGCGTTGTCATCGAGCAAGTGTTCGGAATCGGTTGAATAAACGGCAACCTTGCCTTCACTGGTGAGTTCCTCAAAGCGGTAGCCGTAGGAATCACCCGAGTGCCTTTGCAGCTTCGGTGTCACCCGCATCCCTGCGATGTCATAGTTGCGGCCGGGTTCAAGAAGGTCGAATTCGATCGTGGCATTGAGTTGTGAAAAATCAACAGGAAACGAGGGTGCGGCCTGCTGGCGGCGAAAAGCTCTTTCCAGTTCTGCGTGGCAGCCGTGAATAACGATACGGTTTCCGGAAATATAGGCCGGGGTGAAAAAAGGAAACCCCATGATATGGTCCCAGTGCATATGGGACATGAACACGTGATAGGTTTGCGGTGCACCCGGGCCGAAACGCGCCAGCATGGACTGCCCGAATGGGCGAGCGCCACTGCCCAAGTCGCAGATGATGTGTTCAGCACTTCCGGTTTCTATCTGCACACAGGAGCTATGGCCGCCATATGTGCCGGCAGTGGCAAAATCAAGATCGTTGTCGACATAGGCGGCAATTTTTTCCGCGCTGTCAAGCTGCCGTCCGATAGCGGCAGTAAATGCGGCAATTAGTTTGCCGCGAACCTGCGAGGCGGTGAGAGAGTAAGGGAGCGAACCGCGCGTGCCCCAAAAGCGTATCTTCAAGTTGCGCTTCCCAGGTCTGCAAGGGCATCATCCACGCTATGGAAAACCTGGTAAACCAGATTGAACCGGCTGATCTTGAACACCTCCTCGACCAGGGGTTGCAGTGCGGCGATGACGATGCGTCCGCCTTGCGCCTTCACTTGCCGCGCTGCCAGCATCAGCACGCGCAACCCAACGCTGCTTATATAATCGACGGCGGCAAAGTCGAGAATAATATGGACGCCGTCGGATTTACATTCAGCCAAGTGCTTGCTGATACCAAGCTGGAAGGCATCGGCATGGGCATGATCTATCCGCCCATGAGGGGATAGTATCAATATGTTGCCGTGGCGGCGCTGAGCGACTTCCATGAGATCCCTTGGGCAAGGACAAAACGCGGGTGATTTATTCCCTTGCAGGATTATATTCTTGGCGGATTAAACTTTGAAGTACAATTTCAGCAAGTATTATTAATGGGCGTGTCCATGCCGTTTGCCGGCCATGGCGAGAATTTGTGAGGCAAGTTATGGGTAACATAATAACAGGGTTTTTTTTCAGATTTATTCTAGCCATGGTTTTCGTCGTGGCTAGTGCAGGAGCACAGGCAGGTTTTCAGGAAGGAATGAAAGCTTACGTATCTGGCAACTACCCCGTCGCGTTGAAAGAATTCACGGCGCTTGCAATCAAGGGTAATGCAGTCGCCCAGTTCTGGCTTGGGTGGATGTACAACGATGGGAATGGGGTGCCGCAGGACTACCAGCTGGCCATGTCGTGGTACCGCAAGGCGGCTGATCAGGGGAATATGGAAGCGCAGTTTTTCCTCGGGGAAATATACGACAAGGGACACGGTGTGCCGCAGGATTACATCCAGGCAGCGGCATGGTACCGCAAGGCGGCCGAGCAGAATTCGGTGATAGCGCAGCATCGCCTCGGGGTGATGTACGCTTACGGGCTGGGGGTGCCGCAGGATGACCAGCAGGCTGTGTCGTGGTATCGCAAGGCAGCCGAACAGGGAAATATGGAGGCGCAGTTCAATCTTGGGGCGATGTACCGCCAAGGGAAAGGTGTTCCGCAGGACTACACGGAAGCCTTGTCGTGGTATCGCAAGGCAGCCGAACAAGGGAGCATGAAAGCGCAGTTCAATCTTGGGGAGATGTACTACAAGGGAACCGGTGTGCCACAAGATTTGGTGCAAGCGCATAAGTGGTTTAGTGTGGCTGCAAATTCAGGCCATGAAGAGGCTGTAAAGAGTTTGCAAATCATTGAAACCAGGATGACCGCAGAGGAAATCGGGGCGGCGCAGGCGCAGGCGCAGGAATGGCTG
>Ga0209726_10006532_pt1 | contig 13509 bp, 15 predicted proteins | sample Subgrocontami54m_FD_187453 | JGI IMG/M metagenome (GOLD analysis project Ga0209726, IMG submission 187453) | Subsurface groundwater microbial communities from S. Glens Falls, New York, USA - GMW46 contaminated, 5.4 m (SPAdes) (version 3) | ecosystem: Environmental > Aquatic > Deep subsurface >... | reverse complement strand
GAAACGCCGCAAGCACAACACGGCCCTGCGTTCGGCCCTGCGCACGGCGATCAAGAGCGTGAAGAAGGCGATCGACGCCGGCGACAAGGCGAAGGCCCAGGAGGTCTACCGCCAGTCGGTCAGCGTCGTCGATCGCATCGCCGACAAGAAGATCATCCACAAGAACAAGGCCTCCCGCCACAAGAGCCGGCTCGCCACGCAGATCAAGGCGCTGGCCTGATCGCCGACGGCGGTCCCCGGCACTGAATCTTCCCGCGAGGGGCGGTTGCCACAGGGAGGCCGCCCCTCTTCGCTTACGAAGCCCCCGAGCCTGTGGGCGCTTGACGGAACTGTCCTTCCCGGAATTGCGTGACTGAAGCCCGGGCCCGCGCAGGCCGGCTCTCAGGTCAAAAAAGTGCGCCGAACCAGTCCCTTAGCTTGCATTTATCATTTCGGCATGCTATACAAGCCTTAACAGGCTGTTGAAAAACACTTCCCGACCCTCGTCGATGCAACTGCTTCGGCGCGTCTGTAAGGGAGGCGTTCTTCGACCGTTTCTCAGCCGCGCCCCTTTTTCAACCACCTGTTACATGCCTGAGAGCGAGGCGGTTATGTACTTGTCGTTGACCACGATCAAATACGGCTTTCGCATCCGCACCCGGCGCGGGCTGGTGGTGGAAAACCTCGTGATTCAAGGGCGCGACGAGGCGGACGCGGAAAAGAAGCTGCGCCAGATGTACCAGCACTGCGAAGTGCTGGAATGCGCCGTCCTCGCAACACCCAAGAAGGCCGACCCGCTGAGCTTCGAGGACGTGGTCTCGCTGCTGACCAAGTAGGTCGGCGCCGCGCGCGCCGGCTTTCTACACCTCCCAGAACCCGGTTGACACCAGTTCTTCGAGCAATTGCTCGTAGTCCCGCGCGCCGCGCGATTGCGGCGCGTGGCTGAAGATGTCCAGCCCCTGCGCCGGGCTCTCGGCCAGCGAAACCGATTCGCCGACGTGCGTCTGGCACAGTTCCGCCCCGAAACGCTCGGTGAGCTGCTCGGCGATGTCGTGCGACATGCGGCGGCGCGTGTCGAAGCGCGTGAGGACGTAGCGCCGCTCTACGCGCCGCTTCAGCACGTGTTCGAGCGCGTGAAGCGTGTTCTCAAGCTGCAGCGCGCCCTTTACCGCGAGGAAATCGGTCGAGATCGGCACCAGCACCCGCTCCGAAGCGAATATGGAGGACAGCGACAGCACGCCCAGCATCGGACAGCAGTCGATCAACACCGGGCGCGGGGCGTCGGGGAATGACGCGTCCAGCCCCTCCTTGAGGCGGTTCAGGATGCCCGGGCCCTTGCCGTAAAGCGTGTCCACCTTGAGCAGTTCCGCATGCGCGGGGAGCAGCAGCGCCTCGAAGCGGACCTTGCGCGCGAGGTCCGCGAGCGGCCGGTCGTCGCTGTAGAAGGCGAACAGGCTCTGCGCGCCCGAGTCCACCGGGGACAGTATCGAGGACAGGTGCGCCTGCGGGTCCAGATCCACGAGCAGGGGCGCGATGCCCCGCCGGGACAAGGCCGCCCCTAGGTTCAGCACGGTGGTCGTCTTTCCCACGCCACCCTTCTGGTTGAAAATTGCGACGCGCGTATGTCCCCCTAGGCGAACGACTGTGCTAAGATGTTGCCGCGATTCAGGAAACCCATTATCCCACACGGCGGCCCCGCGGCGGCCATGCGGCGACCGGGGCGCGGCAGATGAGGGTCGCGCACGACAGGCCGCCTTGCAGGCTCGGAAGGCCGCCGCTGTATTTTTCGCCGGGATCGATTGGCTACCATGACCATGACGCACCTAATGAACACCTACGCCCGCCTGCCGGTCGCGTTCGTGCGCGGACAGGGCGTCTGGGTATGGGACGAGTCGGGGAAGCGCTACCTCGACGCGCTCGCGGGCATTGCCGTCAACACGCTGGGGCACGCGCACCCGAGGCTCGTGAAGACCGTCGCCGAGCAGGTGTCCCGCCTCATCCACGTCTCCAACCTTTACCAGATCGTCGAGCAGGAACAGCTTGCGGACAAGCTCGCCGCGATTTCCGGCATGGACAACGCTTTCTTCTGCAACTCCGGCTGCGAGGCGAACGAGGCTGCCATCAAGATCGCGCGCCTGCACGGCCATGCCAGGGGCATCGACAACCCCGCCATCGTGGTCATGGAGAGCGCATTTCACGGCCGCACGCTCGCGACGCTGTCGGCCACCGGCAGCCGCAAGGTGCAGGCCGGATTCGAACCCCTGGTCTCCGGCTTCGTGCGCGTGCCGTTCAACGACCTGGAAAGCGTGCGCCAGGTTGCCGAACACAACCGCAACATCGTGGCCGTGCTGGTCGAGCCGATCCAGGGGGAAGGCGGCATCAGGGTCTGCGACGCGGACTACCTGCGCGGCCTGCGCGAGGTGTGCGACCGCCACGACTGGCTCCTGATGCTCGATGAAGTCCAGTGCGGACTCGGCCGCACCGGGGCATGGTTCGTGTATCAGAACGCCGGAATTCTCCCGGACGTGCTCACGCTCGCAAAGGGCCTCGCATCGGGAATTCCGATCGGGGTCTGCCTCGCTCACGGCGCGGCGGCCGGGGCGTTCAAGCCGGGAAACCACGGTTCGACCTTCGGCGGCAATCCCCTCGCCTGCGCGGCCGCGCTCGCTACGCTTGAGGTCATAGAGCAGGATCGGTTGATGGAGAACGCGGCGCGCATCGGTTCTTTCCTGCGCGTCGAGTTCGCCCGCGCGCTGGGCGACGCAAGCGGCGTCGTCGAAGTTCGCGGGCACGGACTCATGATCGGCATCGAACTCGACCGGGCCTGCGGCGATCTCGTGAAGCTCGCGCTGGAGGCCGGCCTGCTCATCAACGTCACCGCGGACAGGGTCATACGCATGCTCCCGGCCCTGGTGATGGGCGAGGCCGAGGCGCGCACACTGGTATCGACACTCGCACCGCTGGTGCGCGACTTCCTCGCCGCGCCCCAGGCCCAGGCCGCCCGCGGCTGAGGCGGAGTTCCGCCATGGCACCACGCCATTATCTTCAGTTCCGCGATCTGTCGCGCGCGGAATGCGAGCATATCTTCGAGCGCACGCGCTGGATCAAGGCGCAGTTCAAGGCCTACAAACCCTACCAGCCGCTCGCCGACCGTACCCTCGCGATGATCTTCGAGAAGCAGTCGACGCGCACGCGGCTGTCGTTCGAGGCCGGAATGCACCAGTTGGGCGGCATCGCGATCTACCTCGCCACGCGCGACACCCAGCTCGGCCGCGGCGAGCCCGTCGAGGACGCCGCACAGGTGATCTCGCGCATGGTCGACATCGTGATGATCCGGACCTTCGAGCAGGACATCCTGGAGCGCTTCGCCGCGCATTCCCGAGTTCCGGTGATCAACGGCCTCACCAACGAATACCACCCTTGCCAGATCCTCGCCGACATCTACACCTTCATCGAGCATCGGGGACCGATCCGGGGGAAGACCGTGGCGTGGATCGGCGATTCCAACAACGTGTGCAACACCTGGCTGCAAGCTGCGGAGGCGCTCGACTTCAATGTCCGCGTGTCGACGCCGCCGGGCTACGAGGTCGAGCCCGAGCGGGCCGGCCTGTACGGCACGGGCCATTTCGAGGAGTTCACCGACCCCATGACGGCGGCGCGGGGCGCCGACCTGGTCACCACCGACGTCTGGACCAGCATGGGATTCGAATCTGAAAACGAGGAGCGCAAGCGCGATTTCGAGGACTGGCAGGTCGACGCCGAAATGATGCGCGGCGCGAAGAAGGACGCGCTGTTCATGCATTGCCTGCCCGCGCACCGCGGCGAAGAAGTGGCCGCGGCCGTGATCGACGGGCCCCAGAGCGTCGTGTGGGACGAAGCCGAGAACCGGCTGCACTGCCAGAAGGCGCTGTTGGAATTCCTGCTTCTCGGCCGCGTCGAACCGTCCTGATCCCCCGATCCCATCCCATTCCCATCACCGTGAATCGACATGCCGATGCGCAAATCTGAAGTGAAGAAAGTCGTCCTCGCCTACTCGGGAGGGCTGGACACCTCGGTCATCCTGAAGTGGCTGCAGGACACCTACGGCTGCGAAGTGGTCACCTTCACCGCTGACATCGGCCAGGGCGAGGAGCTCGCCCCGGCGCGCCGCAAGGCGAAGCTGCTCGGCGTGAAGAGCATTTTCGTCGAAGACCTGCGCGAGGAATTCGTGAGCGAATTCGTGTTCCCGATGTTCCGCGCCAACGCCGTGTACGAGGGCGAGTATCTGCTCGGCACCTCGATCGCGCGGCCGCTGATCGCCAAGCACCTGGTGAAGATCGCGAGGAAGACGGGCGCCGACGCCATCTCCCACGGCGCCACCGGCAAGGGGAACGACCAGGTGAGGTTCGAGCTGGGCGCCTATGCGCTGATGCCCGACGTCAGGGTCATCGCGCCCTGGCGCGAATGGGACCTGCTGTCGCGCGACAAGCTGCTCAGGTACGCCGAGAAGCACGGCATTCCGGTCGACTACCAGAAGAAGAAAGGCGGGGCGCCCTACTCGATGGACGCCAACCTGCTGCATATCTCCTACGAAGGCGGGATCCTCGAGGATCCCGGCTACGAACCCGAGGAGTCCATGTGGCGCATCACGGTGTCCCCGGAAAAGGCGCCCAACCGCCCGCAAGTCGTCGAGCTCGCCTACGAGCGCGGCGACATCGTCGCCGTCAACGGGAAGCGCCTGACCCCGGCCAAGGTGCTCGCCGAGTTGAACCGCCTCGGCGGCAGGCATGGGATCGGGCGCCTCGACCTGGTGGAGAACCGCTACGTCGGAATGAAATCGCGCGGCTGCTACGAGACCCCGGGCGGCACCATCATGTTGCGCGCGCATCGAGCGATGGAATCGATCACGCTCGACCGCGAGGTGCTCGCGCTCAAGGACGACCTCATGCCGCGCTATGCGCGCCTGATCTACAACGGCTACTGGTTCAGCCCGGAGAGACGGCTGCTGCAGATCCTGATCGACGAGTCCCAGCGCCCGGTCAACGGCACGGTGCGCGTGAAGCTCTACAAGGGCACGGTGATGACCGTGGGGCGCGCCTCGAAGACTGATTCGCTCTTCGACCCGGCCATCTCCACCTTCGAGGACGACCGCGGCGCCTACGACCAGGCCGACGCGGAGGGGTTCATCCGCCTGAATGCCTTGCGCATGCGCATCGAGGCGAAACTGCGCCGAAGGAGACGCTGACCGGCGCGCCGGGTGCGCGAACGGGGTTCGTCGGGACACGTGCGGATCCGCATACTCTCAGACCTGCATCTGGAGATCTGGCCGTTCGAGGCGCCTGCCGCCGAGGCGGACGCGGTCATACTCGCGGGTGACATCGCCAACGGCGCCGAAGGGATCGAATGGGCGCGCGAAACCTTCGCCGCGCCGGTGATCTACGTTCCCGGCAATCACGAGCCTTACGATCGCGATTTCGACGCGACCTGGGCGGCCATGCGCGCGGCCGTGGAGGGGACGCACGTCACCCTGCTCGACTGCGGCGAGCTGATGCTCGGGGGCGTGCGCTTCCTGGGCTGCGCACTGTGGACCGACTATTCGCTCGCCCCGGAGGCGGAGCGGGCCCGGGTCATCGAAGCGGCGCGCCGCATCAACCCGGACTATCGCGTGATCGGCTACCGGGGCCGCAGCTTTGCTCCCGAGGACGCAGCGGAGCTGCACCGCGGACAGCGCGCCTGGCTCGAGCGCTCGCTTGCCGAACCGTTCGCGGGCACGACCGTCGTCATCACCCACTTCGCCCCGCACCCGTGCTCGATCGCGCCCGCCTATGCGAAGCACCCCGGCAATGCGGGCTTCATCGTCGACCTCGAGCCCCTGATGGGGCGCGCCGCGTTGTGGGTCCACGGGCATACCCATTCGGCCTTCGACTACGAAATTGCCGGAACGCGCGTCGTGTGCAACGCGCGCGGCTACCCCGGCGAGCCGACCGGGTTCAGGCCCGGCCTCGTCGTGACGGTATAGGGGTGGGCGCGGGGCCTTGGTGCGGCACGGCCGGACCCGGTGTCGTGATTTACCATCCCAAATCTCCTAATTTTGCGCAGTTGCGAAGTTGCAACTGCGCAAAATTAGGAGACCCAAATAAACCCAAAATCATCGCCAATTCTGTCAACAAGCGCGTGCCAGGAGACTGGAGGGAACTCCCGGGGCTAAAGAACGCCGGTTGGAAGCCGTTATTGTCAATGCGGCCCCGGTCGCTGACGGGTACCCCATGGAGCAGCGCGTGAATCTGAACGTTGAGATCCTCGACAAGCAGGCTGAGCAGTTCGCTCACGACATCGGCATTCCGCCCTGCCCGGCGGTCCTGACGAAGCTGCTGCGCGAGACGCGGACCGACGACCCCGACTTCCGGCGCATCGGACAGCTCATCTCGAACGACGTGGCCCTCGCCGCGTCGGTGATCAACACCGCCAATTCGCCGTTCTACGGCCTGCGCATCAAGGCAACAACCATCCAGCAGGCGCTTACCCTGCTGGGCCTGCACACCGTGTCCCAGCTCGTCACGGGGCTCCTGCTGCGGCAGGCGTTCACGATGACCGCGGCCGGCGGCATGGAACGCTTCTGGAAGTCCTCGATGGCCACGGCCCTGATCGCCGCCCTGATCGCGAGGGAGGTCGGGCAGGCCGACCACGGCGGCGCGCACACCTATGGCCTGTTCCGCGACTGCGGCATGGCGGTCATGCTCCAGAAATTCCCCGATTACATCGACATCCTCAATGGATCCGCGCTCGCCAACGGCGGTTCGGTCCTGGAAATCGAGGACCAGCGATTCTCAATGAACCACTGCAGAATCGGCGCCCAGCTGGCGCGCAACTGGCAACTCGCCGACTCGCATTGCCTGGCGATTCTCCATCACCATTCCCTGTTCGATCCAACCAACGCCGACATGGAGATCATGGAGGAATCGAAGCTGCTGGTCGCGATCGGGCTGGTCGCCGAGCATCTCTACTGCAGCGCCACCGGTCAGGCGTTCCGCGAGTGGGACGACTGTTGGGAAGGCGTGCTCAGCCAGCTCGGATTCAACCCCGGACGCCTCGAAGAGCTTGCCGAGCGCGTGAAGACCGCGCTGCGATCGATCTGAGCGGCGGCGCCCCGCCCGCCTTCGGGCGGCTATAATCCCCGGCATCGCGCCGTTCATTTGACGAGGCCAGCATGCCGTCTTTCGATATCACGTCCGAGGTCAACAAGGTCGAGCTCAAGAACGCGGTCGACCAGGCCAACAAGGAAATCTCCACGCGCTTCGACTTCAAGGGCTCCGACGCGCGCATCGAGCTGAACGAACTGCAGCTTACGCTCTATGCCGACGACGATTTCAAGCTGAAGCAGGTCACCGACGTGTTCCACGGCAAGTGCGCCAAGCGCAGCGTCGACGTGCGCGTCCTCGACCCCAAGGAAACCGAGAAGATCAGCGGCAACAAGCTGAAGCAGGTGGTCGAGGTCAAGAACGGCATCGAGCAGGACATGGCCAAGCGCATCGTCAAGTTGATCAAGGACGGCAAGCTGAAGGTCCAGGCGTCGATCCAGGGCGCCGCGGTGCGCGTATCCGGCACGAAGAAGGACGACCTGCAGGCCGCCATCCAGCTCGTGCGCGGCGCGGTGAAGGAGGTTCCGCTCCAGTACGGGAACTTCCGGGACTGATCACCCTCTCCCGCTTGCGGGTGAGGGCGAGCCGCTACCGCTTCAGCCCTTCGATCCAGCGGTCGTAGAGCCGGTCGGCGACGGCGTTGAGCGCGCGCACGCGCGCATCCAGGTCCTCCTGCATCTGCTCGGGGGTCTGGACCGAGGGCACGATTTTCGCGAGCGAGGCGACCTCCTTTTCCCAGTCGCGGCACCAGGCGCGTACCAGCCCGGGGGTCATCTCGACGTGGCACTGCAGGCCGAGGTGCGGCCCGAGCGCGAAGGCCTGGTTGGCGCACCAACGGCTCGCGAGTATGCACGTCGCGCCGGCGGGGAGGCTAAAGGTCTCGCCGTGCCAGTGGAAGGCCGAGAATGCGCTCAACTCCCCGAACCAGCGGCGTGCCTCCGCGCCGGGCGCGACCGCGACCTCTCCCCAGCCGATCTCCTTCACCGGATTGGGCCCGACCGTGCCGCCCAGAGCCCTGGCGATGAGTTGCCCGCCCAGGCAGTGCCCGAGAACGGGCACTGCCCGGTCGACGGCGCGCGCGATGAGCGCAAGCTGCCTGGCGACCCAGGGCAGGTCGTCGTTCACGCTCATCGGGCCGCCCATGAATACGAGGCCGGACCAGGCTGCGGGGTCTTCCGGAACGGCGTCCCCGGCATCGACTTTCACCAGCGTCCACGGAACCCGGCGCAGGTCGAGGTATGTGGCAAAATAGCCCGGGCCTTCGGTAAGGCTGTGGCGAAATATCGCAACCGGCTTCATTCTCGAGGGGTGGTCGTCATGGGCTGGCATCATTCTATTGCAATGGCACTGGCCGGCCTACTCGCCTGTGCCGGCGCGAACGCGACGCAGGTCGTCGTCGTCGGCCTGTTTCCCAACAAGGCTGTCGTGCAGATCGACGGCGGCGCTCCGCGAACGCTGGCGGTCGGGCAGAAGACCTCCGAGGGCGTCACCCTCCTGTCGGTGGAGCGCAACGCGGCGACCTTCGACATCGCGGGCAGGCAGGCGCGGCTCGCGATGGGGCAGGCACATTCCGCGGGGGCCGGATCCACGGCGCCCGCGGTAGTTCTGAATGCTGACAGCCGCGGCCATTTCTTCGCCGATGCACAGGTCAACGGCCGTCCGATCCGCTTCGTCGTGGATACCGGCGCGACCCTGATCGCCATTCCCGCGGCCGAGGCGCAACGGCTTGCGCTGGACTACCGCAAGGGCGACAAAGTTATCCTCAACACGGCGAACGGCCCGGCGCCCGCCTACCGCATCAGGCTCGACACGGTGCGAGTCGGCGACGTGGCGCTCAGCGGCGTCGATGCCGTGGTGCTCGAGGTCGGACCGCTGCCGGTCTCGCTCTTGGGCATGAGCTTCCTCAACCGCATGGAGATGAAGCGCGTCGGGGAGACCATGACGCTGATCAAGCGCTACTGAGGAGTGCCCCTAGACCAACTGCTGGGCCCAAACTACGCCTGTTTCGGCGTCTTGTCCTTCTCGATCAGCGCGTAAGCGGAATGGTTGTGGATCGACTCGAAGTTCTCCGACTCGACCGCGTACCACGTGATGCGCTTGTCGCGGTTCAGGTCCGCGGCGATGTCGCGCACCATGTCCTCCACGAAACGCGGATTGTCGTAGGCGCGCTCGGTGACGAACTTCTCGTCGGGACGCTTGAGCAGGCCGTAGAGCTGGCTCGATGCGTGGTGCTCGGCGTACTCGACCAGCTCCTCGATCCAGACGAAATCACGGGTGCGCGCAGCGATGGTCACGTGCGAGCGCTGGTTGTGAGCGCCGTACTCCGAGATTTTCTTCGAGCACGGGCACAGGCTCGTCACCGGGACCACCACCTTCATCGTGAAACGCTTGACCCCGCGGCAGATCTCGCCGCTGAAGGTCACCTCGTAGTCCATCAGGCTCTTCACCTTCGACACCGGCGCGGCCTTGCTGATGAAGTACGGAAACGCCATTTCGATCGTTCCGGACTCCGCCTCCAGTTTCTCCATCATCTGATCGAGCATCACCTGAAAGGTCTCCACCGAGATCTCGCGCTCGTGCATGTTCAGGATCTCGACGAAACGCGACATGTGCGTGCCCTTGAAGTGGTGGGGCAGGCTCACGTACATGTTGAACACGGCGATCGTGTGCTGCACGCCGCCGCCGCGCTCGGACACCCTGATCGGGTGCCGGATCGCCTTGATGCCCACCTTGTCGATCGCGAGCTTGCGCTTGTCCTCGGTGCTCTGGACGTCGGGAATGACCGCGGGGTCGCGGATATTCATGGGCTTTTCCTCTCGGGGCGCGTACGCATCGTGTATGTTAGGCGCATTTTACACCCGCCCGGTTCCTCGCGGCCGCGGGTCCGCAGTTTCACCCCGACACGGGTAGGGCTTAGTCCTGCTTCGGTTCGAGGCGCTCGCGGACCGATTTCAGGATGCCGTCGCGGTCCAATCCCACCATCGCCAGGAGCTGGTGCGCGTCGCCGTGATCGACAAACCGGTCCGGCAGGCCCAGATGCAGGACCGGAACGGCGATGCCGTGCGCGGCGAGGCACTCCGCCACGGCGCTTCCGGCCCCGCCCTGCACCGCGTGCTCCTCGACCGTGACGATGAGCTCGTGGGTCTTCGCCATCTCCGCGGCTAGCGCCTCGTCGAGCGGCTTGGCGAAGCGCATGTTGGCCACCGTCGCATCGATCGCCTCGCCGGCCTCGAGCGCCGCGGCCAGCACGCCCCCGAAGGCGAGGATGGCGACTCGCTTCCCGCTGCGCCGCACCTCGCCCTTGCCGAGCGCGAGAGCCTGCATCTCCCTGCGCGGCGCGACGCCGGGGCCGGCGCCGCGCGGGTAGCGCACCGAAGCCGGTTGCTCCAGCCGGAACGCCGTGTAGAGCATCTGCCTGCACTCGTCCTCGTCGGCGGGCGTCATCACCACCATGTTCGGCACGCAGCGCAGGAAGGCGATGTCGAACGCGCCGTTGTGCGTTGCGCCGTCCCCGCCCACGAGGCCCGCCCGGTCCAGCGCGAACACGATCGGCAGGTTCTGGATGCACACATCGTGAATGAGCTGATCGTAGCCGCGTTGCAGGAAGGTCGAATAGATCGCGACGACCGGCTTCATGCCCTCGCAGGCCAGGCCCGCGGCAAAGGTCACGGCATGCTGCTCGGCGATTCCGACGTCGTAGTAGCGGTCGGGAAACTCCTCGGCGAAGCGCACCAGGCCCGAGCCCTCGCGCATCGCAGGGGTGATGCAGACCAGGCGCGTATCGAGCCCGGCCATGTCGCACACCCAGTCCCCGAACACCTGCGTGTAGGTGGGCTTGCCGCCGCTCGCCTTCTTGATCCCCTCGGCGGGATCGAACCTGCCCGGGCCGTGATACAGGACGGGATCGGCCTCGGCGAGTTTGTAGCCCTGGCCCTTCTTGGTGACGACGTGGAGGAACTGCGGACCCTTCAGGTCCTTGATGTTCTTCAGCGTCGGGATGAGGGCATCCAGATCGTGCCCGTCGATCGGCCCCAGGTAATTGAACCCGAACTCCTCGAACAGCGTCGAGGGAATCACCATCCCCTTGGCGTGCTCTTCGACCTTCTTCGCCAGCTGCCACAGGGGCGGAACGCTGCCGAGCACCTTCTCGCTGGCGCGCTTCGCCGCGGCGTAGACATGCCCGGAGAGCAGGCGCGCGAGATAGCGGTTGAGCGCGCCCACCGCGGGGGAGATCGACATGTCGTTGTCGTTCAGGATCACCAGCAGGTCGGTTTCCATCACGCCCGCGTTGTTCAGCGCCTCGTAGGCCATTCCCGCCGACATCGCGCCGTCGCCGATGACCGCGACGCAGTGCCGCTTCTCGCCCTTCAGCTTCGCGGCCTGCGCCATCCCGAGCGCGGCGGAGATCGAGGTGCTCGAGTGCGCCGTGCCGAAGGTGTCGTAGACGCTCTCTGCGCGGCGCGGGAAGCCGGATATCCCTCCCTGCATGCGCAAGCGCCGCATTCCCTCGCGCCGGCCGGTGAGGATCTTGTGCGGATAGGTCTGGTGGCCGACGTCCCAGACGATGCGGTCGTGCGGCGTATCGAACACGTAGTGCAGGGCGATGGTGAGCTCCACCGTGCCGAGATTGGAGGACAGATGGCCGCCGGTCTGGGACACCGACTCGAGCACGAACGCCCGCAGTTCCTCCGCGAGCTGCGCCAGTCCCTTGCGATCGAGCCGCCGCAGGTCGGCCGGATCGTTGATCGTCTTCAGCAGGTCGTAGGTGATCGGCGCCGCAGCTTCGGCGTCCTTCGCCGCCGCTCCGCCCGCCTGTCCGTCCGCCTGTCCGCCGTGCTGTCTGCCCACTGTTCCGCCCGGAAGATCGGTGATTCCGCTGGTGCTGTTCACAGTCGCCAATGTACCCCAAGAGCCTATCGTCCGGCCAATCGACGAAAAATTGCGTCCGGCAACGGCTGCTCAGAATTTCCGCAGCACGATGAAATCGGCCAGTTCCGCGAGGCGCCCGGCCCGAGCGCCGAAGACCGTCAGCGCTCCCCGCGCTTCGGCGCGCAGCTCCTCGGCAAGCGCGCGGGCCCTCGCCACGCCGAGGACGGTCACGTAGGTCGGCTTGTTGGCGGCGGCGTCCTTGCCCGCAGTCTTGCCGAGGGTTGCGGTGGAAGCCTCGCAATCGAGCACGTCGTCGACCACCTGGAAGGCGAGCCCGATGCACTTGGAGTACCGGTCCAGGTTCCCGAGCTCCTGCGTCGAAAGCGTCGCCGCGCAGCGCGCGCCGAGCGCCACGGAAGCGCGGATCAACGCGCCGGTCTTGTGGATGTGCATGTGTTCCAGTTCGGGCAGCGAGAGCGTCTTGCCCACGCTCGCCAGATCGATCGCCTGCCCCCCGGCCATGCCGCGGCTGCCGCAGGCGCAGGCGAGGATGCGCACCATTTCCATCTGGATCGCGGCATCGTCGGCGAGGCGCTGGTCGGTGAGGAGCTGAAAAGCGAGCGCCTGCAGGCTGTCGCCCGCCAGCAGCGCGGTGGCTTCATCGTACTCCACGTGGCAGGTGGGCCTTCCCCTGCGCAGCACGTCGTCGTCCATGCACGGCAGGTCGTCGTGAACGAGCGAATAGGCGTGGATGCATTCCACGGCACAGGCCACCACCTCGGTCCGCGCCGGATCGGCGCCGGCGATCTCGCCCGCGCCGAACGCGAGCAGCGGCCGAACGCGCTTGCCGGCGCCGAGCACGGCGTAGCGCATGGCCTGGTGCAGGCGATGCGGCACCACGTCCGCCGCCGGCAACAGGCGTTCGAGCGCGGACTCGACCTGTCCCTGGATCCTGCCCATCCAGGAATTGAAGTCACTCCTTGGATTCGTCGTCACCGGGGAGGTTCTTGAGTGCGTCTTCTTCCAGGACCTTGACCTGCTGCTGGGCGCGCGCAAGCACCGACTGGCAGAACTGCGCCAGCTCGATGCCGCGCCGGTGCGCCTCGAGCGACTGCTCCAGCGTGAGCTTCCCGGATTCCATCGTCGCGACGACCTTCTCCAGCTCGGCAAGCGCTTCCTCGAAGCTCTGCGGCTGGCCGGATTTGGGGGATTTTGTCATCAAAGGGGCGCCCAGGTTCCTGGCGCAACGGGAAAAGGTGTAAAAATAATCGATGCGACGCCGTGCGGTCAAATGCTTAAGGGACCCGCCGGAACCTTGACGCGATCGAGTTCTCCAATCAAGGCTTGTCCTTCGGCAATGGCAGCGCCCCAAAAAAGGCTCTAGAATTCGCCAACTTTTTGCCCCCGCGCAGGGACCTACCATGTCCGATCTTGCCGGCTCGCTCACGCTGACCCCCGCGATGTCGCGGCTCCCGGTGTCCTGGTACCTGGAACCGCGCGTACTCGAGCTGGAAAGAAAGTTCGTCTTCGCCGATGCCCAGGG
>Ga0209726_10006526_pt1 | contig 13515 bp, 17 predicted proteins | sample Subgrocontami54m_FD_187453 | JGI IMG/M metagenome (GOLD analysis project Ga0209726, IMG submission 187453) | Subsurface groundwater microbial communities from S. Glens Falls, New York, USA - GMW46 contaminated, 5.4 m (SPAdes) (version 3) | ecosystem: Environmental > Aquatic > Deep subsurface >... | reverse complement strand
TTTCTACCAAACTTGGGAAGAAATGGAAGCCGAGGCCTTTTCGATTGTCGACAGGGCGGTCATCCGCGCAGCCAAGGAGGCTTGGGCTTAAATGGCTGACACCGTAAGAGAAAAAATCTTCGCAAATCTTGTCACGACTTTAAGCGGGATCTTGGTCGCAGGCGGCTACGAGAATAATATCGCAAGCGTCGAGCGTTGGAATATGAACGGGAACAACAAGGCAAACGTTCCCGCGATCATCATTAACAGCGGCCCTGAAAAAGACAGCGACGGCAAAGCCTATAACCTCACGCACTGTCTTCTTGCCGTGTTCCTCGAGCTTTGGGTAAGGCAAAACGAAACAGAAAGCGCGGCAACGCCCACGGACAAGATTTTAAACAGTCTCTTGGGCGACATCAAAAAGGCTCTTCAAGCGGATGTCACAAGAGCCGGGAACGCAGTCGATACGGAGATCACCGACATCGAGACTTTTGAAACAATCGAAGGCCAGCAACACGCAGGCTTAATCATCACGGTTGAAATTGAATATCGCCACAAACAAACCGATCCGCAAACGGCCGGTTAGAAAGGAAGAAAAAAATGAGATCAAGAATTGGAGTGGTTTTAGCGGAGGTGGAAACAACCTATGGGGTGGACCCGTCGCCTTTGCCGACAGCGGACGCGGTGCAGGTCTTTGAGCCGGAGGTGGATCCGCAAACAGACACGCTTGAGCGATCAGATCTCGCCCACGGGCTCTCAAAGCTAAAGGAACTTGGCGGGAAAAGAAGGATTAATTTTTCTTTCATGACGGAGCTTCGCGGAAGCGGCGCGGCCGGAACAGCGCCCCGCGGCGTCTCGGCTCTTTTCAAGGCCTGCGCCATGAGTGAAGCCATCTCGGCGGGGGTCTCGGTGACCTACGCGCCGGTGTCTTCAAGCTTTCAGTCCTGCACGATCTATCTTTATATGGACGGCAAGCTTTATCAGATCCAGGGTTGTGTCGGCACCTTTGAAATCGTCCTCACCGCAGGCGAGCGGGGAATGGTGAAGTGGACGATGTCCGGCCTTTACGAAACGCCGACCGACGCGGCGGTGCCTTCAAGCCCTACCTACGACACAACGGTCCCCGTGGTCTGTAAAAACCTTGTGGCCACCTTTGACGCTTTCGCCGCAATCATCCGCGAAATCATGCTGAAGTTAAACAACAAAATCACCGAGCGCGCCGATCTTACAGGCGTTCACGGCGTAAGAGGTTTTGACGTCGTCGACAGAAACCCCGACGGAGAAATCTCGCTTGAAGCGACAGTCCTTGCCACAAAGAACTGGTACACGAAGTACGAAGCCGACACCGTTCAGGTTCTAAGCGTCGTCGTGGGAGCTGTGGCGGGGAATATTTGCGCGATCACGGCCAACCAATGCCGGATCCGGCAGATCCCTGAAAAGGACGAGGACGGGATCCGGGTGCATCCGATTCCGTTTCAGCTTTCGCGCTCGTCCATGAACGATGAGCTTTCGATTGTGTTCACATGATTTTTAAGGAGGAAATAAACCAATGAATATCCGGGAGCTTGAAGACACGCATGTGGTTTTAATCGACGGGGTGGAGTTTCTTTTAAAGGTCATTGAGCCGAAAACATTCCGGCGTCTTTCGGCAAGATTATCCAGGTCAAGAATGTTTTTAAACGGCGGCAAGCCCGGGCTTTCCGTGGGGGACGTCGAAAAAGTAAAGATCGAGGATGAGGGAAAGTATCTCGAAGCCGAGGAGATGCTTCAGGAAGCTTTCCGGGATTTTGTAAGACACGGCGTTTCAGGACATTCGGGGATTAAGAAAAAGTCGGGTGAGGAAGTTCTTTTTAAGGCCGATGATGGCGGACTTGTTTCGGATGAAACAATCGCTCTCTACGACCTTCAGCGCTGGATCTTAAGGCTCGGGAACGAGGTTATCAGTTTTAACGCTTTGAGCGAGGACGAAAGAAAAAACTGATCACGGCTGTCCTGCAGAATGAGCTTGTAAAAAGTCATGACTGCGAGACAGCCGGGCCCCTCATCCGTTCACAGCTTGGTTGTGACGAGCCGCTTCCAAAAGAGCTTTCCTTTTCGGTGGACGGTATTTTTATCGACCGTTGCCCGGCTTTTTATCTAAAGAACTCGAACTTTGCTTATGAGGCGCTTGAAATGCACGGCTGGCGCGAAAAAGGGATCTTGCCATTTCCAGGCGGATATCTCGACCAGCCGAATAAGTACGTGGAGACCATGAATTACTTGGATTATCTTTTTTCACTGAAGCTTGAAAGATTTAAATAATGAGTAAAGAACTCTCAATAAAACTTTTACTTGATGACAAAGAGGCCTTGTCGAAGCTGAACAAGGCTCTTAAAACTATCGACGACGATTCCAAGCGGTCTGTCGATTCGATGAACTTGAGCTGGGCGGGGTTTGCCTCCCAGCTTTTTATTATCGAAAAAGCCCTGCAGCCGGTCATTGGTTTTATGACCGACGCCGTCAAGGCCTCCATCGCCCAAGAAGATGCGGTGAGGCGCTTAAATACGGCTATGGAGCTTCAAGGCACTTTTACCGAAGATCTCTCGGCCAAGTATCAAGCGATGGCGGACAGCTTGCAGAAAAACACGCGTTTCGCGGATGACGCGATTCTCGAAGTGATGCAGACCCTCGTCACCATCGGAAACGTGGCACCCGAACAGATGGCACGTGTTACCCAGGCAACGCTTGATCTTGCGACGGCTACCGGCAAGGACTTGGCCTCGGCATCTTCTCTTATGGCAAAAGCCGCAACTGGAAACGTCGAATCACTCGGAAGACTTGGGATCAAGATCGATGAGAGCACCTTAAAGTCCATGAAGTTTGAGGAAATCTTAAAACTCATCGAACAGCGGATGGGCGGCTCGGCTCAAAAAGACGTAGAAAGCTTCGGGGGTGCGGTCGCGCAACTGGGCAACGCCTGGAATGAAGTTCTCGAGGGCTTCGGAGACCTTGTAACGAAAACACCCGAATTCAAAGGCGCTGTAAAGCTTCTCACCGATCAGCTCGTTGAGTTAAAGAAGGCTCTCGCGAGCGTTGAAGTGCAGAATGCCGCAAGATCCGCCATGCTTGAGCTCGAGAAGGTCTCAATCATCGCGGCCGCGGGCGTGACGGGCCTCATGATCGCCCTTGAGAAAGCCAATGAGCGGATCCAAGCAATCAAATCAGGCGCCGCCAAGATTGACCCTTTGCGTGGAATCGTGGGAGGTGTTGACACCACAAAGTCAGACGAGCTTAAGGCGACGTATGACGAGCTCATAAGAAAGGCCGTTGAGCTTGACGAAAAACAGCGTGAAATCCGCGAAAACCAAGGCGCTAGGCTTGCCGAAGAGCGGGGCATCCTACTTGATGAAAACGCTCAAAAGGCCGTTGAAGCCTTTGAGCAGGCGGAACGGGATAAAGCGCTTCAAATCGAAAAAGACCGGATCATCCTCGAGTCGTTTCTTGGGTCGGAACAGATCAAGATCGATACGATCTTAAGAAACACCACCGTCGCAACCCAACTCCGCGAACAGGAAACCTTAAAAGCCCTTGATTTAAAACAAAGAGAACTTCAAGCAAAAGGAAAACTCTCTGATCTTGAATTAAAGCAGCTTCAGGCGATTGAGGAAGCTAAAAGCAAAGTAATGGCCGAAGCGGCGAAAGCAAGATTTGAAACACAAAAGGTCGCGGCGCTCGCAACAGCGGATCTTCTGGATGCGGTATCGGTTGCCTCCGGGAAAGGCATTTTAAAGGGCGTTGCGATTGTCCTTCGCGCTGTTGTCGTAGCCGTCGAGGTCATGCAGTCTTCGGTGAACCCATTCCTCAAGCTTCTAAAAGTCGCCGTGACCGTTGTCCAGACCGTCAATGCCTTAAACCAGCTTCAAGCGGCCGAGCGGGCTCTTGAAGCTTCACGCGGAGAGTCCGTCCAGGCCGTTACGAATGTTCAGGGCCTGGCCGGGGGAACACCGGAGGTTAGCCGGGCAGGCGTATTTCAAGTGGGCGAGCGGGGTCCTGAGAGAGTTTTTCTACCGAGAGGCTCGGCAGTTCTGCCAAACCAAGGCTCTGGCGGGAACGTCTATCACATCCAGGTCGTGATCAATAACCCCGTTTTTACTCCCGACAATTTAGCGGATCAGGTCGTAAGAAATATCGGGCCCCGGCTTTCGCAGTTTATTGACGTGGAAAGGGAAAGACTTTAATGGCTGACGAAATAGACATAAATATCGGGACGTTTGATCTCGACCAGGCGAACAACATCGCCGTCGAAGATATCAACGTCAGCGTTGCCAAAAGTATTCAAGAGTTTGACCTTCCGAAGTTCCACGGATCGGTGATCCCTATCGGCAAGCGAAAAACCTTGAGCGTCCGGATCCGTGGCACGATCACGGGTTCAAACTATGACAATTTAAGATCGAAACTCGACGGTTTAAAAGGCGCGTTTGAGGGATCATCCGAACAGAATTTGACGCTGGATGATGACAGGATTCTTAAAGTTCAGTACCGGAATTTCGCGTATTCGTATAAGACGCTTCGGACGTTTTCAGACTTCTCGGTGGATCTTGTGGCACAAGACCCCTTTTGGTATGCGGCGAGTCTTACCACAAGCGACCAAAATCCGGTCACGGTTGGGACTCCATTCATTGTGAATAATACGGGCAACGCCCCAGCGCGTGTGAAAGTCCAAATATCCCACGCGACAGCAACAATCCAAGACGACTGCCGACTCGAAAACCAAACGACGGCTGAGACCATGCAGTACCGTGGGACGGTGTTCGCCGGTCAAAACTTGATCGTGAATAACAAGATGGATAGCCCCGATCTTTCCGTCACCAATAACGGCGCGGATGACATCAAAAACTTCGAGGGGGACTTCATCACCTTAAATCCCGGCAACAATTCGCTTGTTTTCACAGGTGTAAACGGCACGAGAGTTCAGATTATTTTTAGACCGGCTTTTTACTGATTATGAGAACTCCACTTTTTAATTTGCAAGGAACGCAACAACCGAACACCGCGGCGGTGAGGTATTTCAGTTTCGTGGGCGGGAATAAGTCCGCCCAATCGGCCGAGGATACCTGTTACCAACCGATGCCCATCGCCGGGACGATCAAGTTGTTTCGTGTGCGCTTCTCGACCGCACCCGGCGCTGGAAAGTCTTGGCTAGTGAAATTAAGAAAAAACGGCGTTGATACAAGCATATCGGTGACGATCTCAGACACCGCCACGCAGGGCGCGGATCTCGTGAATGAGGTATCGGTGTCGCCCGGCGATAAACTGGACGTTCAAGTGACCCCCAGCGGCACCCCGACAGCGGCCAATATCGCATGGGCTTGCGTTATTGATGCCGCGGTTAGAACTTCATGCATCTTTGGCGGAGATTTAACCCCAAGTGGCACCGCCGTTACTTATTGGGCTGTCCAAGGATGTTTTTCAAACAATGCTACGGAAGCAAACAGGCGGCAAAAAATCACCTCGCCCGGTGTTATTAAGAATCTCTATGTTCAACTTAACGCTGTTTCACCCGGGGTGGGGAAGTCTTACACCTACACACTCATGAAAAACGGCGTGGCAACTGCGCTTCAAGTCGTGATCTCTGACACCAACACAAGCGGAAGCGACATAGTCAATTCGGTTACGGTTGTCGCCGGGGATATTATTTCTATCAGGATCACGCCGAGTGGGACGCCTTCTGTCCCGTGGTCGAATTGGGGTTTGGAGTTTGATCCGGACGTCGACGGCGAGAGTCTTATCCTCAACGTCAGCGGTTTAAGCAACCCATCCTCTACCGTAAACAACTACATGATGACGGGCGGGAACTGGAGTTATTTGTCAACGGAGTCAAGCTTTGTCAGCATCGCTCCGGTGGACTTCATATTAAAAAACCTCTATATGGAAACCACGAACGGCCCCGGAGCCGGTAAATCCTACCAATATGCCGTCAGAAAAAATAACGTCACTCAGTCTTTGTCAATCACCGTTACAGGCACGGGCCCTCAGTTTGCAAGCGATCTTGTGAATACCGTCAACGTCGCCCAAGGCGACATTATTAACTGGATCACGTTGCCCTCCGGGACGCCCTCGTCCATTATCCCCGCCTTCTTTGGTCTTACCGCATACATATCGCCTGGCTCTCTCGGAATCATGGACAGAAGAGAACTTCGCGGCGTTGAAAGGGGTGTTCTTCGATGATTATTTTATCCAAATACAACCAGTCAAAAACCGTGATGTTTCCGCTTGTCACAAGAGGGGCGGTGGATTTTAAAACGGGCGCAACCTTCGCCGCCGGGGACGTCAAAATCTCAAAAGACGGCGGGGCGTTCGCCAACACGACGAATCTTCCGACTGAACTCGGGAGCGGATGGTATCAGCTCGTTCTTACTGCAACGGAAACACAAGCGGCGAGGATTTCCATAAGCGTCATTGACCAGGACGCGACAAAGGTTTTCGAGGATCAGGGAATCTACGTTGAGATTTATGGGAACGCCAGCGCGGAGCATGAGATTGATTTGGATCAGCCGAATGTGAAGATAAACTCGGCTTTCAAGAAAAACACGGCGTACACGAGTTATATGTTTCTCATGGTCGACGACACCGACGGCAAAACCCCGGAGACCGGCCTTACAGGCATCAGTTGCACCCGCTCAATCGACGGCGGGGCTTTCGGCGCGTGCGCCAACGCCGCGTCCGAGGTGGGCTCGGGCTGGTACAAGATCGACCTTGCGGCAGGCGACTTAAACGGCGATGAGATTATTTTGCGTTTTACGAAGGCGGGCGTCGCCCGAAACTGGGAACACAAAATAAGGACAAACGCGACCTAAGATGTCAGCCAGGATTGTTTCGCCCTCAAGCGTTGTTGCTGATCCCGAACAGGGCATAATTCTTAACTATTCCGCACGCGCCCCTGTCACTACCATCTCTCCGTCAAGGTATGCGATTGAGATCAGGGACAAAAACTTCACCCTGAAACGAAGGATCGAATCTCAAGTCACCGCTCTTTCGTGGGAGTGGAACCGGATCGGAGGTTGCGGCCGGGCGACCATTAAAGTCGATGGAGATTATAAGAATTTTCAGGTCAACCCCGATGATGACGTGAGGATCTATCTTCCGAAGGCGGGTTCCGGGGCTCTTCTTTGGTACCGCGGATACGTGGAAGCCGTGTCGCCCACAATTCAAACGGGAAACTCAGGCTCAATTACGATTGAATGCACGGGTTACTTCGGCTGGCTTGACCGGATCATCGTTCATGACTCAGGGGCAGGCAAGGTTTACACCAATCAAGAAGTGAGCGCCATTGTCCAGGACATCGTCGACAACTTCATTGTCGGAAACTCAGGCATCACGCGGGGTACGATTCAGGGAAACAATTTTTCTCCGGATTCGATTTCATTTAAAACGACGGCAAAGGAAGCGGTTAGAACTCTCTTTGATTTAATCGGCACGGTCGAGTATGGCATCAACGAGAGCTTACAGTTTTTCTGGTACAACCAAGACCCGATTTTAAAACACGTGTTTTATCTAGGCGACAAAGTAGTTAAGATCACCGACCGGGTGGATTTTAAAAACATCGTGAACAAGATTTACTTTGAAGGCGGCGAGGCAAGCCCCGGCGTTGTCTTTCAAGCAACAGGCCAGTCGCAGTCGAGTATCAACCGCTACGGCAAGCACGAGGAAATTATCTCGAACGGCTCTATCTATACCACAAACGTTGCAAGCCAATTCATCACAAGCATCCTGCGCCAGCGGGGCATCCCGGCGCGGCAGCTTTCCGTCGGTTTAAAAAACACCACCAAGCGGTTTGAAGCGGCATTACCGATTGGCGCGGCCTCCGTCGTGGACCCGGAGAACAACCAAACAGGGGCGATCTACGGAACGACGGCCGCAGGCGGGTCAAACAAGTATTACGGATCGGTTTTGAATGGCGGGTCAGGTCAGCTTTATGGCGGGGTCGCAAAGCACCAAGTCGACCGCGTGCAGTATCAGATGAGCCCCGAGGACGGGCGGGTTCACGCGGAAGTGCAGTTTGGCACTTCCATCGGTTATTCCAGGGCCTCGGCCGCATTACGAAAACTCGAACTCGAGCAAAACGCACTAAGGCTTCGGAGTCTTTAAATGGCTGGATCCACTTCTTATCCCACAAGCGTTGACAATAAGACAGCACTCCAAGACGGCGTTGACATTATCCAAGCAGATGATGTCAACGACGCTTACGTGCCGGTGGATGCGATTGAAACCTTTGTCGGCGCATCGGGCAAGCCCCAGAGCGGATCCGTCGATCTTTTGGAATATCTGCGGTTTCTGGGGGATCCGGTCAATGAAGCGAGAGTCGAGTGGGTCAGTGCCACGTCGCTGAAAATCAAGGCGGGTGTTATCTGGTGCACCAACGCGTCGGGTTCAATTCGGGTTCCGCGTAAATTAACCGCCGACCTTACGCTGACCTTCGCGGACCTGGACACGGGAGCCGAGGCCGCGAATACAAGATATTACGTGATCGCGGTAGCAGATGCGGCAAACACTTCGATCACCGGAAAATTCAGCTTAAGCAAAACCGCCCCAAGCGGGATCACGACCTTCGCGGCGCTCGCCTCTTTCGTGAATAACGGAAGCTCCGACATCGACAAGTGGTCAGTGAAGAATTTAAGAGACCGAACCAAACCAGGCGAGATCATGGAATGGGCGGGGACAATCGCGTCACTCCCCGAAGGCTGGAAGCACTGCGATGGATCGGCAATTTCAAGAACGCTTTTTGACGATCTTTTTAACGTGATCGGCACTCAGTACGGCACGGGCGACGGAAGCACGACCTACAATTTACCGGAGGCAAGAGACCGTTTCGTGGTCGGGGCAAAGCAGGATGATTCGGGCGCGGCGAAAACAAACCTCACGGGAGCGCTCACCAAGTCCGGAGGGGATACGACCCAGCCGCCAAGGACGTCAAACGACCTTAACGGCGCATTCCAGCCGTCAGGATCAAACCCGCCGCTTTCTTGCTCTTTTTCGCCGCATCAGCATAGCTTCACGCCGCCTTTCGTGGCGTTTGTGGTGGCGGTAAAAATTTAAGGAGGAATTTCTAATGCATGAAATAGAGAAAAACTCGTTTATCTGTGTTGAAGACAACGCTCTTCCCGATCACTTGTGTAATGAAATCATTTCTTTTTTTGAGTGTTCTCAATTGAAACTTGAAGGGCGCGTGATCGACGCATCAGGGAATCACGTCGTAAACACAAAAGCAAAGATTTCAATGGATCTTGATTTAAGCGGCGAAGCGGGTATGGGATCCGACGTCGACCATGAGCTTTACCGGCTTGTCGGCAGGGCGTTCAACACCTACGTTGATATGTTCGGGGTCTTAAAGGCTTTCTCGGTTTATGACACGGGGTATTTTATGACGCGGTACTTAAAGGGCGAAGGTTTCTACGATTGGCACATCGATGCCGGAAATGACGCGACAATAAACCGGCTTTTTTCATGCCTCATTTATTTAAACACGGTGAAAGAAGGCGGGGAGACGGAGTTCTTTTATCAGAAAGTAAGTGTCAAGCCAACAAAGGGCAGACTTATTTTGTTTCCAGCGGCTTGGACGCATCTTCACAAAGGATCAGTGCCGGTGTCAGAGGACAAATACATCCTGACGACCTTTTTGACGCATAAGGTTTCAAATTTGATGGAGCTTAAGAACATTTAAGGGGGATTTATGCTCAAACCAACAGGAGAGAAGTTCACCGCCGAAGTCGACGGGAAGATCAGAGAGGTAAACGTCTATACCCGTGAGTCGACGGTCACGAAAAGAATCGATCTCGCATCTCTTAAGGTAAGAAAGACCGATCTCGAAAAAGAGCTTGAGGAAGTAAATCAAATAATTTTGGAAATTGTGGCCGAGGAGGTCTAAAGGTGAAAGACTGCGCGGCGGATTTGGAAGGTGCTTCAAGCCGAAAAAGTAAGACAAACGGAGAAGCCATCAAGATTTTGTGGTGGCTTCTTGCAACGGTCACGGGGGTTTTGATTACCGGGGCTTCCTTCTGGATAGCGGGAATTACGGCGAAAATTAACACCGTGGACGCCGCGCAGGTCTCGGGCGTTGAGCGGATCGCAAGGCTTGAGGAGGCGCTTAAAGGGCTATCAAAGGACATCGCAAAGATCGATGTAAAACTTGAAACCACAAACGATAAGCTCGATAGGCTTCTCGAGCGTCCATATCGGGTTTTAAAAGGAGGGGCATAAAGATGGATTTCATCACGGAAAATTACGGGGACAACAGAACCAAAATCGACGCCGCGGGAATCGGCGACAATCAAATCATCGCGGCGGTGGCGGGTAAAAAGATCAGAGTGTTGAGCATGTTCTTTGTGGCCGGGGGCGCTGTGAATGCGAAGTTTCAGAGCGATTCGGGTGGCGGCGCGGCGGACCTCACGGGAGCATTGCCTCTGGCGGCCAGCGGAGGCGCGTCGCTTCCTTTTAACCCGCACGGGTGGATCCAAACCGAAGCAGGGAAGAAACTGAATCTCAATCTCTCGGCCGCGGTTCAGATTTCAGGGTCGATTACCTACGCGCTAATCGGGTAGGACATGCCGCTTACTTCGTTTGAAAGTCTGCCTTGGGACAGGGTCTATGAGATCGGCAACGTAGCTTTTAGCAGTATCGCAAGAGCTGGGCAGAGTTTTCAGATACAAGCCCAAGCCGGGGTTACGGGAGCCCGGGTATATCTTCAGAGAAACTCCGGCCAAGCCCAGGTTCAGGTCAGAATCGAAACGGACAGCGCGGGCTCGCCCTCAGGGACCCTTGTTCATTCAAATGCACTTGCGACGCTCGAGCAGGCGGATATTCCAACCGCCGAGGGCTACGTCAGCGTTTCGTTTCAGGCCTTTACGCTTCAAGCGAATACAACGTACTGGCTTGTCTTAAAAAGAACGACGGAACCGGGCCCTAACTTCAGCACGTACTACTGGTATGGGAAGCTTAATCCACCAAGCTATGACAGCGGCGTCGCAAAATATTTCAACGGAACCTGGAATCAGTTTGTGGGACAGGACCTCATCTTTGAAATAAACGGGGGCGGAGGTCTTCTTAAGGGATCGATGGCGCTTTTAGGAGTGGGGGGATAATTCAATGCGAAAAACAATCATCGTGTTTTTAGGGTTTGCCCTTTTGGGTTTGTGCGGGTGCGCTTCCGTGACGCCGAAGTTCCCTTCGCTTGCACCGCCCGAGAAACCGAGAACCGTCTACAACTGGAATGAGGAAGTAATCATCGAGCCGAAGGTGATCAAGACCGGCGAAGGGGAGTTTATCGTTCAGCGAACCGAAAAGAGGCTTTCGGCCGGTCTTGACACGACGCCGAAAAAGGTCGGCTTCATCGAAAGGATCGGAAGCTTTATCGGGGGCTTGAGTTTCTGGATTTTCGCCCTGGTCGTTCTCGGGTTAATTCTGGCTCCGGGTGCCACGATAGGATTTCTTTTCAAGAAATACGCGCAGTACAAAAATGCCATGAAGCAGACCGTTGCGGCGATCAAAGAAGCCAGGGCGGTTGATTCTCAAGCTCTTCATGACGCGCTCAAGGCGAGACAGACCGTCGAGACGAAAAAGATTGTCGGGCGGATAAAAGCGGGTTTATAGCCTTCTTAACGGGTGAAAAAATGGGGCGCTTTCCTTTATATATAGCGCTTGATTACCCCGGTCGTGGAAGGTACTATCCCCTCGGTTTCAGGTTGGGCTCATTTTTTTTAACGAGGAACACTACCAAATGATAGTGATTATTAGATGAGCGGCACACCGTTTTTCTTAAACGAAACGCTCGAGAAAAAAGAAGAATCTAAGCTTCGGCGTCCCGTGCTAGTCGAGGGCAGTCTCGGTTTCCAAGAGACGCTCCACAAGTTTCTCGGGTATTCGCGTGTCAGAAATTATTCCGAGCGGACGCTAGAAAAGTACGAAAAGGATTTAAGCCATCTATTTTCGTTTCTTGAAAAGCGCGGGATCGAGCGTCTGGACGATGTCTCGAAAAAGGATCTCATCGAATACGAAAACGAGGTTTACGCGAGCGTAAGGATTAAAGACGGAAACCCGCTTGCCCAGTCAACCAAGGTCGGGCGAATTTGCGCCTTAAAAAGCTTCTACAACTTCTTATCGAAAACGGAGCTCATTCCTTATAACCCAGCCGCGACAATCGAAATTCCGGTCGTTCGCAATAGAAAGCTACGCGAGGTTTTAACCGAAGAAGAGACTTTTAAGCTTCTTGAATCGGCCAAAGGTGACAACCCCATTGATATCAGGAATCGTGCGATCTTAGAGCTTTTGTATTCGACGGGCGTCCGGGCGGAGGAGCTTATCAATATCGGCCTTCGGGATATTGATCTCGATAAAGAGGAACTCAGGATCCGCTACGGCAAGGGCAGACTTGGGAAATCCGAGCGTCTTGTGCCGGTCGGCAGGGTCGCCGTGGAATGGCTTAAAGTTTACGTCACGCATATCCGCATGACCTTGCAGAAGTCCGACGACGCGGGGTATCTATTTGTCACCCGAAACGGCCGGAAGCTTCTCATAAACGACCCGAACCGCATCGTTAAGATGCACGCGAGGAAAATCGGGATCACGCGGCGTATCGTCTGCCACTCGCTTCGGCACAGCTGTGCGACGCATATGCTTAAGCGCGGGTGCGATATTCGCTTTATTCAAGAGCTTCTTGGCCACGAGTCCATCGAGACGACCGTTATTTATACGCACCTTGTGATCGACGACTTAAAAGAAGTCCACGATAAGACGCATCCCAGGGAGCAGAAGGAATCATGAAAGAGCTTTGGGATTATTTGGACGAGGTCTCGAAATCCGGCGTGAAACAAAGAAGCGTCGATTTATACCGAAGGGATCTCGGCCTCTTCGGGCTTTTTCTTTTGAAGAAGAAAAAGAAGGGGTTTTGCGAGGCGATGCGCGATGACATCGAGGAGTATCTTTCCCAAAGGAAAGCCGAACGAAGCGGAAGCGCGTATTATTCGAGTTTTACCCGGATCAGGGCTTTTTACGAATCACTCGTCAAAAAAGGCGTTATCGCGGAAAACCCGGCCGGATTGATTAAGGACGTGTATGCATCCTCTCTTAAGGGGTCAGGGTCAAAATGAACGAGCTTCAGGGGTATCTCAAGCATCTTTACGACCGCGGTCACCGAGCCGGGAGCATTAGAACCACAAGAAAAGACCTTTCGCTATTTTTTCAGTTCCTTGAAGAGCGTAAAAAAGCGATTCGGGATGCGGTGCCGGACGATATCGAGGCCTATCTTTTAATGATAAAGCCCAAGGTGAGCGATCACACCTATTATCACCGCTTCTCGACCGTGCGGTGCTTCTACAGGTACATGGAACGGGCGGGTCTTATCGCAGTGAGCCCCACGGCAAAGATCGAAGGCGTGAGAACTCCCGGAAAGCTCCCGAAACATGTTCCAAACGAAAAGGAGGTCGTGGAGTTTCTTGATAAGCCGATTTTTTACACGACCTATGGCATGAGAGACCGGGCGATCTTCGAGCTTTTGTATTCCTC
>Ga0209726_10006519_pt1 | contig 13521 bp, 13 predicted proteins | sample Subgrocontami54m_FD_187453 | JGI IMG/M metagenome (GOLD analysis project Ga0209726, IMG submission 187453) | Subsurface groundwater microbial communities from S. Glens Falls, New York, USA - GMW46 contaminated, 5.4 m (SPAdes) (version 3) | ecosystem: Environmental > Aquatic > Deep subsurface >... | reverse complement strand
AGAATGCGACGAAAACCCCGCACGAACGACGGCAGCTTCTTGCGCGTGTAAGGCAGGTAAAACAGCCGCGCGCCCAAGGCGACGGCCTCGTTATCCAGCGCGGCTTTGTAGCCTCCGGTCAGGCAAACGTCGATCTTGAGCCGCACTGGCAGATCGCCCTGGTGTTCCTTGAAGTGCTTGAGCAGCGCGAGCAGCCAGGTTTCCGCGCCCCCGATTCCCAGGGCGGTGAATACTTGCAAAACGCGCAGTTCCGGCTTCTTAATAGGCAGCTTGGTCAAAAGGCGTGCGTGCAGTTCCAGTTCGTAAGTGCCACAATTGGCAGGCTCAACATCTGTTCGCCGAACTTCATGCCTTTGAAAGGGCCTGAGATAATCGCCCCTGCTGCATGGCGATGGGCGTGCCATTGTATAGTCGCGAGCAGCGGATGTAGGAGCGGCTTGAAGGCTAGCTGCACTGGTTTAGGTGCCAACCTCTGATAGAGTTTCTTCAACAACATTAGCTTCTCGTCTTTCGCTGCGGTGCTCCAGAAACAATGTTCAAGCCTCGGGTAGATCTACCAGCCGCCACAGGGCAAGCCCCTTCCCATATCTCTGAACGTCGGGATCGAAACTGAATTCATGGATGACATCGAGAGGCGCCGGGAAATTAAATGGTGGCAGACGGAAATCCAGGGGCCGCCAGCCGCCCGTCACAATGTCTCTATTCTCCGGGATCGCGGTAAAAGATGTCGTCAGTAGATATGATGACGCACTACGTTTGAAATTTCTTAACGCCACTCGTATTCGCCTAAAAGAAAAGTGCACCAGACAATCTCTACAGAGGATCACGTCAACAGTAGGGAGGTTGTCCCGTAGAAGATCCAGCCGTCGGAACTCGCGAGTTTCGCTCGCGAACACATCCTGATGATGCCGTATCAAGTTCGCAACCACATCAGCACCGATGTACCTGTCAATGGACAGCTTTGTCTCCTTCATCCAATTAAAATCTCCGCATGGCACGTCCAGCACTGACTTAGCGTGGATCCTCCTTAGCAGTCCAGGCAACTCCCTCCGCAAGCTCGCTGTCTGTGCGAGGCTCGATCCTGGGCCCGAGACGGATTCTTCATCTTCCCAGCCTCGCGTCGCGTAGATACGCGAAAAGATCGACTTCGCACTCCGAAGTTCCATGATTCGATTGCGCGCCGACCGGTAGTAGCGCGCAGCGAGGGGCGCATTCGCGGCAATGCCGTGGAGAATTTGCTTAAGTTTCATGGCGACGTCACTGATGGGAGGCAGCCTCTTTACGACGGTAGAGCGCGAATTGGTAGCCAGGCATTGCGCCGCCAAGCTTCAGGCCGAAAAACCTGGCACGACGCTTCGTCCAGCCGTTGCTCTCCAGCACGAACATGCCATCATTTAGCGTGGGCGGTGGCTCTGCGACATGACCAAGTTGAGGCAGAAGCAGGTAGCGCACCTTACGATGAAACTTCACTTCATAAGCATCAAGATCGAGATCCTTTTTGTCTTCCAGCACATTCACTGTGATGGTCACCAAAAACTTCTCGGGCTTGCTAAACGCCACAAAGGAGGGCCGTGCTAGCCAGATGAAGCCGATTTGTTCCCGGTTGCTATTCAGTGTGCTTTCCAGTTGTCGCACGGTGGTGCTTGTTTGCTCGAAGGAGACCCCTTCGCGGTAGAACATAATGGCCAATAGCATCGCGCGGAACAGCCCCGCCGCGCCACAGAGTCCAAAAGCAGAAACCAATATGACGGGTAGCCGCCGCAATTTCACAGGCAATGCCAGAAGGCCCGCTTCACGGCCCACCAAGGCGAGCATGATGACAGGCATGAAGCCAAAGTAAGAATAGCTCAGAGTCCTCGGTATCATAAAGAACACCCAAACCACCACATAAACCAGTGTCAGCCACCAAAACCGCTGACGCACCAGAGAGAGAGCAAGCACCCCGAACGCACCCAAACAGAACACATTCCACAGCGGCAGATCGAGATGTGCCACCGAGTTGAAGACGCCCAGATTTGAGGGTATGACAGTAAAAGGTAAACCCGTGGCGTGGCCACCGGCGATAATAGTGTTATGCACCCATTGCCAGGGATTCACCGGGCAGGCCACCAGCAGGACGGCCAAGGCGGCACTGACAGAGAGAGCGCCGCAAAGGATGATTTCACGAATCCATTGGTTGCGGTGGCGGATGGCGATCCAAGCAATGGCTCCCATAAAGCAAAGCACGCCCGGGATAGGTGAGAGCACAATCGTCAAACCCAGTGACACGTAGGCAGCCGACTTCGCGAACGGCGCAGTGACACGCCACTCATGCATCAGGAATGGCACGATCATGAGCAACGGCAGCAGGTGCTCTGGTCGTCCCTGTAAATACAAGCAGGCGAGCGCGGTCACAGCCGCCATGCCAGTCGCCAGCCAGGGGCCTAAACGTGGGAAGTAGAGTCGGAAGGACTTCCAGCCGAGCGCTAGATAGACAGTGTAGGTCAAAACATTTAAAGCTGCCGTCCATCGAAAGAGAGACTCGTAGCTTGCGCAGCGCAGCACTTTGCCAAAAACGAACTGATAGAGCTGGCCATGAAAATTAAAACTGCCGTTCCCAAGCTGAACTAAAGCAGGCACGTAGCCATCGAACTCCCAGAGGCCGAAAGCCGCACTCTTGATGATAGGCGTGGTATAAAGTGCGCTGTCGTGGTGCAAACCAGGCCATTGGGTGAAGGCAGTGGAAGCGAGGAAGAACAAGACGCAGAGATTCCACACCGCTAGTATCAAGTTTAAAATCTTCACGATTGCGTTGGCCTCTGAGTTTTTCAGGCGTTATTTAATGGCAGACACTGAGTTTTTGGTTTGGTGCACTGCAAAATCAGATGCGTGTAAGGAATGCGCAGCAAGTCGTGTCGCACAGATGCCTCTATCTGAGGAAAATAACGCATGGCTAACCTCTTGTAATGCTCCTGGGTGCGAACGAACTGACCACGATCCCGGCTCACCACCCAGTGTGCAAGCCTGGGTTGACCGGCTACCAAGCAACCGTCGTAAGTAACCAACCGCCCGCCAGGCTTCAATGCCCGGTGGGCAAGTTCAAACAGACGTCCCGCATGCTCATCATCGAGGTGGTGAACCACTCCTGTGGCCAGGGCCAGATCAAATGTCCCCGCCTCTTCGTCAAGCGACGACAGGCCGACGTCACCACAAAAGAACCGGCCGCGGCTACCAAACCGCAACTGCGCCGCGTCTATGTATTTCGGATTGATATCGAACCCGACGTAGCGGACCGGCGGCAAATACTCGAGAATATCACCCGGGCCGCAGCCAATATCGAACACCTTCTCGTCCGCCACCGGCTTCACGTATTCTGCCATGTGGATCCGATAGGCATTACCTATCACGATGCGGATGAACAACCGATAAACGAATGGCAAAGCCAGCAGGGAGTAGAAGCTGCCGCGACGTTCCATAATCAGGGCGAAGATGAGTCAAGGTCGAAACGCACGGACGGACTCGATGACATGAGTCTGATCGTCCAGCGTGAACGAGGCATAGAACGGCAGCCGCAGCAGCCGGTCGCTTACTTCCTCGGTCACTGGACAGTCACCCGGCTTCCCACCCCAACGCATCGCATAATCTGAAAGGTGCAGCGGCAGGTAATGGAACACCGCGAGAATTCCAAGCGCCTTGAGGTAAGCGATGAGCGCAGTGCGCGCGGCGAGGGAGGGCATGAGCAGGTAAAACATGTGGTAAGCCTGCTCGCAATGCGCGGGCACGATCGGCAGGCGCACACTGGCCTCTTCAGCCCAGCCGGCCAGACCTGACTGGTAGGTTTCCCAGATTTCACGGCGACGGGCCTGGATTGTGGGCCAAACTTCAAGTTGCCCGTAGAGAAAAGCGGCCAGCACATCGCTCACGACGTAGCTCGAACCGACATCCACCCATGAGTATTTGTTCACCTGACCGCGAAAGAACCGGCTGCGGTTGGTACCCTTCTCGCGGATGATCTCCGCCCGCTCCATGAAACGCTCGTCATTGATGAGCAGTGCTCCACCTTCGCCACAGGTGATGTTCTTGGTCTCGTGGAAACTCTGCGTGGCGAGGCCACCGAAGGTGCCGAGCCAACGGCCCTTATATTTGCCAAACAGTCCGTGCGCATTGTCCTCGACGACCGGCACACCATGACGGGACGCGATCGCCATAATCGCGTCCATCTCGCACCCCACCCCCGCATAATGCACGGGAACGATTGCCTTCGTCCTTAAGGTGATGAGGGCTTCGAGTTTTGTCTCGTCCAAGTTGAGGGTATCGGACCGCACGTCGCAGAACACGGGCTTCACCCCGTGCAGCACAAAGGCGTTGGCCGTCGAAACAAAGGTAAACGAGGGAACGATGACTTCGTCGCCGGGCTGTAGCCCCAGCAACAAGGCGCACATCTCCAAAGCGTGCGTGCAGGAAGTGGTGACGAGCACGCGCCGCACGCCGAGGGTTTGCTCCAGAAGCAGGTGGCACTTTTTGGAAAACTTCTGATCGCCCGCGATTTGGCCAATCGTGATGGTTTGGAAAATGTATTCCAGTTCCTTACCGAGCAAGGAGGAGCGGTTGAATGGTATGGAGCAATCGTTCATTCCAGCGTCAGACCAATTGGTTTGAGTACATTAGCAGAACAAGTCACACCGGCCCCTTCCAGCTGCACATCTTTCAACAATACGCAGTCATCGCCGGTCAAAACGACCACCCCCACGCCGGGTAGAACCTCAACTACACGACCCGGAACCACCCCCGCATAACGACGCGGCTTCCCGGGCAAAGCCGCTGACCAGACACGCAAGAGTTGGCCATTTGCGCGAGTGAAAGCTCCCGGATAGGGCGCGGTCACAGCGCGGATGAGGTTGGAAATCTCGCGGGCCGACCTTGACCAGTCGATGCGATTGTCCGCCGGCAAACGCCTGCAGCAGTAGGTGGCAAGACTTTCATCCTGATCAACGCGCGGCGCCGTGCCGGCAAGGAGCCCGGCCAAGTTCTGCTCCAAGAGCGCAAGATAGGTTTGCGTCACACGCTCCATAACGGTCGCAATGGTGTCAGAATCTCCAATCGATACGCGCTCCTGGGCCACCACTAACCCGGTGTCCATGCCCGCGTCCATCTCGAACAAAGTCACACCGGTGTGATCCTCACCGTTGGCCATCGCCCAGACCGTGGGCGAGAAGCCGCGATACCGGGGCAACAGCGAATCGTGAAAGACAAACGCCCCGCGACGCGGTCGCAAAAAAACCGTTTCCGGCACGAGGTAGCGCCAACTCACAGCGAAGAGGAGCTGGAAGTCGGCTTGCTCCCAAATTCGTGCGTGCATCCCAGCGTCCACTTTCTTCGCCTCGATGAACCGGTGCTGGCGCGACTCAGTCGCGTGCTTGATACCGTCAAAGAACGCTGGTTCCCAAGGTTCCTCGCGGAAGCTGAAGACGGTCAACTCGCTGTCAGGCAGAAGTTGCATGAGCTTTTCGAGAAATAGGTGGCCGCGACGGGTGGCACACAGCAAAGCGATGCGCGGAGGCTGAGTCATGACTGGGATGCCGCCTGCTCCACTTCGGCCACGGTGTAAGCGGGTTTGTCCAAGGTGCGGAAGTGCATCCGCGCAAGGTATTCGCCCATGATGCCGAGCGAAAAAAGCTGCACCCCGGCGAAGATCGCAATGATCGAGGCAAGGAAAGCAAAGCCCGCAACGACGACCCCCGCCATCAGATAGCGGCCCACGACGTAGAGGAGGATCAACCCGCCAAAAACCGTGAAAGCAAACCCCATCAAGCTGGCGAAACGCAACGGCACCGTGCTGAACCCGGTGAGCATATTGAGCGCGTGGACGAGCAGCTTGCGGAAGCTGTAGTTCGAAACGCCGATGGTGCGCGGATCATGTTTCACAACGACAACAGCGAATCGCATGCAGCCCCAGGTGAGCAATACATCAATGGAAACATAGGGCGAATTATAGCTGGCGAAGGCATTACGGATCTCAGTGCGAAAAACCCGGAAGGCGCTGACGCGGCGGGCGTTTTCCGCGCCCATGACTTCCTGCAAGGCGATCTTGGTCGCCTGCGACGCCAGATTGCGCCAGAGACTATGGGTTTCCTTTTGGGGAGCGCCATAAACCACGTCGAATCCTTCATCCAAGCGCGCAAGCAGTTTGGGAATTTCTTCCGGCGGATTCTGCAAGTCATCGTCAATGGTGCAAACCGTATCCAAGCGCGCGGCCCGGATACCGCAGAGCAACGCGTTATGCTGGCCGTAGTTGCGCATCAGACAGATGCCACGCACCCCAGGATGCTTTGCAGCAAGCTGTTTCACCGTGTCCCAACTCCCGTCCCGGCTGCCATCGTTGACGAAGATGATTTCGTAAGAAGTTTGCAACAACTCCAGCACTGGCGTGAGACGTTCAATGAGTTTCGGCAACACCTCCGAACTGTTGTAAACAGGCACCACTACGGACAAACCTGGACTCAATTTGCTCATCCCGGACGTTATCGATATTCCATCAAAACAGAAGTCCATTTCCGCTTTCCAAATTCCAGCCTTTGCCTTTCGAATCAATATTTCAGCCGGTAGTAGGCGTATTTGATGACTTCATTCTGAACTCGGCTGGAATATCTACGCCAAGGTTTCTCAGCTTCGTGTGCCCACCTAGATCTGCCTCCCAGCGCGTCTATCGAGTCTTGTATCTTGGCGCGGGCTTGCAGCCCTTGCCACACGGATAATCGTCCTTAAGAAGCCTATGGCAAATTCCTCCGGAAGATATGGTTTCACTCCAGCCCCAGTAACGAATTCTCGCCCTGCTTGACGATACCGGGACCAAACATCCTTAGGGCACAGCACAAGCCAATCAAGCATCGCCTTCGGGCTTTTGAACTGCGCCGCATCAATATAGCACTCACGGGGGATGAAACGATCAATCAACTTGTGCCCGCGATATACAGGAACCGTATCCGCCCAGAGGGCATCCCAGATTCGCTCCGATATCAGACCGCAATCGCTGCCGTGGTTTTCAAAAGCAAAGTCGAATCGATAGTTTCCGAGATAGTCCAATGTGCTTACTTTCGGAACTCCAAGGCACTTCGTTGCAGTTTCAGGAAAGATTTCCCAACCTTGCCCAAAAATGTCGAATTCCCCGGACGGATGGACAGCGCAGGCTCTGCCGACCCTTGCCCGATACCGAATCAACTCCCCGGGGCGGAAAACATAGTCGAACCAGTCCTTAAATGAGAACTTCCATCCTCTGCGCATCGCCATCAATCCGCTCTTGTTGTATTTTAAAAGGAAGGTGGCTCCGACCAGAACCCCTGTTCTTCGTTGTTCGAACGGGAGTCCGGTTCGCAACCGATGACGGTAGTAAGCATGTGGAGGAAGAGGGAAATATCGTTGGTTATCAACCAGATGCTGGTTGTAGGTCATGATGGCATCATATTCCGCGATATTTCGCGGATTCAACATATACTTGGAACCAAGAGCCGTTTCTATGGTGACCAGGATCGCCTTCAGATGCGGCCATTTTCGCTTTTGATCCACGGCGTTGTTCTTTGAATTCGGAGGGGTCATTCCAATGACCACGTCGGCTTCACCCGGTAGCAAGACGTCCCATGTTCCGATCTCCACTCCTAGTTCTTTCGCCCGGTCCCAAACACCCATGAAACAGTCCATCCAATGTGTGTTCGGACTGTGGGCCGAAGAATCATGGCGCATTCCAAGGAAAAGGGCATTCCGGTTTTTGCTTTCTACCGGCGGAATGACGCTGACCTTCAGCCCGGCACCCAACGAGTCGAAGTGGTCATCGGTCATGATCTCTTCAAGGAACTGGATTTACTCAACGAATTCAAAGAAACCCGAATTTTTACCAACGAAGAACGTCTCCGGCCCAAGGGAATATGAGTTCTTCCGGTGTGTGCCGTCACCGTTATTGACCTGTTTTAACCATCTCCCAAAGATACGCGGGCGGCTTTAGGCCCAACAATTCTCAGCGATTGGACTCCAAGTCCGCATAATGCATCTCGCGAATTTGGTTAGCCGAAAATTGCAGCATCTTCTGCGCTGGTTTCCGCCGCACCACACCCACCCCTGCTTCATAGTCCAGCACCACCGTCTCTAGATCGGCATGCATCGCCCTCAAGTGGACGATCGTTTTCCATACATCGCCATACCATGTATTGTCCCAACCCGGAACACCTTCTTTACCGTGAGCCTCAATGGTCTCCAATGGCATTGCGTGGGCTTCGGTGTCTGGATTGCAATCATGCATTACGATCACCCCGCGCGGCCTCAGCTATACTTGTGAATTCAATTATTTATTTATGCGGTTGCCGATTACGCGTGCAGGAACACCCACAGCGATCGACATAGGAGGGATTGATTTCGTAACCACAGCGCCAGCACCAATGACGCAGCCGTGGCCAATTACGACCCCATCCAGCACCCGCACTCCGGTTCCAATCCATGTCGAATCTTGAATTTCAATTCCAAGCGTTGTTAGCGACTGCATAATAATGGGTTTCTCGGGATCGCTGAAAACGTGGTTCACTGGTATAATTGTGCATTGTCCAGCAATTAAAACGTCATTTCCGATTCTAACTCCTCCTCCGTGCCCGTAAATCGCAGAATAGGCACCAATAAATACGTTTTTGCCGATTTCGATTCGTCCTCCGTATGGCGAAATCAGGGTGCCGACTGAAATTTTTGTTCCCGACTGAATTCGTAAGATGTTATTACAGCCATAAGTATATCCATCGCCAGTAAGATCTACAATTGACTTTGGATGCAAAGATACGAGGTGGTTAATTTCGATCCCAGTGTTTCGGTTAAGACGCCAAATTCTAAATAAAATTAAGAATCGTTGAACCTTATACTGGCATTTTTTCCACATAATCAGCATCAAACTACCATTGGGGCTCCAAATAAACCACGCCTAAGTCAGCAAAAGGAATCTTACCAGTTCCATAAACATCACCTTCTTCAATGTCAAAACGACAGTTTATTTGCGGCTGCAACGGCTTCTTCCAGATTCGTGGGAACAGTGTAATTGTCTGAAACACCCGTTCTAGTCGGACGGAAACGGCGGATCAAGCGATCCCAAACAGCTCCGGGCAATCCCCATGCTAATTTCCAAAACATTTTCCTGTCCAGGATTTCGTGAAGGACTATTCCGGCAGGTTGACCTCGCAACTGAAGAGTTCGCACCTCGTTGATGACATTGTTGGCGAGGAATGCGGCAGGCCAGTGCTGGTATTCGGGCAAGCGCCAGAGATCCAATATGTCCCTAAGCCCGTCCATTGTGTGGTGTAGCACCATCTGCTCCTCGTGCCGACGATAAACCCCGAGAATCTCGGGCAGAAACATGACCCCTCCGCCTAACCGCATCATTCGCATGTAGAAATCCCAATCGTAGGCGAAGCGCAGGAAGGTTCTGTAACCGGCAATGCGTTCGAACGCCTCTTTGCGAAACAAGCAGCAACTCGGTGTCGTTCCAACATATTTTTCAAGCCAAGGCTGAGCGGCCAACACCTTGGCATCGGCATGTTGGATTTTTGGCATATGCTGGCACCCACCCACTCTTCCATCCCTCAGATAGGTTATGGAAAAATAGACGGCACCGACTCCGGGATTCCGGTCCAAGCATGCGCCTGCAACCTCCAAGCACTTGGGCAGCAAAAGGTCGTCGGAATTCAGTGTGATTACATATTGCCCTTTCGAGAGTTGGACCGCACGCTGATGGTTCTTTGTCGCTCCCAGGCGGTCCGGACTGCGATGGTGACTTACCCTCGAATCATCAAATGCCCTAACAACGGCACCAAGATCTTGCGTCGAACAATCGTCCGATACCACGACCTCAAAATCGGAAACGGTTTGTTCCAACGCCCACTGGATAGCTTGCCCGAGGTATTCGCGCCGGTTGTAGGCGGGAATGGCGATGCTGTATTTGGGACTCATGAATTTTGTTGTATCGAGTTGCATCATCCCTGATGCAAACCATCAGCTATGCGCGGGACCGACCATCGCACGCTCACCACAAATCTTTTCACTGGTTCCTCATCATTTGGGGTGCGTCAAATCGTGAATACCGCCAAGTGATTTTGGAGCAGGGCTGTCCATAACACTCCCAGCGGCCAAATCGAATAGCCGGTCGCACCGATTCAATGAACTGCGCCGATGGGCGATCATAATCATCGTGATTTTCCCTGACAATTCATAGATGGCGTTCATGACATCTTTCTCAGTCTCCGCATCAAGGGCGCTGGTGGCCTCGTCGAGCACGAGAATTTCGGGGCCGTGATAGAGAGCGCGGGCGATGCCGATGCGCTGGCGCTGCCCGCCGCTGAGACGCACCCCGCGCTCGCCAACCATTGTCGCAAAGCCGTGCGGAAGTTTGTTTTCGACAAAAGCAAGGATATGGGCCGCGTCTGCGACTTGACGCAACTTTTTCAGATCACGTTTCGCTTCAGGGATGCCGAAGGCGATGTTGGCGGCGATGGTATCATCCAGTAGGTAGATGTCCTGGGGCACATAACCGACAAGCGCCCGCCAGGAAGTGATGTTTTCAGTTGCCAAAGGAGTGCCATCAACCAGAATGCGCCCCTTGGTCGGGGAATGGAGACCAAGGATGAGATCGACCAGGGTTGATTTTCCGCACCCGGTAGGCCCGATGATTCCGGTCTTCGAATATTTGGGAAAGTCCATGGAGAGGTCTTGAATCACCGGCGTCATGCCCCCCGCATACGAGAATGATACGGCATCCAGACGCAACGATTGGGTGAAGTGGACTGGCAATTGCGGGGGACCAACCGCTGCGGCATCCTGATGGGCGCAATCAGCAACCTCCCCTATGCTGTAAACATTGGACAGGACGTTCATCGCCTGGCCATAAACCGCTTGGAAGCTCGGGAGCAACCGATAACCCGCCAACGCCAGGATGGAAAGCTTGGGCAGGATTGTTGCCATCGCCACGCCATTTGCCGCGTTTACGAGCACCACACCCACGAGAGTCCCAAAGGCTACGGGCTCAAGCAGATAGCGGGGAAGGTTGCCCAGCAAGCCAGCGCGGGCGGAACAAGCGGTGGAGATGGCGGAAGCGTCGAGGAACTGCCCCGCAAAGTATTCCGTTTTGCCGTGGAGCAGGATGGCCTTGATTGCACCGAAAAACTGCTGCGCAGCCTGGAGCATGCTCCGTTGGGCAACATTCATCTGGTGCCCGAGGCGCCGCCCACGGCTGTTTAACACAGCAAGGCTGCCTCCATAAATAAGGCCACAGAAGGCAGCGGCCAAAAGCGTGATTCCAGGGGCTACCACCAGGAGCAGTACCAGCAACAGCAAAAGAACGACAAGTCGTGAAATAATCTCCAAAGACGGAACCAAGACACCGTTGACGAATTGAAAGGTGTCATGAGTCAGTCGCTTCAGCAGCACCGATGAATTCGTGGCGAGATAGTAACCGTAAGGCCGGGCGCAGTAATTGACCATGAGCCCTTCCCGGAGGGCATGAATCAAGAAAGCCCCGTAGCGCAGCCTCACCCGCTCCGTCAGCCACATGAGAAAGTTTGCAGTTAACAACCCCAGAATCGTGACGAAGCCCATGACGATGAGAAGGTCTCGATGGGCCATGCTTGCCAACCACGACCCCACAAGCGGCACCTTGCCCAACGCAGGAATGCTGCCTTCGGAGCCCGCCACCGCCAGGAAGGGAGCTATCGAAGCAACGCCCATCACTTGGACCACGCCATTGAAAAGGATCAGGGCAAAATTGATGGCCAACCGACCGCGACTGAAGCGCCCGGCGAACCGGATCGCCGCAAGGGTCGCCCGCGCTGCCTTTAGAAATGTAGTCAAAATGACGGATAGGATGATCTGTTATCGGGAATTGACACCTGATGATAATTCATTTGAATTTCTCAGAGCACTCCTACTAATAAAAAAACGCCGTTTTCCGCAAAACCGTGTACAAAGCTCCGCCCCGTCAATTCGCACCGCGCGATTTGCAATCACACCAAACTCACTCAAGGCCATCACCCGGTCCGTCTCCGCGCGGTTTTTCGCAGGATGTTCCTGCATAGTAAGCAACGCCGTGGTGACTTTTTTATCGCAGTGGCCTGATTTGTTCAAGCTGAATCGAAGCAGCTGAATCGAAGCTTCTCGAAGCCGAGGAAAAGACGAAGGCCGAAATGGCCTCGCGGCGCACCCAATTGATGCAGCAGGGACCAACGGCACAGCAAGCCCACACGCAGGCGTGGGCGATGGTCCAGGAGAAATACATCCTGCTTCCACCCGAAGAATAGCTCGCCGCCACCAGGAAGAACCGCCCCGGAAACTAAAACAATGTCGTTTTGCAAAGCGGTCCCTTCGTCACGCAATTTTGTCAATGCACAATTTTATGCACAATTTTATGGATGATTCAGGCTTGAAAACCGGCGTTCTTGGATTTCAAACTAGTCATATGTCTGAAATCATTCAACCGTCGGGCGATGCGCAGGTCGCGTCAGTGGTCAAATACTCCCGGATTAAGTCGTTGACTGGTTCATTGGTTGCGCTGCGGGCGACGGATGTTCAGTCGTATCGCGTTTGTGATGATTTGAGCGGGGTGCTTATTTTCCCGATGATTATTTTCAGTCCGTGGGCCTTTGGAACAACTCAACCATGGTCTATCTGGATAATGAACTTCATGGGCTATGCGCTCGGCCTGCTGCTGCTGACGAAACTATTCATTCGTGAAGTGAAGGGGTATCCCGCGCTGCGCTGGGAAAACTTTTCCGCGCGTTCCGGCACATACTTGCGCCACCGCCATCCGCCGACACATTTTCTCACTCGTGCTTTGGCCGGGCTGACGCTGGCAGTTCTGGCGTATTGCCTGGCAAGCGTTTTGAACGCAAGCGCCACCTACAATTCTGAAACCCGGCTGTTTGAATACCGCCACAACGTCGACTGGCTGCCACATAGTTTCGACAGCCATCGCACATGGTTCACTTTTGGGTCGTATCTCGGACTGGCCTGTTCGTTCTGGGCGATTCGCGATTGGTTGTCGGGCATGACTTCGGACGAGGCCCGCGCTGCTCATGGCAGAACAAAAAATAATTCCGGCAAGCCGGTGATGTCGTTACCGTCTCGATTGCGTTGGTTGCTCTGGCTGGTTTGCGTCAATGGCGCGCTGCTCGGTGTGGAGGCGATTGTTCAACGTGCGTCAGGTTCCGGCAAACTTTTGTTTCTGGTTCAACCGGTGGTTAATCCCGAAAGCGAAGCGCAATTCGGCCCGTATGCGTATCGTTCCAATGCCGCGCAATACTTCAATCTGCTTTGGCCGTTGTGTCTCGGCTTTTGGTGGACGCTGCAACGCGCCGGCGGTCATCGCCTCAATGCACATCATCTGCTGCTGTTGTGCGCGGCGATCATGGCCGCTTGTCCGATCATTTCCACCAGCCGTGGCGGGGCTTTGGTTACGGCGGGCATTTTAATCTTGGCCGTGATTTTCCTGACGATGACAAAAGATTTTGCGTCCGTCGCGCGGGTGAA
>Ga0209726_10006518_pt1 | contig 13521 bp, 10 predicted proteins | sample Subgrocontami54m_FD_187453 | JGI IMG/M metagenome (GOLD analysis project Ga0209726, IMG submission 187453) | Subsurface groundwater microbial communities from S. Glens Falls, New York, USA - GMW46 contaminated, 5.4 m (SPAdes) (version 3) | ecosystem: Environmental > Aquatic > Deep subsurface >... | reverse complement strand
AGATGCCTGCTCCACCCCGGCCCCGCCCGGGCGCTTGGAGATGCCGGGCTCCGCGACGGGGTGGCCGGATCGGGCACGTCGCGAGGTCAGAGGCGGGCACGGATCCCGCTTCGCGGGAGAGCATCGACCGAGCGCCGAGCGCAGATCCGCCTCGCAGGGGCGGATCAAGCGGTGCTCCGGTCGGCTATCCCGGAGCAGGGGCACGACATCTCGGGGCGGGGCGAGGACTCGTGCCGCAGGGCGCGAAGGAGTTCGGTTACCAGGGTTTGCGGTCTTCTTTGTCGGGAAACGTACCCCAGGTGCGCTCGGCTTTGCCGTCGAAATCCTCGTCCATCCGGCCGCCGACCAGCTTCAACCCGCCCTGGCCGTAATAGAACCAGGCGTCCGGCCGGCCGTCGTGGTTTTTGTCCATGATCATGAGGTCTTTGACGCCGTCCTTGTAAAAGATCCAGCCGTCGGCACGGCCGTCGAAGTCCAGGTCGGCCTGTTCCCGAAACGGTTTGCCGTCCTGAGTCCAGCGGATCACGTCGGGCTTCCCATCCTTGTTGCGGTCGACCTCGGAGCGAACCGGCTTGCCGTTCTCCAGAAAAATCAAAATCTCGGCCGTCCCATCGCCGTCCCGGTCCCGCTCGATCCGGACCAGCGTGTCGCCGTCGTACACCTTCCATTCTTCCGGCTTGCCGTTCTTGTCGGCATCCACCGGCTCCCGCCGCTCCACCGCCGCGAAAACAAGCTGGGAGACAGGAGAGAGGAGACAGGAGACAAGAAGAAGGGAGAAAAAAGAAAAGACCCTAACTCCCGACTCTCTCATTCCAAAATCCTCAGCGTGTCGTTGAGGTAATTGATCTTGCGCTGGATCTCCTGCCCCGTCGACGGAAGCCGCTGCAGGTCGTTGCGCAGCGCCTGTGCGGTCGACTGGAGCGACTCGATCAGCTTGCGCCGTTCCTGAAATCGAGGCCCGAGCCGGGCCGTGATCTCATTGATGAGGCCGGCGACGTCCTTAAGTTCATCGAAGCGCCGCAGAACCAGGGGTGCGAGGTCAAACTCCCCCTTGGCCATCAGGCGCAGGTAGCGCTTGATCCGCACCAGCGGCCCGGCGATCGTGTGGGAAAGAAAAAGGGTCAGCGCCAGCGCGACCGGCATCAGGCACAGGAATCCTACGCCAAGCCGCCAGTAAATCAGGTGCAGGATCTCCACGAGACGGCCCTGCGGGTACACCTGGGACAGGCGCTCCACCAAATGAGCCCAACCCGTGACATACACCACGTAGATCGACACGGCGAAGAACCCGACCAGAACTCCCATCGTGACGAGAATGTACCTCAGCTGCAGCGACAGATCGTTGAGGTAATGGGTCCGCTTGAATTTATCGCTCATGGGGCACGCTCCATAAATTAATGGTATGAATGAACCTTCATTCCCGCTGAATCGTCAAATCCCGGTGAATCAAGAGGGAAATCCCCTTCTCTTTCGACTGCTGAATCAGGCGCCGGGCGTCGACCAGCGGCAGATAGCGCGTGGGTTGCCCGTTCAATGACACGATCCGGTCGCCGGGCATCAGCCGCGCCAATCCCGCCGCGCCGGTGGGATCGGTGCGGTCCACGGTCAGACCCAGGTGCTCCATCTCCAGCTTCCAGTGAGGCCAATCGTTCACGTTAGCGGGAGCCGGCGGAAGCGTGACAAGCCGCTGAAGGGTGATCTTGACCAGCGTGCGCGGCGGGCCCCACAGGGCCTCCGCCACCGGCTTCGGGGAGAGGAAAGCCAGTGATTCGCCCCAGTAGTTGACCAGGGAGTCTCCCGGCTCGAGGCCGGCTTTATCCGCGGCCGATCCGGGCTTCACCCGGCTGATCGTCACGTACGGGCTGCCGGCTTCAAGAGAAAGGCCGCCGTGTTCCCAAAGCGTCTGGCTCCAATCGCCGGCCGGAAGAAGCTCCCGCTTGCGCTCCAGATCCTCAACCCGGTGCAGCGCATCCTCGGCTTCCTGCAGGCGGGGATTGACCTGCAGCGCCTTCTCGAAGAAGCCGCGGGCCAGCGGGATGTCTCCCTCTTCCAGCGCCTGCTGGCCCAGGTACAAGTGGTTGCGCTCCGGCTCGGAATAAAAGACCTCGTCGATGTCCCGGCGAAGCACGGTCTTTTCTCCCTCTTCGGTGCTGACCACGATCCGGTCCCGGTGCTCCTCGACCACGAGCCCCGTGAGCGAATTACCGGATTTGAAATAGAGGGTGTCGGCGAAAACCAAAGAAAGGTGGGAGACCGGAGGGAGGAGACAGGAGAAAAAAACACCCAGGAGAACGGCCCTTACTCCAAACTCCTCCCTCCTGACTCTTGACTTTCTTAGTTGTCTTTGCATAGTTTCCGGTAGCTGTCGTAATGGTGGATCGCGAACCCTCCGAAGCTGGGGCGCCGGCCCAGGACCTTTTCGATCTTTTCCAATTCATCCCGAAACGCCCGGCAGGAGGTCCCGCCGAACGTAACATAGGCCGGAAAAAGATTTTCCTGGGTCTCCTGGCCGATGAGCACCTTCTTGCCGAGCGAATCGGCGTAGGCCATTTCCAAAGAAACCAGGTGCACCGTCCCGTCCGACCCTTCCGCGAAATTCCGGTAAGCCATCACCGTGATGCTGTCGACGGTATCGAGGATGTGCTGGGTGGGCACCTTGATCTGTCCGTTCCAGGAGATCCGGTAAGAGGAATCGTCGTCGAACCAAAACGGGATGTCCACCCCCAGCGGGATGGGCTGCGGCTCCTGCCGGAGACGGCCGACCATCTTGGCGTTCAGGTCCAGGTACCCGCCCAGCAGAACCTCCGGATGCTCTTTCCAGGATTTTGAGAGCAGATAGACCTCCACGTCGGTGTGCACGCCGTCGAACCGCTCTTCCGGCGCGGACGCCGCGTTCATGCGCAGGACCGACTCCATCCATTCCATGGGGACGTGGTGGTACTGCGGCTTGCCCCAGCGGGGATCTCCCGCCAGCGCGTGAACCTGGATCCCGGCGGCGTGGGCCTGACGGTTGAACTGCCGGAAATAGTCATCCATCGGAGAACGCAGATCGTAAGCGGAAACGTACAGCAGATTGATCCGGCGGGCGCGGCAGAACTGCACGAGCCGGGAGCGCGTGGCGGAATCGGAGACAAGCCGGGCGTCCCAGACCCACATCGCCATCGGGGCCGCCGGCGGCTTCTGCACCGCGCCGGAGCCGGTGGGCGGCAAGACCGGCGCCGGCCGCCGGGCTTGAAAAAAGCGCAGTGAAAAGACCGCAAGAAGAAGGAAAAGCCCCGCCGCGATAAAGGCCGGGGCTTTTCCAGATCTAACCCAGTTCACTCGAATTGAAGGTCGTCGACGTAAAGGACGCCCGAGTGTCCTGTCTCAGGGAACAGGTCCCCTTCAAACACGATCGACACCGACGCCAGCTGGGAGTGGTCCAGGAAATACTCATCCAGCGGGATCGAGGCCTTCTGCCAATCGGTGGTGATCTTTCCGGCCTTCAGGTACTTGCCGATCTCCTCCGACTTGACCGAGTCGCCGATCTTGTCCCAGTGGCGGTCCGACAGCCCCACCACGAAATTCTCATCGCCTTTCTCGCCGCGCACCCAGAACGTGATCGTCTTATAGGCGCTGGCGTCGAAAAACTGCTCGGGTGCCGGCGCAGGTTCCGGGTTCTCCGCGGTCGGGGCCACCAAAGCGGCCGGCGACTTCAACAGCGTGTAGTAACCGCACCACCCGCCCGAATCAAACGGGCCGCCGCTGTTGCGCTTGTCGTACTTGACCATCATCACGTTCGACTTCTTGCCGTTGATCGTATCCTCGCGGCGGCTCACCATCGCCTTGGATGGGGCCTTGATGAACACGTTGGTGCGGTTGCCCATCGCGTTCTTGATCTCATCCGCGTCGAACGTATCGATCACCAGCGGGGCGGCCTGCGCCTGAACCTGCGCGCCAACCACCAGCCACATTGCTCCAAACACAAACGCTTTCACCCACTTCATCGCATGCATCGTTCTACCTCCTCTTATCTTTATCTATCTATTCCAATGCCAAATCATCGATGAACACGGTACCCTTCCCCGCCCCTCCGGGAAGCACGGACCCTTCAAAGCAAAACGCGATCGAAGCCAGCTCCTTCATCTCCAGCAAAAAAACACTCAGAGGAATCCGGACCTGCTGCCATTCGGTGGTCACCTTGCCGGAAGAAAGGTATTTGGTGACCGCCTCGGACTTCACCGAATCCCCCACTTCCTCCCAATGCTTGTCGGCCAGGCCGATGACGAAATCCTCTCCACCCGCGGCGCCCTTGACCCAGAACGTCAGCGTCTTGTACGGGGTGGCGTCCAGATAGCGGGGACCGGTCTTGACCATCGTGTAGTACCCGCACCACCCGCCGGAATCGTACGGACCGCCCTTGTCTTTCTTGTCGTACTTGAGCATCAGGGCCTTGGCTCCGCCGTGGGCGCCGGTCTCCGCCTTCAGCGCGAGAGACCGCGAAGGGGCCATCACATAGGTGTTGGAACGGCCGCCCAGCTTGTTGCTGGCTTCTTCGAAGTCATCCACCACCAGCGCCGGAGCGGCAAACAGTAAGCAATGTGTGGTAAATAGTGAGTAGAAAAGGAAAGCGCCGATCATTTGTCTTTTTCTCATTGATCCCACTCCTTTAATAAATCCTGGTCGCTCTTGCGGATGAACCGCAGATCCTCCACGAACAAGGTCCCCGCTCCGGCCTGATGGAAGTTAATCGTAAAAGAACCCATCTGGCCCCAATCCAGTTTACCAAAATCCGACAGCGGGATGACGACTTCCTGCCAGTCGGTGGTGACCCCCTGGGGCAGATACTTGTCGACCGCGCCGGCCTTCACCGAGTCCCCGATCGTCAGCCAGGAACGGTCGGCCATCCCGACCTCAAACATCTCCCCGCCCTTGGCACCCCGCACCCAGAAGGAGACTTCCTTATACGGGTTCAGATCGAAATAAGCCCCGTCGATCTGGTTCAACAGGGAGTAGTAGCCGCACCAGCCGGTGGATTTCTTGTCGTAATCCAGCTGGAGGGACCGGCCGTGGCTGCCGCGGCGCGGCTCTTCCGCGCGGGTGAACTCGCAGACCGACGGCAGCCGCTTGTAGGCGTTGGCCTTGCGGCCCAGCAAATTCACATCGCTGTGGTCGAAGTTGTCCAGCAGCAGCGCGCCCTGGGCCGTGATCGCATCCTCCGAGTGGACCATCGCTTCCTCATGAAACTCCAACCCGTCGATCCAGAAGATGCCTTCGCCCTGCTCGTTGAAGTTGAAAACGATGCTGTAGATCCGGTTGAGGTCGGTGCCGAAGAAATCCTCCAGCGGAATCTTCACCTGCTGCCATTCGGTCGTGACGCCGGCGGAAAGATACCGGTAAATGGAGCCGATGATCACGGCGTCTTCCCGTTTGTTGGAAATAACATCGTTGATGCCGATCTCGAACGTCTCGCCCCCCTTGGCCCCTTTGATCCAGAAGGTCAGCGTGGCGTAGCGGGACAGATCCCCCAGCACCAGCACGTAGGCCCCGCAGAACGAAGGGTTTTTCTCCTTGCGGTAGCGGATGTAGATCGGATCGGACGAGGAACCCGGCCGCTTCATTTTCCCGTCGGGAAAGACGCCGTATTTGGACGGCTTCATCGCGTAGCCGCCGAACCGGCCTCGCTCACCGAATTTCCGCTCCGATTCAAAGAGAACCGTGCCCTGCGGAAACGGCGGGACATCCTTAAGCGTTGCCCCTTCCGCGAAAGCCGCGGAAAGGGAGGAGATAGGAGGGAGGAGATAGGAGAGAAAAAAAAGGGAGGAGAGGGGAAGGAGGAGTCCTAACTTCCTCTTCATTCCAGGTCCAGGATGTTAAACGTGGTCGGGTCCCCCCACTGCCGCTCCGGAGAGGTCGAGAGCAGGCATTTCTGGGGCTGGTTCGCCGAGTCGCAGTCCGATCCGTCGATCATGATGCCGAGCCGGAACCCGACTTTAAGCTCGCCGGAAGAAAGCACGCCGTTCTGGAGCGCCAGCTGTTCCCGCGTGATCCGCTTGGGAGTCGAGGCCGAGCCGGGATCCACGCCTACCCGCTTCACGACGTTTTGAAAAAGGAACGTGGTCGGCAGGCGGATCTCCAGCGTGTAGCCGGCCGGCTTTTGCCGGGCCGCGATCTGCACCTCCTTGAGCGTGGCCGAATCGACCGAAGGCACCCACACGTGCACCTCGGGCGGCAGGTTCTTGAAGTTCCCGGGGCTCAAGCCGATCTGAAAATCGTCGTCGGAATTGACGGCTTCGGTGTAATCGCCTTCCAGGTCGGCATCGATCCAGAGCTCGAAGTGGTCCCCTTCCCACATGTCGGCTCCCTGTTTTTCCTGAACGATCGCGTTGTCGGTGACATCCAGCGCAAGCAGAAGGGCCTTCGGCTCCCAGGAAATCGCGGCCTTGTATGACACATCCTGGCCCCACCCCCAGGCACCGGTCCCGTAGACCACTTGCTCTTTTTTATCCACCGGATACCAAGCCGCGTCGGGCCAGTCGGCCAGATCGCCGTCGACGGTGACCGGCGCGGTCCGGCTCTTCGCGTGCAGTGTCGGGACCTTGCCGGACCGTTCCCGGACCGGAACGTTACGGCCGCGCTGGAGCGTACGGTAACTGTCGTAGTAATGAATGGCGATGCCGCCGAAGGAGGACTGGCCCGCGAACGCGGCGGCCACTTTCTTGAGCTCCTGCTCCATCTCCTCCCACCCTTCCTCAATGAAGGTGTTGCGCCGCTTGCCCTGGTTCATCTGCACCAGGTCCTGCGTCTCCACGCCGATGACCATCTGGATGCCGACCTCTTCCGCCAGATCGATGTGGAAACGGCCGGCCTCGATGATGTCCCGGGCCGAATCGTAATAGTCCATCAGCGCCGCGTAGTCGAGCTGTTTGAGGAGCGCCTGCTCCATCTCCGGCTCGCGGCTGTAGAAGATCGGAATGGCCAGCCCCATCACAAACGGCTTCTGCGCCAGCGGGCCCAGCGCCCACGGCCGGGGAGCGGCCCCTTCGGGCGCCTTGCCATCGATCAATTTCCGGCAGGAACTGATCAGCTCGATGAATTCCTTCTGAAGCTGTTCCCGGTCTCCGGTTTCCCATTCCTGAGTCAGGTACGGCTCGATGTCCATGTGAACACCGTCCATTCGCTCATCGGACGGGCGGTTTTTGTTGAACTCCAGGAACCCGCCGATCCAGCCCAGCACCACGGGATGGAAGCGCTTGAGCGCCCAAAGGGGGTTGCCCTGGAGCGCATGGACCTCGATCCCTTTGGCGTGGCATTCCTTCAGGAATTGGCCCAGCGCTTTCTGGTTTTCCGCGGAAGATTTGGAGACCGGCTCCTCCCCCAGGTAGATGTAGAACACCTGCATGGCCGTCCGCTCGGCGAAGTCAAACAGCTCCTTGCGCACCTCGGGCCGGCTGTTGATCGGGTCGGTCTTCCAGATCCACATGGCCCGGGGCGCCCGGGGGTCCTTTTCGGCGACGGGGGTGTTTTCCTTCTGGATCCGTTCGACTTCATCATCGTAGGCGAAGGCCACGTCATCGATCTGGACCGCGCCCTTCCCCTCGTAGCGGAACCAAAGCACCAGCGACCCCATCCGGGTGAGATTCAGATCGGACCGCAGCGACTGCAGGGGAATCCGGACCTTCTGCCATTCGGTCTTGACGCCGCCGGGAATAAAGGCGTTGACGGGGCCGATATAGGACGCGTCGATCTCCAGGTCCTGCATGGAATCGTCGGCCAGCCCGATGTCGAACCGCTCTCCGCCGTGCTCTCCCTTGACCCAGAAGGTCAGCGCGTTATGGCGGGAGACATCAATCCCGTTGAGCAGGGTGTACCAACCGCACCAGCCGCCCTCTTTGTTGTACTCCAGCCGAAGGGAGTAACCCACGGAGCCGGGCCGGCTGTCGAGCACCTTGGTGATGACGCTGTAGGAAGGGCGCCGGGCCCAGGTGCCCTGGAACGCGTCGAGCCGGTTTTTCCGCTCGCCGAAAAGACCCTGTGTCTGGCCGGTCTCAAAGTCGTCTACAAGGATATCCTGCGGTCGGCCGCCCGTTGAAGCGGGCAACTCAAGGGAGGGTGTCGTTGAAATAGGCACAGGTAAGGAAGGAGGAACGGGAACAGAATGGTGCTGGAAAAACGCTCGCCCCAGCAGGACCGCAGCCAGGAGGAGCGCCAGTCCAATCGCGACAGACAGGCGTTTGTAACCAACCGGTTTGCTCTGTTCCATGGGGAGCTCTTGACTCTCTATCTGCTTATGATACTGCAAGTTGGAGCAAAAATCACGTGGGACACCCTCTCTCCCCTGGGTTACGCGGCGGTCAGGTAAGACTCGACCTGGTCGAACATTTCCTGCGTGAAGCGGGTCACCCCCAGCTGCTGAAGCGCCTGCAGGAACCACGTCACGGTCGACCGGTTCATCTCGGTAATCACCAACTCGGGGTGAAGACCCGCTAACTCCGGCACCAACGTTTCCGCCAGGGCGCGTGCGATCCGATGGCTCTCTTCATCGCCCGGTGTGTAGGTGAACACCCGCGTGCGCAGAGATTCCCGGCTGATGTCGTCCGGCATGGCCGCCTCGGCTTCCGCCAACTCTTCCTCGGTGGCCACCCCCGCCGCCTGAATCGGCAGGTTCCCTTCCAACCGCAGCCGCACCGCCATCTCCAGCAGCCGCAAAACCCCGGCCTCCCCCTTCCCGGTATCCACGAGGAACCGCAACGCGGTCGCACGGTCCTGAGTCGACCGGACCGCTGGCAGTCCTGCTACCCACTTTTCTTCCAAACCGCCTTTTAAGCGGTTCTCCGTATCGGTAGGTTTGAGAGTCAGCGATTCCGGTATATCGATCACATACTTCTCTGTACGGATTGTTTTTGTACCGTACACAGGATAGTCAGGTTGCTGGACAGTATTGCTATCCCCGACCTGATAACCAACGATATTATCGTAATCCTGAACCGTAGCCCATCCCTCAACCGTGTGTCCCTTTTCCGGGACATACTTAACGACGTAAGAAACACCATCCCTGTAATAGGATATGGCCTTCTCCAATACAGACACATAACGGAACCCATCCAGCAAGGCAGGACCTAAATGTTGATCGGCCATTCGGCCGATCAACTCTCGAAATGCCCTGCTGTACAGCCCTACAACTCCATTTAAGGATTGACCGAATTGATCCGGGCTCACTGACGCCCCCGGAAAATCAGAGGCATATTCACGGTTAAAAACCGACAAAAGACCCACGCTATTCGTCTCTTCGAAAAGAGATCGCTGAGCCGCCTGAAAGAGTTTTTCCTTCGCAACATAGTCCTCACCAGACATCCCTCCATAGATCGCGTTGTATAAGCGACCCAGGTCATCCCACCGCAAGTCCAAACGTTCAGCCAAAACCGCTCCAAGGGTTCGTACGATCGCAACAACCTTTTGGGAGTTGGGATCACCTCTGCGGACCGTGAGGTGGGTTTTTCCGTAGTCGAGTGTCTGCGTGATCATTCTGATTGCTTCACGAGCATTTCCGCCCCTCTCGACAGCATAATTTACCAGACGATATGCCTCGATCCAGAGCTGCCGGGTCGTTTCCTTGTCCGTTGAAAAATACCATTTGAGCTGTTGTTTAAAATAATCCCACTGACCCAGCGTGGCCCACCAAGCGGCCCAAGTGAGCTTCTCCGGCCGGTCTTCCTCCAAACCAGCCGCCGTTTCCTTCGTAATCGCCGTGCCTTCCTCCAGACCAGATGCCCCATCCCAACCCACCCCATCAGGCAAGATTCGTTTTCCTTGGATCAAACGGATTGTTTGATCCGGGCCATTCCCCATCTGATTGACTTCGATCCGATACGCAAACCCTCCATGGATCAATTCGATGGCGTCGGAAAGAAGCTGGGTGAGTTTCGGCTCTGCCACTTGAAACCAATCGACACCCGGTTCCTTGCTGAGATCTGAGAGAAGAATTAATCCGACCGTAAATTCATCCGGTGATCTTTCCCGAGCCATGCGGTCCGCCATTTCCCAGATGGCTTCAATAACCAAACCATTCCAGACTGCGCGTAAGTGCCTCTGGGCAACGAACGCTCCTCCTGGCCCCCCCGGATACCGAAGAAGCTCATTAGCCTGCCTTTTTAGATCCACTATCGGGGTTCCTAGAAGGGCAAAATCCGCCCACGGCATAATATCCCGTTGAGCGAGTTGAAGAACCAAGGATTCGAGATGATCAAGGTTCCCTTTGATTTTCTCAATCGTTGGACTGGCCTTATACACGGCAGGCACCAATCTGGTTCCCCATAAGAGGTTAATCTTCACATTGGCTAAACGGCCCACGAAAGCCATAGCTGCCAGGAACCGCTGCGGTTCTACCGCAGGCGGAGCAATCATCGTGAGAATATCTTGGGCGGCGTACAAAGCATTTATCGGAGACGCTGCGTTTCGAAAAAGATTTTCTGTGAGAAGCGCCCAATTTTCTATGCCAATTTTAAATAAATCTTCCGGAAGAGGATTGGTGATCGCGGTGACGGACGGCACTGTGGGAAAAAATACGCGCACCGGATCAATTCCCTTGCTCATCAATTCTTCCGCCGAAGCCCATACGATCGAAAGCTTTTCCGCGGGAACTGATCGGAGTAACGAAGGGATATCCCTTTCCAAGATCGGAATGGGATTAAACCCCCTTTCAACCAATTGGTTAACCAGGTGGTTTACCTGGCTAGTCTGCGCATCGCGAAATTGCGGTGCGAGGTTTGCAAGCGCCTGCTGTGTCGCACCCTGGTACCCCAGCGTGGCCCACCAAGCGGCCCAAGTGAGCTTCTCCGGCCGGTCTTCCTCCAAACCAGACTGTTCTGCTGGAATAATTTCAATGCGTGCTGGCACCCGAGGAGAATCGACCACGTATTGCCATCCACCCAACACGTAGCCACCTGGCGGTTCTGCAACTGTGTTTGAGTCCCAATTCCCTGTGGAGTGGTAGCTTGACGGCTCCTGCCAATGTCCTTTCTCAGGGATTGGTGGAACGTAACGGATAACGTAATCCTTACCATTCCCATCCAACCGAAGAGCTTCCCGGATAAGCTTTGAGAATTCCTCCCTGGTCACGTGCCTCCAAACCAACGTTTGGTTTTTCGAAAGCGCAATGGCTAATTTCTTCAGCGAGGGTAGTTTCTCTATTACCTCCGGAACTGTGGCCTTTGTTTTTTCCAATTCCGGCATGCCGTAAGCTAGAGCATAGCGGGCTGCTCGGACTGACCCATCTCTAGCGATACCCCGGGTCATCTGGTAGAGAGCGTCTCGCAAGGTGGCCTGATCCGTCGGACCGTATCCGCTCAAAATCTTACGGACCGATCTCCACGCGCCGAAAATCTTAAGAGAACGTTCCGCTTTGATAGCAGCCACTGTTGCGGCTGTTGAAACAATCCCTCCGGCCAGGACGATAGCACCTACTTTCAGCGCGTGCCTCGCTCGGGCAGCAATTTCTCTATCCTGTTGCTCCAACTCCTCACGTCTCTTTGTCAACTCATTTTTCAACTTAATGGGTTGACCAAAAGCGACGCGCTGAACACTCAGAGTAACCGGTTTGTTGGAGCTGACGCCAATCCAAGCGTATTTGTCCCCATGTTTGGTCCGAAGGATCCCCCTCTCCGGCTCCTTATAGGGACCCCGCCATTCTCCAGAAGGATCTATCGGAAGGACCAGAGGCAATTCAATCGTGACTCCTTCTGGAGTCACTTGGACTGATTTCGCTTCGGCAACTGTTAAGAAAAATGGCTCTCGAAGTTGGAAACCGAGGGAGATGGTTGCGGGCTTTTCACTACTTAAAGTAATCAGCATTCTATCGTAATGCGGAATCCACTCCATAGAGAAGACCCGTGCCGACGACCCTTTAGCTACAACTCTTTCTGCCAAAATGACATCTTCCTGTAAATCCAGTATTTCGGGGTTAACTACGAATTCAATAGAAAGAGGCGTCTTCCCCAGAGCTTCAGTCCACTGGATAGAAACATCCTCAGCCGCTAACAATTGGGACTGGCTTGCGACTGCCGGCGCAAGAGACACCCCTAATAAAGTTGTGGCGGAATGCTGAAGAAACTGGCGACGGGTGTGCTGTGTTACCTGGGGTTCAGATCCTCTGAGGGTTTCCTCCAAGCCGGCACGGACCTGGCCAATCGGAACGGCGAGAGAGCCTTCAACCGGCAGGCCTGGGACAGCCGCCGGGGCGGGGGCAGTCCACTGCGCCAAGCGGGTGGAGGCCACTTGGATGAGGGCGTCGGGGTCGCCGGAGCGGAGGGTCTCTTCCAGGCCGGCGCGCTGGGGCTCGGTCTCCTGCTGCTGGGGACGCAGAGCGTAGGCGTGGGGGGGCAGAACCAAAGAGGCGCTCAGCGTCAGCGCCAAAAATCGGGGAACGAGGTTTCGGGATCTCATCTTGTCAATCTCCTGATTTGAAGTTTTCACAAAATTATACCACTTGGGTCGGCACCGGCACCGCTGTTAAAAGAGCAACGTAAGACCGAAAACCCAATGGGGTCTGACCCCTAAAAGCCCTGAAGGGGTCAGGCCCCATTAGACCTGAGACCCGAGGCCGAGAGCCGCGGCGACGGCATCCAGCTCACCGTCGGTGATGTACCGCAGTTCAATGCCGGTTACGTTGGAGAGGAGCTGGCGCATCACGACCCGGAAGTTTTCTCCTTCCAGCGGGTTCCGAGGCAGAATGGTGAACGCGCCTTGCGCCAGCGTGTCAAAATAACCCAGCCACGGATCCTCCGGAACACCGAACTCATGGACCGTGGTCGGCGTGGGGTCCACCGCCAACTCGGTCACCAGGGATTGAATGGCGGCCTGGTCCGCCGGCAGAATGACGAAGGAAATCTTCCCCACCGACCGAACCTGGCCCACGACCGAATCCAAACCGGGGTATCTTTGATCCGCAGCGGCCGCGGGCGGCAGGACGATCAACTGGCGTTCGTCAAACTCCTCCACCCAGATGGGCAGTGCCGTTTCCACCGCTGATGCCGGTTGGGACATGGTCGTTGGGCTCGTCAAGACGGTTGTGACGGCCGGTGCTGCCGGCGTTGTGGTCTCGGAGACCGCGGCCGTCGCCGTGGGCTGGGGCTCGGCCGGCAGACCGGCAAAATCCGCCACTATCGCGGTCCGGTTATCACTGCCGTTCTGGGCCAGATCCATGATTGACTCCACCGCCGCTTCGGGCAACCCAGGCGGGTTGAGCGCTACTTCAATCGCGCCTTCATCCGCGATCGCTTCGTGCACCCCATCCGTGGAAAGGAGCAGGCGGTCGCCGGACTGCAGCGGAACAGCCAGCCAATGAACATTCAGCCGGCTCGCGTTCCTGACTCCGATATCCTGCGACAAGGCATTCTTGCCGCGAAGAGCCAGGCCGTGATACCGGCGGGAGATTTCGAGGTTGTCCGCGTCAGCATCCTGAGCCCGGAGGTATTCCCAACCCACGGTATCATCCACGGTCAGCAGCTGTAGGGACTGATTCCGGCTCAAATACAGCCAGATCGG
>Ga0209726_10006517_pt1 | contig 13524 bp, 4 predicted proteins | sample Subgrocontami54m_FD_187453 | JGI IMG/M metagenome (GOLD analysis project Ga0209726, IMG submission 187453) | Subsurface groundwater microbial communities from S. Glens Falls, New York, USA - GMW46 contaminated, 5.4 m (SPAdes) (version 3) | ecosystem: Environmental > Aquatic > Deep subsurface >... | reverse complement strand
GCGTGAATTGCACCATGAAACTCAGGCCGGTTCGGAGAACCGGCCCCACCTCGGAGAAGTCAAAATGTCACCAGACGTTGGTATAAAACGCAAAACCCCAAACCAACCGTCCTCACTTCGCGCCGTTGAGCCGCGCCTGCAAGGCCTCGAAGCGCGTGCGCGCGGCCGTCTCGGGCGCCAGCGTCAGGCCCAGGGTGATCAGCCAGCGCGCCGTATCGGGGAACCCATGACGCAGGTTGAGCTCGGCGGTGCGGTACACGAGTTCGGCATGGCGCGGAAAAATCCGGACGCCCTGCTCGAGCACCGCCAGTTGATCGCGGGTCGGCGGCTGGGCGCTGGCCGCCCAGATGTCGGCGATCAAGGTGTAGACTTCGGCCAGCGGCGGCTCCTGGCCGCGCGCCGCGGTCAGCGGGGCGAGGATCCCGCTGATCTGGGCGGACGTGAGACGTTGACCGCTCAAAGCGGCGAAGCGCAGTCGCGCGAGTTCGAAGCACGCGCGCGGCCGGAGCGTCTGGGCGCGAGTGGCGGCGTTCTCGAGAAATTCGCGCGCGCCGACGTCGTTGCCGGCGTCGACCTCGCATAGGCCGAGCGCCGCGAGCAACTGCGGATCGCGACTGCCGCCGTCGTAGGCCCGTCGAAGGGTGCGACGGGCCTGTTCCAGGTATTTCGGCGTGAGCGGCGGGAACTGTGCCTTCACGAAGCCAATTTCGAGCCGCTCCCAGTCGCCCTTGATCCGCGCGATCTCGACGTCGCTGGCCGGGCGCAACACGTAGTCGGGCAGCCGCGGGCGTTGCGCCGGACGGAGCACGAGCTGGTCACGCATCGCTTCGGGGAGAAACGCGGTGAGCTGCTGCCGCGCAGTCGCGAAATCGAGGCCGAAGCATTCCCGAAAAAGCGCCTCCGTCACCGGCTCGACCGCCGCGCGCTCCGCGAATTTCCAGAGTGCCGCCCGCCGGGGTGCGCCGCGGCCGGCGAGCCCCCAGCGGATGAACAAGGCGGCCTGCGCCTGCCAGAGGGAGAGCCCCTCGCCCAGCGCCCCGTCGGCCGGCGGGAGCTCGCCCGCGAAAAAGTCCGCCAGCGGCAGCAGGGCGCGATTCGCCTCCGGCCCGCCGCGCAACGCCGCGCTGCCGCCTTCTGAAAGCCAGTCCAGCCGGTCGAACGTGAGCGTGTCCTCGGCAAACGTGGCCCGCGCATACAACGTGAGCACGCCGCTGATGAACCACGGCGACAAGGCGGGCAGCCGGTTCCGCAGGATATGGGCAACGTAGTCCGGCGTGAGCGCGACACGATTGGCGTCGAACTCGCTTTCCTTCACGACGGCAAACAGCGCCTGCGCGTCGCGATCCCACAGCCGGAGATTTGGCAGGAAGCTGTAACGCGGCGGCGGCGCCCGCCGGCGCAGCCGCCCGTCGTCGATCGGCATCACGGCCTCGTTGAACTTGTCCTGTTCGGCCGCGGTCAACGCCATGTGCGCCACGACTTCCTGCGACGTCGATGGTTGTCGCGCACTGTCGACAAACAGCAGCGTGCGCGGCCCGGACAGCTTCAACTGGAGCGCGGGCGGCAGCATTTCTCCCAGCAACGCGTGCAGACGGAGGTGGTTCGCGACGAGAGCGCGCGTGAGCCGCTCCGAACAGCACGACAACAGCTCCAGCCCCGAACCTCGTGCGGCTTCCTCGGCCGAGGTGGCCACCTCCGCATAGCGCCAAGGCAAAGACTGCGCCGTCTCCTCGACGAGGAAAGGCGGCAGCGTGACCGGCGGCTTGGCTTCCGCGGCCGCAACCGCGCAAGCGCCAAGCGCGAGGCCGGCGGCAAGCGAAAGGAGAAGGCGGCAACGGCTCATCGGACGAAGGACGAGCGGCCACGATAGCAGCGCCTCGCGTCCGGCGACGAGCGCGAATCGGAAACTTCGCCGCTGCACGGAAGCGGGCCTTGAACTGAGACCGCTGTTCGCTAGTCTAGGCTAACAGGTGCCAGACGCGACTCCGAGCCACCATCAGGTCAGGACCGGTGCCGACACGGCCCGGGCAACGGAGCCTGCAAACAGATCCGCGCAGGCGGACCGCGCAGAGCTCCTGCGCGACCTCAATCAAGAGCTGAACCAGCACCAAGACTACCTCCGAGACCTCGCAGAGCGCTACAATTGGTGGCAGAGTCCGGAAGTCGCACTGCAATTTCCCGCACGGTTGGTCGTTCAAGTGATGAATCTCGGCACGTTCGCCGACATCAGCCAACTTTGGCGTACTTTCGGGGATGACTGCCTTCGCCGGGTATTGGAGAGCGCCGAAGCCGGCCAATTGACGCCCCGCTCCTGGCACTATTGGCATTATCGGTTGAAGAACGTCAGCCCGGGCGGCGTTCCGCCTATGCCCAAGCGGCAGATCGCATAAATGGCCGCCTTCACTCCGCGATTGGACATTCTACCCGCCGAGCAGCGGCTGCTATGGCCGGCGCTCCGTCCGATCCGCGATTTGGGTTTTGTGCTCTATGGCGGGACCGCGATCGCGCTGCGCCTCGCACACCGCCAATCCATCGACTTCGATTTCTTCCATTCGCGCCAGCTGGATCGCGAGGCGCTCGAGAAGGCCGTGCCCATCCTGAACGCAGCGACAGTGCTGCAGGAAAGTCCCAACACTTTCGTTGCGATGGCTCCCGGCCAGGTGAAGCTTTCGTTCTTCGGCGGCCTGGATTTCGGTCGGGTCGGCGAGCCGCAACCAACCAACGACGGCGTACTGCGCGCTGCTTCGCTCGAAGATTTGATGGCGAGCAAGCTGAAAGTGATTTTGCAGCGTTCCGAATCAAAAGACTACATCGACCTTGCGGCCATGGTGAGAGCGGGCGGCTCGGTGGCGGCAGGATTGGCGGCAGCGGAAAAAATATATCATCCGACTTTTCCCCCGAGCGAATCGCTCCGAGCACTGGTCTACTTCGAGGGCGGCGACATGGCCCTGGTGAACGAACCGGATCGTGCGGTCCTGACGAAAGCAGCGGCAGCGGTCCGCGAACTCCCGCCGGTGACCATCAGGCCGGATCTCGCTCCTCCTGAAATCACGATTTCGGCGGCGCAGGCCTCCAAGGTGAAGCGGGCGGAAGGACGAACGTAATCGGGCAGGCGATTGGCTATTGGTCGCAACCTGCAGGGTCAGACCGGCATGTCTTCGCTCGGGGCCCTGAGCTTGCCGAACGAGCTTGTCGAGACGGCTGCAACCAAAGCAACGGAGAGGGCATCGCCCACGGACCACACAAAATAAAGAACTCCATTTTCTTCCGCAGCCGAGGGGCTTCACCTCTCCAGGGCCTCTGCGATCCTCCTGTAAAATGGTTGACCGCTTCCCTCCGTGGCCGCTTCGCGTATTCGCGCTTCGGATTGCGCCCGCAAGTACGCTTGCGCCGGCTCCGCACCCGCCGTCATAACTCCGCCCACCCCATCCCACCATGCGTCACTTGCTCGTCCTGTTCGGAGTGTTGCCGGTTGGCGTCGCGCTGGCGACGCCCAAGGAGACGATCGACCTGTTGTTCGCGACGAAAGCGATCGAGCAGGTCGCGCTGGCGCCGGATGGCCACCGGCTCGCGTGGGTCGAGCGCGAGCAGAGGAAGGATCGCACCGAATCGCGAAACTCCTTTCTCCACCTGGTCGAGGGGAACACCTCCCGGCGCGTGACCGCCGGCCAGGGTGGGCCGCACACGGAAAAGCACGCGGGCTGGTCGCGCGACGGCGCCCGCCTCGCGTTCCTGTCGGATGCGGAAAAGGAAAAACAACTTCAGCTTTATGTCATGCCCGCGACGCCGGCCGCCGGCGTCGCGCCGCGCAAGCTGACGACGTTGAACGGCCAGCTGGCGTGGCCGCAGTGGTCGCCGGACGGACGCACGATCGCGCTGCTGTTCATCGAGGGACAAACCCACCTGGCCGGACCCGTGGAAGCCGCCGCACCCGACTCGGGTGAAGTGGCCGAGAAGGTCTTCGAGCAGCGGGTGCTCCTGGTCGACGCGGCGAGCGGTGCGACGAGATTCGTCACCCCGCCGGACATTCACGTCTACGAGTTGTCCTGGTCGCCCGACGGCCGAGAAATCGCCTACATCGGCGCGCCCGGTTCGGGCGACAACAACTGGTATGTCGCACGCCTATTTGCGCTCGAAGTTGCCCGCGGGACAATTCGCGAGGTCTTCAAGCCCACCACGCAAATCGCCGTGCCGCGCTGGTCGCCGGACGGCACGACGATCGCCTTCATCCAGGGATTGATGAGCGACGAAGGTGCGACCGGCGGCGACATCTGGACCGTGCCGGCGGCCGGCGGCGCCGCGCGCAATCTGACGCCGGCGCGGCCGAGTTCCCCCGCGTGGCTCGCCTGGCTGCCGTCGGGGAAAATCCTCTTCACCGAGGGGGTGCGCGGCCGCTCGTCGATCGCGACGCTGGATCCGGCGACCGCCCGAACGGAGACGCTGTGGACCGGCGACGAGGCGATTGGCGCGGGCGATGCCGCCTCGAGCCTGTCGATCACCCCGGATGGCGCGACGGCTGCGCTGATCCGTTCCTCGTGGGCGCGGCCGCCGGAGGTCTGGTCCGGCGCCCCCGGCAACTGGCAGCAACGCACGCGGATCAACGAGGCCTGCCAGCCGCGCTGGGGCCGCGCGGAAAGCGTCGCCTGGCAGAGCGACGGCTACGCGGTGCAGGGCTGGCTCCTGTATCCGAGCGAGTATGACGCGACGAAGCGTTATCCGATGATCGTTGGAATCCACGGCGGCCCGGCCGCCCAGGTGCGTCCGACCTGGCCGGGGCTCGGGCTGAGCGTCGCGACGTTGTCGGCGGAAAACTATTTCGTGTTCCTGCCCAACCCCCGCGGCAGTTTCGGCCAGGGCGAGGCCTTCACGATGGCGAACGTGAAGGATTTCGGCCACGGCGACCTGCGCGACATCATGGCGGGGATCGACACCGTGCTGAAGCGCGCGCCGGTCGATCCCGCGCGGCTGGGCGTCGCCGGCTGGAGCTACGGCGGGTTCATGACAATGTGGACGGTCACGCAGACGAACCGCTTCCGGGCCGCGGTGGCGGGCGCGGGCATCGCCAACTGGCAGAGTTATTACGGGCAGAACCTGATCGACCAGTGGATGATTCCGTATTTTGGCGCGTCGGTGTACGACGATCCTGGCGCGTATGCGCGCAGCTCGCCGATCAACTTCATCAAGGCGGTCCGGACCCCCACGTTGATTCTGGTCGGCGAACGCGACAAGGAATGCCCGGCGCCGCAGTCGTATGAATTCTGGCACGCGCTGAAGTCGCTCGGCGTGGAAACGAAGTTCGTGGTCTACGAAGGCGAGGGCCACCATCTGCGCAAACCCGCCAACATCGAAGATCTGCTGACGCGCACGATCGCCTGGTTCGATCAACGGCTGAAGCCGGCAGCCGGGAAACCCGCGACGGCGCAGTGACCGCCGCTTATCGCCCGCTTCGGCTGCCTGCGTTGGAAGTTCCCGCCGCCGCGCGGAGAAATGCCAGCACGCAATCCAACCAACGGCTCATTTCCGAGCAGGCCGTGTGGGGTTCGAGAAAAGCGATCTGGACGTGCAACTCGCCGTCGATGATCCATGCGCTGACATCGAGCGGGTGATCGCGCTCGAAGCGCGGCGAAATCGCGTCGCGCGGAAGTTCGGCCGCCATTTGGAACATCGCGCCGTCTGCCGGCGCGGCGAACTCGCCGAGGTAGTTGAAGCCAATTCGGGTCGCTGGCTCGGGCAGCCGATCGTCGCCGCCCTCGGCGCGCAGCAGGCCGTAGCTCAGGCCGGAATCCGGCAACGCGGCGAGCCCGTCGTGAATTCGGCTGACGGCGGCGGCCCAATCCTCGCCCGGCACGTCACTGGTGTGAAATGGATACAGGCACGTGAACCAGCCGACGGTGCGACTCACGTCGAATTGCGCCGTCCACGCCTCGCGTCCGTGCCCCTCGAGTTGCACCGCCACGTCCGGCTGGCCGCCCACTTCCCGCTCGGCGCGGGCGAGCGCGGCGAGCAGCAACTCGCGCACGCCAACGCCGGCCCTCGCGCCGAGCTGAGCGCGGATGCGGCGCGTCGTTTCGGCGTCCAGGACGCGCGATAGCACACCCACCTCGCCATAACGTCCGGCCGCCTGGTTTGATTTCGTCTGAGCGCACGACCGTGCGATTCGTCCCCACGCCTCGACGCATTGCTGGTCCCGCGCCCGCGCACCGGCCCATCGGCCGCACTCCTCGATCCATTCGTCGAGCTCGGTGCCGCTCGCCACCAATTCACACTCGCCGGACTCGGCCGCCGCGTACGCCGTGTTCAGATCCTCGAGCAGGATCCGGTGTGAGACCCAATCCGAGACCAGGTGATGCGTCACGCACAGCACGCGATCGGCGGGGACTCCGCGCACGATTCCGTAACGGACCAGCGGCCCGCGGCCGAGTTCGAAACCCGCCTGGATTGCCCCCACCCATGCGGTTTCGCGAGCCGCGACCTGCGCGGCCGAGCCGCCATGCGGATCGAGCACGTCGATCGCTGGTCCGGCCGCCGAAGCCGATTGGATTACCTGTTGCCACTTCCCATTGGCCTGCTCGAAGCGGGCGCGCAACGCAGCGTGCCGCCGCCAAATCGCATCGACGGCTCGCCGCAGCCGCTGGACGTCGACGCGCGCGGCGGTCGTGTAGAACACAGCCTGGTTGAAATGATGCAGCGGGCTGTCGCGGTGCGACTCGAGGAACCACTTTTGCACCGGCACCAATCCGATCGAACCGGACACGCTTCGGGCGGCCCGCGCCTCAGCCGGCGCAAGCTGGGTGGCCTGATCCCGCAGACGCGGATGCGCAAAGATCGCTTTCAGCGGCAGGCTCCATCCGCGTTGCCGCAGCCGGCTCAGCACCGTGAGCGCCCGGATCGAATCGCCGCCCAGGGCAAAAAAATCGCTCTCGCGCCCCACCCGCCCGTCGGCCAGGCACTCCCGCCACGCCTCGGCGAGCGCGCGCTCCGGTGCGGTGGCCGGCGCGGTCACCGCTTGGCGCTCACCGAACTCCGGTGGGGGCAACGCGGATTGGTCGAGCTTGCCGCTGGCATTGAGCGGCAACCGCTCCAGGCAGACGTAGGCGGACGGCCGCATGTAATCGGGCAGCCGCGTCGCCACCCACTCGCGCACCGTTGCCACGTCGTCCTCCAACCCAACCACGTACGCAACGAGCAGCAAACTGCCGCGCCACTCCGACGGCACGACGGCGACATCGCGCACCGCGGGTGACTGCCGCAGCACCGCCTCGACCTCGCCGAGTTCGACGCGGAAGCCGCGGATCTTGATCTGCCCATCGGCCCGCCCGATGAACTCGAGCGTGCCATCAGCCCGCCATCGCACGAGATCGCCCGTTCGATACATCCGCGCACCGGGCTCACCCGCGAAAGGATCCTCGATGAAACGCTCCGCGGTGACGGCCGGCGCGTTGCGATAACCGCGCGCCAGCAATCGCCCGCCGATGGAGAGTTCACCCGGAACGCCCAGCGGCACGCGGCGGTGGGCCTCGTCGAGCACATACGTGGCGGCGATCGCCAGCGGCCGGCCAATCGGGATGGCGGGCAATTCCGGCGTGTCGGGCGCGACGCGGTGGACCGTGGCGCAGACCGACGTTTCGGTCGGCCCATAGGCGTTGAAATATTCGAGCTGCCGCGCGTAGTGCCGTGCATCGCCGGGATCCGCCGCCTCACCCGCGGTGATCAGGACGCGCACCGGTTCCAGATTTGCGCGGTTCATGAGCCGGAGAAAAACCGGCGGCAACGTGACGACCGTCACGCGTTGGGCGCGCAACCAGGCCCGGAAGGCGGCGGGGTCCTCGCGCTCCGTTTCACCCGCCACGATCAGCGTCGCGCCCGCGGTCAGTGCCAGGAAGATTTCCGACAACGAGGCATCGAACGCACACGACGCCCACCACGCGCAGCGATCACTCGCCTCGATGCCAAACGCCCCGATCTGCGCCTCGATCATCGTCGCGAACGCTCCGTGCGAAACCTCCACGCCCTTCGGCCGGCCCGTCGAGCCCGAGGTGTAGATCACATACGCCAGGTCCTCGGGCGAAACCGCGACGTCGTTTTCCTCCGGGACGGCTGTTTCGGTCGGAGTCACCAGACTCAGACCAAGTCCGGTGAGCCGCTCCTTCGCTTCCGCGCCGATGGCAATGCCGCGGCTGATCCCGCCATCGTCGAGGATGAGCCGCAGTCGCTCGTCCGGGTGCTTCAGCTCGAGCGGCGCGTAGACACAGCCGGCGCGCATCACGCCGAGCATCGCGGCGACGAACTCGTCCGAGCGCGATCCAGCCACCGCCACCGCGCTGCGCGGCGCGATGCCCGCCTGCCGAATCGCTGTCGCGATCCCGCGGATCCGCTCATCGAGCGCCCGGTACGAGAGGAGCCGCGACCCGGCGATCACCGCCGCCCGTCCCGGGTTTTGCCCGGCCTGGCGGGAAACCAGTTCGTGGATACAAACCCCGCGATAGTCGCCAAAGCGCGGGCCGCGTTCGAAACCAAGCACGGCGGCCCGTTCCTCTGGCGGACGGAGGTCGAGCGAAGCCAGCGTCGCGGTCGGCGCCGCCAGTGCCGCCGGCAGCACGGTGAACACATGCCGCACGATTCGTGTCACCCGATTGGCATCGAACAGCGCCGCGTCGTACTCCAGCCGCAGGCGCAGCCCGGCGGGCGTTTCCGCGAAATCGAAGGTGAGATCGTATTGGGCCGTGCGGCTCGCCTGTTCCAGCGGACGCACATCGACGCCCTCCAGCCTCAGCTCCGCGGCACGATTGCTCTGATAAACCATGAGCACGTCGAACACCGGCGCCCGGCTCATGTCGCGCGGCAGGTTCAAATCATCCACCAGTCGATCGAAGGGATACCGCGCGTGGCTCAGCGCGCTCACCACGCTCGACTTCACCTGCGCGAGGTGCTCGCGGACGCGTCGGCGGCCGTCCACCTCCGCGACGATCGGGAGCAGGTTCACATAGAACCCGATCTGCGGCTCGAGCTCCGGTTGATCGCGTCCCGCCACCGGCGTGCCGATCACAAACCGTTCCGCCCGGGCATGGCGCGCCAGCACGATTTGCAGGGCAGCCATCAGCATCATGAACGAACTCAGCCCTTCCCGCTCCGCTTTTCGCTGCAGTTCGCGCCACGCCGCCGCACTGCAGGTCTCCACCACCTCGGCCCCCCGCGTCGCCTTCACCGAAGGACGAACGCGATCCGACGGCAGATCCAGTGCGGCGGGCAACGGAGTGAGCGCCTGCTTCCAGTACGCGGCCGCCGCGTCGAGTCGGCCGGCCGCGAGGGCGTCCCGCTGCCAGACCGCGTAGTCCCTGTAGTGAATCGGCAATGGCAGGAGCGTCGCCTCGCCCCCGGCATACAATACCGTCAGCTCCTCCGCCATGACGCCGATCGACCAGCCGTCGCTGACGATGTGATGCATCACGACGGCCAATGTCCATGTCCGGTCCGCGCCGCCGTGGATTCCAACACGCAGCAGTGGAGGCCGCGCCAGATCGAAGTCCCGTTCCAAGAATCCCGCGAGCGCAGCCTCGTCCGGACCGTTGGCCGCGTCACCCGGGAGCGGTTCGAACGCAAACTCCACCTGCGGCCACACCACCTGCCGCGGCTCGCCGCCCATCAGGACGATTCCGGTGCGCAGACTCTCGTGCCGCGCGATCATCCGCCGGAAAGCGCCCGCCAATCGCTCCGCGGAGAATTCGCCACGCAACGAGAAAACGGCCGGCATGTGAAAGGGCGACGGGCCGGCCCCGCGCATCTGCTCGATCATCCACAGCCGCCGCTGCGCGTGCGACAGCGGGTAGTCCGACGCGTCCGGCGCCGGGCAGATGACTTCCCCGGTCGCCGGGCGCGCGGCCGTAATCAGCCGGACGAAATCCGCGAGTACCGGCTGGGCGAATACGGATTCGATTGGCAGCGCCACGTGAAATTCCCGGTTGATCCGGCCGAGCATCATCACCGCACGCAGGCTGTGCCCGCCCAGGCTGAAGAAATCGTCGCGCCGGCCGACCCGGGCCACGCCCAGCACGTCCGACCACACCGCCGCGACCTGCGTCTCGAGATTTCCCCGCGGCGGTTCGTAGGCGGCGGTTTTTCCCCGGTTATGCCGGCCCCGCCGAAAATCAGCGATCGCCCGCAGCAGCCCCGCTTCCGTCGAGAGTTCGGTCGCTACAAACTGGTGGAAAGCGCACGCCGCCGGCCACGAGGCGTCGTGGCGGGCCCCGGCCGCCGCCGGCGCCTCGGCGTTCGGCGCGGCCCGCGCCGAGTCCGCCACTTCGAGCACGCTCAACCCGCGGCAGGAAAAAACAAATTCCTCGGAGTCGACTCCCGCCGGCTCCACCCGGTCGGCGCACGCGCGGAGGAACTTTTCCGCCGGAATATTTCTGCCCGTGCGCACGAATGGGATCCGCAGGACTTCGACTCCGGCCGCGATGGCATCGGCCGCCAGCCGGCGCAGCACGGCGTGCTCCACGCCGCGACCAAGCACGCGACAACTCAGGAGAAAGGTGTCGAGCTTCCATGCGTCCGCCTGCATCGAATACAGCACGCCGCCCGTCAGACCATAGGCGCCAAACCGATCCTTCACCTCGACCAGGAATCCGCGGCGGTCTGCGCCGCGCAGGAAGGTACGCAACTCCTCCTCCGATCGCCGCACGGTGGAGGCATTGAATTGATTCGTGCGGATCGTCAGTTGCGCCGCGCGGGCCAGATTGCGCTCGTCGATCGGCACCAGCGTAATTTCGAGCTGCAATTGCCGGAGGAAATCGCCGAGCCCGCCGCTCTCGCGCTGCGCTTCCTCGCGTTGGGCTTCGGCGCGGTAGAGTTCGCTGCGCCGGCGATCCTCGTCCGTCTCCGCCGCCGCGTCCAGCGCCCACGCGTGTTCGACAAAACGCTCGATGGCCTCGGCCGATTCCGGCAGCTGCAGCGTCAGCACCTCGGGCAGCCCGGCCTGAACCTCCGCACACTCCAGCGCGCTGTCGTCGATGAAGACGAAACTGTCGAGGCCGAGGTTCAACGTACGGGCGATCGCCCGGAGACTTTCCGATTTCGGCCGCCAGCCTGCCTCCACCGCCACGAAATCATTCCAACGCAGCGGAAAATCGCTTCGCGCGGCAAAGAGCGCCTGCAGTTCGTCGCGATTGTTCTTCGACACGAGTGCCAGCAGCCGGCCCTGCTCGCGCGCCGCTTTCGCGGCAAGCTGCAGCCGACGGTGTGCCGGCGTTAGCGTCAGCCCTTCGATCCCGTCCTCGCCGAGCACGCCGAGCCACAGCGTTTGATCGGCGTCGAGCGCGATCACTTTCAACGGCGGCCGGGTGCGCGCTTCCCAGCGGCGGACGAACCCCGTGCCGACGATCGCGAAAAACGCCTCGGTGTATGGCACCGCGCCAATCGCGTCCGCCGCCGGGTTGTCGATGTCTGAGGCACCAAAACGCGCCAGCAACTCGGCGGCTCGCACGGCGTCCAGGCGATTCCGGCCGATGCCGCCAATCCGCCGCAGCAGCCGCTCCTCCATCCCGGCCAGAAGCGCCGCTTGAGGATGACCCGCGGCGGCGGGACAGAACACGATCAGGGTAAACGTCGCGCCACCCGCCTCCGACCATCGGCGCAGGCCGTCGACCAACTGGTCACCGTTGCTCTCGAGCGCGGCCGCCACCGCCGACTCATCTGCCACGTCGCCGCCCACCCAGTCCGCCAGCCGCACGAGCAGCAGGTTGCCGTCTCCCTTGCTGCGACCCAGCGCACCCGCCGGATCGTGCAACTGCTGCAACACCTGGTTGAACGGCGCGAACTCGAGCCGGGATGAATACCCGAGCCCCTCCAGCCAGAACGCCAGCGCGTCCTCCACCGGCTCGGCGGTGAATGTGGCCACCACGGCCACGCGCCGCGCCCGGTCGGGCATCCGCGTCGTTGGATGAGTCGCGATCGGAATGTCCGGCGCACGGCAGCACGCATCGATCACTTCCTCCCACGCATTTTTCAGCACACGCAAATATCCGTCGGGATACCGCGCGGAGTCTGCGACGATGCGGCACAACCAGCCGTCCATCCGTGGCGCAACGAGGAGCCCGAACTCGAAATGCATCGGATCGTGGATATCGACGGTCTCCATCCGCCAGATGCCGGCGTCCTCCTCTTCGCTGACCGGATAGTTTTCGAAAACGATGACGTGGTGGATCAACGCGCCGCGCTCGAGCACCGCGTTCTGGATGTCGGCCAGCGAAGCGCCCACCGTCTCCATGCTCTCACCGAGCTGCGCCTGCACCCGCACCGCGAGCGCGCGCAACGTCGTGTCCGGGGTCCACGCCACCCGCACCGGCACGGTGTGGATCAGCAGGCCGACGATCTGCTCGACGTGCGGCACCCGCTCGCTGCGGCCGGAGAGCGTGGCGCCGAACACCACGTCGGTGGCCTGGTTCAGCCGGCCGAGAAACACGCCCCACAGCGTCTGCCACAAACTGTTTTCACTGACCCCGAGGAGCCGGGCGGTCGCGATCAGCGCATCGGTCCGCGCGCGGCCCAACTCCCATGCGGTCGAACGCGTGCGCATCGGCGGTCCGCCGAGCCGCGGTCCTCCCGGTGGTACTGCGGTGCCGGCGGGACAGCCGGCGAGCAGCTTCCGCCAGCGCTCGCGATCCTGCGCCGCGTTACGGGCACCGAGCCAGCGCAGGTAGTCGTTGAACGACGCCGCGACCCGCGGCAGCGGTGCGCCCGCGGCAATGGCGCGATAGTTCGCCGCGAGACGTTCCCAGAGCAGCCCGCTGCTCCAGCCATCCAGGACGCTGTGATGAAAACCGACGATCACTTCGTGGCAATCGGGCCGCCGCCGCACGAGCGTCAGGCGCAGCAACGGGCCGGTCTGCAGGTCGAATCCCCGCTCCCGCTCGGCACGCCGCAGTGCAGCCACGTCGGCTTCGTCCGGCCCAACCTCGGCCCACGAGAAACCGAGCCGGCTGCCCCGCGAAATCACCGCGACGGGCTGGCGCGCGACATCGATCACGAAAACCGAGCGCAGGTTTGGATACTGATCGCCGAGTGCGAGCCACGCCGGCTCGAACCACTCCCGGCCCAACGGGCCCTCCAGACGGAGAATCACCTGATCGGAATAGGCGCCGCTTTCCGGTTCATGGCACGAATGAAAGACCATGCCCTCCTGCATCGGCGTGAGCGGCAGCACATCTTCGATTTCCAGGCCGCGTTCCGCACAGTGCCGCGTCAGTCGATCGAGTTCCTCCAAAGTCTCCAGACCGCCGGTGAAATCGCAGCGCGATCGACGCGACTCCGCCTGCAGGCAATGCGCCACGCACTCCTGCAAGGCGCGCTCGAAATCCGCCACGAATCCCGACCGGTCCTCCGCATCGAAGAGCGCGCGGTGAAATTGAAAACCGAGTCGCAGGCACCCGGCGGTCACTTCACCGACGATGTCCAAATCGAACGCGGACTTCAGATGCGATGCGACCGGCTCGCCCGGTGGCAGCTCCGGCGCTCCCCGGAAAAGCGCGC
>Ga0209726_10006514_pt1 | contig 13526 bp, 7 predicted proteins | sample Subgrocontami54m_FD_187453 | JGI IMG/M metagenome (GOLD analysis project Ga0209726, IMG submission 187453) | Subsurface groundwater microbial communities from S. Glens Falls, New York, USA - GMW46 contaminated, 5.4 m (SPAdes) (version 3) | ecosystem: Environmental > Aquatic > Deep subsurface >... | reverse complement strand
CGTCAGGCAGCGTGTGACCGATAGTGAGCCGACGCTCCATCAGGTTGAATGTCAACTCGCCGATGCCCGGCACCGTGGAGAGGCGCTTGCGAATCAGCGCCTCCTCGGTCGGGCAATCCATATTGGCGATGACGAATACCGACTGCTTGATGAGCGACGCTTCCCCAATCATGGCTGGTTGCCGGTGGCGCCGGTGGGCTACTGCGGCGGCTGGCCCATCCACTGCTGGTGCTGCATCATGTGATCCATCATCATCTGCTGCATCGGCATGTACTGTTCCATCATGTACTGGCGCTGCTTGAGTTGCTCCGGCGTCAGGCGCCGATAATCGCCCCACATCGGACCGCCCATCATGTGGCCGCCCATCATGCCGTGGCCCATCATCGGCCCACCGGCGCAGCAGCCCATCATTCCCGGTCCCCACATACCATGCATCATTTGCATGTTGCCCTGCATGGTGGCCCAGTGGTCCCGGAGCAGCTTCTGCCGCGCTTGGGGATCCTGGGTCTGACGGATTTCGTCCATCTGTGCCTGCATTTTTTTCATGTTCTCCTGCGCCTGCGCCATCTGCTTGTCGAACTCCGCCGTGTCAGGCGCGGCCTGTTTCGCCTGAGCGCCGGTGTTGGCCGGCGCAGCAATTGACCTGGCCGTTTCCGCCCATACCCATCGGTGGCGTATCATCCGCGTGGGCGAGATGGGCAACCCATACCCGGCGGTGATCGGCGGCGGCCCGGAGATGGACCGCGCCACGGTGATCGAGCTGACGGCCGACACCGCTGGGCTCCGGGCGGTGATCAAGGACGCAGATGGCCAGCAACTCGACCAGTTCACAGGGGCGCGCACCCGATGACATCGTCTTTTGGGAGACCAACCTGCTGTTCATTTGCTGATCCGGGACACCCTGTTCCCGGCCGGGTGATCGTACGCGGCCACGCTCGCGCTCGTGGTCGCGCGCGGCGCGGTGGTGCGGCTGCTGCAGCGGACTGTGGAGCCAGCCCAAGGCAATTGCTATTTCAGCTTTCGCCACGGACCGATCGCAGTGCTTGCGCTCGACACTTACGAAGACAAAGCCGATTCGCATCCAGAATGCGGCGGGCTGGACAACTTCGCGAGCTATCGTTGAAACTCTGTTTTCCAACTGTTGCCATGCTGTGCTGAGGAAAGATGCTTATGAAAAAGACACCCCTGAGAATCATCTCCTTCACGGTTTTGCTCATCGGAGCGAGCGCGTTCGGCTCGCCCCATCGGCTGTGGTACGACAAACCCGCCGCGCCCGGCATGAACGAGGCCCTGCCCATCGGCAACGGCCAGTTCGGCGGCCTCATCTACGGCGCGACCGACCGCGAACGCGTTGTCCTCAACGAGAACAGCCTCTGGACCGGGAGCGAGATTTCCTCCGACAACTACGATCTCATGGGCTGGTATCAGATGCTCGGCGAACTGTTCGTCGAACTGCCCGCGCACACCAACGCTACCGCCTACCGCCGCGCGCTCGACATCGGCACGGCGGTTCACACGATCCGCTACACAATCGGCGACATCACTTGCCGGCGCGAAGCGTTCGCTTCCCACGCCGACGGCGTGATGGTGCTGCGGTTCGCTCCGTTCAGCGGGTCGGTGACGCTCAAAGGCGCGCACGGCGAACAAACGAAGGCCAACGGAAACTCCCTGACGTTTACGGGCGCGCTCTCAAACGGCTTGAAGTACGAAACGAAGCTGGTCGCGCTCCACGACGGCGGTTCGTTCCGAGCCGCTGATGACAAACTGGAGTTTGCCGGATGCAACAGCGTCACGCTCCTCGTCGCCGCCGGCACGGACTACGTCATGGACCACGCCCGCAAATACCGGGGCGAAGACCCGCACCCGGCCATCGAACGCCACCTGGCAGCGGCGGCGCGGAAGGGGTACGAGGCGTTGAAAGCGGCGCACATCGCGGATTTCCAGTCGTTGTTCCAGCGCGTCGCAGTGGACTTCGGCGGCACGCCGGCCGACCGGCTCGCGTTGCCGACTACCCGGCGCAAGGCGATGTATGCCCAGCAAGGCGGCGACCCAGACCTCGATGAACTCATTTTCCAGTATGGCCGGTATCTGATGATTTCCTGTTCGCGGCCCGGCGGTTTGCCGGCCAACCTGCAGGGGCTTTGGAACGACAGTAACGACCCACCGTGGCACTCCGATTACCACGCCAACATCAACATCCAAATGAACTACTGGCCCGCCGAGCCGGCCAACCTCGCCGAATGTCACACCCCGTTGTTCGACCTCATCACCAGCCAGTTGCCGGCATGGCGCAAAGCCACCGCTGCCGAAGCACGCTTCGCCACGCCGGACGGCCAACCTCGCGGCTGGGCGGTGCGCACCTCGCACGGCATTCACGGCGACATGGGTTGGCAGTGGGACGTGCCGGCGAACGCTTGGTACTGCCAGCACTTTTGGTGGCATTATGAATTCAGCGGCGACAAGGAATGGCTCAAGAAAGTCGCTTACCCGGTGATGAAAGAAACCTGCGAGTTCTGGGAAGCGCGCCTCAAGAAACTCCCCGAGGGCAAGCTCGTTGTCCCCAACGGTTGGTCGCCCGAGCACGGCCCGCATGAGGACGGCGTGAGCTATTGCCAGCAAATCGTCTGGGACTTGTTCAACAACTACGCCGCCGCCAGCGAAACACTCGGCGTGGATGCCGACGACCGCGCGAAGATTGTCGGCATGCGCGACGCGTTGCTCGGACCGCAAATCGGCAAGTGGGGACAACTCCAGGAATGGATGACCGACCGGGATGACCCGAACGATCAACACCGGCACACCTCGCATCTGTTCGCCGTTTTCCCCGGCCAGCAAATCAGCCCGGTCCGGACGCCCGATTGGGCGAAAGCGGCGGCGGTGTCGTTGGAAGCGCGCGGCACAACCGGTGACAGCCGCCGCAGTTGGACCTGGCCCTGGCGCACGGCGTTGTGGGCGCGGCTGCGCAACGCGGAGAAAGCGCACGAGATGTTGCGCGGCCTGCTCACGCACAACATCTGTCCCAACCTGTTCGGCCTTCATCCGCCCATGCAAATCGACGGCAACTTCGGCATCACCGCCGGCGTCTGCGAGATGCTGTTGCAAAGCCACGCCGGCGAGATCGAACTCTTGCCGGCGTTGCCGAAAGCCTGGCCGGGCGGCAGCGTGAAGGGGTTGCGCGCCCGCGGCGGGTTCACCGTGGACATCCAATGGCAGGCCGGCAAGGTCACCAAGTACCGGATCGCGGCGCAAGAGAAACGGACGGTCAAAGTGCGCGTCAACGGTCTGGTGGAAACGAAACAGACCTTGCGATTGTGATGCGGCAAGGCAGAGATGGACGGGGCATCCGCCATTTGACGGATGGCAAGGAGCGTCAAATGCGAGGGCAAAGTCGTTTGTCGCCGTCTTGAAGAGCAACAAAATTCCCATTAAGAATAATCCCATGAAAATAATGCTTCTTTCCCCCAGCAGGTTCGTGCGGGCAACCGAAACCGCCCTCGGCGGCATCGCCATCGTCCCACGGCATGTGGTGGGCGTCATCCTCCTCTGGCTGACGCTGCTCAACTTGGCCTGTCCAGCCGCCGAGCAACCCCTGGTGCGGCTGAAAACGCGCCATGCCATTTTCGCCATCGAGGCCAAGGGTTCGCTGTGTGTGCTCTCTCGGAATGATAACGGCCGCAATTACCTCGCCCCGGGTCAACCCTCGCCGCTGGTGCAAGTGCGCATCGGCGGGAAGTGGTTGACGCCGGACAGCGCGGCGTGGGACGCGAGGCCCGGTCGGTTGACCTTGCAGTTCCCCACCGGCGCGTCAGTCACGCTCAAGGTCGTGAAGCAGAAAACGCACGTGACGTTCGAGGTGCTGGAGGCGCAGCCGAAAGACAAGGTGGAGCTGCTGTTGTGGGGGCCATATCCGACGACGATCGGCGACCTCATCGGGGAAGTGGTCGGCGTCGTGCGCGACGGCGAGTTTGCGATCGGCATCCAGTCGCTCAATCCGAAAACGCTCGGCGGCTATCCGACCCAGGAAAGCGACATCGCTCACGGCGAAGGGCTTCACGATCCCGGCCAGTATGCGGACCTGTCCCCGGAACTGAACAAGTCTCAACATTTTCGCGGCAACACGGCGTGGCCGACGGCTTTCGGCAGCGTGCTGCAAGCCTATTGCCGCAATCGCAACCACGATCGCGTGATCGCCAACTGGGGCCATGAGAAATACGTGGCTCCGGCATACTCCGACGGCGGCGTGGTCGGCAGCAAGATTGCGCTGTTCGCCTGCCCGGCGGCGCAGGCGCTGGCAACCCTCGGAGAGATCGAAATCGCCGAAGGCTTGCCGCATCCCATGCTCGACGGCGTGTGGGGCAAGGTCGCGCCGGCCGCCAACGCCTCGTACCTGATCGTGGACTTCGGCGAAAACAACATCGAGCAGGCCATCGCCATGACCCGAACCGCCGGGCTGCGTTACCTCTATCACAGTTCGCCGTTCGAGACTTGGGGCCATTTCAAATTGAAAGCGAATCTCTTCCCCAACGGCTGGGACGGCTTGCGGGCGTGCGTCGGCAAAGCGGGTAAAGCTGGCGTGCGCGTGGGCGTCCACACGCTCTCAAACTTCGTCACACCCAACGACCCGTATGTCACGCCGAAGCCCGACCGCCGGCTGGCGCGGATCGGCTCCAGCACTCTGGCGGCGGACGGGGATGCGAGCGCGAAAGAGATTCCGATCGAATCGCCGGAGTATTTCCAAAAGAAGACCGACATGAACACTGTGGTCCTCGGGGACGAGTTGATCCGCTACGACTCGGTTTCCGGCGAACCGCCGTGGCGGTTGCTGGGCTGCCAGCGCGGCGCATGGGGCACGCGCGCGACGGCACATCAGCGCGGCGAGGCTGTCGGCAAACTCATGGATCACAGCTACAAGGTGCTTCTCACCGACGCCGATCTCTCGCAGGAAATGGCCCGCAACCTCGCTAGGCTCTTCAATCACACCGGCGTCCGCCAGCTTTCGATGGACGGTTTGGAAGGCAACTGGTCCACCGGCCACGGCCAGTATGGGCGGGTATTGTTCGCAGCGGCCTGGTACAACGCGCTCGCGCCGGAGATGCGGGGCGGTGTTCGAAACGACGCCAGCAATCCCGCGCATTTCAACTGGCACATCAACACTTACTACAATTGGGGCGAACCGTGGTATGCCGGCTTTCGCGAGAGCCAGACACTCTACCGGTTCAAGAACCAATTGTTCTTCGAGCGAAACCTTCTGCCGCGGATGCTGGGCTGGTTTTCGTTGCGGCCCGACACGACACTCGCCGACGCCGAATGGTTGCTGGCGCGCGCCGCCGGTTACGATGCCGGCTTCGCGCTGGCGACCAGCCTCCAGAGCACAGCGCAACTCACGGCGGCTGACGCCGATCCGCAATCCAAAAACACCGCTGCCATCTTGGAAGCAGTCAAGCAATGGGAGACCGCCCGCTTGGCCGGCGCCTTCCCGTCGAAAGTCAAAGCTCTGTTGCGCGACAACCAACGGGAGTTCCACCTTGAACCTGCCGGCGCTGGACAATGGGACCTCCATCCCATCGAGTCCGGCCAGCGCCGTGCGCCGGTGCGAATCAAGGCCAAGGTAAACCGACGATAAAACCACCGCCAACTCAGCATGATCACTTGCCGCAATTCCATTAACGACGGCAGCGCATGGCTGTGCTGGGGTTGATCCTACCGGCACTGGGGTCGGTCTCAGTGGCTTCGATGGCGGCCGATCGGTCGTCCCGGGGGCCTGATTGATTCCGCCACCGACCGGACGCTTCGTGGAGTGTGCGCGTCCGTTTCTGGCCGACTGCTGATCTCTTTGTTCCGTCCTGGAAAGACCGCGTCCCACTGCTCACGTTCACCGACGGCCATGCCAAATCCCGCCGACGGCTGGTCGGCGCAACCACGCTGGACATGGACAATGCACGTCCAGGCAGGCATCCGTCATTTGACCGATAGCGGGCAGGGTGGCGGGGAGAGTAAAGTTGTTTGTCACAGTCGAAAAACGACTACGTCAGAACGATGAACAAAAACTGTCTGGCTGACCTAAACCCGGCGGCAGGCCCGTTGCCGGCTGTCCGGGAGTGGTTCAGCCGGTCGCCCGCAACCCACAACAAACCTATGAAAAACCAAAGAGACATCGAGTGCATGGAGCCACGTCCCATCCAGGCGTGGCGAAACCGATTGGCGCTTGCCGTCGCCTGGCTGTTGGGCGCCGCTGGTTCGCAAGCGGCGATTACCGGCCAATGGGATTTCAACAGCGGCAATCTGAGCGCCACCATCGGCTCAGAGCTGGTGTATCGCGGGGACACCGCGAGTTTCACCACGTTCGAAACCGCGACCATCGGAGGAGCGACTGCCAACGTGATGCATTTTCCCAAAACGACACCAGCACAGGGTTATGAGATGACACATGGCGCTGCGCCCAACGGCGGGGGCAGCTACGTGAATCAATACTCGCTGATCATGGACCTCATGTTTCCGGCCAGCAGCAGTGGCAAATGGCGCGCCCTGCTGCAAACGAGCACCGCGAACGCGAACGATGGCGAGCTGTTCGTGAACACGGGCAATGGGATTGGCATCAGCGGCAGCTATCACGGCGCCATTGTTGCCGACACGTGGCATCGCGTGGCGTTCGTGCTCGACCTGACGCTCCCGAGCGCCCGCCTGCGCAAATCCATCGATGGCACGCTCGTCGGCACGCAGGACATCTCGGGCGTGGACGACCGTTGGGCCTTGGACCCGCTGGCGCTGCTGTTTGCGGATGAAGACAACGAAACGCAGTCTGGCTTTGTCAACTGCATCCAGTTTCACGACCTGGCTCTGCCGGACAGCTACCTCGCCGCGCTGGGCGGACCGTCCGCGGGCGGCATCCCGACCGAACTGCCGGTCCCGCCTGCGGTGGCCGGCCATTCCTTCGCCGTGGATGCTTCTAATAATCTGTTGCTGACCGTGAACTTCAGCGAGGCGGTCGATGCGGCCGCCGCAACGAACCCGGCCAACTATGTGTTCGCGAGCGGGGCAACCGTCAGCAACGGGGAACTGGCGGCCAACGGCCAAGACGTGACGTTCATCGTCAATGGCACCTTGGGCTGCGACGAGTACATGCTCACGGTGAGTGGCGTGCGGGACCTGGACGGCAACACGATGACTGCAACAAGCCTGACGGGAAAGGTTCGCTTCCCTTATCCGTTCACTGGACTGGAGACGGCCACCCAATCTAGCAGTCCGTTTGGTCTCCCGGCGGAAAAGGCCATCGACGGGAACCCTGCGACATGGATGCACACCTCGAACGGCGATAATGAGTGGTGGGAACTGGACCTCGGCTCGCCCGTGTCGGTTGGCGGCATCGCCATCTGGTTCCGGCAGGACTGCTGCTTTGAGCGCGATGGCAACCTGCGGTTCACAATCATGGACGCTGCACGCACGCCGCTGTGGACTGGCTCCATCGGCCCGGCCCTGCCCGGCAATTTGAATCCTCGCATGGCCAACTTGCTCGTCGCCCCCGTCGTCGTAGGACAGATCGTGCGCATTGAACATCCCCAAGGAGTGTTTGAGTTTCTGAATTTCGCCGAAGTCCAGGTGCTGAAACCATCCTTCGATCTGTGTCTGGTCAGCGATCCTGTCAACCAGACGGCGAGAAGAAATGGGCCTGCCACGTTCACCGTCGGGGTCCAAAGCTCTTGGCCCATCACCTATCAGTGGCGGCACAACGGCGCGAACATCACCGGTGCAACGGGCGCGGCGTTGTTCATCGCCAGCGTCGGGGAGGCGGACCTGGGCCCCTACGACGTCGTGGTGAGCGATGGACGTCAGACATTGACCAGCGCTCCGGCGGAGCTGGCGTTTTTCGGGGACACGGAGCCGCCGACGGTGGCGGGACATTCATTCACGGTGGATACGTTCGGAAACGTGGTCAAGCTGAGCGTGACTTTCAGCGAGGAGGTGACGGCGGCGACCGCCACGGCCCCGGCCAACTATGTGTTTGCGGGCGGGGCGACCGTGAGCAACGGGGAATTGGCAGCCAACGGCATAGATGTGACGTTCGTGGTGGAGGGCCTGCTGGGTTGCGACGACTACACGCTCACAGTGAGCGGGGTGCAGGACCTGGCCGGCAATCCGCTGGCGGCGACACAGTTGACGGGAACGCTGCCCGCCATCCGCTTGAGCGCTCCAGTGAGCGGGACCGCCAGCCAATCGAGCAATCCTTTTGGTTTGCCGGCCAGCAATGCGCTGGATGGCAACCTCAAAACGATCGCCCACACCTTCAATGGCGAGAACGAATGGTGGGAATGGGACCTTGAGATGCCAGTTTCCATTGGCGCGATTGCCATCTGGTTCCGGGAGGATTGCTGTGCTGAGCGCGACAGCAACCTGCGTTTCACGATCATGGATGGCGCGCGCACGCCGCTGTGGACCGGCTTCATGGGCCCGGCCTTGCCCGGCAATCTGAGACCGCGCATGGCCACTTTGGCCGTAGCTCCGGTGGTCATGGGCCAGATCGTGCGCATCGAACATCCCCCCGGAGTGTTCGAGTTCCTGGACTTCACTGAGGTGCGAGTGCTGGGGCCATCCACCGGCCTGTGTCTCGTCAGCGATCCTGTCAGCCAAACCGTCAGACCCAATGCGGCCGTCAGTTTCACGGTCGGGGCGCAAGGCCCGGACCCGATCAGCTACCAGTGGCGGCACGACGGCGTGGATATTCCCGGGGCAACCAGCGCGACGCTGACTATTCCCAGCGCCGGTCAGGCGGACCTGGGCTTCTACTCTGCGGTCGTGAGCGATGGTCGTCGGACGCTGACCAGCGCCCCGGCGGAGCTGTCCTTCTTCGGGGATACGGAGCCGCCAACCGTGGTGGGGCATTCATTCACGGTGGATACGTTCAAGAACTTGCTGAAATTGACGGTGAACTTCAGCGAAGAGGTGACGGCGGCCACCGCCACGGCCCCGGCCAACTATGCTATTGCCGGCGGAGCGACGGTGAGCAACGGGGAACTGGCCGCCAACGGCAAGGATGTGACGTTCTTGGTGGAGGGTTTGCTGGGCTGTGACGATTACAGCCTTGCGGTGAGCGGAGTGCAGGATCTCGCCGGAAACACGTTGGCGGCGACGACACTCACGGGAACGCTGCCGCCCATCCGATTGAGCTTCACGGGTGGGGCCGCCACGCAATCCAGCAATCCCTTCGGTTTGCCCGCAGGTGGCGCACGGGACGGCAACCTCAACTCGCTCTCGCACACGTCCAACGGTGATAACGAGTGGTGGGAATTGGACTTGGAAAGCCCCGTGGCCATCGGAGCCCTGGCCCTCTGGTTGCGGGAGGACACGGACCCGAATCGCGATCGCGAGCTGTTGATCACCATCATGGACGGTGCTCGCGAGCCACTGTGGAGTGCGCACATTGAGGCGGCCTTGCCGGGCAGCCTGAGGCCTCGCATGGCCAACTTCGTCCTGGTCCCGGTGATCATGGGGCAGGTTGTCCGCATCGAACATCCTGTAGGCGTGTCGGAGTTCCTCCAATTCCGCGAGGTGCAAGTGCTCGGGCCGTCCACCGGCTTGTGCATCGTCACCGGTCCTGTCAGTCAGAGCGTGGCGCCGGGCGCGGCCGTTACCTTCGGTGTGGATGTGCAAGGCAATGAACCCTTCACCTACCAGTGGCTGCACGACGGGGTCAACATTCCGGGCGCAACCTCCGCCCGGCTGGAGATTCCAAGCGCAGGGCAATCAGACGCGGGCCTCTACACCGTGGTCGTGACAGATGCCAGCCGCCAGCGCACCAGTGCTCCGGCGCTGCTGTCCCTGGCACTCCCCACGCTGAGCATTGCCGCGGCCGGCAACCAGGTGACCGTTGCTTGGTCAGGAGCCGGGTGGGTGCTCCAGGAGAACACGAATCTCGGCAATCCCGCAGGTTGGACCGATGTGCCCGGCGCAACGGCCAGCCCGGCCACCTTGACCATTGGCCCGGGGAACAAGTTCTTCCGGTTGAAAAAGCTCTAGCGTTCGCTTGGTTGGGGATAGGGCAGGTCGCCGGGAGCAACTCTCCCGGCGACCTTTTCAGCAGACTGATGGTGTGAAAATAGGAGCATGATGAAACCAGACACCGAGCACCGCGCCGGCTTCACGCTGATCGAACTGCTGGTGGTGATCGCCATCATCGCCATTCTGGCGGCGATGCTGCTGCCGGCATTGAGCCGGGCCAAGCTCAAAGCCCAGGAGACTGCTTGCCGCAACAACCTCCACCAAATGGGCCTCGGCTTCCTCATGTACGTCAACGACCACGGCAAGACCTATCCGATCGCCTACGATCCGAAGCGTTTCTGGATGGCCCTGCTCCGTGCCCACAGCGTTCCTGTGGATGCCATCCGCATTTGTCCCGCCGCGCCCGTGCCGGCCAATCGCCGGGCTGACCAGGAACTGTGGGGCAGCGCGTTGGCGGCGTGGTACGGCCCAAAGACATCGCCGGTCCAATGGAACACCGGCTTTGAGGGGAGCTACGGCATGAACGGTTGGATGTATTCCGTTGAAGGCGATACCGGCTTCGGCGATGCCTCAATGCACTTCAGCAAGGAGGGACAGTTTCAGCGGCCTACCCAGCATCCGGTGTTCGCGGACTGCGCCTGGGCCGACGGCTGGCCACAAGCCACCGACCCCCCCGCCCGCAATCTGCTTGTTGACCAAGGATCAATGATTGCGCGCTTTTGCATTGCCCGGCACGGCTCCGCGCGGCGTCCGCCCCCCACGCAAGTGGCCCCCGGCAGCTTGCTTCCGGGCGCCATCAACATGGTCTTGGTGGATGGTCATGTGGAGACGGTGAAGCTGGAGAACCTCTGGCAGGTTTACTGGCACCAGAAATATGCGCCGCCCGCCACGCGACCGAGGTAACGGCAAGTCGTGGCCTGGGCTGGACACTTGACAGTACTACCGGAACGCAGCGTTTACGCTGCAGCGAGGCAGGTATGGCGCGATCCAGCAGCGTAAACGCTGCGTTCCTCGCTGCCGAGTTTTGTCGTTTGACGGGAGTGTCAAGATGCGCCCGCCTGGGCGGCAAGCAACCTTGCGGCAGCTTGGACTTGAGCAACGAATTGGCGACACATAGAATGCTTCCCCAGCGAAGTTGAGCAGCATGAATTGTCACGAATTATCAGGAGGTCAACGCGTCATGAACGAATCCACGGAGAGCATGAGTCGGCGGCGCTTTCTGCACGCTGCTGTGGTCGGGCTTGCCGGGGCGGCGCTGCCTGCTCCTCGGTTGTTGGCCCAGGATGCCCACGTCACGACCGGCACGGGCAAAGAAGCGCGCTCCCGCGTCCGGCAGATTGCGGCGATGCGATACGCGCCGTCGGGCCGGTTCATGAAGGATCACTGCTTCGTACGCCGGAACAACCGGTGGCATCTGTTTGCGCCGCTGGGCAAGGTGGGCACGTCCTGGGAGGACCTCGGCTCCGAGGAAACCGCCGAGCACATGGTGAGCGGTGACCTCGTGCATTGGGAACACCTGGGCACGGCCGTGGATGCCAGCCGTCGCGATGGCTACTTCGACAAGATGATGGGCGGCATCGCGCCCCATGTTATTGAACACGATGGGAAATTCTGGATGTTCTACGCCGGTTGGACCTTTCCCAGCAAGCGTTCCTCCACGACTCCCTTCAACCACACCAGCTATCGCCAGAGCATCGGCTTGGCCGTCAGTCGCGACCTTGACCGCTGGGAGAAGCCGGAGGAGTGGGCCAAGGACGGCCTGGGCGTTGCGGGCACGGACTGCTGCGTGGTGCGCGATGAGACCCACAACCGCTGGTTGATGTACACCTGGGCCGGCCAGACGCTCGTCTATCAAAGCCCCGATCTGTTGCATTGGTCGCAGGCCGGCACGGCCCTCACATCCGCGGAGGGCGCGGGAGAAAGTCCGTTTGTGATGAAACATCCGCGATCCGGAAAATGGATCATCTTTCTGAACGACGGCTACTCGGTTTCCGACGACCCGCTGAAGTTTCCACGATTTCGGCCCTATCCGTTCAAGACCGGATGGCACGGCATCGCCGGCGTAAAGGCCAGCGGCCAGTGGGGCGACGGGACCAACGCGCTGGCCGACGACGACGGCGCGGGGTACGCCCACGAAATCCTGGAGTTTGTCGGCCAGTGGTACCTGTCGGGCGTGGTGGGCCGCGACGGGCGATTCAAGCTCAAGTTCACCCCCATCGAATGGACGGCGGATGCGCTCACGCTGGCCAATTACTGAGCCGTGGCCAATGGAGCGAGAGCCGACATGCTTGGTTCAGGAACGGAGAAAGAGGATCGGCAATGCGCCACTGCCCAGCCAACGCATCAAGTTCTGACGAACCACGGCTAACGGAAACCAAACCATGAGAAAACAGACCTTCATCCAATCGCTTCTCGGCGCGACGGCCATGGCGATCCTTGCTTTCCAGGCCTCGGCCAACGACTGGCTGATTGATCCGGCACCGTACAAAGCCAAAGTTTTTCAAGACCAAGCCACCGGCGACCTGGTGCTGGACAACGGCCTGGCGCGGCGCGTGTGCCGGCTGACGCCCAATGCGGCGACTGTGGACCTGGTGAATCTTTCCGCTGACGAGCACATCTTGCGCGCAATTGCACCCGAGGCGCGTGTCACCATCAACGGCACCGAGTTCGAAATCGGCGGGCTCAAAGGCCAGCCCATTGCCAATTACATCAAAGCGGAATGGCTCGACACGCTGCAGGCGAATCCCCACGCCTACCGATTTGCGGAGTGGAAGGAGGTTCCCCTTGAGGCCCGCTTGAAATGGAAGCAGCGGACCGAATGGCTGTCGCGCGAGCTGCCCTGGCCGCCGCCGGGCAGGCATGTGGTGTTGCGGTTTGTGCCGCCACCGACGCGCGCCGCGCTCACGGGGCCGGTCGTCCTGGATGAGCCGTTCGACGGGCCATTGAAGCCAGAGTGGCAGGTCCGCGCGCATGCCGGCCTGGATCGGGCGTCGTTCCGCAACGAGGGCAAGACGGGCGAAATCATGGCCTATGCTGCCGGGGCGGTCTGCGCGGAACATCCCTGGCCGGCGGGCGCGGTTTCGGTGGAACTGCTGATGGACAGCGGCGACGATGTCTCCGACGCCTGGGGTCCCGGGATGGCGCTGATCACGGACGGCCGTGTGTTGACGTTCATCACAAATCCCGGGTCAGGAAAGTACTCCGCAAACGGTCAGGCGGCGGGGACCTTCGACCGCACCAAACCTTGTCGGTTGCGTGTCGGCCTCGCCCACGGCAACGCCGTATGCGAGGCGACCCAGAACGGCGAATCGTGGCAAACGATCGCCACCGTGCCGTGTCCAAAGCCGCCGGTCGCGTTGCGCGTGGGCAAGGTCGGAAGGGACGGCAGCGGCAAAGACGCCGGGGCCGACAAAACCGTGGTGCGTTGTCACATGAAACGAGTGACCTGGCGCGGCGCGGAACCATCCGGGTCGAATCTGCCGGGCCGGTCGGACCTGCCGGAGATCGAAGTTCACTATGAGCTCTACGACGGC
>Ga0209726_10006511_pt1 | contig 13528 bp, 7 predicted proteins | sample Subgrocontami54m_FD_187453 | JGI IMG/M metagenome (GOLD analysis project Ga0209726, IMG submission 187453) | Subsurface groundwater microbial communities from S. Glens Falls, New York, USA - GMW46 contaminated, 5.4 m (SPAdes) (version 3) | ecosystem: Environmental > Aquatic > Deep subsurface >... | reverse complement strand
GCACTCAACTTCCTATCCCCTTGATCCATCCAATGTTACACCGAAAAAAATGTCGGCATCACATGACAGGCAAGTGTAGTCCCTACAGCGTTCACTCTGTCACCCAGAAATGACAAGAATTGAACCAGGCCGACCAGTTATTTCCTTGAAATCGCCTAACCCTGTTGCGCCAAAGAGTTACAGCAAAAAACCGGCTCCGCACACGGCCTGGTTCAAAACCGGGTAACAATCAAGTGTGTGTGGAGTGTCGGTGAATTGTGGCCTAGTCGCCCAATTTATTCGTCGCAAAGGGTTATCAATCCAATGGTTGCGGAAAGGAACCACGACTGTACCGACTAGGCCAAGTGGCCCAGTCAGGTGCGTAGTCGCTTGGCACCCGCAACCGTTCGTTTTTGAACCACGCCCCGCACACAAATGCACAGAAACGCTGGAGAATGTTACCCGACTTTGAACCACGCCCTGGCGCACGGCCGGCCAAAATGGCAGGCTTTGCGCCGGTGGGTTGCGCTTGACGCCCTCTCGCCGAGGCGAATCCATGACCGTGACGTATCAGCTTGGATCATTCCACGAACGCCCGCGGGAGATCGGTAGACCCTGGCTGCTGCGGGCTTGGTGCATCCGGCAGCTTGAAATCTGCCGCGCCGGGTGCGACAATCACCACTTCACCATGCCCGGTTCCTTCTTCTGCGAGGCTTGCCGTGACCTATTTGCTTTCCTCATTGCTCGTCGTTGTTTCAACTGGTCAAGTCGCCGGCGGGGACAAGAAACCTGCGGATGCCGTCAAGAGCGAGATCTTGGGCGGCTTGCGGCTGCGCTCGATTGGGCCGGCGCTGATGAGTGGCCGGGTCGTGGGCTTCGCCGTCCATCCGCGCGACCGCAGCCATTATTACATCGCCGTCGCGAGTGGCGGCGTGTGGAAGACGACCAACGCCGGCACGACGTGGACGCCGATCTTCGACAATGAAGGCAGCTACTCCATAGGTTACATCACGCTCGATCCGAAGAATCCCAGCACCGTTTGGGTCGGCACGGGCGAGAACAACAGCCAGCGCAGCGTCGGCTACGGCGACGGCGTCTATCGGTCCGACGACGGCGGCAAATCATGGAAGAACGTCGGCCTCAAGACGTCCGAGCACATCGGCAAGATCGTCATCGATCCGCGCAATTCCGACGTCGTCTACGTCGCCGCCCAGGGACCGCTTTGGAATGCCGGCGGCGAACGTGGACTCTACAAGACCAGCGACGGCGGCAAGACCTGGCAGCGCGTGCTGCACATCAGCGACAATACCGGCATCACCGATGTCGTCCTCGATCCGCGCAACCCCGACGTGCTCATCGCAGCCGCCTATCAGCGCCGCCGGCACGTGTGGACGCTCATCAACGGCGGGCCGGAAAGCGGACTCCACAAATCGACCGACGGCGGCAAGACCTGGCGCAAGCTGCAAAGCGGTCTGCCCGGCGAGCACCTGGGCCGCATTGGTTTGGCCGGCGCCCCGTCAAATGCCGACATGGTTTATGCCGTCGTTGAATCGATCGACAAAAAGGGCGGCATCTTCCGCTCCGGCGATTTCGGCGAAACCTGGGAGCGCCGCAATGAACGCCAGGGCCAGCCGATGTACTGGGCGCACCTGGTCGTCGATCCCAAAAATGCGGAGCGGATGTACTTCATGGACGTGGTTAGCGGCGTCTCCGACGACGGCGGCAAGACCTTTCGAACGCTGGGCCAAAAAGCGCGGCACGTGGACGATCACGCCCTGTGGATCGATCCCAATAACACCGATTATTATCTCATCGGCTGCGACGGCGGCGTCTACGAGAGCCATGACCGCGGCGCCAACTGGAAGTTCATCGCCAACTTGCCGGTCACGCAGTTCTACGATATCGCGGTGGACGAAAGCGGGCCGTTCTACAACGTCTACGGCGGCACGCAGGACAACAACACCCTCGGCGGCCCGGCGCGAAACCGCAGCGTCCACGGCGTCACCAATGCCGACTGGTTCGTGCTGCTGGGCGGCGACGGCTTCCAGTGCCGCGTCGATCCCAAGGATCCCAACACCGTCTACTGCGAGCTGCAATACGGCGTCTTGACGCGCTACGATCGCCGCACCGGGCAGAGCGTCGGCATCCAGCCGCAGCCGGGCAAGGGCGAGGCGCCGCTGCGCTGGAACTGGGATTCGCCGCTGCTCATCAGCCCGCATTCCACCACGCGCATCTACTTCGCGGCCAACAAGCTGTTCCGCAGCGACGATCGCGGCAATAGCTGGAAGGCGATCAGCCCCGACCTGACGCGCCAGCTCGACCGCGACAAGCTGCCGGTTTTCGGCAAGCTCTGGGGCCCCGATGCCGTCGCCCGGCATGCATCGACTTCGTTCTACGGCAACGCGCTGACGCTGACCGAATCGCCCAAGAAAGAGGGCCTCATCTACCTCGGCACCGATGACGGGCTGGTGCAAGTGACGGAAGACGGCGGGCAATCGTGGCGCAAGATCGACAAGTTCCCCGGCGTGCCCGACAACACCTACGTCACGCGCCTGCTCGCCTCGCAACATCAAGCGGAAACGATCTACCTTTCGTTCGACAACCACAAGATGGGCGACTTCACGCCATACTTGCTCAAAAGCACCGACGCCGGCCGAACGTGGACCAGCATCGCCGGCAATTTGCCGCCGCGCGGCTCGGTGATGGCCATTGCGGAAGATCATGTCGATCCCAACCTGCTCTTCGCCGGCACGGAGTTCGGCCTGTACTTCACCAACGACGGCGGGGCCAAGTGGCAACGCCTGAAGTCGGGCTTGCCCACGATCGCGGTCAAGGACATCGCAATTCAGCGGCCGATGAACGACCTGGTCGTCGGCACGTTTGGTCGTGGCATGTACGTTCTCGACGATTACTCGGCGCTGCGCGGCCTGAAGCCCCAGATGTTGCAACAGGAGAGTCAGCTCTTCCCGATCCGCGACGGAATCGTCTATGTTCCGACGCGGCAGTACGGCGGCGCCGGCAATGCGTTTCAAGGCTCGGCTTTCTATGCTGCGGAGAATCCTCCGTTTGGCGCCACGATCACCTATTACCTGAAGGACACCATTAAGACACAGAAACAGTTGCGGCGCGAGGCGGAGAAGGCCGCGGAAAAGAAAGGCACGCCGCCGCCGGCGCCCACGAAAGACGAACTGCGCGCTGAAGCCGAGGAGGAGGCGCCGGCGATACTGCTCGATATTCTCGATGCCAATGGTAAGGTGATTCGCACGCTGACCGGCCCGGCGGCGTCCGGCATTCAACGCGTGACCTGGGATTTGCGTGAACCGGCCGCTTCAGTGGCGGCGCCCAAGGGAGAAGGCGACGAGGACGGCTTCGCTTTTCAGCCGCGTGGTCCGCTCGTCAAGCCGGGGATGTACAGCATCGCCCTTTCCAAGCGGGTGCGCGGCAAGGTGACGCCGCTTGGGCAGTCGCGGCAGTTTCAGGTCGTTCTGGATGCCGGCGCCACGCCGAGCCCCATGGAAGGTCAGGAACATTTCGCGTTCGTCGCCCAGGTGGCCAAACTGCAGCGCGCCATCGCCGGCACGCAGGAAGCGGCCAGCGAATTGGCGAGCCGGTTGGAGCGAATCAAACGCACGCTCGATCAAAGCCCAGCCGTGGACGCCAAATGGAAGGACGTGGCGCGCAAGCTGGAGCAGAAGAACCGCGACATCCTGCGGGCACTGCGCGGCGATGCGGTCCTGGCCCAGCGCAACGAGAACACACCGCCGTCAATCGCCGACCGCATCGGCTATGCCGTCGGCGCCCAACGCAGCGCCTTGCAGAAACCGACGCAGACTCAGCGCGACGCCTACGCAATCGCCAGCCAGGAATTACGCGAAGAGTTGGCGAAGCTGCGGTCGCTGATCGAGATGGAATTGCGGCCTCTCGAACGTGCTCTCGACGCCGCGGGAGCGCCGTGGACGCCGGGGCGGCTGCCGGAGTGGAGTGAGAAATAGCGACGCGCTGCGAAACGGTAAACAACAATCCCCGGAGAGAAGGTTTCGCCCCGGGGATTGTTGCTTTCAGACTCTTCGAACGATCACTGCACCAGGATAAATTCCTTGGTGTTGATCAGCGCCCACATGATGTCTTCGTAAACGAGGCGCTTGTTGCGTGAGTTGTCCTGGATTTTCCCGAGCGCGAACTGCAACTGCGCCTCCGTGGGCCGGCGGGCGAAGGCCCACAGGAACAGCTCTTCGACCTTTTCGGCATCCGGACGCGGATCCTTCACGAGTTGGTCCACCCGGCCGCCGGCGCGGGCCAGTTTCCCCTGAATCTCAGCTGAGTTCAAAAGGAGCAGCGACTGGGCGAGGTTCGCCTCGGAGACGCGTTCGCACTCGCAAGCGCTGATGCGCTGCGGCCGGCCGAACACGTCGAGGAAGTACGACGGGAACGCCTCGTCCGGCAACATGATGGCGCGGTTCGGGGCGAATTTGTCGGTCGGCAAACCCTGGAACTGGGCCGGGCTGCCGGTCACTTGCGAGACGGCGTCGTACAGAACCTCGGCGGCCATGCGCCGCGGATAATAGCGGGCGAATGCCTTTTTGTCGTTCTTGTTGAACTCGTTGGGCACGGCGCTCAATTGATACGTTCGGCTCTTGCACATCACCTTCACCAGGTGCTTGAGGCTGAACTTGGCGTCGATCAACTCCTGGGCGAGAGCATCGAGCAATTCCGGGTTCGACGGCGGGTTCGTGACGCGCATGTCGTCCACCGGATCGACGAGGCCCTTGCCGAAGAAGTGGGCGAAGTACCGATTGGCGACCGCCTTGGTGAAGAACGGGTTCGTCGGATCGACCATCCAATCGACCAGGCGATGGCGCGGATCCTCGCCGGAGGTGAGTTTCACTTCATCGCCGTCGAGAGCTTTCATGATCGCGGTTCGTTCGGTCCGCTTGTTGATGACGGTGCCGGTGCCGCGATTGAAGATCACTTGCCGGGCTTGCTGCTGGTTCTGAATGACGACGCCCGGCGTCAAAAGCGGCTTGCGGCCCACCTGACCGAAGAACGCCGCCATGCCCCAGTAATCGTCCTGGCTCCACTTTTCGTACGGATGGTGGTGGCACTGGGCGCAGGCCATGCGGACGCCGAGGAAAAGCTGGCAGGCGTCGTCCACGAACTGCTCGGGCTTCTGCAGGTCGCGGAACCACATCGTCGGCGGGCTCTTCAACTCGTCGCCGGTGGCGCCGATGATTTCGCGCACAAATTCGTCATACGGCTTGTCGCGCGCGATCGATTCACGAATCCAGTTGTGGAAGGCGAAGGTGCCGAAGGCGCGGTTCTGATTCTGGTTGTTGCCGCGCTTGACGCGCAGCACGTCGGCCCAGCGGTTGGCGAACAGATAGCTGTACTCCGGCGTGTCAACCAGGGCGTCCACGAGATTGTCGCGTTTGTTCGGGCTAGTGTCGGCCAGAAACGCGCTGACTTGTTGCGGCGTCGGCAGCGTACCGGTAATGTCGTGATAGATGCGGCGAACGAAGACCTCGTCGCTGCACAGTTCCGACGGCATGATGCCTAGCTGCTGCCATTTCTTCTGGGTGAAGCGATCGACAACGGTCTTCGGCTCGAATTGGTAGCTGGGCAGCTTGACGCCGAGCGGCACGGTGGCGCGGAAGGTGGCCACCTGGCCTTGATAGCGGGCCATGATCGCCGCTTCGCCCGACATTTCCAGCGTGAGCACCAGGCCGGTCCCGTCGACGACAGCGATGTCCGGGTCGTTGCTTTCGTACTGGGCCCGCTGCGTCACATCGACAATGCTGCCGTCGCTGTAATGAGCGTGGACCGCGAACTGCTGGCGATTGTTGCGACTAATGATGCGCTGCTCGGGGAAGATCGAGATCTTGCTGACCACCGGATCGCTCGGGTTGCCGACGGGGACGCCGGACGCGATCCAGCGGCGGATCTGCTTGTATTCATCGGAGCCGACTTCCATGCGCTTGCCGCCGGCGTGAGCGACGGTGCCGGTTGCCTTGAGGAGCAGCAGGCTGCTTTCCGGGGCTGCGGGGAAGAGGCGCCGGCCGCGGTTTTCCTTGACCAGCGTTTGATAATCGAATTCCGGGACGAAGCCTAAGAGCGACAGGGCGAAGCCGTTCTGCCCGCCCGACTTGCCGTGGCAGCCGCCGCTGTTGCAGCCGAGCTTCGTGAAGATCGGCGTGATGTGGTTGGCGAAATTGATCGGCAGATCGACGTCGAGCGCTTCGGCCGTCACGGTGGTGCTGACCGTCTTGTCGCCGAAGCGGGCGGTGACGGTGGCGCTGCCGTTGGCGAGCGGCAAGACACGGCCGGCCGGTGTGACGCTGATGACTTTCGCATCGGAGACTTCATACTTCACGTGGCCGGAGAGATCTTGCAGACCGCCGGTTTGCAAGGTGCCAGTGACGATCAGTTGGCGCGATTCATCGGTGCCGATGAGCTTGATCGTCGCGGGCTGGATTTGCAGATCTTTGACTTCGCCGGGAGCGGGCAGCTTGAGTTCGGGCGTGGTTTTTTTGGCGGGTTCGTCGGCGCGGATTTGAGTCGCAACGCCAAACGCGAAAAGCAACAGGGCGGGGACCAGTAGGTGCTTCATGGAAAGTGTCCCGTGGGTCGGGGATTTCGTTTAGCCCCGGTTCGAAGAACCGGGTCGGGCAGGTCGGTGCAGGGGTATTCTATTGGGCACGCGGATCACATTCGCCCCGGTTCTCCGAACCGGGGCTAAACAAATGCGGACGGCAATCAAAAAGGGATCGGGAAACGGGTCAGGACAGGTGGTCCCGTTCCCACATTCCCGATCCCTTGTCGTGGGGCAGGCTTTCCAGCCTGCCACGGCAGGCTGGAAAGCCTGCCCCACGTTAAGTTAAATCAACTCGCGGACCGGTTCGCGGTCTTCGGCGATGTGGATCGGCCGGCCGGCGCCGTTCGTGAACGTCTGGCCGGGGTCGATGCCAATCGTGCGATAGAGCGTGGACAACACTTGCGGCACGGTGTAACGGCGATCTTGCGGACGTTCGCCGCGGGCCGTCGAAGCGCCAATCGCCTGGCCCATGCGCATGCCGCCGCCGGCAACCATCGCGCCCATCACGTCCGGCCAGTGATCGCGGCCGGCGCCCTGGTTGATGCGCGGCGTGCGGCCGAATTCGCCCCACATCACGATGACCGTGTCGTTGAGCAAACCGCGTTCGTGCAGATCGGTGACGAGGTTCGACACACCTTTGTCCACTTGTGGCAGCTGGCGGCGCAGGGTTTGGAAGTTCTGGCCGTGCGTGTCCCAGCCGCCGATCGACAGCGTGACGCAGCCGACGCCCGCTTCGACCAGCCGGCGTGCGGTCAGGAATTGTTCCACGCCTTGATACTTGCTGCGCGAGGCCTGCGGTTCGCGGTTCAAATCGAGCGCGTTGCGGACCACGCCGGCCGAGATCATATCGAAGGCGCGTTGCGTGAAGGCGTCATAGTTGGCGACGTTGTTGTCAATCTCTTGGCGAACATTGTCGAACGAGTCGAGCATGTTGCGGCGATTGTCGAGCCGTTCGGCGGTGACGGCTTGTTGCGGGCGGAGATTGTCCAGCCCCGGGCCGTTCGGCGAGAACGGACGATGGTTGATGCCGAGGAAACCGGGCTCAGTGCCGCGCGACATGCCGCGCAGGCTGACGAAGGGCGGCACATCGGCGTGGGCGCTGCGGACGCGCGACACGACCGAGCCGAATGACGGGTGATTGGCCGTCATGTTCTCGCGCTGGCTCTTGCCGGTCATGACCAGCGAGTCGGAATGTTCATTCACGGAGACCACTGAGCGGATGCAGGCGAACTTATCCCACATGCGGGCTTGCAAGGGGAAGTGTTCGCAGATTTGCACGCCGGGAACGTTGGTGTTGATCGGGTTGAATTCGCCGCGAAACTCGGTCGGGGCGTTGGGCTTCAGATCGTACATGTCCATGTGCGACGGCCCGCCCGGCAGGTAGATCATGATCGCCGATTTTTGGCGGGTGCCCTGGCCGCGACCAACGGGATTGGAAGCGAGCGCCTTGGACCGCAGCATGTCGGCAAGTGTGATGCCGGCGCCGAACGCGCCGACTTGCAGGAAATTCCGGCGGCTGATGCCGTCGCAGAACCCTTGTTTCTGGCCCCAAAACCTCAACATAGCATCCCCCCTTGGCTGGTAGTACGGTTTGGGTAATCCTTTGGATCCTAACCTAGCGCCGTGGACCATGCAATCGGTAAGTGAAGAATTCTTGGGAATCTTCGTAAGCAACCGCAAAGCTCAAACAGGCCGGCAAACTGGAGAGATTACCGAAGCTAGGCAAGATTCTAGGCAGGCAGGAAGCGACTGTCCACGGTGGACGCAGACGCTCGCGGGATTAGACCCCGAGGCGGAAAGAAAGTTCCGGGGAAAATGAAAAAAGGATGAGACGCAAAACAAGCTGCGTCAGGCAGCCTGCTTCTGCCGGGATGTAATGATGTAACCGTGCTTAATTGCCTGTCCGAAAAATTGACTGTCTTTGACTTCGACAAGGAGATGTTCCCCGCTTACCGTTGCGGCAATCGCTTTCAGAGCAGGATTCGAAATACTGACGATGATCACGCCAGCGATTTTCAGCAGCTCTTTTGGCTTAAGGGATTGCTGAACATGGCGGGAAATCTCACGCAGCGCCCCCACCTGATCCTGTTCCATCCAATCGGCTGCGACGACAACGTCCCATACGTCCGGAGCATCTGCGCGCAGGAAGAGCGCGAACAAATGAAACGGCCCCTTCTCCAGGGACAAGTCCTGTTCCAGTTTCCGCAGTTTGTCGGCGATTTCTTTCATAGTTTGCGCATCAACGATTCGGCGGCAGCGAGCATCTGCTGGACGTTGGCCCGTTCCGCTGTGCCCACCGGATGGTATCGCGATTCAGGATGCCATGCTTTGACGATGTTCCATTCCGCGAACAGTTTGAGCTTAACAGCCGGCTCGCGGCCGCTCAAGTGAAGAAGAACATCCAAATCATGCGTCTTGAAAGTTTGATAGCCCTTTTGATCATCCGGGTACTCTGTCCATTTCAAAGCTCTGCAGATTCTCGCTTTGAGCGCCAATTCGACGACGTACCCGCAAAGGTAAGCAGCGCCATCAAGTCGGCCGGCGTCCAGCAGTGTTCTTGCGTCGGCCAACCTGGCTGACGCCAGTGTTCGCAGGTCGGAGTACGAGATCACGAGTGTGAATTCTACAATCGCTGTTCGCGCTGCTCAACTACTTTCGCTCAGATTCTTGTCGGACCGTTGAGCTTTTTTGGTCAATGTGACAAACGGACCTTCGCGCTTTCTCCTTGCCGCCCGTTACTCCCTTCGATTACGCTAGAGGTATCGCCATCGAACTTCGGGGGGCCAAACCATGCGTACCATCGCTGCATTGCTCGTCGCCGCGTTCTTCGTGACGTCGCTTCACGCGCAAACCGCGCCGCCGCCGCGCATCACCGTCGTCATGCCGACCGGCGCCAAGGCGGGCAGCACCGTCGAGCTGACGGTCACCGGACAGGAACTCGACAAAGTCGAGGGACTGTACTTCAGCTTCCAGGGCGCCAAGGTCGAAGTGTTGTCGGCGGCGAAAGCGCCAGTCGATCCGAAGCAGAAAGGCGGCAAGCCCCCGCCCCCCGCGACCAACCAGAAATTCAAGGTCACGATTCCCGACAACGCCCCGCTCGGCTTCCACGACATCCGCGTCGTCACCAAGGGCGGCATCAGCAACCCGCGCACGTTCGTCGTCGGCGATCTCAACGAACTCGTTGAAAAAGAAAACAACGACGACGTGCCGGTTGCACAGAAGATCGAACTCAACACCACCGTCAGCGGCGTCATCAACACGCCGACCGACGTCGATTATTTCCAATTCACCGGCAAGACGGGCCAGCGCGTCGTCGCTAGCTGTCTGACGACGAGCATCGACAGCAAGCTCCCCGCGGAGCTGCAGATCGTCCGCATCACCAAGGGCGTCGGCCTGCAGCTTGGCTTCAGCCGCAATTATTGGAACAACGACGCCGTCGCCGACGCTGTCTTGCCCGAAGACGGCGAATATTACGTGCGCCTGTGCAGCTTCACCTACACGCTCGGCGGGCAGGACTACTTCTATCGCCTCACGGTCAGCACCGCGCCGTGGATCGATGCGGTGTATCCACCCGTCGTCGAGCTGGGCAAGGACGCGAAAGTCACCGTCTATGGACGCAATCTGCCCGGCGGCGCGGTCGATCCGCAGGCGCTGCTCGACGGCCGCCCGCTCGAAAAAGCGGTGATCAACGTGAAAGCGCCGAGCGACGCCGCGGCCCTGCACCGTCTCGCTTTTCGCGGCTTCATTCAGCCGACCAGCGGGTTTCTCGACGGCTTCGAATATCGTTTGAAGAATGAAGCCGGCGCGTCCAATCCAGTGTTGATCGGTTATGCAAAAGCGCCGGTCGTCATTGACAATGAAGTAAATGGCACGCTCGACAAAGCCCAGCCGGTGCCGGTGCCATGCGAGATCGCCGGCCGCATCCAGAAAAAGAACGACCGCGATTGTTACAGCTTCACCGCGAAGAAAGGGCAGATTTTCAGCATCGAAGTGTTTGCGGATCGGCTCGGCTCCGCGATGGACACTCAATTTTCGCTCTACAACGAGCAGGGCGACAAGCTGACCGATCAGGACGACAATCCGGACATCGTCGCCCCGCAGTTCTTCAACCGCACCGATGATCCGCCGCGCTACCGCTTCACCGCCCCCGCCGACGGCAAGTACACGCTGGTCGTCACGAGCAAGGAGGCGTTTCTCAGCTATGGCCCGCGCTACTTGTACACGGCGCGCATCGCGCCGGAAGAGCCCGACTTCCGCGTCGTCGCCATGCCGATGTCAAATTATCAGTCCGACGCCGTAATCCTTGGCCAGGCGGGGCACATCGCCATGTCGGTCTTCGTGCAGCGCAGCGGCGGCTTCACCGGCGACATCACGCTCAGCGCCGGCAAGCTGCCTCCCGGCCTGACGATCCGCCCGCAGATCGTCGCCGGCAATCAGAAACAGGCCGCGGTTGTGGTCAGCGCCGCCACGGAAGCTCCGCCGTACGCCGGGGCGATCGGCCTCGTCGCCACGGCAACGATCACCCCCCCTACTCCCCCCCTTGGTAAGGGGGGGCAAGGGGGGGTAAAAGCGACGCGCGAAGTGCGCGGCGCGTCCATCACCTGGAGCCTCGCTCAACAGCAGCAGCAACAGAATACGCCGACGGTCAGCCGGCTCGACCGCGAATTGGTGGTCGCCGTGCGCGACAAGGCGCCGTTCATCCTGTCGCTCGACAAGACCCAGTTCGCCGTGCCGCAAGGCGATCGGATCACCATTCCACTGAAGCTGACCGCCATCGACTTCAAAGGCGGCGTACAGATTTCCGCTTTGACGCTGCCGACCGGCATGGCGATGCAGCCCAAGACCGTCCAGCCCGGGAAAGACGACACCATCATTCTCGACAGCAAGACCACGGTGCTGCCGGGCAACTACACGGTCGTGTTGCGCGGCCAGACCCAGCCGCCGCAGCCCAATCAGCAGCCCAAGCCCGGCGGCCCGCGCAACCTGATCCAGACGACGCCGCCGATTTTCGTGATGATCGTCCCCAAGACGCTCGCCAAGATCGCGGTGCCGCAGAACAATCCGAAGATCAAAGTCGGCGGCACGGTGGACGTGACGATCAAGATCGCCCGCCAGCACGACTACAGCGGCGCCTTCGAGGTGAAGATCGATCCGAAGGCGACCAAGGGTGTGACCGCGCCGGACACGACGATCAAGGCCGGTGAGGACGAAGTCACGTTGAAGTTGACCGCAGCGACGGGATTACAACCCGGCAATAACGCGACCGTCACGGTGCGCTTGATCGCGATGTTCAACGACGCCGTGCCGGTGCCGCACGAAGCGAAGTTCACGCTGGCGGTGGTGAAGTGAATCCGGATTTGCTTGCCGTTTAGCGCGACCGCTGTTCGCTTGAGGGACATTGTTCTTGACGCTTTGAAGCGAGCGCGAAACGGCAAGCAATCATTGAAACGGTTCCGGCGCCCATCCCGCCGGATTCGGCTGCCCGAACCAATGGCTCAGGTCGTAGTACTCCATGTACTCGACGACCAATCCATCCTCCAACGTGAACGCCACGTGGCCGAAGCCGCCCGGATCGAATGGGCCGAAGATCAACTCCTTGCCTTGCAGCCACTCTTGCAGATTGTCCACGCGATAAGCCACGTGCGGCCGGTTCCATAGCTTCCACAATCCCACTTGTTCCGGCGGCACGTTCGGCTTTTCCAGCGGCCGCAGGTATTCGACGCGCTGCGGATGGGCGCGCGGATTGGTCACCCACACCTTGCTGAACTCGACCCAGAACTCGCCCGGCTGCGGCGCCGTCGCCCACAAGCCGACATGGTCGAACGCACGTTTCATGAGTCACCTCCGGCACGACGGATGCGGTTGACTCGAAAGCTACCGCCGAGCCACGCGTTCGGCAAACAGATTTCGCTTCCGGCAGTCCATTTCCTTTCATAGCGCCTGGCCCAGCGCCTGGCCAAGCAAACCGACACACCTAAACTGCCACGGCAAGGCCTTGTGACAACATGTTCTCGAGGCAAGCGATGTTCCTACGATGGTTGCCGGGGTTGCTGATCCTTGGCCTGGCTCCGACCAACGCCCTGGCCCACGGTCTGGACGCCGATTGGAAGCAAGTCGGCGAGAAAATCGCGGTCGAAGCGTTTTTCGACACGGGCGCGCCGGTCCGCGATGCACGCGTCCAGATTGTCGACGATGAAAAGAATGTCTTGGCCTCCGCGGTCACCGACGCCGAGGGAAAATGCACGCTGCGAGCGCCGAATCCGGGCCAGTATCGTTTGATCGTGGACGCGGGGGCGGGCCATCGCAAGGAGCGCCCGATCACCATTGCCGGCACGCTGCCCGTGTCGGAGGGCGCCGCGGCGCCGCCGGTCACTGGCGGGCCCGTGCACGCGCGCCGCGATGAAATCGCCCGCTTCCCCTGGGAACGCGTCGCGTTGGGATTGGGCGTCATCGCGCTATTCGGCGGCGCCTGGTGGTGGTCGCGGCGCAGGTGACCCCGCGAAAATGAGCGGCGACAGTGCCGTGATTCGTTACCCATTACAACTACATGGCCATGTCATAAGTCACTTGGCACTCCGTTTTCTTGGCAGCAAAGGACTTACGCCGGCGTGGTTCAAAAACGTGCTATTGGCAGTGCCAAGCGACAGTGCAATCGACTGGGCCATTTGGCCCCCTCGTGCATTGTCGCGTCCGTAGCGTAACTCATGACCTGAAAAACGGTTATGGCTGCCAATTTCGCGACTATACCACAATGCCACTTTTGTCGCGCGCGCCTGGCTGTAACCCAACTTTGAACCATGCCCTTACGTCGTTAGAGACGGTATCGGAAAGTCTTGGCCTGAAGGGAGTTGCGTATCGGTGTTCATAGGCGTCTCGTAGCGATGCACGGTTGGGCCGTTGCGTTGCGACGGGGGGGGGTGAGCGCATTGCACAGAAACTTGCACAGAAACTCTGCCCCTC
>Ga0209726_10006509_pt1 | contig 13533 bp, 11 predicted proteins | sample Subgrocontami54m_FD_187453 | JGI IMG/M metagenome (GOLD analysis project Ga0209726, IMG submission 187453) | Subsurface groundwater microbial communities from S. Glens Falls, New York, USA - GMW46 contaminated, 5.4 m (SPAdes) (version 3) | ecosystem: Environmental > Aquatic > Deep subsurface >... | reverse complement strand
ACTGCATTGATGTGGGCGGCAGCCGAAAAACACTCGGCGGCCGTCCGGGCGCTGCTCGAGCACGGAGCCGATATTGATGCCCGGTCGAAGGGAGGCTTGACGCCGCTGCTGTTTGCGGTGCGCGCGGGCGATGTCGCTACTATTCAGGAGCTGGTCGCGGCAGGCGCCAGCTTGAACGAGACTGCGCGGGACGGCTCCAACCTTTTGGTGTAGGCGATCATCAACGCCCACTATCATGCCGCCAAGGATTCTGGAGTTCGGCGTCCAGTACACGTTCTAGCACTCACTCGCCGTAGGGTGCACGTCAGGCCGCTGGCGCACCGCACGTCGGCGCCGCGTCTTTCGGTATCGACGTGCGCGACGTGGACGGAAATCCGACAGCATATTTTGTGGGCGACGGCAAACTGGGCCGTCGCCCGACTCGAGAGCGCTATCCTCTGTCTCTCGGTTTTGCGGTTAAGGTGCCCGATATGACCCTCACCATCGAAGCCGCAGGCGCCACGACACACCGGCATTGGCCGCCGCTGAGCGAAGACTGGCTGGCGGTCTGGCTCGGAGGTCTCTCAATCGCGTTCGTGCTGGCCGGGGTGCGTCCCGCACTCCCCGCATTTGTCTGGACGAGCGCCGCGGACCTGACTCACACGGTGTTCGGCCCGCGGAATCTGGCCAGCGTGCTGGTCGCTGGCGCCGTGCTGGGCATCCTCGCGAGCGCCGGGGTTCTGCTACTGAAGGAGTCATTCGCGCGATTCGTGGTCGGATTCCCCGTGCTCTACGCCCTGACGTGCGTGGCGCTGCTCATTGCCGGCAACACGACGATCTCTGCCTGGGGATTCGAGTACGTGATCTTTGCGTTTCTGATCGGCCTTACCATCAGCAATTCCGTTGGCGTCCCTTCATGGCTCAACGGAGCGGTGCGCACCGAGTACTACATCAAGATTGGAATGGTCATCCTCGGTGCGAGCATCTTGTTTGGCGACCTTCTGCAGGCAGGACTCCTGGGCATCGCGCAGGCGCTGCTGGTGGTGACGGCCGTCTGGTTCGTCTGCTTCAAGCTCGCACGAAGGCTCAGGGTTGACGATGAGTTCGCCACGATGCTGGCGGCAGCGGTATCGATCTGCGGCGTGTCGGCGGCCATCGCCGCCTGCGGCGCCATTCAAGGCGACCGGAAAAAGCTTTCGTACGTGACCTCGCTCGTGCTCCTCGTCGCGGCCCCGATGATGGTCATCATGCCCCACATCGTCCGGACGTTCGGCATCCCGGACGTCGTGGGCGGCGCATGGCTGGGCGGGACGCTCGATACTAGCGCGTCGGTCGTCGCCGCCGGCGAGATGATTAGCGACTCCGCACGAGACGTTGGCGTCGTAGTCAAGCTGTCCCAGAACGTCCTGATCGGTGTGGCGGCGTTCTTGTTGACAATCTGGTGGACGGTCAAAGACCGCAGTGCGATCCGTCAGCGTTCGGGCGCGCGCGTCATCTGGGAGCGTTTTCCAAAGTTCGTCTTGGGCTTCATCGCCGCGTCCTTTGTCTTGTCCTTTCTGATCGACCAGGCGCAGGTCGCTGAAACGAAGGGGCTACTCACGGGACTTCGCACGCTTTGGTTCGCCTTGGCGTTCACGTCGATCGGTCTGGAAACTCGCTTCGCCGACCTGGTGACCGCTCAAGGTGGCCGGCCGGCGCTAGCGTTCCTCGGCGGCCAAGCCTTCAACGTGCTCTGGACGCTCCTGCTGGCCTACGTACTGTTCGGGGGAATGTTCTTCGACGTGCCGGCGTTCGATTAGCTGCGTCAGTCTCCTGCCTCGACTTCACGTTCGGCCTAACAGCGTATCTGGACTCCTCCGTCAAGAAAAAAAGGTCGAGTAAAACGTTCCGTTGCGTTCAACGCGGACCGATTTGTAGGCAGGTGTAGAGCGTCGTTACGGCGCGACGGTCGATGCAACTGGGCTCCGTCCTGCCGTAGTGGGAGAAGTGGGAGAAGAATGCCGAACTCCCGAATGACCATTTTGCGAACCAAGCGCCTGCTGGTGGATGACACGCGTGGTGGCAATACCATCTTTGCTTTCGATGTGCAGGCGGACGGCCTGGCCACGAACAAACGGCCGTTTGCAGACCTGCACGGCATTCCGGCTGGTGAATCAAGTATGGCCGACGGGATGGCCGTTGACGCGGGGGGGCGCGTTTACGTTACTTCGATCACCGGTATTCAGGTCTTCACGGCGACCGGCGAGTATCTGGGCACCATCCCCCTGCATCAACCGCAAAGTCTCGTGTTTGCCGGCCCGGATCAGCGGACGATGTATATCACGGCACCGGCGCCGGATTCGCCTAGAACTGGCGAAAGGATTGGCGCGATTTACAAGCTACGCATGCTCGCTCGGGGGCCGGACCGACCGGGAGGCAGATAGACTTCGCCTGCGCTTGGATTTAGCCGGCACGGTCTTCATTCCGAAAGGCCGCGCGGGTCGTGACCGGCTCGATCACGAGGAATGCGACGACGATCCCGATGCCCACGGAGAGGAGGGTGATGGCGAGTGGCGATTGGTCATCGCCCACCATGACACCGGCGGCGACGAGCGACAGCGCGAACACCCAGTCCGCCGCGGTAATCCAGCTTGTGATTCGCGCGCGTACCCAGGCCAGTTCGGCTCCGTAGAACCTGGACGTGAACCAGAGGTGAAGTCGAAGCACCGCCGCGATGACGGCACCCGCAAGACCGAGGACGAAGAGCACCCGCCCGGCCACCGGGCCCACGATGCTGCGCGCCTGCCAGAGCGGGATCATCATCAGGCCATATACCCCCGCAGCCGCCGCCTGGTGGAACTCCCACCACCAGCGAGGAGCGAACGCGGCCGCGCTTGTGACGGGTTCCGAGGCGGCACGCGCCATCGCCGCGAGCAGCGCCCGGGCGGAGGCGTACCTCGCGCGAGGCTCGCGCGCGAGACAGCGACCCACGACCGCAGCGACCTGCGGATCGGATGTTGCGGGGGCCGACGGCGCGAGCGGGTGCACCCCGGTCACCATTTCGGAGAGCATTACGCCAAGCGCGTACAAATCCGATCGCGCGTCCGCCTCGGCGCCAGCCAGTTGTTCCGGCGCCATATACGCGGGCGTGCCGAAGATGGCGCCAGCCATCGTGAGCTGCGTGCCCACTTCCCCGGCGATGTGCGCAATTCCAAAGTCCACCACCTTGAGATGTCCAGCGCCGGTGATCAGCACGTTCTCGGGCTTCAGGTCGCGATGAATGATGCCGGCCTCGTGCGCCGCGCACAAGGCGTGCCCGATCTGTCGCGCGTAATCGAGCGACTGGTCGACGCTCATCGCACCCCGGCCGATTGCTGATCGCAGCGTTTCGCCTCGCACGTACTCGCTGACGATGAAGAAGTGGTCGCCGACTTCCTCGAGCGCATGCACGACGGCGATGCCCGGATGTGACAGTCCGGCCGCGGGCCAAACGATTTTCGCGTCAATTCCATCGAGTGCGTATGTGCTGATCCTGGATGCCACCACATTCAAGGAGAAGGGAAGAATTGAAAGCGAGTACTTCAAACGCACGCCACAGGTTATTCCTGCAGCCGAGGGACGTCCTGCCCGCACAAACACCTCCGCAACTCCACACGGCCTCGCGCTCACCACTGACGGCAGCAGGCTCTATATCGGTGTGCAAGATGCCGACATTCCCGGCATCGTCGTTTACGATGTGAAAAGCGGAAAGGTCGGGCCAGCCTTCTGGTGGCGAGCGTGGCTCCAGCTACTGAATCCATGTCAATCACGGCCTCGTACTCGAGTAACGTATCGATCCCCCGCAACCAGTCGAGCCACGGCTTGTGGCCCCGGGAAGCAACACTTCGAACAGACTGCGCTCGCCTCGTCGGCGCTGAACCATGCCCGCTCCTTTGATGAAGCGGCCATCGGTACCAATCAACGACTTATGTGATCACCTGCGAAGTGGCCAGCGATAGCTAACCCCATCTAGGTAATTGACTTGCCACAAATCGGCGCCACACTGTCAAGGCGCCACACTGTCAAACTGACATTGTTCGACGAGACCTTTAGAGGAGGCCACAAACATGTCGCATAAGGCGTTTCGGGGCATGGTGGATGGCGTGGCCGCTTTCCAGGAACGGTACCGAAGAGTGGGCGAAACGAAACACGATGATTTCGAACGAGGTCGGGATGTCCTCTGGATTGGGAGTCGAGCTGCTGGCGCCCCTCTGCGTGGCCTTTGAGCAGGTGTCCGCGGATGAAGATGTGGAGGCGTTGACCTAGCCTCAATGTGGTCCTAGTGTTGCCGCAGCCTGTCCTCTCTTGCTACTTCGGCGACGGCCGGTCAGAGGAGATTGGGCTAGATCACTGGATCATCGGTCCGGTGAGGACGAAAAGGAGAGTAGAAACTCATGAAGTACAAGACGCTGACCTGTGTTGTTGTGATGGCGCTGTTCATCGTCCCTGGTATTGGACGATGTCTTTTCGGCGCGGACGCGAAGGCGCAGGCTCGGCAAGAACGAGCAGGCGCTGTGCCGACGTTCCAACTGGATCCTTCGTGGCCACAGTTGCCGAAAAAGTGGAAGTTTGGAGGCGTGACCAGCGTCGCTGTCGATGCGCAAGATCACGTGTGGGTTCTGTCTCGCCCAAGGGCTCTTTCCGGCGATGCCAAAGCCAACGTCGCGCCACCCGTGGTGGAGTTCGATGGGGCGGGCAACTTTGTCCAAGCCTGGGGGGACCGGGCAACGGCTATGAGTGGCCGGAGCGGAACACGGCATCCATATAGACTACAAGGGCCACGTCTGGATCGGAGGCAACAACTATCCGGCGAGGAGGGATCCGGGGCTCAAGCGAGTATCGGATGACCAACTCCTCAAGTTTACGAAGGCCGGAAAATTGGTGATGCAAATTGGTCACAGCGACAAGAGTAGTGGCAATAGCGACACGAAGAATCTGCACCAGCCGTCGGATGTTTTCGTGTATCAGAAGACGAACGAAGCCTTTGTCGCAGATGGGTACGGCAACCACCGCGTCATCGTGTTGGACGCGGACACCGGGGCCTTTAAACGGATGTGGGGCGCGTTTGGCAACAAGCCGCTGGATACTCCAATGAGGGGTGTCGAAATCAAGCCGCCGACGGTCCCGAACGACGGGAGTGCTGGTCCTCAGCAATTCGATATCGTACATGCTATCCGCGTGTCCAACGATGGGCTTGTGTATGTCGCCGATCGGGAAAACAAGCGTCTCCAGGTGTTCACGATTGATGGCAAGTTCGTCAAGCAAACGTTTATCAGACGGAATGAGATCTCGGAGGTTCGTACTGACGCCAGCCTGGCATTCTCGCCAGACCAGGAGTTCCTGTACCTGGGAGGGATAGGAGCGAATCCGCAGGTCGTGGTGCTCAATCGCAAAACGCTTCAGGTCCTCGGCTCATTTGGAGCCGCTGAGGGGTTTACGGGCGCTCATCATATGGCGGCGGATTCGAAGGGCAATATCTATACGGCTACCGGAAACGCTCCCCGGAAGTTCGTGGTTAAGGGACGCTCGACGTCATCGAGCCAGTAGTGATGGGCTCTGCGCCAAGCCAGGTCCCGTGTCGTCATCGCGCTCCGGCTGGTGCGACCAGCCATAGGGCTGAGGTGCGGCTGTACGAGGTGCAGCTGAATATCGACGATGTCCTGAACACGAACAGCGCAGTCGGCGTGACCGCGTTCTCAGAGGCAAACTTCATGAGACCAATCGGCATCGTGCCGCCCAGGATTCTGGAGTTCGGCGCTTCGTACGTGCCCAGTTCTGACAGCGCGTGGAGTGTGTGTCGCGCGGTGGGTCTGGCCGCACGTTCGTTATGGAAACGTACTATCGATCGGAGGCCGAGATGCGGGTGAAGTGCCAAGACAGATGGTGGATGGCGGTGCTGCTATCGGTCAGTAGTCTCGGCGCCACCGGTAGCGATATTGGCCTAGTCGAGGCCGTCAAGACGGCAAACGTGGACATCGTGCGGGCCCTGTTGCAGAAGACGGCTGATGTAAATATCCCCGAGACAGATGGTACGACGGCGCTTCACTGGGCGGTGCAGCGGGATGAGCTCACAACCGCGGATCTGCTGATTCGGGCGGGCGCTAACGTGGGTGCCGCAAATCGTTATGGCGTCACGCCCCTGTCGCTGGCCTGCACGAATGGAAGCGCGGCAATGATCGAGATGCTGTTAAAGGCGGGAGCTGATCCAAAAACGGTTCTGCCGGAGGGCGAGACAGCACTGATGACGGCAGCCCGCACGGGCAAGGCGGACGCGCTGAAGGTGCTGCTCGCCTACGGAGCGGAGGTGAACGCGAAGGAAAGCTGGCGCGGGCAGACCGCGCTGATGTGGGCGGCAGCCGAAAGGCACCCAGCGGCCGTCCGGATGCTGCTCGCGCACGGAGCCGACATTCATGCCCGGTCGAAGGGAGGGTTCACGCCACTGCTATTTGCGGTGCGGGTGGGCGACGTCGATTCCATCCGGGCGCTGGTCGCGGCAGGAGCCAGTCTGAACGAAACCGCCCTGGATGGTACCAGCCTTTTGATGTTAGCGATCATCAACGCTCACTACGACCTTGCAGCTTTTCTGCTGGACAGTGGCCTCGATGCAAACGTCGAGGACCCTGAAAGGGGGTCCGCGCTCCATGCCTTGGCCTGGGTCCGCTGCCATGATGATCGTGCCGCTTGTCACTCCACCTTGTCAGACATCGTCGCCCCGGTGCCCACTGGCAATCTGGACAGCCTGGCGTTGGCCAAGAAACTCCTGGAGCGCGGAGCGAACCCCAACAAACGCATCACGTGGAAAGCGGCTCCGTATTCGGTGCAAAACGGCAGAGTCGGCAAAATGCCGCCGACGATCGCTGTCGGACCCCAGTACCTGAGCTTGGACGGCGCGACCCCGTTCTACCTGGCAACAAAGCACGCAGACACTGCCCTCATGCGCCTTCTGGTGGCCCATGGCGCCGATCCGCTGTTGCCGACGCGGCAGAATATTACGCCGCTCATGGCGGCGGCCGGCCTTGGCTTCTGGGAAGGCGAACACCCGGGGACGGAGAGCCAGGCGCTGGCAGCCGTCAAGCTCGCATTGGAGCTGGGCGGCGACGTGAACGCAGTCGCCGACTTTGGCGACTCTGGGGTGAGTGACGAGCGTTGGTCGGGTAGCACCGCGCTGCACGGCGCGGCCGCCAGGCATGCGAATTCCATCGTGCAGTTCCTGGCGGACCAGGGGGCCAGGCTCGACCTGACGACCAAGGCTGGATGGACGCCGTTGACAATCGTCGAAGGCGTTTTCTACGGAGCCCAATTCAAGGAAAACCCCGAGACGGCGGCACGGCTTCGTCAATTGATGAGCAACGCCCCATCGAGGTCGCCGCAACCTAAGTAGATTGGTTGACACGAAACGGAAGAGGATCACATAACATGGACAGGTGTGCTGCCAGCGGTGAGGTCCCGCGAATGCGGAGAGGTTCCACGCTGAGGCGTCTCTGTCGCCTGACCGCGGGCTGGATGGCGATCCTGTCGATTGCCGTCGGTTACGTTCAGGCGGCAGATCCTCCCCAGGCGGCTCTCCCAGCGTCCGTCTCTCCTCAGCGGGCGCTTCTCAATCGATACTGCGTCACCTGCCACAACGAACGAACGAAAACCGCAGGGCTCACGCTCGACACGTTGGACGTGGCCAATGTGGCGCCAGCTGCGGAGGTCTGGGAAAAAGTGGTGCGGAAGCTTCGCGCCGGTGCGATGCCCCCCGCTGGCCAGTCGCGACCCGACAGCGCCACTCAGGCGGCGTTTGTGTCGTGGTTGGAAACGACACTCGATCAGGTGGCGGCCGCGCAGCCCAATCCCGGCCGGACCGAACCTTTCCATCGCCTCAATCGAACCGAGTACCAGAACGTAATTCGTGACGTGCTCGCCGTTGAGGGTATTGACATCGCCTCTCTGCTTCCAGGCGACGATTCGAGCTACGGCTTTGACAACATCGCGGGTGTCCTCGGACTCTCCCCGACGCTGTTCGAGCGGTATCTGTCGGCGGCGCGGAAAATCAGCCGCTTGGCGGTAGGAGATCCTGCGATTCCGCTGACCAGCGACAAGTACCGTGTCAGGGAGGACCTCGCGCAAGACAGTCGCTTGGACGATCTGCCGTTCGGCACACGCGGCGGCACTGTCATTCGCCGCTACTTTCCGCTTGATGCCGAGTACGTCTTCACGATCGTGCTAGAGGGAACCGTTCGCCTCACTGCGCCGCATCGACTGGAGGTCAGTGTAGACGGCGAGCGCGTGCACTTATTCACGCTTGGCGAAAAGCAGCCGTTGGGTGACGCCGGGTACCGCCCGGAGCCAGCGATGGGAAACGGGGACCAGAGCTTACAGCTCCGCCTCCCCATAAGGGCCGGTCTGCGGAGGGTCGACATCACTTTTCTAAACAAAACCTCTGTGCAGGCCGAAGATCTGCTCCAGCCGCTTCTGCGGCCAATGCGTCGGTCCAGCCTGCCCTCCCCCTCCCTGCGTCGTGTCACCATCAGTGGTCCCTTCCAGGCAAGCGGGGCGAGCGACACGCCCAGTCGACGCCGCATCTTTGTGTGTCGTCCGGGGAGCCGCACCGACGAAATGCCGTGCGCCAAGCGAATCCTCTCCAACTTGACGCGGCGCGCCTACCGAGAGCCCATGGTCGAGGCGGACGTTCAGATGCTGCTCCCCTTTTACATCACAGGCCGTACTGAGGGGGGGTTCGACAGGGGTATCCAGCGGGCGATCGAACGAATGCTCGTGAGCCCGAAGTTCTTGGTACGGATTGAACGTGATCCCGCGAACGTTCCGGCGAACACGCCCTATCGCATCAGCGATGTGGAGCTGGCGTCGCGTCTATCATTTTTCCTGTGGAGCACCATCCCCGACGATGAGTTGTTAGACCTCGCGGCGCACGGAAGACTCAACGAACCAGCAGTACTTGAACGACAGGTGCGGCGAATGCTGGCCGACGCCCGTTCGCAGGCGTTCGTGAGCAACTTTGCCGGCCAATGGTTGTACTTGCGCAATCTGTCGGGCACCGACCCGAATCAGGTGTTGTTCCCGGACTTTGACGATGGTCTGCGTCAGGCGTTCCGACGGGAAACCGAGCTCTTGGTTCAAAGCATTCTGCACGAGGACCGGAGCGTGCTCGATCTACTAAATGCGAACTACACATTCCTGAACGAACGGCTGGCCCGGCACTATGGGATTCCGCATGTGTACGGAAGCCACTTCAGGCGCGTGACGCTCAGCGACGGCCAGCGGAGCGGACTGCTGGGCCACGGGAGCATCCTGACGGTAACCTCGTACGCCACCAGGACCTCTCCGGTGCTCCGTGGCAAGTGGATCCTTGAAAACATTCTCGGCACCCCTCCACCACCGCCTCCACCGAACGTGCCGGCGCTGCAAGAGAAGGACGCCTCGGACAAGCCCCTCTCGATGCGGGAGGCCATGGTCCAGCACCGCGCCAATCCCGTCTGTGCAGGTTGTCATAGGCCCATGGATCCGCTGGGCTTGGCGCTCGAGAACTTCGACGCGGTGGGCAGCTGGCGCACACGCAGCGAGGCCGGGAGGCCCCTTGATGTCTCCGGCACCCTTCCCGACGGGACCGCTTTTGATGGCGTAGCCGGGCTGCGACAGGTGTTGCTGAGCCATCCCGAGAGCTTTCTCAACACCGTGACCGAAAAACTTCTCACGTATGCCTTGGGCCGCGGCGTTGAATCTTATGACGCTCCGACCGTCCGCACGATAGTTCGCGAAGCCAGCAGAAGTGATTACGCTTTCTCGTCGCTGATCTTCGGCGTCGTCAAGAGCGTCCCGTTCCAGATGAGGAGATCCCAGTCATGATCATCACCAAAAAGGCCCTGCCGCGGCGGACGGTCCTCCGAGGTATCGGTACGACGTTGGCGTTGCCGCTGCTCGATGCGATGGTCCCGGCTCTGTCCGCCACGGCCAAAACGGCCGCCAACCCGGTGCGGCGGTTAGGCTTCATCTACATTCCAAACGGGGTCATCCTGGACCACTGGACACCGGTGAATGAGGGCACAAGCTTCGAGTTCTCACCGACTCTGAAGTCGCTCGCGCCATTTCGAGACCACCTGGTTGTGCTAAGTGGACTCGCCCACGGGCAGGCAAAGTCATTTAACGACGGAAACGGCGACCATCCACGGTCCAGCACGGCGTGGCTGACCGGTGCCCACAGTAAACGCACCGCAGGCTCCGACGTCGCGGCCGGTACCAGTGCGGATCAAATCGCTGCGAGGGAGCTGGGCCGGCACACGCAACTGCCATCGCTCGAGATGGCGCTGGAGAACAACGAAATACTGGTCGGCGCCTGCGAGGCCGGCTATAGCTGTGTCTATCAGAACACGATTTCTTGGCGGACACCTACGATGCCACTCCCCATGGAGATCCACCCGCGCGCGGTCTTCGAACGGCTATTCGGCGAGGAGGCGACCGCGGCGGAGCAGCTTATTCAGAGGCGAACGACTCGCAGCATTGTCGATTCGGTGACCCAGGAGATGGTCCGCCTCCAGAAGACGCTCGGCGCGAGTGATCGCGTCAGAGTCAGGGATTATCTGGATTCCGTTCGCGATATCGAGCAGCGCATTCAGAGGACTGAAACAACGAACACGGAGTCAACGCTGTCGCTGCCCGAGCGTCCGGTTGACATCCCCGAAACGTTCGAAGAGCACGCGAAGTTGATGTTTGACTTGCAGGTGCTGGCCTACCAAACCGACATGACCCGCGTCGTGTCGTTTCTGATGGCTCGCGAATCGAGCAATCTAACGTACCCCAACATCGGCGTACCCGATCCGCACCACGCTCTGTCACACCACCGACTCGACCCGGAGTTGATAGGCAAGGCTGCCAAAATCAACGCGTATCATGTCCAGATGCTCGCGTATCTCTTGGAGAAGTTACGCACCACCCCCGACGGCGACGGCTCTCTCCTTGACCATGTGATGATCCTCTATGGGGGCGGCATGAGCGATGGCAATCTGCATTCGCATACAGACCTCCCTGCGCTCGTCGCGGGAGGAGGCGCGGGCCGGCTCAAGGGAGGACGTCACGTCAGGTGCGCGCAGGATACCCCGATGGCAAATCTCCTCCTCGCGCTGCTGAACAAGGCCGGGGTGCCCACTGAAACGCTGGGCGACAGCACGGGACAGCTCGAGCTCGAATCGCTGCCTGAGCTGTAATCCATGTGTAATCCATGTGTGGCACTCCCTACCACCACCCACAACGAGGGATGTTGACTTCACCATAGTAGTTCGCTGCTCCCGACCCAAGTTCAAAGAGGGGCCGTGTCCTCGCATTGACTGCCTCGGCAGGGGGGCCGATAATGAACAACCTCGTGAACGGCGGTCCCATGTAGGAGGTTGTGTGGCCAAACGGATTCTTATCGTAATCGTCACTTGGGCGGCAGTTGTTCTGCCGATGTCCGCAAGCGTTCACGCAGTCGGTCAGTCTCAGGCGGGGCGCCAGCCGGCTGCTGGAAGTACCGACGGATCGTCGCCGAGTGTTGATCCAGGTGCCCTCCTCAGCAGGTATTGCTTCGGGTGCCACAACGACCGGACGAAGACGGCCGGCCTCGCACTTGACACGCTGGATCTCGCGAAAATCAGTGAGCGCGCTGACACATGGGAAAAAGTCGTCCGAAAACTTCGTGCTGGCATGATGCCGCCTCCTGGCCGCCCTCGGCCGGATGGCGCGACGTACCAAGGTCTGGTGTCATGGTTCGAAAGGGAACTGGATCGGGCTGCCGCGGCGCGGCCCAATCCGGGTCGGACGGAGGCGATCCATCGGTTGAACCGCGCTGAATATGTGAATGTGGTCCGCGACTTATTTGGGCTCGAGCCCGACGTGAGCGAACTGTTGCCGACTGACGACGCGAGCCACGGCTTTGACAATATTGCGGGGAATCTCGCGATTACGCAATCGGCGCTGGAGCAGTACCTGTCCGTGGCCCGACGGATTAGTCGCGCGGTGGTTGGCAGCCCGTTGCCGTTGCCGATGGTACGGGAATATGCGGTACCTGACTCGCGGAGCCAATACGACCACGTGGATGGGCTGCCCTTTGGGACTAGAGGAGGCCTACTGGTGCAGCACAATTTCCCGCGGGACGGCGTTTATCAGTTTGATATCGAACTGATGTGCCGTGTCAGCGGCGGTTGTGATGGCGCCGCCGGGTTGGTCGACCCGCACCAACTCGAAGTCGCAATCGATGGCGAGCGCGTGCATCTGTTCACGATCGAGCCGCGGGCGAGCGCCAGACCCGAGAGCGAGCGAAAGCTAGGGGTTCGGGTGCCGGTTAAAGCCGGCCCGCGCGACGTTAGCGTGGCGTTCTTGGCGCTGCCCACAATTACCGAGGTGGATTCGCGGATGAAGCGTTTCACGCGACCGTACCACATCAATGAAAATCAGGGGCGGCCCGACCAGACGATCTACTGGCCGTTCGTGGACCGGGTCGCGATTCTGGGCCCCTTTGACGCCACCGGCCCGGGGGATACCCCGAGTCGTAACCGCGTTTTTGTGTGCTATCCGCGGCAGCTTGGCGAGGAGACCGGATGTGCGCGAAGGATTCTGAGAACCCTCGCCCGACGGGCGTACCGTCGGCCGGTCGTCGATGCGGACATTGAGCCGCTGCTGCGATTTTACGAACAAGGACGAGCCGAAGGGGACTTCGAGGCCGGCATCGAGCTGGCCTTGCAACGTCTGATGGTGAGCCCGCACTTCCTGGTGCGGGTTGAACGCGATCCAGCCGGGGTCCAACCCAACACGGTGTATCGCATCAGCGATGTTGAGCTTGCGTCGCGTCTGTCGTTCTTCCTATGGAGTAGCATGCCCGACGACGAGCTGCTCGATTTGGCGGCCCGCGGCAGATTGAAGAACTCGGCAGTTTTCGAACGGCAGGTGCGTCGGATGCTGGCCGATCCCCGATCGAAGGCCCTCGTCAGGAACTTTGCGGGCCAGTGGCTGCAGCTCCGGAACCTGAATGCGGCTATTCCGACCCAGTCGCGATTTCCCGATTTCGACGACGATCTTCGGCAGGGATTTCGACAGGAAACGGAACTGTTCGTCGACAGCATTGTGCGTGAGAACCGGAGCGTACTGGAGCTGTTGGCGGCTAATTACACGTTCGTGAACGAACGGCTGGCGCAGCACTACGGGATTCCGGAGGTCTATGGCACGCACTTCAGGCGTGTAACGCTTCCCGATGAATCCCGTCGTGGCCTGTTGGGCCAAGGTAGCATTTTGCTGGTTACCTCGCGCCCGAACCGGACGTCTCCAGTGCTGCGTGGGAAATGGATCCTCGAGAATCTTCTCGGCACGCCGCCGCCCGATCCGCCGGCGAATGTCCCGGCGCTACAGGAGAACCGGGAAGGCAGCAGGCGCCCTCTGACGGTGCGCGAACGGTTGGCCCAACATCGGACTAATCCAGTCTGTGCAAGCTGCCACGCTATGATCGACCCGCTAGGGTTCGTGCTCGAGAATTTCAACGCGACGGGGCAGTGGCGGGAATTCCAAGAA